>Ga0172365_10000905_pt1 | contig 20916 bp, 23 predicted proteins | sample LakKivSesite48cm_FD_114535 | JGI IMG/M metagenome (GOLD analysis project Ga0172365, IMG submission 114535) | Sediment microbial communities from Lake Kivu, Rwanda - Sediment site 48cm | ecosystem: Environmental > Aquatic > Freshwater > Lake > Sediment | place: Rwanda: Western Province, Lake... | reverse complement strand
GGCCAGGTCCCCGCTCCCGATGGATTTGGCAGAATTGTCGGCGGCTGTGGCGATACGATGGAAATATACCTTAAGGTGAGAGGTGATAGGGTAGCAAACGCTTCTTTCTGGACCGATGGCTGTGGGCCCAGCATTGCCTCAGGCAGCATGGTCACCGAGATGGCTAAGGGTAAGAGCGTCCGCGAGGCCCAGAAGATTACCCAACAAGATGTATTGGATGCCTTAGGAGGACTTCCTGAAGAAAGCCTCCACTGTGCTCTTTTGGCAGCCGATACGCTTAAAGAAGCAATCAAAGACTACCTGGCTTCAAATAGAGAAGCATGGAAAAGAGTCTACCGCAGACAATAAGGAGTAGATGAAATGCCTCCTGTAGTCTCTATTGTAGGCAAATCAGAGTCTGGCAAAACAACTATCCTTGAAAGACTGGTTGAGGAACTAAAATCCAGAGGCTACCAGGTAGCTACCATCAAACATGCTCCGCACGGGACTACTTTTGATGAACCTCGGAAGGATAGCTGGCGTCATATTAAAGCAGGAAGCAGGGCGGTGGTAGTCAGTTCGCCCGACAACATCGCGCTGGTAAAGCCTGTTTCCCGCGACTCTCCCCTTGAAGAGATAGTACGTCTCTTGGGTGAGGACTACGATATCATCCTTACGGAAGGTTTCAAACAGGAAGGTGCTCCAAAGATAGAGGTACACCGCAAGGGTACTGGCCCACTTCTCGAAAATATCAGAAAACGTATAGCCATAGTCACTGATGAACCGTTGGAAAGCAAGGCGAGGCAGTTCTCGTTTGAGGATATTGGAAACATGGCTGATCTGTTGGAGAGAGGTTTCATCAAGCCACAGAAAAAGCGAGTCTGTCTGTACGTAAATAACGCTCCTGTAACTCTGACCACCTTCCCTAAGCAGATTATTACAAATGTAGTTGTCGCTATGGCCTCGTGTCTGAAGGGAGTCAGGGAAATCAGCAGTCTCCAGATTTTCGTGAGGAAGGAATAAATAAACCAGTGAAGGACTATTATCAGATTCCTGGTGTGAAAAGAGACGCCGGTCCTGAGGATATCAAGAAAGCCTTCCGCCGACTAGCTTTGCGCCACCACCCTGATCGCAACCCTGGAAATCCCAAGGAAGCTGAGCACAGATTCAAGGAGATAAGTGAGGCCCACGAAGTGCCTGGCAATGAGCAAAAAAGGCACCGATATGATTATTTGACCAGCTATGCGCGAAGCCAGACTGAGAAAGTGAGAGTGAACATGGTCTTCGGCAATAGCTTGGACAATCTTAGTTATCGCAATCCTGAAGAGCTCTTAAGGATTATGGTGGCGCTGAATCTCGACGTTAGCGAATTATTCGTGGAGCAGCGCGAAGGGCGTGGCAAAGCCCGGGTGGTTGGTCAGTGCTGGCGTGGATATTGGCGCTGAATGGTGCAGTGCCTTGACGGACTCCAATTTAAGCGCAAAGGTTATGTGCTGAGGTGGCAATTATCTATGGCCCTGTGGCTTCATGGCGATTGGGCAGATCTCTAGGCATAGACCTTCTGAATGCGCGGAGGAAGGTCTGCTCTTTCAACTGTGTTTATTGCCAGCTAGGTAAAACTGGCCGGCTTATAGTCGAGCCAGGCGAATTCGTAAGCCTGCAACAACTAACCAGCGAAATCAAGCTGCTCGGGCCGATAGAGGCTGACTACGTTACTTTTTCCGGCACGGGTGAGCCTACCCTAGCCAGCAATCTTGGTGAAGCGATTGAACTCGCTAGGTCGATTCTCGGTTTACCGGTAGCCGTGCTCACCAACTCTTCGTTAATGTCTCGAAAAGATGTACGGCAACAACTTGCCCTTGCTGATACCATAGTAGCTAAACTGGATGCGCCAAACGAAGAGACGCTTGCCCTGGTCAACAGACCTGCTCCGGCCCTCCATTTTAACCAGATAAGAGATAGTATAAGGCTATTCAGGAAGGAATATAGAGGAAAATTAGCCCTGCAGGTAATGTTCATCGAAACTAACAAGAACTACGCTTCGGAGATAGCAGCACTGGCTCGTCAGATGTCACCCGATGAGGTGCAGATAAATACGCCTATGCGTCCCTGTGCCGTGAGACCGCTACTACCTGAAAGCATAGCTGAGATACGCAGAGAATTCACTAATCTCAGTAATGTTGTCACCGTATACGAGGCACCGAAGCCTGAAGTTGTGCCGCTTAATCTGGCAGAGACGTTGCGACGTCGACCTGAACTTTAGCTAGGTCGAGCTACCTTGGTATCTCTTCGTGGACGAGGGAAGATGCCAGGTGACACCAACGCAGCAAAGACTTCCTTCCTGATGAGATCGGCACATGATTTCAAATAGGCCAGTTAAGGCGACGAAGATGCAGCTGACAAACGACATCGGCGATTCTAAGTGTTGGCCTTCGAGGGCGGCAAGAGGCAATTTAACGACTCCCTTGTTTTCACGAGGAAACGATGCTCGCGGGTGTTGTGCAGCCTTCCGCGATGGCCTATCACAGTTGAATTAGTAATCCTGCTCCGCACTCCGAAGCTTTGCCTGGGAACGAGTCCATTATCTGCCTCTTATATCGGGTACAGTGGCAGGGGTAGATGAGCGACAGGCCATCGAAAAGCTTGAAGTCATCGAATCCGTGCAAGCCTCCGACGATCCCATAGATTCTCCCAAACTTGGAGGCGGCGCTTAGAATCTTCCTCATGGCTGGATGAGCACATCCTGTTACCACGAATATTCCTCTGTCCGTCTTGATCGCCAAAGACTGCTCTATCCCTTCTAGCTCGCCAGTGGAAAAGATGTCGGTACAAATCTCCGTAGCATCTTCAACAACTGTCACCTTTCTCCCAGGGAATACTCCTGTGAATGAGTTCGGGAGAAAGAGCTGAGCGCTTCCATTTATTTTCAGAATCTGGGAAAGCCCCCCGGTATGATCCCGGTGAGCGTGGGAGATCACAATAGTCTCTATGCTGGCCGGGGCCACGCCGAGTTCCTTCATATTGTATAGCAGTGTAAGACCGTCGGCACCAGTATCAAACAGAAGTGGCGGCACGTGCTGACCTTCAATATAGGCAGAGAACCCCCATCCTGTCCTTAACCCCGCCTTTTTCGCTTCATTGTCATAAACAATCGTGATTCTCACCCTCCTCCTCCTGACCAGAGAAATACATCTCTACTCGCCTTATGCAGGGAGGCCCTCCAATCAAGCACCTATCCCTTGACCCTGCCCGGTCTCATTACCTCCCCGAAATTCCTGGGAGGGTGAATCTCATCCAAGGCCGCCAGCCTGCCCAGTTTCTCCAGGCGCTTGATGATCAAATCCCACGCGCAATCCTTTTCAGGGTCAATCTCACACTTGCCATGTTGGGAGCCTCCGCAGGGACCGTTAAGCAAGGATTTAGCACATCTGGCAATAGGGCAAATACCACCGGTCATAGCCAGCAAACAGTCGCCGCAGGCAGCGCATCTTTCTTCAAGAGTACTGTCCTCTCTAATCTCTGCCCCCATGAATAAGGTATCCTGAGCAGGGAAAACAGGGACGTGGGGTAGAACCTGAGCTATAGTCTGCGCCCCCAAGCCACAGGCTAGCGATAGAATGGCTTCCATATCCTCGATTTGCGGCTGGAGTGCGGCGGCCGTAAGGTATGAGTCGCATTGTTTAGGCATCGTCATCACTTTGAAGTTGAAATCCTTCCTTCTCAACTTCCCACCAAGCTCAAGCAGTTGAGCCAGAGTTCTCGCTTCCCTCAGGCCCCTTGGTGGCTGCGTACACCCGTCACATCCGGTAATCAAGATAGAACTATAAGGAGATAGAAAATCCAGAATCTCGTCCAATGGTTTCTGAGCCGTTACTATCACCGTCTGACCTCCTGTGAAGGGATACTTTCTATCCTCTCTTTGAATCGGCATAGCTCTTCTCGGAAAGATTCGGGATACCTCGGAGCTACGGAGCAGAAGTGAAGTCGTTCTTCAAGGCCAATCTGGCTTAGAGTCTTTTTCAACGCCGTCGTTAACCGCTGCGCCTCCTTGCTTCCCCTCTTCGATCCACAGTCTTCTTCATGACAGGCAGCTATCAAGACCCCATCTATGCCCTGCCGGAAGGCCTCCAGGATATGCAGAGGGTCAACTCTCCCCGCGCAGGGCATATCAATGATGTGTACGCTGGAGTCAAACTCCTCGTCGAGTTCGGGGAAAACGGCCCATTGACACCGCATTACTAGAATATTCGGTCTTGTCTTTTCCCGGGATAACTTCGATATTAATGTCGATATCCGCTCCTCTTCCCAGTCCTCCAAATCCAAAGCCAGGGCGGGGCAGAGGGTCACACATAAACCACAGCCACGGCACAATTCTAGATCGAAGGTGGCTGCTCCCTCTTCCAGCTTAGCAGCACTATAAGGGCAGTAGAAGACACAGTTGCCGCAACTAATGCATTTGTTTCTATCGGCCTTAACCTTTAGACTGCGCTGTTTGAATCTGATTACCTCCTTGCCGTAGCCGAGTTGTTCCAAAAGGGCATTAACTGCAACGACTCTAAGTCGAGTAATCAAGCTTCCTCTCTCAAACCGGCAATAGTCTTCATCACAGGCCAGAATGTAAATCGCCTTTATCCCCATTGTGGATATTGCCTCCAAAAGGACTTCCGCTGGAATGCGCCCAACGCAGGGCACAGAGAGAGGGATGAATTCCGAAATCCCAAACAGCTTCCCTACATCTTCAAAGCTCGGGGTACTGCCTTTACAGGCGATAACTAAGGAGCCAGATCTATATTCGTCTCTTGCGTTCTCCAGATATCTGGCTAAGGAACTCATGTCATAGTAGACAATGTCTATGGCTTTGGCCGGGCAGCTAGAGTAGCAAATTGCACATGCTTGGCATTTCTCTATCTCCAGAAACAATTTCCCTGTTTCAGCTTCTTTCCTTATTGCTTCAAAAGGACAGGCCGAGTAACACAGCGCGCATTTGCTGCACGACTCATCATTCAGCTTAACGGCGAATTCTGGCTGGTTATCTGACGCTTTCAATTGAACAGCACCTCAATGGACTCATATCAGATCGCAACTTAGGGCTTTTGCCTCTGGAGCCCCGGTCTCCAACGAATTCCCGAATATACTGCCGGTCTAGCTAGACTAGAAACCAAGCTGAAAAAACTGGCAGACCTAGCTATTTGAGATTCTGTTACTTACACAATATTCCCAAATCCGCTATATAACACCTGCAAATTCCTCTGGTACAAATGTGGTAAGTGGAAGCCCTTCCTCTATGTTCCTCCCTGCCAGATAATCAAAAGCTCCCTGAACTGCCTCACTCGCTTTCAGAGAAATAGCCCACAGTGGAATATCAGCAGGACACACATCGGCACATTGGCCGCATGCCGTACAGGATATGCTTACGTGGAACAACCTAACTAAGTGATAAAATGTCGTGTCAGAAAGCATGTTTATACAGCCAGTTTTCTTTAGCTGTGTTTCATAGTACAGTGGCCCATGCTGGCTGGTCTCAGTTTGAAAGAAGCATACATGGCAGTAACACGCGGGGCAGACAGCGCTGCAGTTGCGGCAGCCTATGCACCTGCTGAAGGTCTTCGCTATTTCGTCAATACCGAGGTTCTTCAGTTCGACTTGGTCAGACAGTTTCTCTTTCTCGGCCTTTCTCTTACCCCGTATTCGTTCGATTGTCGCCATATCCAACTCTCCCTCGGCGAACTTCCCCTTTATGCCCTCCACAGTGCCCTTCCCTTTCTCAGTGTTGAGGAAGAAGGTGGCTTCCGTATCTACGGCCTTATTACCAAGCAGAGATATAGTAATATCTGCGGTGTATGGCACGAAGTACTCACAGGCCTGACAGGCAAGCCTTGTGTTGGGAGCAAGTTCACCCTGTTGAACTGCTTTCCAGTATTCAGGTAGATGTTCCTCGATGTTTCCCTTTACAGCCATCTCCAGTGGATAGACTCCACCGCAGGTTGAACTTATGACCAGGATGTTGTCCAGGCTGCCTTGAGTCCGTTTCACAAGTTCTACTAATGCCCTCAGTTCACAAGGCCTCAGAACAACCGCGATAGGTTCGCCGGCGGCTTCTACCAGTGTGAGTCGAGAAAGCTGTTTGCCCAAATTGACCGGCATTAGAGGGAAAAGCGGCATGGCAGACTCCAGATGGTCAGGATTGGTGATGAGAGAGTAAGATATGGTGCCATCTTCACCGGTCCTTCCGAGGGTGACGACACCTTTTACCTTGCCACTTTCCAGAAGGGATCTGAGTAGGTCTTTCAGACTATCGTTTGCGCCCTTGTCTAACTTCAATACCTTGGTCATTGTAATTCTCCTGTCCGGCAGAGACTGCTGCATAAGACTGCTCTACTTCCTGGAATTCGTCCTCTTCAAACGTCGTCAATGGCAGAGTCTCATCAACACTCCTGCCAGGGACGTAACTAAACGCTTCCTGATTTCTATCACCGACCAGAGTGAAGATTTGTGACACCGGGATATCCGTAGGGCAGGCATCTTCACACATGCCGCATGATACACAAGAGAGGGACATATGTAGCATCCGTCCAATATGGAATAGCAGGCTATCAGTCGGAATCCTTAATCCACCTCTAGCTTCTGCTCTCGTAAGATAATCTTCAAAACCAAATTTCATGTTATCCGAGTCAAAGTGACACTGACGGCAGTAGCATATAGGACAAACCCTCATGCAGTTGTGGCAGTTTATGCATGTGCTGAAAGCCTGCGCCAGTTTGTCTATTCCTTCGATTTCGGCCCTTAATGCGTCGTTATTCTGCTTTCTCTCTTTCTTACGTTCATCGATTAGCTTGTTCACCCTGGTCTCCCAGCCAGATATATCTTCCTCCGCCGACATGCCCAATCTGTTCAAGAGATCTTCGCCTTTGGGGCTATTAGCAGTAAACATGATACTGCCATTCCTTGTTCCCAGCGTCCCTATGTGTATGTCTTGACCACCCGAGGCAGAAAACATGTCGCATATTCGGCATACCGGCCGCATGGGCTCGCTGCTCCAATTCTGAGAGGCGTCTTCGAACAGCTTATCGCCCTCTCCTGCACCCTCAAAATAGTCGGATAGTGGTATCACGCCAGGACAGTCCATAGTAATGATGGTTACGTATTCCAGGTCTACCTGGGAGAGCTTGGCCAGTTCAATGGTTGCCCTCGCTTCACAGGGTCGCATGATGGCAGCTATCCTGGTCTTGCTTCTCCCATATCCGGTAATGCTGGAAATCACTCGAGCTCCTTGAACTGGCATAATTGGAGGCAAAGGAGACGCCTCTTTCAGAAACGCCTCGTCTCGAATGAGAAAATAGGCAAACGAATCGCCCGCCGTCACTCTACGGGGAATAAGGACAGCATCAACAGCGCCCTGCCTTAGAGCCTGCGTGGCGAAATCTATGATACCCTTCTGCGCACCACCGTCGGCCGGCAATGATGCCCCTTTTCGAATATCAGTCATACTAACTCCTTGTCACTTCTTAAAGCCGCCTTCTTTCAGAAAGCGATAGGCCTTATCTTAGTATCGCTTCGACCTCCTGGTAGATCTGCGTAAAGGCAAAATTCTTCACCCTGGCCGCACCCGACGGGCAGGCAGCGGCGCAGACTCCGCAACCGTGACATAGAGCCTCATTCACTACGGCGATGTTTCTGAAATCGTCGAAACTAATGGCGGAGTAGGGACAGACGGAGATACAGGTCTTGCATCCAGTGCAGAACGTTTCGGAGATTTCCGATGTCTTCACCTCCAGTTCCAGTTTCCTGCCCGGGACCAGGGCCGAGAGTATCTTTCCTGCCGCCGCCTCCGATTGAACTATGGACTCCAGAATGCTTTTAGGGCCCTGGGCACAGCCAACCACAAACACACCCTCTACAGAGGATGCCACCGGGGCGAGCTTCTGATGTTCCTGAGCAAGGAACCCTTCGCTGTCCACAGGTATGCCAAGCATTTCCCCGAATCTATGAGTGTCATTGGCGGGCTCCATCGCCGGGACAAGGATTACCATATCCGCAGCCAGGTCTCCCTTTGGACCGCTCTTGCTTTCGTAGCTGACCGTAATACCTTGGCCGTTTCGAGTGACATCGGTCTTTTCAGCCCGGATGAACTCCACGCCCAGGCCCTTTGTTTCCTCATAGAACCGCTGGTATACCTTTCCCGGAACGCACAGGTCGGAATACAGTTGGGATGCCTTCACCCCGGGCAGTTTGTCTTTCAGCATTCTCGCAAACTTAAGGGAATATACGCAGCATACCTTAGAACAGTAACCCTTGTCCTCTCGCCCCACACAATGAATGATCGCGACGGACCGAGGAGGTTTGCCATTCTTGAGAAGGATGTTCCCTCCAGTGGGCCCACCGGGAACACACATTTCTTCAAATTCCAGACTAGTATAGACGTCTTCGAGTTTGCCATATCCATATCGAGGAAGCCCCTCGAGGTTCATCAAGTCGAATCCCGTGGCTAGTACCACTGCTCCAACATTGAGATCCCGTGCTTCACTTGTTGCTTTGTTTACTACCTTTATCTCGAAATTACCGAAGAACCCCAGAATCTGCTCAACCTCACTGTCGGTGAATATTTCAACATTCTCATCTCCCTTCACGCTGCTTAGCTCATTATCGATCAGTGCCGGGCCGGATTCCATCTTGGTAAAGAGCTTGTCAAAGCCCTTCACCTTGCCTCCCAGTGAAGAGCTCTTCTCAACCAGATGGACTTTTCTGTTTGGAGAAGCAAGTACCCGAGTTGCTCTAATTCCTGCGATACCGCCGCCTATGACCAGCACGTTGGGAGACACATCGATATCCCTCTTCTCCAACGCCTCTTGATAGGCAACTCTGGCAATAGCGGCTGCTATTTCTCTTATCGCCTTATCCGTGGCTTCTTCCTTGTCTTGCGTAACCCAGGCAACTTGTTCTCTGATATTGGTCATCTGGAACAGGTAAGGGTTAAGCCCTGCCGCTGTGCACACATTCATGAACGTTTGCTCATGTTGCTTGGGAGAACAGGCTGCAACCACCAAATGAGTGAGTCCATGCTGCTTTATGCTTTGTTTCAGGAATTCCTTCCCATCCTCAGAGCACAACAGCCGGTGCTTCTCGACAATCCCGACATTGCGCATCCGGGAGAATGTCTTGATTATCTTATCGATGTCCACATTATCGGCTATGTTATTACCGCATTCACATACGTACACGCCTATTCTCTTTACCATCTCATGACCCCTATCTTGACAATGCGAGTATCCTTCCTACCGTGGCTTCTGCCTCGGCCACCGTATCCGGAACATCCTTGGGCGATTGGGCGCACCCCGCAATAAACACGCCTTCTCGAGTGGTATCCACAGAATCCAGGTCTGGCTCCTTTTCTCCGAAGAATCCGTGCCTATCCAGGGGGATAGCTAGGATTTCAGACAGCCTCGCCGAGTCCGCTCTGGGCTCAAGCGCTGGGGCCAGAATTAGCATATCCACATTGAGGGTGTCTTCCTGCCCACTCTCAGTGTTGTACTTGATGGCCACGCCCATTCCCTTCTGTGTCACTTCATTAACCCTCGCTCGAATAAAGTCAACGCCGCTCTCCTTCACCTCTTCGTAGAACCTTTGATAGACCCTACCGGGAACGCACAGGTCAGAGTACAGCTGAACTATCTTTAACTCGGGTATTTTATTCTTCAGGAAATGTGCCTGCTTAATCGAAGCCATACAGCATACTGAAGAGCAATAGCCTTTTTCATCCCGCCCCACACAATGGAGGATGGCTGCTGATTTAGGTGCCTCGCCATTTCGGAGCACGATCTGTCCCTGGGTAGGTCCATTTGAGGCACACAGTCGTTCGACCTCTACCATAGAATAAACGTTGTTCAGTTTCTTGTACCCATATTGAGGGACCTGAGCAAGATCGAAGGTTTTGAAGCCAGTGGCTACTACAATAGCTCCGACGTGAAGTTCGAGTTGTTCATCCTGCTGGGTATAGTCAATAGCCTCGAAGGCACAGGCCTCCCGGCAGAGCTGGCAGTCTCCTCCCTTGAAGCGCAGACAATTATCGGTATCAATAACGGGAGCGTTGGGTAGAGCGCCGGCACAGGGGATATAGATCGCCTTTCTCTTGCTGAGCCCCTCTTCAAATTCATTACCTACTTCGACCGGACAGGGTCCAAAACATTCATTACATCCGATGCAGTTATCGAGGTTAACATACCTTGCCTTCTTCTTGAGCTTCACAGCAAAATCACCAGCAGAGCCCTCCACGGCCTCTACCTCACTAAGAGTTAGCAGCTCGATATTCTTGCTCTGTAAAACCTCCTGTTGCTTGGGTGCTATCATACAGGTAGCACACTCCATGTTTGGGAAGACCTCTTCCCACTTTATGACGTTGCCGCCGAAGTAAGAAGCCTTCTCAACGAGATATACTTTGGCGCCTGAATTGGCCAGAAGCAAGCTTGATTCTATACCAGCAATGCCAGCTCCTATGACCAGCACCGAAATGCCTTCTTTATCATTCTGCATTTGTTCCCCCAATCATAGTAAGGCTTTCTTCAAGGGACTCGGACCCATCTGCCTGATTTGCTCGGTGAACAGGTTAGTTACTTCGGCAAATCTCTGCCCTTCCGACGCTGAGACCCAGGCAAGCATGAGTCTTTCTGGTTCCAGGCCGAGCGTCTCGATCGTTTTCTTTAGAAGGGCAAACCTTCGACGAGTGTAGTAATTTCCTTTCCGATAATGGCAATCGCCGGGATGGCACCCGGCAACGAGTACACCGTCAGCCCCTCGCAAATACGCGGTAGCGACGAGGGCTGGCTCCACCCTACCCGAACACATTACTTTGATGACTGAAAGAGACGAAGGGATTTTCTGTTTCGTTGCCCCGGCAAGGTCAGCTCCTGCATAGGAACACCAGTTGCAGAGGAATCCAACTATTCTGGGTGTAAACTCTTCTCCCATCTATACGTTCTCAAACTAGAACTGTATCTGCGCCTTCCATTTTCCCCCACCCTCCTCGTTGCAGAACAGCAACGTCCTCTTTGTCTTGGCACACCACGCTTCAGTATCTCTGGGGAAGGAAGGGCAATCAGCCAGGACCTCCACGATATCTCCGGCAGGAATTTCCTTAGCCATTGTCGCTAGCTTGAGCACAGGTTGCGGGCACTTAAGCCCCAAGACATTCAATGTATGCGTTGCCATATTCTCCTCCTTCTTTTTTTTCTAAAAACAAAAGGTTATGGTAGTATCGGGCAGTGAGCTTACGAATGAGGTTGCTCCGACGATCTGCACCTCTTTTCTCATGTCTTCAGCTTTGAGGTCCTTGGCCGCCAGACATAATTCACAGACCAGCATCTTCCCGCCCAGATTGCATATACCATCGTAAAGTTCTACGATGTCCGGCATGCCTTTGGGCTTCTGATCCCTTATTTTCTCCAGTTCTCCTTTCAACATAAGAGGTGAGCCACCCGGGGTGAAAAACAAGGTTACATCATGCCCGCAGGCTGCTGCCGCCGATCCCAGAATCATAGCCGGGAAAGCGCTGCTGTTTTGGGAACCATTAACTGTAATCGCCACCTGAGCCATACTAATTCTCCTTTCTTTTTATTTTTTAGTCACAAGAGGGCTGGCCATTTTGTGCGCTAGCTGCCCTTCCGTAGCTACTGCCTGTGTCAGATGGGTGTATAGCCAATCTAGTCATCTGAACAATTGCGTGTCGTGCCAAGGCGACATGGTCCGAGATTTCTTATAGTCTCAGTAAAATCACTCATAGCCTCAGACATTTTCAGTCCCTCGGAGGCTCCAATCCACTGCAGCCTCAGTCTATCGCTATTGATGCCCATAGCCTTGAGGAAAGGCGTCAAGCCGGCGAACCTTCTTCCGGTGGACAAATTGCCCTTAATATAGTGACAGTCTCCTGGATGGCAACCACCTACCAGAACGCCATCTGCCCCCAGAGCGAAGGCCTTCAGAATCAGCAGCTCGTTAACTCTCCCTGAGCACATCACCCTTATTGTCCTGGTATTTGGTGGGTACTGCATCCGTGAAGTACCAGCAAGGTCGGCAGCTGCATAGGAACACCAGTTGCAGAAGAAAGCAACTATCTTAGGCTCAAATTCGGGCATTGGTGGCCCCTTGATTGTCTGTACGGCTCGCTGACACACCAGATGGCATGTGATAAAATGCGACCATCAAGCAGTTATCCTTAATAGCGACGGGGCATTATACCCCACGGGGGTATAGTATGTCAACGGGATAGGGATTTTGCCGGAGGACGTAATGGCCGACCAAACGATATCCAAGGAAATTCTGTTGAACCGGCTAAAGAGAATCGAGGGGCAGATTCGGGGCATTGAGAGGATGATTGAGGATGGACGTGACTGCGAAAGCATTATCACCCAGTTGGGAGCGGTGCACGCGGCCGTTGAGGGAGTTGGTGGGCTCATGCTCAGAAACTATATAAACATTTGCTTCAACAGAAAAACACCCGATTGCACCGATATTGAGTCTCTGGCGCGAGCTATCGCTATTTGGGGTCGAGTTCACATCGGCGACAAGACTTAGCGATGCAACATCCAGCCACGAGCCAGGTTAGCGGTCTGGTATGCCAAATCTGACAATCACTGTCAGCAACCATTTTTCTGAACAGAAATGACTGAGTCCAAGGCACAAGCTTTTGGCTTGCTGGCTTCAGACCATGACGCCTAATCCGAGCAAGAGGGAAGATTGATATCTGCTTCAGAGGTTGAGGCCCTGAAACAAGTTCTGCCTTCGCTGCCAAGACCCTGGGTCGAAGTCGGAGTGGGCAGTGGTCGTTTTGCCATGGCGATACGGATAGACGTTGGTCTGGACCCATCGAGCAAGCTTGTCGAGATGGCTAAGAACAGAGGCGTAGGCGTGTTATCGGGCAGAGGTGAGCAAATGCCCTTTCGAACTGGCGTTTTTGGAGCAGTCTTCCTCATTGCGACCCTGTGCTTTCTGGATTCGCCCGGGACAACCTTGACGGAGGCTGCCCGCATTCTGAGAAGCGAAGGGAAAGTGGTATTGGGCACTGTGTCGAGAGATAGCCTCTGGGGCCAGCTTTACCAGGGAAAGAAGGAGGCAGGCCACCGTCTCTACAGACACGCCACGTTCTATACCCATGGTGAAGTTAAGATGCTTCTGACACATACCGGCTTCTCTATCGAGAGGGTTGTCGCCACGTTGTTTCAGAATCCCTGTCAGGTAAATCACATTGAAGTACCGCGAGAGGGTTTCTCTGCCGATGCTGGCTTCGCCGTGATCCTGGCCTGCAAAGCTAGCGGTTGGGAGCGTGGTCTTGCCACTCTGCCGACTGGGAGTCATTCGAGAAAGTAGGTCATTTCCCTTACGGCATTTTTCAGCGCATAGGCGGGTCTGGCCTGATCGTCACCGTGGCGCAACACTGTCTAACGGGGCGAATGGGTTTCGCCTATTCCAGTCAGTAATATTACAGGTAAAGAATGAACCCGGCGCGGGCTGCGTGGTGTGCGGCTAGTGATATAATCTGCGGAAGTGATAAGTTGATTATTACAGCTTGAGGGATCATGGGAAAGCATCATCTGGAATTGCAGCCCATCGGGATAATTCATTCCCCTTACAAAGATAGGGGAGAGGCGCCTTATCAGGGCCAAAAGAGCCGGGAGATTTCGCGGATAGAGCTGTTCAAGGAGTTCGAGGCAGGCCTGCAGGACATTGAGGAATTTTCCCATCTCATCGTCATTTACTGGTTTCACAAATCGCAGGCCTACCATCTGTTAGTTAAGACACCCTGGGACGATATTCCACACGGCCTGTTCGCTACAAGGTCACCCCATAGGCCTTGTCCGCTGGCATTGACTACGGTGGAGTTGGTCGCCAGAGAAAAGAATGTCCTTAAGGTAAAGGGGCTGGACGCCATAGACGACAGCCCTCTCCTGGACATCAAACCATATATCCCTGCGATAGACGAGAGATCGGATGTCAAACTGGGCTGGCTTGAAGGCAAGCTCCGAAAGGAAAGAATCTGACTGCATTCCTGACCGCATTTCAGATCGCCATACTGCTAGTCGCAGGAGCAGGCGCTGGGTTTTCCAGTGCACTTCTGGGAGTGGGCGGCGGCTTCGTCATGGTCCCCGTCATGTCCTGGCTCATCCCGACCATGGGTGTTCCTGAGGACATTGCCATAAAAATAGCCATCGGCACCAGTTTACTGGTGATTCTGCCCACGGCGATAAGCGGCACCTGGAAACATGATAGGACGAAGGCAGTCCGCTGGAGAACCGCGTTGGCTCTGGGTGCGACTGCCCTAGCCGGCGGTGTAATGGGAGGTATCATCGCGGCCCATCTTCCCGGCAAAGTACTGGAGATAGGATTTGGCGGACTGGTTTTGGCCATTGCTTTGTGGATGGGCCTGGGATTAATGCCGAGGTTGAGCAGAAAAGATGAGAAGCTGCGGGAAAATCTCCCTTTGGTCGCAGCGTGCGGCTTCCCAATAGGCATCGTAAGTGGGCTGACGGGGCTGGGTGGCGGCGCGTTGATAGTCCCCATGCTGGTGCTGGGACTGAATTTTCCCATGCAGACGGCGGTGGGAACGTCGGTGGCTGCGATAATATTCAGCAGCATCGGAGGCATCATCAGCTACGCAATAAATGGGGTGGGATTGTCGCCGCTCTCTCATTCCCTTGGGTACATAAATTTGCCAATATGGGCGCTGCTGGCGCTTACCAGCATACCTCTGGCACAGTTCGGAGCCCGGGCAGCACACGCTCTGCCGGCAAAACAGCTCAGATATGTCTTTATTGCCTTCATGGTCTACTCGGGCTTGAGGATGATTGGCGTGTTCAACGCTACATAGGGCTTCTCGCCCAAAAGGCCAAACAAACCCGTGACGGCAGCCAGCAGTCTACCACAGGACGCCGCATATGGGCCTTAAGAACGGCAGCTGAGCGGGGTAAAGACAGCCGAGGAGTAGAAAACCCAGGACTATCAGTATGGAAGCACCCACAGGCCTGGAATACCTCGCATACCTGTCTCCCGCGCGTGAGGTAAGAGCAAACGCAGCCGTAGCGAAGATGACCAGGTCATCGAGCATGAAGAAGAAAACATATAGCAGGATGTAGCTATAGTATTGGAATGTGGAGAGACTCGCCAGAGACAGTACCTGGGTGAAAACCGCCGGAATTGCCGCCGAACAAACGAACTCAACAGCGTTCACCGTGAAAGCCAGACCTATAATTGCCACCAAGATTCCCCAGGTTAAAGGAGAAGACACAATCTGTTGCACTCTGCTCATGGTCTTCTTTCGGGAGTCCTCGTCTGTAACTTCGCAGACGATGGCCCCTTTCGTCGTCACCACTTCCCTCACTTGCAGTGTCCCTCCACCCAAGGCTACCAACCCGACCACGGTCGTCACCGCCCGCGAGAAGCCGATGGCCAGGAAAGCATTGAGCCACGCTGTCATGAAGAGGTAGTACAGGATACCTGAGGCCAAGACAAAAGACCCGACAATCAACCATATTCGTCTCCTATCCCTCAGCATCGCCACCACCGAAATGAGGTAAACAAGCACCCACATTGCGCAGGGGTTGAAGCCATCCACAAGACCTAAAACCACGGCCAAAGTCGGGAGCGAGAACTCGGAAAGTGTGATTGTCCCAAACAGTGGCAATGTGATTGTTTCCTTGGGGTTCGTGCCTGGTGACGACGGGCAGTTTCCGGCCAGGCACTGCCGCAAAGCAGTCTCGATTGCTTTGCCCGACGTCTCCTCAGATTCCCAACCACCGGAGACCCAGCCACTAGTCAATACCTGATCCTCGGAGATTGCTATGATTGTTACTGGAAAGCCCGGCTCTTCCTTCACCCCCAATTCATCGAGCATCTGAGTTAATAGGGCCTGTCCTGAGGGCGAGCTACCATCAACAGCAGTGATGTTAATAGAAGGAAACTCGGTCTCCAATTTTACATTGAACGCCGCTTGTGCCTCGCAGTGCGAACAACCGGGAAGATAAAAGAAATAGACATTATAGCCTTCAGCCGCGCTTGATGCTCTTTGACCGGTGAACGCAATAACTATCCCGATTACTACCAGCGATATGATCAGGTACCTCTTGAAGCGGTCCTGGAAGATTCTTTTCAGAAAACTGCTGACCCTGTTGTATATTAACAAATGCTACCTCGAAATAGGCTTCCCCTCTCAGAATTCTCCGCGGGAACCGTACATGACACGCGGATCACCACCTGGAACACTAAGTGCTCAGTCAGAACAAGACTTCTCCTGATTTCAGTGGCCAGGAACCACACGTACAAGATGCCATATGGAAAACTACGCTCCTGGCTATGCTATTGCCAGTCTCATCGCACACAGTTACCGTGACCGTGGCCTTAATGGATACGGTGGCCGTGGACAGCTTATCCGGCGCAGTCCAGGTAATCATCTCACCTTGTCCGGAGGTTTGGCCATCCGTGCAAGACCACGCGTACGAGAGGTCGCTGCTTATGTTTGCGGCAACACACTCGATAGTGTACTCCTTGTTCATGTACGCATCGAAATCGCATCCAGCGACCGCGCTGTTTCTCAGATATTTGTTGTTTATTGGGGTAACAACCAGCTTTTCTATGGTCGGGGGAATACCAAGGTTTACGCTAAGACTTAGCCGTCCTATGGCTTCGCCACCATGGCCATCTCTAACCACAACTGTGATGTCATATGCTCCGACTGCCTCAGGGGCAGTCCAATCTGCGCCCGTGCCACCGCCTGAGATATCACCGCCGTCGGCTGTCCATTCATAAGTTAACGCATCGTGGTCAGCGTCCGAAGCAGTACAAGTCATCTGGAGAGTGCCAGAAGGAATGGTCCAGCTGGCGTTAGCTATCAGGCTGCTAATGGTTGGTGGATTATTCACTGTGATGGTTCGATAGTCCTTCGCTTCTGCACCGCCGCTATCACTCACCGTGACCGTAATATTGTAGGAGCCCACAGAGCCAGGAGCCGTCCAGACAATCGTAGCTCCTTCACCGGTTATTTTGCCTCCGCTAGCCGACCAGTTATAGCTTAGCTCGTCGCCATCGGGCCCCGTGGCATTACACGCAACCTGGCAAGTTCCTTCCGGAGAAACCGTCTCCGGCGTAGCTTGCAGACCGGTGATAACGGGACCATGGTTGCCTAGCACCGTGTACAATAACGTCGAAAGTAGCACCGCTGCCACGATGATTCCTCCGACTACCAGATATCTCCTTTTGGTCATTGGTTTCTCCTTGGAAGCGCCCTTCGTTCAAAGTTGTGGTCGAGGTATTACGCAATATGTTACCACTCCTACAATGATGACAGAAATCACGGTCTCAGCAGCTCATCAGGCATCTTCTGTGCAGGGAGCATACGGCATGTACGTCAGTACGCGGGACACCGTGCTCTTGGCTAGAATGAGATTTCTCCTGATTCCAATCCCCAGGAACCGCAAGTACAAGACGCCATCTCGAAAACTGCTTTCCTGACTATGCTATTACCCGCGCCATCGAACACCGCTACGGTGACCGTAACTCTAACTGATATTTCATTCGGGGCAGTCCAGGTAATCGCAGACCCTTCTCCAGTAATCTGACCATCTGTGCATGACCAATTGTAGGTCAGTTCGGCTGTGCCTGACGCAACGCACTCAATGCCGTATTTCGTCCGGCTACTCTGACCTTTCCAGACATCAAAGTTGCACCCGGGCGTGCTGCTTTTTCTCAAATAGATGCTCTCCTTGGGGGTAACAACCAGCTTCTCAACAACCGGCGGAGTGCCAAGGTTCACGCTGAGATACACAGACATTGTGTCTGACGAGGCGTGGCCGTCCCTGACCACAACTGCGACGTTGTATACACCAACCTCTTGGGGGGCAGTCCAGTTCACAGCTGCGCCCGTGCCAGAAATATCACCACCGGTGGCCGTCCACTCATAAGTCAGTTGGTCCTTGTCGGGATCCGAAGCAGCACATGTCACCTGGATGGTACCCGAAGGACTGGTCCAGTCGGCGTCGGCTACTAGACTGGTGATGACCGGCGCCCTATTGGCTCTCACTGTGATGGCAATCTGTTTGGCATCTCCTTGGCCATGCCCATCTGTCACCGTCACCGTAACATTGTAGGTGCCTACCGAGTTAGGAGCAGTCCAGTTTACGGCTGCACCTGTACCAGAGATACTGCCTGCGCTAGCTGACCAGTTGTAGCTTAGCACATCCCCGTCCCGATCTGAAGCAATGCACACGATCTGGCATGTTCCCGATGGAACAACCATCTCCGGCGCTTCCAGGCCAGCGATAGCAGGTCGATGATTGGCCAGCACCGTCTGCCATACTACTACAGCCAGTACTGCTGCCACCACGACCCCCACAATTACCAGATATCTTCTTCTGTTCATCAGTTTCGCTCTCCTGAGGTGTTTTTTGTTCGATGCCCTGTCTAGGACATCGCATATATTACCACCTTGGCAGAGACAGTGATAATCGTGACTTGACTGACTTTCTGGGCATCTTCCGGGTCAACCGTCCCTGGTGCGCCGGCTGCCATAGGGGAAACCATAGCTTAGCTGGCGCCGCTCTTTATCTCCCAATTCTATCCAAACTCGCAGGGTGAACAATCCACCACTTCGAAAACCACGCTCTTGCTGACCCAGTTGCCTGCGTCATCAAACACCTTGGCCGTGACTGTAACGTAAGCGGACGTATCCGGGGCGGTCCAGGTAATATTAGAGCCGTCACCGGAAATCTGGCCGCCGTTAGATGACCATTCATAGATTAGTTCACCGCTCGTGGCTGAAGCAATGCACTCGATATAGTATTCCTTTGTTTTCCCGACCTTGTAACCGGTGTTGGTCGTCTTCAGATACTTGGGCTCTTTAGCCGTAACAGCCAGGCTCTCAATACTCGGCGGAGGGCCATTTGACACAATGAGAGTCACAAATCCCGTGTCTTTGCCCTCATGACCATCATCAACGATAACCATGATATCGTACATGCCTACTTCTTCGGGAGCAGTCCAGATTGCTGCCTCACCTATCCCCGAAATGTCACCTCCGGTCGCTGTCCATTGATAGCTCAGATTATCGCCGTCGGGATCTGAAGCAGTACACGTCAACCCGATGGTACCCAGAGGAGCGACCCACTCTGTCCCGGCCTCCAGGCTGGCAATCTTTGGCAGGCGGTTCGTTACCGTTGTGCACGATGAGCCCAGGAACAGCACTGCCACCACCATAACTACTGCACCGATTCTTGTTACGTTATATTTCACAAAAGCCCTCTTACTCAATCGTCGACGCCATCATACATATTACCACCCCTATGATGATGGTGCAAAGCATCGTTTTCCTGGCTTCTCGGTTGTATTCTGTCCCGACTGAAAGTGGGGTGCTAGCCATCACTCGGTAGGCCGTTCCCTCGTCGGCAATAGCTATTTACATCCCGATTCTAATCCCCAGGAACCACATGTACAGGACGGCACATAGAGATGTATACTCTCAGTCGCCTCATAACCAAGTACGTTACGCACCGTTACCGTGACTGTAGCGCCAGCAGATAACTGATTCGGGGCAGTCCAGGTAATCAGGGAACCATCACCAGAAATACTCCCGCCTGTGCACGACCATTGGTAAGGCGCTGCTCCGCTCGCATCTGAAGCAGTGCATTGAATATCGTATTTCCTTTCTTCCCAGACATCGTAATCGTACCCAGGCTGCGTGGATTCCCTCAGAAATATGTGTCCTTTGGGGCTAATACACAGTTTTTCAATAGCTGGCAACGTATCGGGTGCCACGCCGAGAGATATGGATCCTGTAGCTTCGCCACCAAAGCCGTCCTTAACCACAACTGTAATGCTGTATGTGCCAACTTCCTGGGGCGCAGTCCAGCTTACCACCGCCCCTGCACCTGAAATACTGCCAGCCGTGGCTATCCATTCATAAGTCAACTCGTCCTCATCCGGGTCCGAGGCAGCACATGTCACCTGGACGCTACCCGAAGGAGTCGTCTGGTCTGCGTCCGCGGTCAGGCTGGTAATGGTAGGCGGGTTATTGGTCCTCACCGCGATCGTCACATAATCCATGACTTCCCCCCCGAGCCCATCGGTCACCTCGACAGCAACACTGTAGGAACCTTCGGATGTCGGGGCGGTCCAGGTAGCCGTATCTCCGTCGCCACTTACTTCGCCTGCGCTAGCCGACCAGTCATAGCTCAGCTCGTCTCCATCAGGGTCCGAAGCGGTACATACCACCTGGACACTGCCGAGGGCAGCGACCAGTCCTGTTCCAGGTTCCAGGCTGACGATAACCGGTTGGCTGTTGGCTGATATCGTGCAAGATGAGGCCAAGAACATCACTGTTAGCGCCGCGATTGCCGTAATCACTAGAAATCTCTTTTTGTTCATTAGTTTCCGTCTCCTGACGCTGATTCTGTTAAAGCCTGCGCATCAGGCATCAAATATACTACCACTCTACGATCTGGTCAAACTACCGTTTTGGTGTATTTCTCGGCCCGGCTGACCTCGTCAAGTCGGTCTGGGAGGTTATGCGGCCGAGATTACCCTTATTTCGTCTCCCACCGAAATGCCCAGAAAATCGCAAGCACTACCGTCTCTCAAAGATATCTCAAGATAACCGCTGCTACCTACAACAGCCATTATACCTTCTCCTTGCGCGTAGTAATCGCTGATACCCTGAATGCTACGTCCGCCTATCTCAATCACGACATTCTTGCCGGGTAGGTTGTTGCTCCTGATATTCGTAATCAAGTTGCCAAAGCGATCAACATGCAAGACCTGGCCAACCACATTACCACCTTGGTCGACCGACGGCTTCGCTATAGGAAGAACGTGAACGGAGCTGATTTTTTCTCCGAACTCATAGGGCGATATGCCCAGAGAAAGACCGGCAGCCACAGGGGCAAAGATATCTCTGCCATGAAAAGT
>Ga0172365_10000904_pt1 | contig 20918 bp, 17 predicted proteins | sample LakKivSesite48cm_FD_114535 | JGI IMG/M metagenome (GOLD analysis project Ga0172365, IMG submission 114535) | Sediment microbial communities from Lake Kivu, Rwanda - Sediment site 48cm | ecosystem: Environmental > Aquatic > Freshwater > Lake > Sediment | place: Rwanda: Western Province, Lake... | reverse complement strand
GCTGGAGGTAGTGGAAGCCGGTGATGTGGTCGTCGTGCAGGTGGCTCGGCATGGCCACGTCCACGCTCTTCATGCCCAACTGGCGCAGTTCGGGCAGCGAATGCGGCGTGAAGCGGTTCGATTCGTCGGCGTGCAACATGCCGGAGACTAACCCCACGCTGTAGTTGGGGCCGTAGTCCACGAACATCGCCTTACCGCTCTTCGAGAGGATCGCGTAGTGGTTGGCGTTCGAGAATTTCGAGAAGTACACGTCGGGGATCACCGGGTCAAGCTGCGCCTTCGTGAGATCGGGGAACTGGCTTCCGACGCCGTAGAAGCTCAGCCACGCCCGCATCGCCGCGGAGAGCTTCTCAATCGCCGCCTCCGGGTGCTCCACCGGCCCTCCGTGCGAGGGGAACAGGACTGACGGGCTGAACGTGCGCAGGTAGTTCAACGCGCCCATGGTCTGGTGCATCCCTTCCCAGCCGCCGTAGCCCATCTGAAGGTCGTAGAAGTTCTCCACCTGCCCGTCGTCGCGGATCATGTCGCCGACGAACGCGATCTTCTGCCCGCCGCGATCCCATACAAAGGCGATCTGCCCTTCCGTATGCCCCGGCGCGGGACAGACTTCGAGCGTCACGTCTTTCCACGCGAACGTCGTGTAATCCTGGAGGATGCGTGCGACGGGCACGGATTCTCGCAGCGTGAAGTAGTTCGTGCGCATGTTGTAGAGGTGGAAGATCGAGCGGCGGCCCCAGAAGTGCTCCGCTTCGAGGAAGTAGTGCGCTTCCCACTCCGGCACGCCCAGCTTCGCGCCAGTCTTGAGGGCGAGCTTGTCGCCTTCGCACTGGTCGCGGTGGTGGTGGGTGTGGAGTATCCAATCGAGGCCCGACACGCCGATGGAACGAAGCTCCTTGAGCACGCGCCCGGAGCCGAAGTCAATCGCAATTGCCCGGTCGCCCCGGCGGATGACGTAGACGTGGCAACTGTCTTCGAAAAGGAACAGGTCAGGTAGAATCTCGCGCATCGCCATGTAAACCTCCCCGGTAAGGGCTGAGAACGAGAAAGGAAGAGGCTTTCCGATGAGAGACAACCTACGCCGCGCAACCGGCGGGGGCAAGGGAAGCATGCGTCTGCCTTCCTTGGGCGTGTTTTCGAGACCAGTACGCCCCTATCCAGAAAATATGCAGCGCGCTCTTGACGCTCGCCCTCCGGTCGCCTATATTAACTAACCAGATGGTTTAACCAATCGGATGGTTAGCACGCTCTCCGGCGAACACGACTCGCGTGCGCGCGGGCAAGGAGAGAAAGGGGCGCACAGTGGATACTCGCGAGCGCATCCTTAAGGCGGCGACCGAGGTTTTCGTCGAAAAGGGGCTTGCCGGTGCGCGTATGCAGGAGATCGCCGACTGCGCACAGGTGAATAAGGCGATGCTCCATTACTACTTCACGAGCAAGGAGCACCTCTACGAGACTACCGTCGTCACGGCGATGAGCGGCGTCATGACGAGGGTTCAGAAGGTGCTGGCGATGAAAGGCGTACCGGCTGAGGCGCACCTTCGGAAGGTGATCGAGACCTACCTCGATTCTCTCGCGGAGCATCCGTACATACCGAGGCTCGTCATGCAGGACCTGATGACCGGCGGCACGCGGATCACAGACTATTTCGAGAAGGCAGGCGAACAGGCCGGGTTCCTTGGCGGCAAGCCTGCGGTGGAAATGCTGCGGAAGTTCATCGCCAGTGGTGACCTGCGGCAGGTGGACCCCAAACAGACGATCATTTCGCTCGTCAGTATGGTGGTCTTGTATTTCGCCGCACAACCGATCTTCAGTCGGTTGCTCGAACTTGACGACCGCGACCGCGAACGTTTCCTCGCGGAGCGGAAACGGAACGTGAGAGACATCTTCCTGCACGGAGTGCTTGCACAGAAAGGAAACGACCATGCTCAGGGAGGGCACGGCAATGCGTAGGCGGCTTCTGCATCTGATGCTTCTGGCAGGCACGGCGGCCATCGCCTCTTCCGGATGCAGCCAGGGACGCGCAAACGGGCAGATCACCGCTTCGGGGACCATCGAGTGCACCGAGGTGAACGTCGCCACGAAGGCGACGGGGCTTATCCGTGCGATCTTTCCCCAGGAAGGCGATCTCGTGGATTCCGCGCAGGTGGTCGCGCTCATTGACCATGCGGACCTTGACTGGCAACTGGCCCAGGCAGAGGCCGGTCTGCGTCTGGCGCAGGCGAACCTGCAACTTGCCGTCAACGGCCCTCAGGCGGAGGACATCGCCCAGGCGGACGCGGCAGTGCGTCAGGCCGAGGTGCAGCTTGAGGCGGCACGGGCCGACCTCGAACGCATCCGACAATTGGCGCAGACCGGCGCGGCGACGCCCAAGCAACTCGACGACGCGACCACGCGCACGCGCACCGCCGAAGCTGCGCTGGCAATGGCGCAAGCGACCCAGGCCAAGCTCCGGGCTGGCACGCGACATGAACAGATCGCCGCCGCCCGCGCACAGGTCGCTCAGGCCGAGGCGACCCTCGGCGCAATCGGGCAGCGCATTCAGGACTGCACCGTGCGCTCGCCGCTCTGGGGCGTGGTGACGCATCGCCTTGCCGAGCCGGGAGAAATGGCTGCGCCGGGGAGCGCGCTGCTCACCGTGTCCGCGCTCGACCGGGTCTGGCTCAAGGTCTACCTGACCGAAGTGGAGATCGGCAAGGTCCGTCTGGGCCAGCGCGTGGATGTCCGCCTCGATGCACGCCCTGATACGCCCCGCGCCGGAAAGGTGACGTACATCTCGCCCCGCGCCGAATTCACCCCGAAGAACATCCAGACGAAGGAAGACCGCGTGAAGCTCGTGTTCGCCGTGAAGATCGCCCTGGAGAACGCCGACGGCGCACTCAAGCCCGGCCTGCCCGCCGACGCGGCGTTCATCAGCTCACCTGATTCTTCGCGGAAGGAGAGCCGACCATGAGCGCGACCTTCAAGACCGCCCTCGAAACGCACGACCTCGTGCGAGTCTTCGGGAAGCGCGGTGCGACGGAGAGCGTCCGTGCGGTGGACAGGCTGAACCTGACGGTCCGGCGCGGCGAGATGCTCGGCCTTGTCGGCCCCGACGGCGCGGGCAAGACGACGACGATCCGTATGCTCACCGGCATCCTGCGCCCGACGGAAGGCTCGGCGACGGTGCTGGGGCACGACCTTGTGCGCGAGACGGAGGCGGTCAAGCGGCGGGTCGGCTACTTCTCGCAGCAATTCAGCCTCTACGGAGACCTGAGCATTGACGAGAACATCGAGTTCTTCGCGCAGATTCACAACGTCCGCAATTTCAAGGCGCGGCGCGAGGAACTGCTCGGATTCACTCGGCTTGCGCCCTTCCGCACGCGGCTCGCGGACCGCTTGAGCGGCGGCATGAAGCAGAAGCTCGCGCTCGCCTGCACGCTCATCCACCAGCCGGAACTCATCTTCCTCGACGAGCCGACGACCGGCGTGGACCCGGTTTCGCGTCGGGATTTCTGGCTCATCCTCGCCGACCTTCTGCGGCAGGGGATCACCATCGTCATGGCGACGCCGTACCTGGACGAAGCGGAGCGCTGTCACCAGGTAGGGCTTATGCACGAAGGGCGGCTCGTGCGGTGCGATACGCCGCAGAGGATCATCGGCGAACTTGCGGGCACGCTGCTTGAGATCACGTGCGATTCGTCGCAGGTGGCGTACAGACGGGTGAGAGCGGAGCCGCGATGGGCGTCGGCGCAGTTGTTCGGCGAACGGATTCATGTCCTGGTGGACGACGCAGAACGCGAAATGGCCGCTCTGCGCGAGGCACTGGCCTCCGTCGGCGTGGAAAACGTGGGAATCCGGACCATCAGCCTGGCGCTCGAAGACGCCTTCATCGAGCTTATTCGCCACACCGGCAGCGCGGCGGGGCGGGCATTCCTGCCTGCCCAAGAGGGAGCGCGTCAGAACTGAAGAGACACGTCGTAGAGAGTTTCAACAAAGCCAACACTTTTTCATCATCATACGAGGATTTCTCGCCATGCCATCGAAACACCCCGCGCTCGTGGCCCTTGTCGTCCTCTTATGCGTCTGTGCGATGACGACGCCGTCATCGGCGGAGCTGACCCAGACCCTGACGCTCGCCCAGGCGCGGGAATTGGCCCGGAGGCAAAACCCCGCCGTGCTCGCCGCCGCCCAGATGATCGCCTCCGCGACGGCGCAGCGAGAGGAAGCGCAGGCCGCACGCCTGCCGAGCCTTTCCGTTTCGGCACGGTACGCCCGGCTGAGCGACGTACCACCGGCGACCGTTCAGGTTCCCCTTCCGCCGCCCCTGCCGTCGAGCATCCAGCTTGCGCCCACGATCCTCAATTCGTACACCCTCACCGCCGCCGTGAGCGCGCCAGTATTCACCGGATTCCGGCTCGAAAATCGGGTGAAGGCGGCGGACTACCTCGCCAGGGCCGCAACGCACGACCTGAATGCGAGCGAAGCGGAGACCGACCTCAATGTGGATCAGGCGTACTGGCGGCTGCACAGCACCCGCTCCGCCAAACGCACCATCAGCGAATCGCTCCGCCTCGTGGAGGCGCACCTCGCCGACGTGCGGAAGATGCGACAGGTCGGCCTGACCACCGACGACGACGTGCTCGCGGTCGAAGTGCGTCTCTCGGAGGCGAGGCTGCGCGAGATCCAGGTGGAGCACGCTGCGGCGATGGCGCAGGCCGCGCTCTGCAATATGCTCTCCCTGCCGCTTGATACCCGGATTGCCCTCGCCGATTCGCCGCGAGCGATCACCCGCACGGTTCCGTCTCAGGATTCGCTCGAACGGATGGCGATCACCGCCCGCCCGGAGATGCGTGCGCTCGCGCAGCGCAGAGAGGCCCTCGACCGGCAGGTGGCGATTGCCGGAGGCGGACGCCTGCCGAACGTGATGGTTCAGGCCAACTACGAGCTTTCCAACCCCAACCAGCGCTACTTCCCCGCAGAGGAGAAATGGCACGATACATGGAACGTCGGCGTCGGCCTTTCGTGGATGGTGTGGGATTGGGGCGTCGTATCCCACCAGACCGGCAAAGCACGGGCGGACCTGCGCCAGAGCGACGAACGCACGCGGCAACTGCGCGAAGGCATCGCGCTTCAGGTGATGCAGAGCCGCCTTGCCGTCCTGGAGGCCACCCGGCGCATCGCCGTCGCCGAGGAAGGCGTCCGGCAGGCCGAGGCGCGCTATCGGAGCGTCCGGGCCAGGTTTGCCGTCGGCACGGCCTCCAACACCGATGTCCTCGACGCGGAGAACGCGCTCGAACGGGCGCAGCTTGACCTCATCCAGGCCATTGTGGACCAGAACATCTCGTGGGCAACGCTCGACTACGCCATCGGAGGGACGAGCCGATGAACCTCACAGGTTCGCCTACGAATTCGCAGAATTCGCCCGTTATTCAGGCGAAAGACCTCACCCGGCGCTTCGGCGATTTCGTCGCGGTTGACCGTGTGTCGCTTGAGGTGCGCCGGGGCGAGATATTCGGCTTCCTCGGACCCAACGGCGCGGGCAAGTCCACGACGATCAGGATGCTCTGCGGCATCCTCGCGCCGACCTCAGGCGAGGCGTACGTCGGCGGGTTCGACGTGAGGCGCGAGCCGGACAAGGTGAAAGAGCGCATCGGCTACATGTCGCAGAAGTTCTCGCTCTACCCGGACCTCACGGTGGCGGAGAACATCCGCTTCTACGGCGGCATCTACGGCCTTCCACCGGATAAGCTCAGGGAGCGCGGCGCGTGGGCGGTGGAGATGGCCAACCTGAAGGGCCGGGAAGACCAGCTTACCCGCGAACTGGCGGGCGGCTGGAAGCAGCGGCTTGCCCTGGGCTGCTCGATCCTCCACGAGCCGCCCATGCTCTTCCTCGACGAGCCGACCTCCGGCGTTGACCCCATCTCGCGCAGGCAGTTCTGGGACCTCATCTACCGCCTTGCCGATCAGGGGACGACCGTCTTCGTGACGACGCACTTCCTCGACGAAGCGGAGCACTGCAACCGGCTCGTGCTCATCTACAGGGGGAAGGTCATCGCCCTCGGCAGCCCGGACGAACTCAAGCGCACGGCGGTGGAAGGGACGATCCTCGACATCGCCTGCGAAAGCTGCGACCAGGCGACGGAACTCCTCAAACGGGCGTCGTGGGCGCGTCAGGTCGCGCTCTTCGGATCGTCCGTGCACGCGCTCGTGGACGACCCGGAAGAGGGCGCGCGGAAAGCCCGTGCGGAGCTGGAGCGCGCCGGGTTGACCGTCCATCGGATCAGCCCTGTGCCGCCGACGCTGGAGGACGTGTTCATCAGCCTCATCGAGAAGGCCGACCGCGAAGCCAATGAATCTGCGGAGGGAAGGAAATGAGCGTTGCGACCCTTCAACGAGTGTACGGCGTCATGCGGAAAGAATTCCGGCAGATGCGGCGCGACAAGCGGAGCATGGGGCTATTGCTCTTCGTCCCCGCGCTCATGCTCGTCATATTCGGCTACGCGATCACCTTCGACGTCAAGCACGTCAAGGTCATCGTGCTCGACCGCGATAAGAGCGCCACGAGCCGGGAATTTGCGGACGGGCTTTTCCATTCCGAGTACTTCGACCTTGCCGGGACCATCGAGCGAGAGTCCGAGGCCGACTGGTGGCTTGATGCAGGCAGGGCCAGGGCGGTGCTCATCATCCCCCCTGACTTCGGGAGGAGCATTCAGGACCGGCGATCCGTCGCCGTTCAGGTGCTCGTTGACGGCTCCAACTCCAACGCGGCCAACGTCACCATCGGCTACCTCAACGCCAAGGTGCGGGAGTACAACCTGGCCCAGGCGCAGCTGACCGCCACGGCGCAGGGGATTCGTCTGCCGCCGTTGCCCATCGCCGTCGAGCCGCGCATCTGGTACAACCCCGAACTGAGAAGCTCGCAGTTCCTCGTTCCGGGCCTCATCGGGTATATGCTCATGCTCGTGGGCACGGTGGCAACCGCGCTCTCGGTGGTGCGCGAGAAGGAACGGGGGACGATGGAACAGATCATCGTCAGCCCGGTGCGCTCCGGCGAGTTCATCATCGGCAAGACGCTCCCCTACCTGATCCTCTGTCTCCTCACCTCCACGCTCATCATCGTCTCGGCGATGCTCCTCTTCGACCTGCCTCTCCGGGGGAGCGTCGTCTGGCTGTTCGTGACGACCGTGATTTTCCTTCTCGGCAGCCTGGCGCTCGGCCTCTGGGTTTCCACCGTCGCCGACACGCAGCAGGTCGCTCTCATAATAGCCATGCTCATCACCATGCTGCCCGCGATAATTTTCTCCGGCATGATCTTCCCCATCGCCAGTATGCCGAAGGTGCTTCAGTGGATCACCTACATCGTCCCTCCGCGCCACGACATCGTCATCATGCGAAGCATCATCCTCAAGGGAACTGGCCCGGAAGCCTGGACTCCGGAACTCCTCTACCTCGTGGCGTTCGCCCTCGTGATGCTCGTCATCGCCTCGGTGCGAATGCGAAAGAAACGGAGCGCAGCATGAGACGCATCCGTGAGATCATCCGCAAGGAATTCCTCCAGTTGCGCCGGGACCGCCGCCTGCTGCCGATGCTGTTCGTCGCTCCCGTCATTCAACTGATGCTCCTGGGTTACGCTGCGACGACCGACCTCAAGAACGTCCCGGTTGCGGTGTGCGATCTGGACAGGTCCGCCGCCAGCCGCGAACTGCTCGCGTCGGTGAGCGCAAGTGGGGACTTTGTGGTGCGCTACTACGTGGATACCCCCGACGAACTGAATCGCCACCTGGACGAGAACCGCGCCGACCTCGGCGTGGTGATCCCGGCGGACTTTGCGCGGAAAGTGACGAGCGGCGAGGGCGAATCGGTCCAGGTGCTCGTGGACGGTTCGCAGACCAACGCGACCATCGCGCTTAGCCAGATGGCCAGCGCCATGGGGCAGTACGCCCAGGGACTGGTCATCCAGCGATTCGAGAAGGCGGGCCGGAGGATTGAGCGCGCTCAGGTCGAAGCGGCGACGCGGGTGTGGTACAACCCCGACCTCACGAGCAGGAACTTCATGGTCCCGGCGGTGCTGGCGCTCATCCTCATGGTGATCACCACCGTCATCACCTCGATGGCCATCGTCCGCGAGAGGGAAAGCGGGACCATCGAGCAGATCATCGTCACGCCGATCCGCCCCTCCCAACTGATCGTCGGAAAGCTCGTGCCCTTTGCCCTCATCGGCCTCATCGAAGCCCTGCTCGTGATCTCGGTGGCGGTCTTCTGGTTTCAAGTGCCCCTGCGGGGCAGTGTGGCGCTCCTGTTCGCGCTCACCCTGCTCTTTCTCCTCACCACGCAGGGGCTTGGGCTGTTCGTCTCCACCGTCTCCCACACGCAACAGCAGGCGATGATGACGGCGGTGTTCTTCATCATGCTGCCGATGATCCTGCTCTCCGGATTCGTCTTCCCCATCGAAGACATGCCGAGGTCAATACAATACATCACCTACCTCATGCCTCTGCGCTACTTCCTCGTCATCGTGCGGGGAATCTTCCTCAAGGGCGTCGGCGTGAAGGTCCTCTGGCCGCAGGTGGTGGCGCTCGGCGTCTTCGGCGTGGCGATCCTCAGCCTGGCGGTAGTTCGCTTCCAGAAGCGCGTGGGATAGCAGCCGTTGCGGATGCGCGGCGGGTCACAAGAGCGTCATGCCAAGGCTTTCCGCCCGCGAGTAGAGCGCCCTGCGGCTGATCCCCAAGAGCTTGGCCGCCTCGGTCTTGTTGCCGTTTGCCCGGCGCATGGCCTCGGTGATGAGGTGCTTTTCGGCGCGTTCGAGGTTGAGGTCGTCGCCCGGAGCAGCGCCGCCCGGCGTCGCCTCCGTACGCAGAGGGCGCAGCATGAGGTGCTCCGGTTCGATGATCTCCCCGTCGCAGAGGATCGCCGCCCGTTCGAGCACGTTCCGCAACTCGCGGACATTCCCCGGCCACTCGTAGCGGCAGAGCGCCTCCAGCGAGCGCGGGCTGAGGGAGAGGTTCGTCGGGGCGATGAAGTGCTTCGCCAGCGCCTCGATGTCGTCGGGCCGGTCCTTGAGCAGCGGAAGGGCGAGGGGGAAGACATTGAGCCGATAGAAAAGGTCCTCGCGGAAGCGTCCCTCGGCGACGGCGGCTTCGAGGTCTTTGTTCGTGGCCGCGATGATCCGCACGTTCGACGTGACGCTCGTCGTGCCGCCGACGCGCTCGAACGACTTGCTCTCCAGCGCGCGGAGGAGCTTCGCCTGGACGCTCTGGCCAATCTCTCCGATCTCGTCGAGGAAGAGCGTCCCTCCGTCGGCGATCTCGAAACGCCCCAGCTTGCGCCGGTCCGCCCCGGTGAATGCGCCGCGTTCGTGCCCGAAAAGCTCGCTTTCGAGGAGCGTCTCCGGCAGCGCGGCGCAGTTGACCGCGACGAACGGCCCTTCGCTGCGCCTGCTCTGCGCGTGGATCGCACGCGCCACCACCTCTTTGCCGGTCCCGCTTGCGCCGGTGATGAGCACCGTCGTGTCGGTCGCCGCGACACGGGCAGCGACGCGGGCCACCGTGCGCATCTGTTCGCTCACGGCGATCATCTCACCAAGCGACGGAGCCAACTCGCGCTTGAGCTGCCGGTTTTCAAGCGCGAGCCGCTGCCGCTCCAGCACCCGATCAACCGCGCAGAGAAGCTCGTCGGACCGGAACGGCTTGATGAGGTAATCGGCTGCTCCCCGGCGCAACGCCTCCACCGCCGTATCGGTGCTCGCGTAGGCCGTCATCATGATGACATCCGTATCCGGCGCGTCCTGCTTGACCGCGCCGAGGAGCTTCAGCCCGTCCACCGGCTCCATCCGGATGTCGCTCACCACCACATCGAAGGTCTGCTCCTTGATGAGCGAGAGCGCGGTGCGGCCATCCTGAACGGTGAGCACCTGATGCCCGTTGTCCTCAAGCTCTCCCGCGAGCACCACGCCGAGCTTCCGCTCGTCATCTATGAGGAGAATCCGCGCCACTGGTCGTCCCTTCCCATGCGGAGCTTCAGCCCGCCTCCGCGCCGCCATCCTCTTCAGGAGGCGCTTCCGTCCGCGGAGGCGGAGTATCCGGCATGTCGAACAGCGACAGTTGCGTCGCCTGCTGAGTGACAATCGTCTTCGACTGCGTGAAGACAGGCTCGATGAGCGGGCGCAACGCTTCGGGGAAGATGATCCACCAGCCCATGTGCTCGGTGTCTTCCGCACGCACTTCGACGCCCGGCACTTCGGCCAGGCGCGCGGCGAGCTTCTCCGAGCGCACGATCACCCGGCATAAGCCGTTGCCGATGTTGACGATCTTCCCCACCTTGTCGCGTCGCATTGAGTGTCTTTCAGTTCCGCCAGGTGTGGCTCTTAGAGTGTGTACCGAAAGGCATCTAATCGGGTTTTAGGCGATGAATCATGAGATTGGTCATGGCAATGTAGATCATGGTTTCACTGCTGTGTGGGGAGAACTCGTAATCTTTCGCGAGCCGCCGGTAGTTGCCGAGCCAGGCAAAGCTCCGCTCGACGATCCAGCGAACCGGGAGCAGAGTGAATGTCTTCCCTCCACGGGGTTTTTCAACCACTTCGATGGTCCACCCGGCTTCTCCGGGGGAATCAACGGTTCGATCAGCATCCCCTGCTCGTCAGTCAAGTCACTCGCATACGAAGTTCGCATATCACGCACTCCTGAAAGGGGCTGCACTCTATGATACCAACTTCCCCCTCAGGAGGAAAACTTCTTGGACACACTCTCAGAGCCGGATGGAATGACGACTATCTCTTACATGTGCTCACGACTTGTACATGAGTATGCAATCGCCCTGAGGCTGCCGTCCACCATCGAGTGACAACTCGCTTCTGCTGAGCCCTAACGCCGGATTGAGCTGCATGACCGATTCAGAGGAGAGCCCCCAGTAGCGTTCCCCAATCGCGGCGAAACTCCCATGCCGCGGTTCATGACAGCTCCAACCGGATGTTAGCCAGCGCTCCATAACTTGTTCAGTCATCGGAGCGGCCGTTCCTCGGAGGGGCGAAGTACTCAAGCTTCTCCTCAGGTCTCCCCATAGGACGGTTGTGGACATATGTCTTGCCCTCGCAGCCGCGGAGAGTGATTCTGTCGGCAGTCATCTCGTTCACGGACCAGTAGATCGTCCCCCATTCTCGGCCTTCGGGTCCCATGAATGCACAGCGGGGCGGGTCGAACTTGGTCGCGTCCACCTCTAGAAGAGCCCGTGTGGCGGCCAGGTTGTCTTCCGACATGAAGCACTGGTTGAGGGACTTGTGGTCGGCAACGCTCATCTTCACGTTCTGGATGAAGACCATTCGGTGGTTGCAGGTCGCGATGCGGGCACACCGGCAGTAGAGCGACAATCCGTCTGGAGTATCCCAGTTCTCGAAGATGCACCAGTTGGTGGGCGTGTTGACGACGTAGGCGAAGCTGAAGGGGTTCGCGTCATCCGATATCCGCGTAGTTCCCAGCGGCCAGACGGTCAGGCAGCGGCCGATCGTATCCCCGGTTGCTGCCGGGCCGGCGTACGGGTTGGCGATCTGGACCGATTCCACGAGAACGGGCTGCTCCTGTTTGCCAAGCCAGGAGGCGGCGGGGGCCAGCCCTGCTGGGAGTTCCCACTGGGCAGCCTCGAGGGCGTCGCGGGCTGCTTCGCGATCTCCTTTCGTAAGGGGCGATCCCTGGCCGTCCAAGACGGCGGCATACCAGTCACGGCCCCAGAAGGACGCCGATAGCGCATGCAGCTCGTAGTTGGCACTCTCGCGCCGATAGGCGGAGGCCTGGAATCGGTTGGGAGCACGCTGGTAGAGCAGGAGCACCTTCGGGGTGAGGACAATCTCCGCATCGAAGGTGGCCCACACTCCCCAGGGTGAAGGTTGCATGGAAGTCTCCCGATGAATGGTACCAGAAGTGGGGGTGCACTGTCAGGGCACCCGCGCGATCGGACGCCGGATCGAGACCACGAGAATCAGCAGGCGGAAGACCAGATATCTCCCGCTGCCTAACAATGTTTGCACGGTTTCTTCATAGCACCTATGGGCCGCAAAATCGCGGCATAACATCCCGTAGCCCGAAACGGCATAAGCCATTGAATTCCAAGCGATTAGACAGCCTATAGCCCTTAGGAAGGGGTGATATACGGTTTCTGTATAAGACACCATCGTTTCGCCTCTACAAGTCGTCCACGGGGCTCTTGACTCCCTTGCCTCTCCGGTTGAGTACGTGGGTGTAGATTATAGTGGTTTTCACGTCTTTGTACCCAAGGAGTTCCTGAACGGTCCTGATATCATAAGCCGCTCTCCTGCAGCCAAATGGCCAATGTACGGCGGGCGGCGCGTTTCTCCAAGACAGCCTTTCTCACCGTGCCGGCCGCCGCCGTCTGGATGATGAACCTTGGAACATGATGCCACACCGGGAACAGCGTCGCCGATCACCCACACGATACAATTTTCGAGTCTCACAGCGAGGACAGACGCGTTGATGGTTTTCAACGCAAAATCCCAACAAGAATCGTCTCGCTGATGACTCGCTCTTAATCAGGTTCTCATAAGTTGTTAAGTCCATGACCTAAACCTAAGAATAGGTCCAGATCATGACCAATCGCCTTTCTTATAGTGAAGCGTGCCATGAGTGTGCCATAACGCCTGCCCCGATATGAGCACTCCTTCAGTCGCAAATTTGAGTTCTCAAGGTGTATGTACAAAACCTCTTCGGCCTGCACAACGTGGAGGCGATGTCCGTCGTGGGTTTGGTCCAGTGCAGGGAAGCGTACTGCAATGCTCACTGATGGCACGCCTCGCTCATTCGCTGATCATGACTATGCTCCCTTAAAAACACAACTTAGATCAGCAAAAGCATCTCTACGTTGTTGCTCCCCTCGATATTTTACACCCCTCGTGATGGGCAAGGCATCTTGCTATGTTAGTCATTTGACTGTATTATTCAAAAAAGAGCACAGGAGGTGTGCTATGGCATATTCCCAACCCGGTAAGACACGAGAGCGGGTGTACCGTTGGGTGCGCGACCGGCTCCTCACCGGACAACCGCCGACGATACGCGACGTGCAACAGGCGTTCGGCTTTCTGGCCTACGAGTCCGCACGGTCGCAGTTGGAAGCACTCGTCGCAGAGGGAAGGCTCGTCAAGGCGGAAGGGAAAGCGCGGGGGTATCGTCTGCCCGACCGAAATCAGCCGTTTGCCGTGCCGCTTGTCGGACGGGTGCAGGCGGGTGCACTCACGACGGCTCTCGAAGACCCAGAGGGGTTCATCACCGTGGAGTCACGCTTTCCCCATTCTGACCTGTTTGCCCTGCGTGTGCGTGGCAAGAGCATGGTTGGCGCGAGCATCCTGCCCGATGACATAGTGATCGTCCGTAGACAGGCGATGGCGGAGCATGGGCAGATCGTCGTGGTGCTCGTCGGCGACGAGGCGACGGTGAAACGGCTCAAAATCGTGAACGGTCGTCCCGAACTCCACGCCGAAAACTTGGATTTCCCACCGATAAAACCCCCGCCGAGTGAGCTGAGGATTCTCGGCAGGGTGATCGAGGTACGGCGCTACCTCGAAGAACCGCCTCTTCTCACGGCGAAGGGGTGAGCCGATTCTGGGGGGGCTTCATGGGTAAGACCGTGCTCGCGGATATTCCCGGTCTCGTTGTCGCCACCGCCCTTGAAGGAAAGACCGAAGGTCCGGCGTGGTCATTTCAGGCGCTCGCGGGACGCCTCGTCGAGGCATCCGGCACGGCGACGCTCACCTGTACTGCGCGGCTCGTCCACGAGGTGCAGACCAACAGGGAGCCAGTGAGCTGGGTAACGACGGAGGCGAGCAGTTTTTTCCCCCCCGATCTCGTCTCTCACGGCGTTGACCTGTCTGCACTCGTCGTCGTCCGCGTGCCCAACGGGAAATCGGTCCCCCGTGCCGGAGATATACTCATGCGAAGTGGGGCATTCAGTCTTGTCGTGCTCGATCTCGGCGCAGAGGCGGAGATAGCCATGCCGCTCCTTTCTCGTCTCAGTTGGCTTGCTCAGCGCCATGCGGCGGTTGTCCTCTGCCTCACCGAGAAGCCTTCCGGTTCCCTTTCCCTCGGTTCGCTTGTCTCTCTGCATGGCGAAGCGAGACGAACCGCTGCCGAAGATGGCTCATTCCGGTGGGAATTGAAGGCGGCCAAGGACAAGCGGCAACGACCGGCATGGAGGACGTGGGAGACGTGTCATGGACCGGTGGGCGTGCATTAACATCCCGGCGCTTCCCCTCCAAGTGTTGCTCGTGCGGCGTCCCGATTGGATTCGCCTGCCGGTCGCTGTCGTGACGCGAGATGCTCCAACGGGCGAGGCGACATGGGTGAACGGGTGGGCGAAGAAGCACGGTGTTCGACCGGGTCTTCGCTATTCCGCTGCGCTCGGCATCGTGCCGACGCTCCGAGCTGGGGTGATTGGAATAAACGACATAGAAAAGGAGGTCAACGGAATCACCCGTCGGCTTGGGTCACTCACCCCGGACGTAGAGCCGTCGCACGACATGCCCGGCGTGTTCTGGCTCAACGCTTCCGGCATGACGCGGCTCTTTCCGAACGAATACCTCTGGGCACGTGCTGTACGGATGAACGTGCGAACAATGGGGTATCATGCGGGCGTCGTCGTCGGGTTCACGAAATGGGGAACGTACGCCGTCGCGCGGTCAGGAGGGGGAATCGTCGTCTTTCCTGATTCGAGTACGGAGCGGAAAACCGCCTATTGTGTGTCCCTCGCTGTCCTTGACCTACCGACGGAGGTACGCGATACGCTCGACCTGCTCGGCGTCACGACGCTCGGCGCATTCCTCGCGCTTCCAGCGAAAGGTATCCTCAGGCGGTTTGGCGAGGAGGCGTACGCGCTTCACCGGCGCGTATCGGGCGATCTGTGGGAGCCGCTCAGTGCTGAACCCAGAGAATCGTCGCCGGAAAAACAGGTCATCCTCGACTACCCGGAGAAGGACAGCGAACGCCTCCTCGCGCTTGTCGAATGCCACCTCGCCCCACTCTTGAACACTCTTGAACGGCGCGGCGAAGCCCTCGAAGAACTTCGTATCGCTCTGTTCCTCGATAATGGCGATTGCCCGCTCCACGTCCTGCGTCCGGCTTCCCCGACGCTCAGCCTGCGGCATCTGATCGACCTCGTGCGTCTGCGCTTGGAGACCCAGACGCTCTCCGGCGCCGTGACCGAACTACGGATCACCGTTATCGGCGCTTCGGCGCAAGCAGACCAGGCCGAACTCCTTGCCGGAGCATCCCAACGTGATCTTGTGGCTGGAGCACGTGCGCTTGCACATCTCCGCGCCCGGTTCGGAGAAAAGGCGGTCGTGCGTGCAGTTCTTCAAGAAAGCTATCTGCCAGCGGAGGCATTCCGTTGGGAGGAGGTTGATTCCCTGCAACTCCCCTCTCCGACTCCGAGCGACAGACGGTCCCTTGTTCGGCGTATTTACACCGACCCTACCCCTCTCACGGACGCGCTCCGCGCCCGGCTTGTCAGGTCATGTGGCTCGTACCTCCTTTCCGGCTGGTGGTGGAATGCCCATCCGCACGAGGACGAGTTCCCCGACGAGGAGGGCGCGCACTGCGTTCGCGAGTATCGCTTCGTGGAGACTGACGACGAACGGCTTTTGTGGGTCTATTACGACCGCGAACTTGCGGCCTGGTTCGTGCAGGGCGAGGTCCGGTAGCGATGTATACCCCGCTCTGGTGCAAGAGCTATTATTCCTTCCTCGAAGGGGCTTCAAGTCCGGCGAAACTCATAGAGACGGCGGCGCTTCTCGGCCTTCGCGCCGTCGCAGTTACCGACCGGGACGGAGTGTACGGCGTCGTGCAGGCGCACCTCGCTGCACAGGATGCTCACGTTCACCTCATCGTCGGAAGCCAAGCCACCGTCGAGGACAGCTCGCACATCATCCTGCTTGCGCAGGACCGGCAAGGATACGCCAACCTCTGCCGCCTCCTCACGAAGGGACGGATGCGTTCACCGAAGGGGCGCTCGTCGGTCACGTGGCGTGAGGTGTGCGAACACGCTGAGGGACTATTTGCTCTCTGGGGCGGCGAGGGGAGTCTGATCGTCGGGGAAGCCGACCCGACCGACGTGGCGAAGCTCCTCCGCGAGGCATTTGGTGAACGGCTTCACGCTCTCCTCACCCGTCATCGCCGACCGGAAGATCATGAACAGGAGGCACGGCTGCGTGGGCGAGCGAAGCGATACGGTATTCCCCTCGTCGCTGCCACTGAAATCCTCTATGCGACACCCAACGAAAGACCGCTTCAGGACGTGCTCACGTGCATCAAGCACGGCGTTACCCTCGACACTGCTGGGCGGAAGCTCAGACCTAATGGCGAACACTACCTGCGTTCTCACGAGTACTTTGAGGCACTCTATGCCGACGATCTGGATGCGGTCATGCGTACGCAGGACATCGCCGAACGCTGCTCGTTCAACCTCACCGAACTGCGGTATCGCTATCCATCGGGGAGGCTCCCCTCCGGCATGACCGGCTCGCAGTGGCTCCGGCAACTCACCTTCGAGGGCGCGAAACGACGGTACAGCGGAACGGTCCCGGAAGACGTGGCGCACCAGCTCGAAAAGGAACTTGCCCTCATCGAGAAGCTCGAATACACAGGCTACTTTCTCACCATGCGGGAGATCGTCGAATTCTGCCAGAGCAAGGGAATTCTCTGTCAGGGGCGCGGCTCGGCGGCAAACTCGGCGGTGTGCTATTGCCTGGGAATCACGGCAGTTGACCCTGTGCGTATGGGGTTATTATTCGAGCGGTTCATCTCCCAGGAGCGCGCGGAGCCGCCCGACATTGACCTCGACATCATGCACGAGCGGCGGGAAGAAGTCATCCAGCACGTCTATGAGAAATACGGGCGTGATCACGCTGCGATGGTGGCGAACGTCGTCACCTATCGCTCGAAGTTGGCGGTGCGCGACGTGGGAAAGGTGCTCGGCCTGTCCGCGACGGACACAGACCGGCTCGCACGGCTCATGTCATCGTACGGCCACAGAGTGACACCCGAAGCGTTGAAACAGGCGGGCCTTGATCCCGATGCGCCGTTGCATCGCCACCTCATGCGCCTTTCCGAGCAGATTATCGGCTCCCCTCGCCATCTCTCGATTCATCCCGGCGGGTTTTTACTTGGTCACGAGCCGGTGCACGACCTCGTGCCCATCGAAAACGCCACGATGGAAGGCCGGACGGTCATTCAGTGGGACAAGTACGACGTAGAGGCGCTCGGTCTCTTCAAAGTAGACCTGCTCGGTTTGGGTGCGCTCACGCACATTGACCTGACGCTTAAGCTCATCGAGACGCACCGGGGCATTCATCTTACCATGGCGACGATTCCACCGGAAGACCCGGAGACGTTCGAGATTGTGTGCAGGGCGGACACGGTCGGGGTATTCCAGATTGAGAGCCGGGCGCAGATGGCGATGCTCCACCGTCTCAAGCCGCGTTGTTTCCACGATCTCGTCGTCGAAGTGAGCATTGTCAGACCCGGACCGATCACCGGCGGGATGGTGCATCCGTACCTCCGCAGACGGAACCGGGACGAACCCGTCACCTATCCTCACCCACTCCTCAAGCCCGTCCTCGAAAAGACCCTTGGCGTGCCGCTCTTTCAGGAACAGGTGATGCGCCTCGCCGTCGTCGCTGCGGACTACACCCCCGGCGAAGCGGATCAACTTCGCCGCGACATGGCCGCGTGGCGAAAACACGGGAGCATCGAGCGCCACCGTGAACGACTCACCACCCGGATGATAGAGAAGGGGATCGTCCGTGAATTCGCCGAGCGGGTATTCGACCAGATACGCGGTTTCGGCGAATACGGCTTCCCGGAAAGTCACGCTGCAAGCTTCGCGCTCATCGCCTACGCCACCGCATGGCTGAGGCGGCACTACCTTGAGGAGTTCACGTGCGGCCTGCTCAATGCTCAGCCGATGGGATTCTATACCCCGGCGACCATCGTGCAGGACGCGGTTCGGCACGGCGTCGAAATCCGTCCAGTGGATGTGTGCGTGAGCATGTGGGACTGCACCCTCGAACCTCGCGCCGACGGACGGTTCGCCGTCCTGCTGATCAGCGGCGCACAACTTTCCAGATGTGATAGATACCTTCTCTTTAAGCGGCTGTCGTACCGGCGATCAACGGTATTGCAAATATTGGTCCGTGACGTTATCATAAAATTTAGGAATTATAGTATTTCGTAAATCTACAGTATGAGAATGCAATAACTTGGGAGAGCAAGAGGGAATATGCCCTGGGCGAGGGGATGTTCTACGCCCAGAGCGTCGAGAGTCGGCCCGAACCTGCCACAAGGAGATCACGGTGATGAATTGGCTTGCACATTCTCCAAGAGATGGTCGGGAGGACTACCTGCATGACCACCTTTGTAAGGTAGGTAACCGTGCCGCAGGGTACGCTGACGCATTCGGTGCATCGGACGAGGCGAAGCTTGCGGGGATACTCCATGACCTCGGCAAGTACGGCGACCTGTTCCAGAGGCGACTGCAAGGGAAGGAACGCCACATTGACCACTGGTCGGCAGGGGTGCACGCGGCGATCACCAAGGGGAAGGCACTTGCAGCAGCACTGGCAATTCAAGGGCATCACGTCGGCTTGCAGCAGGCGAGCAAAGATGTGCTGAACGAGCTGCTTCTCTGGGTCGGTTCATCGTCGCGTGAGAAACGGGATAACGTCTCCCTTTCAGATGCGAACACCACCGCGCTCTTTGATCGCTTCAAACAGGACGGCCTGTCCGTACCGCACGTCGCGCAAGGGCTGTACCCTCGCTGGGACACAACCGCCGCCGCGATGCTCGACGTGCGGATGCTCTTCTCGGCGCTCGTGGACGCGGATTTCGTCGAGACCGAAGCGCACTTCGAAGGGAGGTACCGAGAGAAGGGACCAACGCTTAACCCGGCTGAGGCGCTCGAAATCCTCCGCGCGCACATCGCTGAGGTCGCCCAGAAATCAGACGCATCGGATACGATCAAGCGTCTACGCGCCGACCTCCTCGGGGCGTGTCTTGAGAAGGCGAAACAGCCGCCCGGCCTGTTCACCCTCACCGCGCCAACCGGCTCCGGAAAGACGCTTGCCATGCTTGCCTTCGCCCTCAAACATGCTGCGAAACACGACTTGCGCCGCGTTGTCACGGTGATCCCCTACCTGAGCATTATTGAACAGACCGCGGCGGTCTACCGCGATGCCTTCAGGGATCGGTTCGACTCCGACCGATACGTCATCGAACACCACAGCATGGCGAACGCCAGATCGGACGAGAGGAAAACGAAGGACGACGACCAAGGTTCTGCGAAGGAGCCGCCGCCCATCGCCCGACTCCTCGCGGAGAACTGGGACGCGCCGATCATCGTCACGACGAGCGTTCAATTCCTCGAATCGCTCTTCGCCAACCGCCCCGGCCCGTGCCGCAAACTCCACCGCCTCGCCAAGAGTGTCATCCTGTTCGACGAGGTGCAGACGCTGCCGGTCAGCCTTGCGATACCGACATTGGCGACGCTTTCTCATCTCTCCGCCCGCTACGGTGCGACGGTGGTCTTCTCGACGGCGACACAACCGGCGTTCCGCGAACTCGACGAAAAGGTCCGGGCGTTTGCACCATCGGGCTGGAGTCCACGGGAGATCGTGCCGCCGGAGACGGACCTGTTCGGGTGCGTGAGGCGAACGAGAGCTGAGTGGCCAAAACGGGGCGAGAAGATGACGTGGGATCAGCTTACCGACGGGCTTCTCGACGTGCCAGACCGCCGTGCGCTCTGCATCGTGAACCTGAGGCCGCACGCCCGGACGGTCTACTCCGCCCTCAAGGAGCGCGGAGTAGAGGGCCTTTTCCATCTCTCGACATACATGTGTCCTGCGCACCGGCAGAACGTGCTCGAGACGGTGAAGGCGCGGCTTGACGCCAAGGAGCCATGTCTCCTCATCTCCACGCAGTGCGTCGAGGCGGGTGTAGACCTCGACTTCCCGGCGGTCTTCCGGGCATTCGGCCCGCTCGACGCCATCGCGCAGGCCGCCGGTCGGTGCAATCGGAACGGGAAGGGACCGGAGGGGATCATGACCGTGTTTACGCCCGATGTTGGAGGGAATCTCTACCCTGACGGGGCGTACAAGCAGGGCGCGAGCGTGGCGGAAGCGCTCGTTAGCGAAAGCTACGGCAAGCTCGACATCAATGATCCATCGGTATACGAGCGGTACTACCGGTCTGTGTACGCGCTTCGGAAGCTCGAAGAGGAGGGCAAAGACCTCATGAACGCGATCCGGGCACAGAACTTCGCGGAGGTTGCGGAGAAGTACCACCTCATCCCGAACGATTCGGTGAACGTCGTTGTGCCGTACGATCTCAAGGAGTACAACGCGCTGAAGCAGGAAGCTGAGGAAAAGGGCCTGACAGCATGTTGGATACGAAAGGCGCGACCCCATACCGTCGGCGTCTTCCGGTCGAAACGGGACACGATACCCTACCTCTGCCCGGTCCCGGTTCGTCCCGGCTCGCATGAGAAGTCTGAAGAATGGTTCATCTACCTGAAAGAGGAGTACGACCCGCAGAGCAAGGAGGGGTACGACAGAGAGGCGCTTGGGCTGGTACAGCCTGAGAACCCGGTGTACATCATCTGAATGCTCTATTGTACTCATGAAGGAAAGGAGGTTCACCATGCAGCCCAAGGATCAGGCGCTTGAGGCGGTGGGCAGTGTCAGGGGGTGGTGTCGTGAACCGTGCGTTCGTACATTCAATCTGTCGGCCACCTGTGGGCCGCGGATTGAAACAGAGTTCTATACTCTACCCTGCGAAGCGAATGCCCGGACGGGTCTTTGATCCGTCCGGGCGTATTTTTTTCGCTAGGACTTGATGCCCGGACTGTTAGAGTCTATATTCTACTAAAGACAGCGTCCGTACCCTTCTTTG
>Ga0172365_10000903_pt1 | contig 20945 bp, 32 predicted proteins | sample LakKivSesite48cm_FD_114535 | JGI IMG/M metagenome (GOLD analysis project Ga0172365, IMG submission 114535) | Sediment microbial communities from Lake Kivu, Rwanda - Sediment site 48cm | ecosystem: Environmental > Aquatic > Freshwater > Lake > Sediment | place: Rwanda: Western Province, Lake... | reverse complement strand
TTCGCTCGGGTATGCCCTGGAAACACGCCATTACCATGGCGTGTGGCAGCACCCGGATACACTGAAGGCCATTGAACGTGCCGGATTCGACGGAGTCATCTCCAAAGATCCGTTCGGTGGCGAAACGGAATGGGTGGCTGCGCGGCCGTCGCAGGTCATGGTTCTGGACGAGTTCGTGGTGCCGCAGGCGAACCCCAAGCGCACCTCGCGTCGCCGCCGTTGACCTGTTGCTCCGAGCCCAGCTGCCGGGGCCGCCCTACGTCTCGATGCCGAAGCAGTTCACCCCTGCCGAGCAGACCGAGTTCGTCAACTTCGTGCGGCAGCCGCGGTTCATCTCTCGGGACGAGCAGCACGAAAAGTTCAGCCAGATCTTCCGAGAGCGCTATGTGGAGCGGAACCGTCGCGGCTCCAAGCGCACGTCACGACGTCGCCGCTGAGAGCCTTGCTCCGAGCCCAGCTGCCGGGGCACACTCGGCGGCATGAAGCGCACGAGCCGGTCGAGCAGCAAGGTTCTGGTGAGTTCCTACGGGTCCATCTTCAGCCTGCCCCTCAAGGGGTGGGTGCGGATGCTGATGACCGTGGCCGAAGACAAGACGGCGAACGTCCGCGACTTCGGTGGAGTGGAGCTTGGTGAAGCCGTGAGCATCACCGACCTCGACCCCAACGAGGCTGCGGGACGGCTGCTGAAGCTCGATGACGACGGGGTCGTCAAGCTCACCAAGCAGCAGCGGCTCGTCCTTCAGGAGATCGTGAAGGACTGGGACACGTTCCTGATCCGCCGCTGACACGGTAACCTCGTCGGCATGAAGCGCGCCTCACGCCGCCCGCGCCGCAACCCGAGCAGCTTCCCGTGGGACGACAAGATCGTCCCCATCGACGCTTCCGACCTGGCCTACATGAGCGAGGTCGAGCAGATCGAGAGCCAGCGAGGCCGTGAGGCCGCCGCGCGCTTCGTGCTGGGCCGCGAGAACCGGCGCTTCTACCGGCGCAACCAGCCGCGCCTGGGCGAGCCCGTGTTCAAGAGCGAAGCGTCGAGAGCCCGCGGCACGACGCCGAGCATGTACTGCGGCCGAGGCACCGGGCACCTCGGATCGGGTCTCTACTTCTTCGGCACGCTTCGCGCGGCCCTGGATGGAGCGTCGCCGTCCAGCGTGTTCCGCGTCATCGGAGGCCCGCGGAACCCCTACATCGCACGGACCCGAGACGACACGCGCAAGCTCCACGCCTTCGGCAAGGCCCTGCTGTGCTACCCGGACGAGTTCCTGGCCTACGGGAACAGCAAGCGCGACCTGGAGGAGCGCACGGCTCGCCTCGCCTCGCTGGAGAGGTACAGCGATGCGTGGCACGACCTCGACGACGAGATCGCCGCGGAGAAGGACAACGCGAGCGCCCTGCTGCGCGATCTGAAGCTGACCGCCCGGAAGATCCAGTTCGACGGACCCCAGTGGGAGCAGCCGGAGCCGCGCTCCCGCGGGAGCGGCGCAGGCAAGAGCAGGCGCGACTTTTAGGGCGTCGCGCTGCCGTTGGTCGGCTCGCTCGCTGCGTCACTCAGCGTCCTCCTCGGCCGCCATCTGCACGAGCTTGTCCGTGGCCTCGTAGGCCCCTTGCTTGAGTCGTCGCACCTGACCGCTCTTGATCAGGTTCTGAATGAACGCACCGGCCCGCTGCGTGGAGCCGACGAACGCCGCGACTTCCTTGTAGGTCACGCGCCGCTTGGGGGCTGCGATGAAGAGCTTACGGATCTTCTGTGTGCTGCCCGGCCCGGTGATGCTGCGTTCTAGGCTCTTGGGCCCAGGCGACCGGGTCGAGGGGGCCAGGGCGGCATCGATCTCCATGATCTGTCGTTCAATCGCCTCCCGCGCCGCCACAAGTCTCACCCTCTCTCCGCGCAGCGCCTCGCGGGCTCGCGCAAACTGCCGCAGGGGGCTCTGGCTCAACTCTTCGATCTCATCTTGCTCGACCGCAGCTTCGACCGGCACCGCGACCGGCGCGGACTGCTCGTTGGCCGAGTCTTCGATCGCTTGGATGGCCTGCTCACTCATGTGCTCGTCCATGTCCTCACCCTCTCTCTTCCAGTCGCCTTCGACCTCTTGCCCTGGCTGCTCCCAGTAGCCGCCAGCATCGTTGCTAACCGACAGCTTCAGCCGCCAGCGATAGCCAAGGACGTCGGTGCAGATCGCCTCGCAGCTTTCGCGGCTGACTCGGCCTCCATACGCGACCTCCACCTCCACCCGTTCGCACGACATCAGGTCCGGCGGGGGCCTTCTCGCATCCCACTCGGCGGATTCGAGCACGTCAAGAATCCAGCGCATCGGATCTTGCTCGATCTCGACGCGCCGCCTCACCTCTTCAGCCGCGAGCGAGTCATCCATGCGCGCCTCCACGCCAGGATTCCCACGCTTCGAGGCAGTCGCAGAGCGCGTCTTCGACGGTCTCGCCGCGCCCCCGCACGCCGAGGCAGATCTGGCGACCGTCCGGCAGGCGCGTGATCTCCGCGAAGAAAAAGCCGTGACGGTAGGACAGCTCGTCCAGCTGAAACCCTCGGTCCAGCAGGCTGGAACAAACCTCGGTCACCGTCATCTCCTGGTCAAACATCATCATCGACTCCTTCGTCTTCTTCGTTGGTCTCCGACTCCTGCCGCGCTTCGGCCGCTGCACACTTGGCGCACAGCACGCACGCCGGGAGCCAGTCGTAAACACGAACGAGCACCGCGCAGCACCGGCCGCACTTGTGCTGTCCGAGGTACTGGCGGCGCTTCGCTGGCGTCACACTATTCGTCATCACTCCCTTGAGCCGAGGCGATGGGCCTCGACGCTCTCCGGTTGCTCGGCTGGAAAGGCCGCGATGTCGTCGTTCATGGCTTCTTCCTCCGCTTCGATGCGCTCGATCGCCGCCTTGGCGTCCCGAAGCGTGTTGAAGTCCTTTGAAGTACGGCCGGGCGACGCGTCCCGTGGGGAGGTTACAAGGCGGATGCGCCACACGCCCTTCCACCCGATGTAGTTGTTTCCAACCCACCCGATGATCCACTTGCCGTTGGTGTGCTGGCCTGCTGCCAGCCGCCTCCATTCACCGGATTTCTGGTCGCGCTCAGTCACGACGCACCACCCGCACGGATGATGCTGATGCCACACTCGGAACCGTGGTCGGTCTCATCGACGCTGAACGCCACCCGTGACCCGTCGTCCAGGATGAACACCGGGTCGAACGTCCAGCGCCGGGACCCCTTGTGCCCTGAGTCGAAGCGTAGCTCGACTCCGACAATCCGCTTTCCGACGAGGTAGCGTTGGGCTCCTTCGGGCGTCGTGATCCTCACGGTGCCTCCTCATCGAGATCGGACCACGAGACGACGGTCTCGTAGGCCGGGCCGAGCCCTGGCTTGGGAATGTCACGCACGCGCGCAGTCTGCTGCTCCCGAGAGACGCCACAGACCACGACTCTCTCGCCCTGCCATCCGGCGCTCTCGTGAACGCGGCAGACGTAGATCCGACCCAGAACCGGCTCGCCGCTCACGCCGCCCCCCGCATCATAGCGTGCGCCGCGCGCCCGAAGGCGCGGTTGTCGTGGTAGGCGTTGCGCCGACCGTCGCGCCACGTCTGCACTCCGCGCCCCTCGCACCGGAAGCACGCGCCGCCGGGGCCGGTGGGCACCCCGTTGAGCATGCCGGTGATGAATCGGCCGGTGCCCGCGCAGCGACGGCACGAGAGCGTCGCGCGGTCGGTCGCCGCGAGCCACTGCTCGGGCGTCGCACCCTCGCCCACGAGCGCCCGCACGGCCGCGTCGAACGCAGCGCGACTCGCGTTGTCGTAGCAGGCGTGCGATCGGCGCACGCCGTACTCCCGGCGCATCGCCGCCACGTCCTGGGCGGGCTCCGCGCCACCCTCGGAACGCTCGGCCGCAGCCTCAGCCTCGGCGTCCGCCACCTCGCGCAGATCGCGCGGGGGGTCGCGATCGATGCACTTGCGGCAGGCGCGAGCCGACGACTCCGTGCGGTGCATCTCGCCGCACGCACACTCCCAAGGGTAGCCGCGCGCAACGGCCGCCTTCTGCCACTTCTCCATGCCGCCTCCTCTCGCCCGGCGTGTTTGCCAGGTCAGCGAACAATAGCAGCGCTCAATCAGCCGTCAAGTATTTTTCAGCGTGCAGCGACTATTCACAGGACTATTCATCCCCCCGCATCGAGAGCCGGAGGAGCACGAGATAGCCGATCAGGTCCAGCACGACGTCCTCGCCTGCCGCAGAGCCGCGAGCCAGCCGCGAGAGCTTGTCGTCAATGCGAACCAAGATTTGCTCGGTCGGGCTGGCCTTGCTGAAGATCCGCACGGGCTCCAGCGCCGAGTTGCCGTAAGCCGCGTTTTTCTCGACCAGCATCTTCGCGACTGCAAGACACTCAGCCACGATTGCATCGCCCATCGGAGCACGCGCGGCAGACCTCGTTAGTGCAACCATCTCTTCGTTCGTCATCGCGGACACCTAGCAGACGGCAGAGGTGTCTGACAAGTGGTGGCGACCCGGTTCAGATGCGTTAGCATGGGCTGCGATGGCTTCGTCAACGGCTGCCGGGATCTTGTTCGTCTGCCCCTCGACGGGCAGGATGCTGCTCGGCTTCCGCAGTGAGTACGTCAACGCGCCGTTCTGCTGGAGCGTCGTCGGCGGCACCTTGGAGTCCGGCGAAGAGCCCGAGCACGGCGCACTCCGCGAAGCACGGGAAGAAGTCGGCTACAGCGGCCAGGTCACGCTCGTGCCGAGCTTGGTCTACGTCCGCCCAGAGAACTTTCGGTACTACAACTTCATCGGGCTCGTCGAAAAAGAGTTCCGGCCCGAGTTGAACGACGAACACGTCGATGCGCGCTGGTTCTATCCAGACCGCGCGCCAAGTCCGCTCCACCATGGCACCGCGTTGCTTCTGCACCGGGCCCGAAGCCAGGTCATGCGCGCCGCCGCAGGAGGTTACTGATGGAACGAGAGACGACGATGGAACGAGAGACGGCGCAAGCCAAGGTCGAGCGTGAGCGTAGAGCGAGCGAGATGCGTCAGCGCATCGCGGACGAGAACCCCGAAGCGCTGTTCGCAGACGGCCTGGACGAGGCTCTGATCGGCCCAATGCGTCGCTGTGGGCAACCAACACTCGCGGCGTACTCGTATCGCAAAGCCGTCGAGGCTTTGATGCGGCCCGGCTCCACGTTCGACGAGGGGCTCAGCTACGAGGACGCCGTCGAGTGGATGGAATTCAACGTCGTCAACGCGTGGATGGGGCCGAACACGCCCGCATGGGTCTACGACGAAGACGACGACGCCAGCTGAAGACGCGCCTCCTCCTCGGCGCGGAGACGCTCCTCGCGCGCACCGTCGATCGCGGCCATTTCGTGTTCGTGCGCACGCGCGTCATCCTCGGCGCGCTCAGCCTCCTCGGCGCGGAGACGCTCCTCGCGCTCCTCGCGCGCCACCTGGTGCCGGGCCAGGCCCTCAGCGGCGGCCTGCGCGACCCCGGCCCAGGACAGCGGGATGTCCGCAGCGAAGCGGACGTTCTCGATCACTTCGCGCTCGCCGCCGACTTCATCCGCCATGCGGTGCAGGGCGTAGCCGCGCGCCGCAGCGAGAACGCTCTCGTCCGTGAGCGACGCACGGCACAGCAGATAGACCGCAAGCATACCGACTCCACGCAGCTTCGCGTGGCCGCCGTCCACGACGACATAGCGACCGAGCGCCGTCAGCGGCCAGCCGTCGAGGCACGCGAGGATGTGCTCCACTGCCCCGCGGTACGCGCCGCCGTCGCGGGCGAACCACCGGCCGCTGCCCAGCCCGCGCGCCCAGGCGCACCGCGTCGTGCCGCTGCCTGAGCCGCCGCAGTTCGCCGGGCCGCCGAGCCCGTGCAGATCGAGGGTGAGCAGTGCCGCGACGATCGGCTCGTGCATGTCGTCTCCGGGCACCGACAGTTCGATTCGGGCGATCTCAGCCTCGGCCGCACGCCGTGTCTCGACGACGCGCCAGGCGTGCCTGGCGGGCGCGGTGAGCTTGCGGAGCGCGTCGAGCGCCTCCGGGTCAGTGAGACCGGCAGCACGAGCCTGCTCTTGGACGTGGTGCCAGGAAGGGGGAGTCTGGGTGGTCATGCAACTATGACGACAGCCCCTCACCGCTGCTGACAGCTTTTTTCTCTCTGTCAGTCGCCGGAGATCCGGCAGGTCGGGTGCGCGTGTCCGCAGGCTCAAGATGGCGATGAATCCGGTTCTTTCGCGCCGCCGACGCCACGTCGCCACTGTCTCGCAGTTCCGTCGAACGCGTCGAACTCCTGCGGCGTCCTGATGAACAGCATCCGCTGCTCGTTGCCCAGCTGTAGCTCGGACACGAACCTCGTTCGCGCAAGACGGTCCAGCTGCTCGACGGTCTGCTTGCGCCGCATCCACGACGCCCACTCGTCCCCGCACGAGTACCAGAGACCGGACGGCTTCTCGGTGGAGTAGCCCTCGGGCTGCGAGAAAATCGGCGTCGGACGGTACTTCTTCAGCGGCATGGGAGAGTAGACGAGCCGCTGCCACCCATCGGGATTCGGTCGCGACCCGCGTCGTCGAGATGTCTGTTTTCGGGTCATCGATCTACACCTGATGCTTCTTGTCGGACCTGTATGCGCCCCCAGCACCGATCGGCGGCGGGCTCGCTTGCTCCTGCGTCAGATGCCACTGGTCGTCGGGCAAAAGGACGCACTGATAGACCGGCTTGCCGTCCACCAGCGCGACCTCCTCTGGAGCCCGATGCCGCATCAGCGAGCCGTGAGGAAGTCGCCCACGGTCAGACCGTCATGCTCGTCATCATCGCGGCGACGCTTCCGCTTGTAGCTGCCTTCGTACTCGGACGGGGTGTTGAGACGCTTGCGCGCCATCGCTTGGTTCAGCCCGACAGAGATGTCTGTCTTGCGGTGGTCGTAGGTGGAGAATAGCAGCGAGAGCGCGCGGAACGTCATGCTGGCGGGCTCGTCGTCGAGGTTCTGCGCGATGAAGACGAGCGTGCTGATCGAATCGTCTTCGACGGCCATCGCCATGAACTGGCCTAGAATCACCGCACTGGTGGGCTCGTAACGGTAGAGGTCCACGTTGTCGATGTTGATCGTGCGAAGGTGCGACTTGACCGCGTCGAGGTTCCAGTCGCACTTGTTCTCCCGGTTGAAGGAGTGAACGAAGTCGATGCGCTCGGCCTGCGCGGTGCGGATCTCATGGATCCGCGCATCAATCGCCTGGCAGATCTGAGCCTTGCTCTTTTTGAACGCCATCCCATCCGATCGCATGTTCAAGAACTCTTCCTTGTAGTCCACGTCGCCCTCCTTGGGTTGTACTTGCGACATACTTGAAACCGAACGCGAGGTCAACTGGCATCTGTCAGACACCTCGTGCATGATGCAGCCCATGACGGACGTGAAGATTGACCTGACGCTTGGTGAGAAGCTGGGCAAGGAACTCGAAGACGGGCTGCTCGTTTGCTACCGGATCAAGGAGCACAAGCTGGACTACAGCCTGATGAACCGGCCGCACCCTGACCTGTCGAGCGTGGATAACCACGCCTTGGCGACCGTGATCGTCTACGCGGGGCGCAACTTCGAGATCATCCACGACGAGAAGCGATCGGTCGAGCGCGTGACTCGCGCTGACGGACGCACGCTGAACTACAACGAGTCGATCGACATCGACTTTGAAAACCGCCGCATCGTCAGCACGCGCCGCAAAGAGTTGACGCTCACCGTCCTCGAAGCCGTCGTGGCCGACCTCCTGCAAAACGCGGCCAAGCCGACTAGCCTCAACTGACCCGCGTGCCGACCTATCTCTACAGGTGCCCGGTCCACGGCGAGTTCGAGGTCGAGCAGCGCATTTCGGACCCGAAGCTCCAGAGTTGCCCGCAGGCCGCCACCGAGAGGTTCAGCGATCACATCTACGTGGGAGGCTTCCGCATCTACTCGTGCGGCCAGCCCGTCGAACGGCTCATCGCGGGCAGCAGCTTCGTGCTCAAGGGAACGGGATGGTACCGCGACGGATACCGTAGCGGCGGCGGAGGCGGCGAGCCTACTGAGTAAGCACGTGCTGGGTCTCTTACGGAGCCTGACCTGCGACGGCTCGTGCTGCCTCTTCGCTGTGGTTTCCTCGGTACCAGCTTTCGCCTCGGAGGACCGCGGCGCATCCGGCGGCGACGTACACGAGGGTGGGGGTGAGCGCCCAGATTAGAAGCGCCATCCACCACGACCAGTAGAGCACCAGGAGGGCGAGCAGAAGACCGGCCAAGCCGTTGCCTTCGACTTGCTCGACGTGAACAAGCTCGTGCCGAATGGTGGTCTCGGTTCCCGTGCGGTCGCTGATCATCACGGCGTGCCCGATCGCCGTGCCAGCCCATCGCTTGTAGAACGTCCGCTCGAACCACGAGTCTTTGAGAAGTCGCACGAAGAGAACGCCATCGACCCATCCAAGGTCTCTGCCCCAAAACGCGCGGACGACGAGCATCGCCAGCCATCCGACCACGTCGGTCGGAAGCGAGCCTGCGTAGAGAAAGAGCCGGTACCAGGGACGAATCATGGGGAGCCTCCGGGGACGACGGCGACCAGCGTTGTCGGACCCATCGCTCGACGACTCGCTTGGCGCAAGCGAAGTGTTCTTGACGATGGGCACCTGAAGGGCACTGGCCCTGATGAGGACCGCCCTACACCGTGCGCGGTGCCGGGCTCATACGAACCCGCGCTCCATGAGCGTCTCGTACATGCTCTCGGAGAGCGCCAGCGTCGTGAGCGCGACGGCAGCTTCAGCAGCCGAGCGGAAGTGCGCCTCGTCGGCCCACTCCATTTCGGGAGGCTCCCCGTACTCCTCGCTCCTCATCGAGACCGGGTAGAGCCTGTCGAGCACCCACACCTCCGCCTTGCGGCGCTTGCCCTTGGGCAGGATCGACTTCTCCTCGACCTCGACCCAGTGCAGCACCGAGCCCTTGTAGACGATGCCGTATACGACAGCGTCCTCGTCGCTCTGACCCATGCCGCCTGCCTCGTGGAACACCCGGTTCGGAGCCTCACCAATCTTGAACGGGAAGCGGCCGTAGCTCTTGGGCCATAGCATACGCAGCATCTCCATCATCTCTACTTCGCGCTCTTCGTAGGTCATCGACGTGAGTCCTTTCTGTTTCGAGCCATGCGCCGCCGCTGGTGCTGCGAGCCAACGCTGTAGGCGCTGACGACGATGTCGGCCGCCTGACGTGGCGTGAGCCCCGCGTCGAGCAGCCCGAGCGAGATCCGATCGATCTCTTTGTCGAACCAGCGATCGGAGCGCCCAGCCTGACGGTCCTCGGCCGCATCGAGCGCGAGCGCGTGAAGCTCGGCTGCCAGCGCAGCGACGCGGCGGTCTGGGTTCCGGCGCGGTCTTTTCGATGTGAGCTTGCTTGGCATGGTTGGTTCAGCCGACGTAGGGGACAGCGTTCCGCTCGTGGCCAGTTTCGCCGCCCCACTTGTGGACGTAGTGGTCGCGATGCCAGCGGGACTCTGCTTCGACCTGCTGAGCTTCCTTGGCCGAGGAGCGAATCGTGGAGGAAGCGTGATGCACCACGGGCAAGCCGGTGTCGATCGTCAGAAGGCCCGCCTTGCGGACCCGATGGTAGTAGTCGCAGTCCGACCTGTACCAGCGGAACGTCTCGTCCCAGAAGCCCACGCGCTTGAGAAGTGCCCGAGCGTTGAACGCAGCCAGCACATCGTGGTGCGTGAACATCACGCCCCAGTCGTCTTGGCTCCGCGAACGGGCGCGGCCGAGCAACGTGCTCACGACCGACGGCTCGCATTCGCCGTCCGAGTGCATGAAAAGAAGCTCTCGCACGTCGTGCTCGGATGCGACCCTGAGCATCAGGTTCTGCATCTGAGAGAAGCTGAGCCGGGTCGGCGGGCGGATCACGGTGGCGTGACTCTTGGTGTTCGCAGCAAAGCCGTCGTGGCTCTGGTCCACGACCACCGTGGCCACCTCCGCCGGAACCGATGCCAGTGCCTTGGCGAGAAGGTCTGGACGGTTCACCACGGGGATGAACATCAGATGCGAGCCTGGCACCGACAGCTTGAAACCCGACGACTTCTTGCGATGCCACCAGCTTGAGCGACGAACCTCGACCTCGGTCGCCGGAAGGCGCTCCTGAACTGCGCCGAGGAGGCCCTGCCAGCCGACATCGTGCCCCGCGATGATGCCGCCACGACGAACCTTGGGGTACCACGCGGCGATGTCCCGGCTGACCGCATCGTACTCATGGCTCGCGTCGATGAAGACGAAGTCGATGGATTCGTCCTCGAAACGATCGGCAGCCAGCGCAGAATCTGATTCGATTGGCACTACGTCAAGGCCACGCATGTTCGAGACGAAGCGCGAACGCATGTAACCACCGCTCTTTGGAGAGCCCTGCCAGGTGTCCACGCAGTAGAACTTGATGTCCTTGCCAGAGTTCTCGATCTCCACCGCCATGAAAGCGGACGAGCGGCCCAGCCACGAGCCCACCTCGACGAAGATCGCCCCATCGGACGCCTCGCGCACCGCGTCGGCGTAGATGTCGTCGAAGTCGAACCAGCCGTCGATGTGTTGAAAGAAGTGCTCCACGATCATCCTCTCGTCGTATCCACGAGCGCGCTCAACTTGTCCATCGCTGCTGCCGTCAAAGGGAACCGAGAACTGCTCCTCACCAGGCACGCCTCCCCACTTCAGCGCGTAGTAGCTGCGGCAGGCGCGGAAACGCTCGTGGTGTCGTTCCAGCTCCTTGGCAGAGTACGCCTTCATGGTGGCGCTGTTGACATGATCGTAGCCGCACGGCGCGATAGCCTTCGTCGCACCCGAAAGCTTCATGCGTCGGCCGAAGTCATCATCCTCGAAGTAGGCAGGCCAAAACCTTTCGTCGAAGTAGCCAACCTTCTCAAACAGAGATGGGCGAGCGAGAAAGCACGAGAAGACCTGGTGCTCGGTTGATCTGCTCGGATCTGGATACACGAAGTCGGCCCCCGTCTCCGCCGTGGTGGCCAGGAGCTTCTCAATCGTGTCCGAGCGCAGGGTCACGTCATCGCCGCAGACAAGAAGCAGATCGTCGGGGCCCTTGAGACATCTCCGGGCCAACAGGTTCCACGAAGGCCCCACGCCGAGGTTGCTGCCAGGCCGCACGATCTGCACCGGGCGAGCGCCCGACCACTCGAAGCCGCCTCCGTTGTCCACCACGACAGCACAGTCGGGAGGCCGTGTGCCATCGAACGCCGATGCAAGCAGCCGCTTGCACAGGTCATATCGGTTGAGTGTCGGCACCCCGAGAACGACTTCCAGCCCAGCGCCCGGCATGAGTTCTTGCACCAGACGGACGTCATAGCCGGAAGCGGCCATCAGGTTGAGGACGCTCTTCTGCCGCGGGACATCGACCATCGGAAGGACAGATACCTTCACGAAGTGACAGCCGTGCCTCAGCATGTCCTCGACGCGCTGGAGCGTCGGGTTGCCGCGGCCTTGTCCCGGCAAGATCGGAACCTGCGAAGCGCTGCGGAAACCGGCCTCGCGAAGCTGGACGCTGATCCCCAGCTCGTAGCGCGTGATCACCTGCCACTTGTCAGCCAGCGGCTCGACACGCGCCCAGAAGTTCGCCCACGGCACCGAGTCGATCACCGGACGCTTGAAGACGAAGAAGTAACTTTGGAAGCAACGCTTCTCAAGCTCGTCGCTCTCGTTGATGCCCCAGTAGTCGCAAGGCGATGCGCTCATCCGCTGCACGGTCGCTGAAAGGTCGCCTACCGGCCCGAACACGCTGGAGTTCGTCAGCAGCACCTCGTCATACGCGGCTCCCCTGCCGTCCCGATCGAGCGCGTGACGCCACATCCAGAAGTCGTATCCGACGTTGGGAAGCTGGTAGCAGACGTCGCACAAGCTCGCGACCTTCGCCTTAGCGCTCTCGGTCAACTGAGCGGTGGACACAAACACAAGGCGTTCGCACAATGGCCGGAGCGCGGCCAGGTGAGCGACCACGAATCCCTTCACATCGCCCAGCGGATGGTAGTGGGCGTAGACGCCCAGCCTTCTCGTCATCGCTTGCGTCCGATTCCAACGGTGTCGCCAAGCCACGAGCCAGCGCTCACCATCCTCGCTTCGAGAACCTCCAGGCCGGAGTCTTCCATGATGGTCTTCATGGCGTCTGGATAGATGCGCCAGCAGTCGATCGGGTGCTCATGGAACGGCCACGCATACGGTGCCGTCAGACACACCATCCCGCCTGGCTTGACGATGCGCGAGATCTCCTTGACCACAGACCAGGGCCGCAGCGTGTGCTCCAGCGTCGAGACGCTCACGGCCACGTCGAACGATGCCGTCGCGATGTCTGTCCAGTCGTGAGACGACGGTAGAACCTGATCGACGTTGGGGCCCGCAGCCATGTCAAAGCCCGTGTAGATCCACCCGTCCCGCTGGAACAGGCCGCGAAGGTTGCCGTTGACGTCATACGCACCGATGTCCGCGATGCGCGTTCCCGCAGGCGAAGACTGCATGTGCTTTTGGACGAACGAGCGAACGGCGTCGTGTACTTCTTGGTGCATGGCTCCCCCTCTCGGTGTCAGACCGTGTCGGTTATACGGGTACGCTCAGCTTGTCCATCGATTCCAAGATCGGCACAGCCAACTTGGTGTCGCGAAGGTTCCACCGAGCCACCACGCGCTGAACGAAGGTTGTGAACTCGTCGCCGGAAAGTTCAACGCCACCCTTGTCGAAGTACTCGCGGACCATCTCGCGGCCGTACTGCTCTAGCGTCGAATCCAGCGTCTCTGGCGTCAGAGGGATCTCGAACTTCGCTCCCTCGGGCTCGAACGCGAACAGAAACTCTGGGCCCTCGATCATCACGGTCTCGCCAAGCTCCGCCGCGATCTGACGGCGCTGAGACTCGCTCACGAGTGCAGCGGCTGGGACGAACATGCGAGCCACGACGAACAGAGGAAACAGCCTCACGAACTCGTCCGACGCCATATCGCTTGGAACCAGAACCTCGTTACGCGGAAGCGGCGTCGGCTTGGGCGCAGGGGACATCTTCGCCGCGAGCGCTTTGGAAACCTGCTCGATCGCGTTGGCCTGCGCTTCGGCCGCAGAGAGCATCGGAGTGACGCCAGGAGCGCCAGAGGTCCGCGCCTCGATCATCCCCATCCAGCCGTAGCCGCTGACCTTCCAGTTCGTCTTGTCGTAGCTGACCACATCGAGGTCGGCGTAGTTGCCGACGCCAAGCACGCCTGCGAGCTTTTCGGACGGGTAGCCTTGGTACTTTGCCGCGGCGCTGTCGTTGGGTGCCCACACGACCCACATACCGTCCGAGCGCACTCCGTTGATCGCGTCTCGGTAGCGATAGCGATCGAGCAGGTCGTCGCCGCGCCACAGCTTGCCCGAGGCGATCTCCTTGCCGCGCAGACCCGAGTAGCCCTCGCGCAGCACCCACTGCGTCTCGCCACTCTTGGAACGCTTGGTGACGTTGTAGACGCCCACGTTGGACGGCACCGCAAGCTCTTCGCGCTCGCGGACATCGGGGACGTCGAAGCCGTAGTAGAAGACCTTCTGGGTGTATGCGGCGGCCTGTTCGTTCGAGACGGCCGGGATCATCCCCTTGTCGCGCAGAGACTCGTAGAGCCGGAGGAACACGCGAGGGTTCACCTCCGACGACGAGTAGACCCTGAAGGTATCGCTCATCGCGCGCTCGGCCCGATACGGGTCGATGAGCTTCGATGGCTCTTGGCTCAGCTGGCGAACGACCTCGGCAACGCTGGGCTTGCCCTTCGAGATCGCTTCAGGGTCTGCGTAGAGCAGCCCAGCGTTGTAGCCGATACGCACCGCGAGGATGGCCTTGCCGATCAGCGCGTCCCACGGGATCTGCGACTCGACCTCCTTCGCCGCCTTGCGCTCCTTGACCTCTTCGCGGACGACGCGGTTGACGCCCTTCAGGATCTTCTTGGCGGCGCGCTCCATGCCGAACGCGATCCTGATGTTGGCGGTCAGCGCGTAGGCGTAGCGCTGGTCGTGCTTGCCGAAGCCCTGCATGTGCGTGACCTCGTGAATCACCGAGGCACACAGCTCTTCGATCGACCTGTCGCTGCTCAGGTCGTAGTAGTCGCCCTCGACCTCGTACTCGGGGTAGTCGTCGTCGCTGCCCTTGGTTCGCTTCATCTTCACCGGGTTGAGCAGCAACCAATCGGTCCCCGCTTCCTTGGTGTACGCGGCACCCATCACAAGCTCTTGACCCTGATCATCCTTCTCGGTGTCGAAGATCCATCCGACGCCGAACGGCTTGAACATCCCCAGGCGCACCAGCGTGTACTTGCAAAGCTCCGCCCACAACCTCAAGAGCCGCTGGTACTTCGGCTTCATCGTCAGCGGGTTGAAGTCCTTGGGCATCTTCCAATTGTCGAGGTTCTGGTAGACGAACAGGTCGGGCTTCCAGGCAGCAAACTGGAGCGCTCCGGCCAGCTGCTCGCGGTCCACGAACCTGCCGTCCTTGGCCATGCTCTCGAACGTCTCGGGCAGAGGCGTCAGGTCGGGAGGTGCCTGGTCGGAAGGCTTTTCTTCGGCTGCCTGGTCGGCCTCGGCCTGCTGCCGATCGAGCAAGCCCTTCATCAGTTCGAGCATCTTCGCGATCTGCTCAGCCGTAAGCTCGACCTCGCCGCCCTTCTTCTCCTTGACCTTCGAGAGATCTACCTCGGCAGCCACCTCGGCACCTACCTCGGCAGCCCTGGCCTTGCGCTTCGCGCGCTCCTCCTCGGCAACGCGAGCGCCCGCTCCTTCGGAGACATTCATTGGCCCGGTGCCGGTGTAGATGATGCGCTGCTTGTCCCTATCGGCGCGCTCCTTCTTGAGAGCGCTCAAGGGATCGACCGCAAGCTCTTCAAGGTAGGCACTGAGAAACGACGACGCGGAAGACGAAGCAGCAAGCGCGTCTCGCTTGCGGGTGAAGACACCACGCGGCGGAGCGGCGATGTCCACGAAGATCGCGCCCTTGATCTTCGAGTCGATCTGCTTCTCGAACATGAACACGCCGGAGCCGCGAACAAAGCAGCCGTTGCGCTTGGCGCGAGGCTGCCTCCAGATTTCCATCCGACCTACCTTCTTCTGCTGCTCGCTCGACTCGAACTGGATGCCCTTGCGGTAAAGGCCGTTCCTGAACTCGTAGTACTCGTCGGCATACGCGAACGTGTGGGAGCGCTGCTCACCGTTCTGCGTCCAGTTCACGATGTAGCTCGTGCTCGTGATCTCGTGCTCGCGGACCTTGTCGCCGCCGATCAGGTCTGCGCTGACCCTTTCGCCGTTGACGTAGACACGGATGCCGGTCAGGTGGCTCTTTTCGAGCACGCCGACGGCGTAGCTGTCGTTGGTGCTCTTGTGGGCGGGCATCCACACCTTGATCTCGGTGCCCTGAACAAAAGCCTGCCCCGCTTGGATACGCGAAAACAGCCGCTGGTGCTGCCCAGCGGCAAGCAAATCTCGCGTGCGGACCTCGTAGCGATACCAGGGCACGAGGATCAGTTCCTTGGCATCCCCGAAGCCGCCCACCGCTCCCGCGGGCTTGACCGAGCCGCCGAGCGTGAAAAAAGCCCGCTTGAGCGTCTTGCGGTCCATGCCCGATCCGTTGTCGCGGCATACGCAGAGCACGGCGGGGCGGCTCTGGCCAGTCTTCGGGTCCGTGTACGTCGTCTCCTCGGAAGACAGGTCGATGCGAGTCGCGCCAGCATCGCGGCTGTTCTGCAAAAGCTCGCGCCAGAAGGCCGACTCCCAGCGATCGTAGGCATCGAGCCGGTCGAGGAAGTAGTTCTCGGTGACGCCCCAGTCCTCGCCGTCCTCGCCGCCACCGTCCTCGCCGTCCTCGCCGCCGTCGTCGTCGTTCCGACGAAGTCGGCGCGAGTTGCGCTCGGGCATCTCCAATGGCTGTGACAGTTCCACGAGGTACTCGATCTCGACCTTCTCGTTCAGAAGCTCCTCGGGCAGCGCATCGCTGGTCGGGTTCTTCTCCTCGGGCAGCACGGTCCAGTGGAACACGGACCCCTCGACGAAGAACGTCTCCTCGCCGCCCTGCACGAGCGGGTGCCAGGTGAACGACTTGGCGACGAGGTACGCCTGCTGCCCCGTCGTCGTGTAGTACTGACCCGGCATCGAGAGGTGGTCCTCGACCCGATCGATCCTCTCGATGAACATCGGCTCCGGCGGCAACGCCAGGCCAGCATCCGGGTTGCGGCGGATGATGCGACGACTCGTCCGCTTGGGGGCTCGGGAGGTCCGCTTGGGGGCACGAGAAGTGCGCTTGGTGCTCATGGCCCCGAGGTTACCACCCCACCTGGGGACCGAGCCAGGCGCTCCGCTGGCGCGTGCTCGTCCACCTCATCACGAGCGCGACGCCCGGCGCAGGCGCGCGGGCGACCCGTCCCGGCGAAACGTACTCACACGTTACGCACGCCCGATCCGGGCGAGAATCGCCCGGAGGACGGGGCGAAAGCGCGTCGCGGCGTAACCCACTGCTGCGACGCAGTGGGTGTGGGCGACGTCGTCGTGCGCGGCAGCGATGGCGGTGTCTGCAAGGGCGGACGCCCTTGCAACCGCCTGCTCGGCGGCGGAGTCGTAGTAGCTGGTCATGGCTCTCCTCTCTCAGAACGAGAAATCGAAGTACTTCTCGCGGCGGCCGAGCCGGAGCCCGTTGCCCTTGCCGCGCGTGCCCGCCTCGCGCCAGCCCCGCTTGCCGAGCCGGAACTCCCGCTCAGGCGCGGCGGGGTTCTCGGAGTACTCGTACTCTTGGACCTCGCTCATCCCGTGGCTGTCGGTGCGCTTCGCGATGCACTCGCGCACCCAGCACGTCTTGCCCGAGGGCGAGACGCGAACGACCGTCGCCGGATGGCGATCGGTCCATCCGAGGATGGTCGCAGCCATCCCAACTTCGGGCCGACCAGACGTCACGGACGTCGCATTCACCAATGAACCAAAGCCATCCATCGCCATAGAGCCTCCTCGTCGCGGCTTGTTCGCCGCTCTCTCCGTGTTGTAACTGACCCAAGGCGGAGCGCAACAACTATTTTCGTCGAGGCACACTTTTTCTCGACGTGGCCCTCCGGGCTACGTCATGTCGTCATCGTCATCCGACCAGCCGGTGCGTCGCGGAGCCTCGCCCATGTCGCGCGCCTCTTGGGAGCCGTAGAAGGCTGCGATCTCTGCCGGGGTTGCCCGGAACTCCGGTGGGATCGGAGAGAGGGCTGGTCCACAATCCGGCTGCTGCTCGCGTGGGCGGCGCGGGCGCGGGTTCTTCTGGGTGATGCCCGTCGGGAACGCGATGTACTTGCTACCCTTGCCCTTCTTGCCGACGCGGTACGCCTTCTTCCCGTGCTCCGAGGCCCACGACCAGAAACGACGCACGCAGGGGCCGCAGACGACCTCGCCGGAGGGCAGCACCGAGCCCGACGCCGGGTGCGATGCGCCGCCGCACGATGGGCAGCGCGGGTTGAACATCAGCGACTCGTCATCGACCTGGAACATGCTCGGGTCGAAGCTCGTGTCGAACTCGCCGGAGTCATCCGCGTATTCGCCTTCGCGACCGCCGAATGCCTGCTCACGCTCGTACTCCGCCTGCGCCTCGCAATCTTCGCGATACCGATCGTAGGCGTCGCGCTTCATGCGCCCCAGTTGCCGGAGCACCGTGGACTGGCCGATGGTGCGGTACGTTCCCTCTTCCTGCGGTCGGCCAAACGCGACCTGATCGTAGGCGTCCTTGTAAGTGAATCCGACCCGGAAGTCCTCGTAACTCTTGCCGCATGGCTGAGGTGGGTAGAACTCGAACGAGGTCGCCTTGGTGCGTACAGGCGCAGGCGGAGGTTCGGTGGCTCGGGCTCGGATCGGCACCACTTCCGCCGCTTGCTGCGTTGGGATGCTCGACGTGCTCTGCCCGCGGTCGTAGGCAGACGAGTACACCTCTTGGAGTCTCTTTGTCGAGACGCCAGCGATGGCGGCTCGCTCGCCCACGGACCTGAGTTCTCTCAGGCATCGCTGCCTTTCTCGCTTGGTGCTGGAACGAGCGAGGCGCTCTGCAACTTCGGCAAGCTCGACAAGCAAGCGGGCTTTGTTGGCGGCTTTGGATCCGCTCGGACGGCTGGTTCGAGGCATAGGGTGCAGGCTACCGGATCTACCGGATCGGCAAAAGGCGCGCGAGGTGCGCTTCGGACGGCGTGCTAGGATCGCGGCCATGTCTGGAAGCAGTCCCCCCGTCAACATTCAGTACGCGAGGCTCGTCTCTCGGTACGGCGTTCGACCCTCGCGAGCCTCTGGAGCGCCGCACATGCACGCGGGCATCGACATCGCGACGGGCAGACGGAACGAGCCGGTCTACGCGATCCGCGGCGGCACCGTCTCGCTGGTCTCCGAGAACGTGTCCAACAGCCCCATGCGCGGCTACGGCAACGCGATCGTCATCAACCATGGCCAGGGCAAGTACATCCTGTACGCACATCTCAAGGATGGGTCCGTGACTGTCCGACAAGGAGACACGGTGCAGCCCGGTCAACAGATCGGCATCATTGGCAACACCACCAACGGACAGTTCTCGCCCCTGCCCGGTCAGCCCGTGGATCAGTGGCAGGCCGAGGCCCGACGGCGCGGCTACAACTCGGGACCGATGGTGCCGCACCTGCATCTCGAAGTGCGACGGGCCAACCCGGATGGTTCCAGCCCGTTTCCTGGCCCCTACCCACGCTCACCGGAAGATGCGCGAACGAACCTCGACCCGCTCGCTTGGCTCTCGGACAAGGGCATCCGGTTTGCGGCGCGCGGCGGCATTCAGATCGTGCAGGGAAGCTCTGCCGATCGCGGCTCCGCGTTTTGGCGTCAGACCGCCGGGCAGACTGCCGTGGCGGGCTTGGGCCAGTACCAGCCTCCCGTCTTTGAGCGCGACGTTCGCTTCGGATTGACCAAGGCAGAGTGGGCTGCCGTTGGCATCACTTCGGTGCTGGCTCTTGTGGCGGGCACGGTGGCGATCGTCAGGCTCCGAACGTGAGGCTCGCGTTCGTCATCAAGGGCAAGCACCGGCTGCGTTGTCTGCTCGCAACGACGGACGAGGAGCGCGTGGTCGGGCTCTCGCGGAGCAGGACCGTGCCCCTGGACGGGATGCTGTTCGACCTTGGCACCCCGCTCTATCAGAGCATGACGATGCGCGAGACGAAGATCCCTCTGGGACTCGTCTGGATCTCTGCGGCGGGCCGCGTCATCGGCACCGTGCCTCGCGCCGAGCCGTACCGCGAGCAGCCCTACCAGCTGCCATACGCGGCCGGTCCCGCACGCTGGGTGCTGGAGGTCTCACCGCTGACGTTCGCGCGATGCGCGTTCTACCCAGGCGATGCGCTCACGATCATGCTACCGCCGAGCCTGTGAAAAGCGGCGCAGTGCGGGTGACCTTCAGCGGGATCGTGTCTCCTTCTTCTCTCACGGCCTCATCAGGGTCCGCACAAGCTCGCGGAGCGCGGAGCCCACGCGCGAGAGGGCTTGCTTCCGTTCCTCGCGGCGCAGGTGCTTCTCGGCGGCGTCCCCGGTCAGGATCACGCATCCGCGCACGGAAGCGAACACCGGGCTCATGTAGATGTGCGCGTCCCAGGAAGCCGCCTCGGCCTCCACCGGGTTCGTCTGCCCCGAGTCGATCTGGATCAGCGTCTTGCGGCTGCCCTCGCCTCGCGTGAGGCGGTTGCCGGTGATCGCGGACGCGAACGGCGCGGCCTCGACCTCGGGCTTCGTCTTCTTCGCCTTCTTCGCCTTCATCCCGCTTTCTCCTTCTTCTTCACACGACGCGCTCTGCGCGCGAGCACACGCCGCTCGTGTCGGTTGCGTCCGCCCAGGTGTCCGTACAGGGGCTGGTGGAGCCACTCCTTGGGCGTGGGGACCTCGCGGGGCGCGAGCCTGCACGGCTCGGACATGCGGTCGCAGTTGCAGCCGGGGACGTGGTCTTGCTTGGTCATGCGTAGGCGTTCCACGCGCGCGTGCTCGGTTCGGCCCTTCCACAGCGCGGCCTGGTTGATGTTGAAGATGTCCCACGCCTTCGCGCCGATGACCTCTTCGTCTTCGGCCTTGAGGACGTCGATGACCTCAAAGCAGACGTTGAAATAGTCCTTGTCGCCTGCCTTTGTTGCTTTCTTCTCCATCGACGCCACTCGCATCAGCCAGCGACCGGGCTGAATGTCGCGCCGTGTCTGCACGTCATCGAAGTTGTCATCGATCTCCCAGCCATCACCGGGGGCGTTGTTGTTCGAATGATTCTGTGCCATTGTCTGTCTATCTCCTGTCTCTGTCGTTGTGGGTCAGGGGTGGGTCAGGAAACTGAAGAAGCCCCGGTGTCCGCCGGGGCTTCTTCGTTCGTGGGCTCGGGGAGTGCGGGACGCTCTGAAGCGTTCTGCGCACGACCGATCCGCCACCTTGCGGAGCACCTCTTTGTCGCTCCGCGCGCAGCACACCCAGTCGCCGCTGACGCCGCACGACGCGGGGAACCGAGTCGCGACGAGCGTGCCTTCCTCGAAGGCGCTCAGGTCAAACGAGTAGATCACTCGTCCCCCCAGATTTCCCGGTCGGACATGACGTCCACGCGCAGGATCTCGTCGGCAGTCTCGCCGGTCTCCTCGCCCCACTGCTCGCGAGGCGCGAGGCGCTGCCCCGCGCTGTTGTAGTCGCGACCGCACCCCGAGCAGGTGTTGGTGAACCCGGCGAGCCCGACCCGCGTGCCGCACGAGCACAGCCCGACGCGGGGCTCGACCCAGCGGTTGACGCGCCGCTCGACGACCGGCACCTTGAACAGATGCGCGTTCACGACGCCACCTCCTGCGAGAGCCCCTGCCGCACCATCCCGAGGAGCAGCGCCTGGACGCCGCGCAGCGTCGGGTGCCCCTCGCGCCTCTCGACGGCGAGGTTGACGTGCAGGCCGCGCGCAGCGTCAGCGCCGCGCACGA
>Ga0172365_10000902_pt1 | contig 20978 bp, 21 predicted proteins | sample LakKivSesite48cm_FD_114535 | JGI IMG/M metagenome (GOLD analysis project Ga0172365, IMG submission 114535) | Sediment microbial communities from Lake Kivu, Rwanda - Sediment site 48cm | ecosystem: Environmental > Aquatic > Freshwater > Lake > Sediment | place: Rwanda: Western Province, Lake... | reverse complement strand
TTTTTTGCGAAAAATAGGCCGCCATCTCCTGTAAATCACGGCACGATCGAATCTGAATTTCAAGTCGAATCCCCGGCGATTCAAGCAAACGATCCCACGAAAGACGAATGTCCGGCGGAAGACCCATTTCCTCTTTCAATTTTTGAAGGTCTTGGTTCCACTGGGTGATCCGGGGGTACCTTCTATTCTGGACTCTTGCTTTGATCTGCGCAATCTTCTCATGTCGTGAAATCTCTGAATTCGTGGAAATGGAGACAATGCCCAGGCTCTCGAAAACGTTTTCCAATGAAATCCCCTCCCGCATCGAAATATCCTTGAGCCATACCAGGATCTCTGCCAGTTCCACACCACGAATCAGAAGGCAATTTGCCATATCCACCACAAGGTTCTGCTGGAAAAGGCTCAATCCCCGAAACATTCCTGTTTGCCTCAGAGGCAGATCATACTTTTCGATGTACTGTTGCACGCTTTGAGAAAATGCTAAAAGAGATTGGACTTCCTCGACCCTATTCCGTTGCGCAGGCAGTTCGAGAAGAGGAAGAAAATCTGTTTTCACTTTAGGCCAAGGCACACTCAACTTCTCCAGAATAGAAAGCACCCTGGCTTTCTCCACCAAATTCATTTGCCTGGTGACGAGATGTTCCGCAAGAACGTGCCGGAAAGTCTCTTCAAGAGGAACGGTGTCCGGCGTGATGGTGACGGGAATGTGATCCAACTCCAGATTCCGGGCGACACGGTATCGCTTAAACCCGGAAAGCAGCCGATATCCGCCTTCATGCGGATGCACGTCCAAAGGCGTCCGGATTCCACTCGCGAGGACCGAACGTTGAAGCGCGGTAAAATCCGAAACAGAGGAAAAAGAAAAAAAGAAATCCTGGAGGATCTCTCGGAGAGGCATTTCAACAACGTCCATGGTTTTGCCCCATTTTTGGTTCTGCATTTAAACACGCTTTGAAGAAATCCATTGAAGCGGGATTCTGATGCAGGGTGCAAGAGATCGGTACCTTAGTGGCTTTCCTCTGCAAGGCGAATCAGTTGCTGGACATTGATCTTTTGAAGATCATCAACAACAAGATGTGCTTCTTTTAAATCTTGATTGAGGCTGTGCGGACTTCGAAATCCCACACTTGCCATGCCGGCCGATAGAGCCGCTTCAATCCCTGCTGCAGAATCCTCAATGACAACGCACGTATGCGGCGCGCAGTGCAGTCGCCGTGCCGTTTCAAGAAAAATATCCGGGGAAGGTTTTGTCCTTTTCACCTCTTCGCCACTTACAGACGTTTTTAAGAATTCAGAAAGATGCAATTTCTCTACAACCACGTCAATCAAATCCCTATCCGAGCTGGAAGCCAAGGCCATATCCAGCCCTTCTTTTTTCAGGATGTTCATCAGACTCAGAACACCCGGGATGGGTGTGATTTCCTCGCGATAGAGCTGCAAAAGATGCCTTTTGTGTTCAGGATACATTTCGTGGATCGTTGTATTGAGGTTATATTTTTTGATCATATCCTGTAAGAAAATGCGTGAGGATCGGCCCATGTACCCTTGAAGATCCCGATCGGTCAGATGGATTCCATAAGGAACGAAACTCTTTTTCTCAGCCCGAATGTGCAAAGGTTCACTATCAACAACCACACCGTCCATATCAAAAATAATCGCTGTGCACAAAAAAATCTCCTTTCGTGGCATCTACGGAAGTCCATGGCGTAAAAAGCAAAAGAACGAAAAAACCCACCATGAGGTGGGCTCAATTTCCTTACCCTTTAGTGCAAAGTACCGGGAGCCGGAATCGAACCGGCACGTCCCGAAAGGGACAAGGGATTTTAAGTCCCTTGCGTCTACCTATTCCGCCATCCCGGCATGGGCTGGAGGCGGCGAGCGGACTCGAACCGCTGAATAAAGGTTTTGCAGACCTCTGCCTTCGCCACTTGGCTACGCCGCCAAAAAAGAGCGGGAAACGGGACTCGAACCCGCGGCATTCACGTTGGCAACGTGATGCTCTACCAACTGAGCTATTCCCGCATGGCTAATCTTCTCTCTTCAATCTCTCCAGAATTTTCATTCTTCGATGACGCAACGCTCGACTTTTCTTTTTTGCAGCACGGGAGAGTATAAAAAGAAAGAACATCAAAAAAACAATAATACAAATTTTCAATGCACTAATTTAAAAAAAATACCATTTTTGTCAAGGGGGAAATAGTTATTACGTCGTTTTTATCATGCCCACGGTGAAAAAACTGTAGAGATTGCGACCGCATCCATTGGGGCAATGGTACTCTTTAAAGATTTCCAAACACTGTTCATATGCACGCACTGGGAACTTTTTCACTGTCTTACACGCTTCACACGTGATGACCAATTCTTGGTATATGACCTCTGGCATCTTTCCCCCTCTTGCGGATTCCTCTTTGACTTCAATTATACTATTTAATATTTTGAATGTCAAGAAAATTTTCCATGCATCTGTGCGCCCAAACAGAAATACCCCGATTCCCTAAAATCGGGGTAGAAAAGGTCATCACGACGATGTTGCGAATGAGAGGGGAAAATCCTATTTTAACCGACCAAAGTATGAACTTCTTTACGGGGATCTTTAATAGGCTTAAACCGTTTTTTCTCTGCTTCGTTCTCCAGAAAATCCAATCTCTGACACAGGACGCTGTTCTCCTTATAGAGCTTCATCTTCGGACCATAGGCCAAAATAGCCATCCCCACGATACCAAAGAACCCGCCCGCCAGAAAAGCAAGGGCAACATAGGCAATCATACTCTCCTCCACCTCAGTTATTAATTCCTCTCGTAATCCCATTCAAAATGATCGTTCTATACACAGCGAACATTCACCTTACGATTACAATACGAACATTGCAAAAACTATACCTTAAAAAATCCAGCCTTGGAGACCCGGTATACTCCTTTTCAAAATGAATTCTTTTCCTGCGAAACCGTTACATTTGGCATTTTTTACCTATTTGAAATAAATTAAAACTTTTTTGAGAATAAAACGTCTTAAGAGTGTATGGATTATTGAATGAGGTACTCTCTGTATGACGGATGCGGCTCTCATCAAACAATTCCGAGAAGGAGATGTGGGGGCATTCAATAGGCTGGTCTGGCGTTGGGAAAAACCACTGTTTAACTTCATATACAGATCCATAGGCAATGAAGAAACGGCCAAAGACATTTGCCAGACCACCTTTATTCGAACATTCAGAGAATTAAAAAAACTGAGAGACCCAGAAAAATTCTCCTCATGGATTTATCGTATCGCACTGAACTTATGCCGAGATGAATATAAAAAGAAAAAAAACCGTCCCCTTTTATCTCTCAGCGGATGCGATTTCAATGGGGACACCGTAAATTTGATTGAACAAATGTCGGATCAAAATGTAAAAACGCCTGAAGAACTTTGCCACCATCAACAAATCAGTGAAATATTAAAACGATCACTCATGATGCTTCCCGAAGAACAGAGAGTCGTCATTGTCATGAAACAATATCAAGAATTGAAATTCAGCGAGATCGCTGATATTCTGTCCCAGCCTATCAATACGGTAAAATCACGATTGTATTACGGACTTCGAACATTAAGAAAAATTCTTGAAGAATCCAAACTCAACAAGGAGGTGTTTCTCCATGAAATGTCATGACATGCCTCAACATTTGGTTTCTCTCCTCTATGGAGAGCTTCCATCAAGAGAGGCGCAACAGGTCAAAAAACATCTTAAAACCTGCTCCTCATGTCAGCAGGCATACCAGGAACTCCAAAACACCTCAAAACTTCTGAGGACATGGGAGGACGCCACTCCCAAACAAAATTTTGTATTCGTCACCGAACACGCTTCGAGATGGGAAACTTGGAAGGAAAAGATACACATGCTCAGTTGGGGACGCCGGCTGGCACTGGGTATTCCGGCTGCAATCGTTGTTCTCCTCGTTTCTCTTGCCGCTCTGAACGTACGCTTCAGCCATCATGAAGGAGAATGGGAAATAGGTTTTGGCCTCATCCCGTCCAGCGAGCCAACAGACCAAGACAAACACGTCATGGAAGCCATAGATCAGATGCAAAAAGAGAATGCGGTGCTTTTTGCCAGACTGATCCAAGAAAGTGAGTACAGACAGGAAAGAAAGTGGCAACAAATGCTTGCCCAATTTGCCCAAAATATCGAAAGCCGAAGACAACAAGATCTGAGACTGGTCGGACAGGATCTGGAAATACTGCACCGCACGACCGAGGGGAAATTCTCCCAAACCAGTGACGTTTTAAACAATCTGATCCGTATGGCAAATTCCAAAAGAAATGAATAATCGAGAAAAAAAGTTGATACTCGGGAGGTAAAAAAATGACTTTGAAGCAGAAACAACACGGTTTTTTGATCGCTCTTCTTCTATTATTTTTTTGCTATGTGGCAAGGGGCCCCGCCCAGACGGCATCTATAAACCAAAAGCGTTTGGACAGGGATCTCAGAATCATGGAAGGTATTCTGGATAAACTTTTTGAGAAAAAAACCTTCAGGCACTTTGTCAACGGAAACACAGAAGGAATATATCTTGAAGATTTCGGAATCGTATTTCATCTCAATCAGGAATCCTTCATCAGCCCTCTGACCCGAATGATTCACCAAGAAATTAGTGGAGACAGAGAAGAAACACTTGAGGTATTAAAAGAACAGCAAGAAGAACTCCAAAAAGAACTGGAAGAAGTAAAAATTTTAGAAGATTCCAAACACCCAGAAGCCGACGACCGCCGCCGGCAAATTCAGGAAAAAGTATTTCCTGTTGACAAAAAAATCCTCGTGGATTTCAACAAAAAAACCATAGAAGAAGCCATAGAAAAACTTAAAGAAAATATGACTTTCTTTTTCCAAAACTATACGTCTGCCATCGGCCAGCTTAAATCCCAAGATCGAATCACCGTCTTGGTTCATCTTACGGGGTGGGAATTCAGTGAATCCGAAAACCCATTTCTAATCGGTTGGATCACACGGAAAGATCTGGATCTCTATCGCCAGAACCAAATGAGTGCATCGGATTTCAAAAACTGCGTCCATTTTCAGACAACCGATGCCAAACGCGACATTGATACGGACATCGGCATTATGACAGAGATTTTTCAACGGGCCATGGATACGTCCTTTTTTGCAGGGGGATCCTTCAGCAACGGCGTCTATCTCGATGGATTTGGGGCGGTCTTTTTTATGAATATTCCCGCCATCTATTTCATGGATTCAAAAAATTCAAAATCCTTTACCGTAATCACAGGAATTGAAAAAGCCATCACCGCATACAAGTACTCAAATCCCCACGACAATGAAAAAGAAATGAAAAATCAGTTGCAGCAAATGGAAGATGACCTTTTTGAACTTATGGCATCCTACGGCCATACTTTGAGATTGAATCCGGAAGAATATATTGTTCTCAACATCGGCCTGGGACAAAGATTATTCGCATGGAAAGAGGACACAAAAGAACCGTCCCGCGTTATCCTCCAACTTCAGAAAAAAGACCTGGACGATTACAACCGAGGTGTGCTTAGTTTAAACGGTTTGAGGAAAAAACTCATCTCCAGAAACTTCTAACCATTCCTACCATCTCCCAAAAAGCCTTGATCTGCGCATCTGAGATCAAGGCTTTTTTCTTGACCAAACCAAAATAAATGTCTATCTTCATGCAAACCTTTTTAAAGAGCCGAGAGTCCAACATAACAGAGAAGCCGGAAAAATGATGATGAATGGGGACGAAAAAAACCTCATACAACAAGCGCAAAACGGAAATCACTGGGCGTTCGAAAGGCTGATAAAAAAGTACGATCGAAAGGTGTTCGCCCTTTCTTTCCGAATGCTGGGAAACACGCAGGATGCAGAGGATGTTTATCAGGACGTGTTCATGAAGGTATACCACAATTTAAAGAATTTTCGATTTGAGAGCGATTTTTATACATGGCTTTACCGCATCGCCATCAACTGCAATATCAGCTACCGGAAAAAAAGAAATTTACGGTACCGCTCCTCTTTCGAGAGTCTCGGCCAAGAGGACAACCCCTGGCAGTGGATTCCGGCGGATTCGACATCCACTCCGGACAGTCAAATGGACGCTGTGGAACTCAGAGAAAAAATCCAATCCATACTCGGCACACTGTCTTTGATGCAGCGGACGGTCTTCGTTCTCCGATTCTTTGAAAATTTTAAAATCAAAGAGATCGCTGAAATCACAGGCTGTGCTGAGGGGACAGTGAAAAACTACATATTCCGGGGCACCCAAAAAATGCGAAAACACTTGTCATCCTATCTCACCATTTAAATGGAAACAGATCATGAAATCAAAGCACATATCTTCCGAACAAATTCTTCTCTATGTACTGGACGAGCTGTCCTTTGAAAAGAAGAATAAAGTAGAATCCCATCTCGACACATGCGATCGGTGTCAAAATCTTGTGAGAAAGGAAAAGGCTCTCTTTCAACTCGTTGGCAAACAATCCCAGTGGCAACCCAGAGAGTCCCTTCTTCAAGAATGCCGAATCCGCTTCAATCATCGCCTGAAAGAAGAAACGTCTTTCAATAAACAAAAGAATTTCTGGACCGCATTCCTGCATGTCCTCGATTTTCAAATTCCGGTTAGAAAACTGGCTTCTGCAACGGTTCTCTTTCTTTTAGGCCTTGTTCTGGGTAGGTCTATCCCCTGGAGTAAACACAACGAGGACTTGTCTTCCAGCAGAGCGATTCAGGCCCTTCAATCCGCATCGCCAATCAGCAATTTTCAGGTGATGCCTTCCACAGACGAACCAAACCAAGTGAGAATTCGTTTCCAAACTGTTCAGGAGAATTTTCTAGAGGGCAATCTTCAAAACCCCGACATTCAATTTGCCCTCGCCTATGCGCTTTTGAAGGATCCGCAGGACAACATTCGCCTCCGAAGTATCCAGCTTCTGCAAGGCAGTTCAGAAGATCAAATGGTCCAAGAAACTTTAATTCGCGCGATTGAAAACGACGAAAATCCGGCTGTGCGGTTAATCGCCATAAAGGCTTTAAAAAATCTTCCCGTGAACGAAAGTATAAAAAATATCCTCATCACCACTTTTCTCCGGGATCCCAATGCCGGCGTCCGCATCGAAGCAGCCAAAGGTTTGAACCAACTCGAGGATTCGAAAATTCGTTCCATTCTGAAGAAGAGAGCAAAAGAAGACGATTACATACGGGCTCTCATTTCCAAAACAGAAGAGAAAAATCCGGTTTCTCTGAGTCGCGAAAAGTAGACAAAAAATACAAGGAGAAAAGTCATGATATCGAAAAAAAGATTTGCTGTCGTCTTTGCCCTGGCCTTGTGCGTAAGCCTCGCGGGTGAAGGCAAAACTCAGGAACTCCGCAAGGAGGGTAAATATTGGATCGGAGAGATTCATAAAACTTTTAAAGCAGCAAAAGGGGGATCGCTTGTTATGGAGGACATTCGGGGGGACGTGACCATTCAAGTATGGGAAAAAGATGAAGTCACAATTCACGAAATAAAAAAGATGGACATCTTTACCCAGAGTGAAGCGGAAGCGGCCATGAAAGAGTCGGCAACAGGCTACATCCAACAAGGAAACACCATTCAAGTGGGTGGCCCAGCTTTTGACAGAAAATGGATTCAAAGCACGTTTGATATTTACGTTCCAGTTGAGTTTAACTGCAACATCGAAACGCAAGGAGGTGACCTTTCAATAACTGGTTTGAAAGGGAATGCCGAGGCCTCAACCGGGGGCGGCGATATAACACTCTCGACCATCCATGGAATAGTCCATGTAAAAAGCGGAGGTGGAGACATCCACATTGACAAAACAACAAACGAAGTGACCGCCAAAACTGGAGGCGGAGATGTGGAAGTGATGGATTCTCAGGGCCCGATCCGAGTTTCCACTGGCGGCGGGGATGTGACCATTACCAATACGAAAGATCTGGTGGATGTCAGCACAGGCGGGGGAGATATCCAAATAAAGGAAACCCAGGGAGGTATTAATGTAAAAACCGGAGGCGGTGAAATTGAAATCGAAAATGCCAATGGCAACGTGTCTGTCAAAACCGGTGGCGGAGAAATAAACATCCGAAATATCAAAGGCAATTTCCAGGCCCTTACAGGGGGTGGTTCTATTCAGGCTCGAACCGTGATGGGCATCCTCTCGGTAAAAACAGGTGGCGGAGAAGTTGAGCTGTCTGACATTCAAGGATCTATCAATGTGAGCACAGGGGGCGGGGACATATCCGCTGAGGTTACTCTGAAAGATTTTTCAATAGATCATCGTGTGGATATTCAAACCGGAGGTGGAGACATTGATCTTACTCTTCCCGAAAAGATTCCTGCGACAATCCAAGCCGAGATAAAATACAATCGAAGAAGTTGGGAAGAATACGAGATCACCTCTGACTTTCCACTTCAAATCACCACCAAAGAGGAAGATTCGCGATATCGGATTATTCGGGCGGCAGGAGATATCAATGGCGGAGGAGATCTTATAAAGATGAAGACAGGTGGCGGAAACATCCGCATTCGAAAATTACGTCAATAAAGTTTGACATACCGTTCTTGAAAAGGGCAGGTCCGCAAGACTTGCCCCTTTTATTTCACTTCCGAACCGTATCACAACGAGACAATTGATCAGATTGAAACAAATATTTTGCTTTTTCACCCAGACATTTTTCTTCTTCCTTTGATTTACTCCTCCAATGACATTACCATCCTTTTCTGTATCTATTATCCAACGCAAAACAGACCCACATCAATCGGATTGAATAATCCCCAAATTATCAATACGATAAAATAGACAGATCTTTCATTCTTGGCTCTCTATCCCAATCCCCATCCATGGATATTTTAAGGGATCGTAAAAAGGACAATGGCACAATAAAAATTAAAAATCGTGGCATATATTTTGTTAGTATAATTAAGTAGAAGAAGTGCGGTATACTGTAGAGTCCGATGGCAACGATGAGTAAGAAAGCGCGGACCTTTTATTAAAATTCCCCCTAAGGCGCCCCCGATGGGAAAAGGCGAAATGAACGAACCTATCGGGGGATTTTTTTATCGTATTACCTCTTCCTTAAATTAATGCGACGGAATTTCCGACTCCCTTATAAAACTTGATTTCTATAAAAAGTATTTTTATATTGTCGGCAGAAGGGTAACCAAAGGAGGATATTATGAAAACTATAATCCGTTGTACGATATGGATTGTGTTTTCAACCATGGTGACCGCATCCTATGCTCAGCACTTGTCCGGACAAATGGGCCTCGGGATGTATGCCAGTGGGATTAAACTTATTGGTGGCAATACAGACGATTGTGTTGTCAATTATGCCAGCGGATTTTCTCTAAAATACTCCTTTTCTAAAATTCTCACGGGAGAAATCACAGCAGGGCTCGGCTGGGTTCGACCACGGGATCCCAATTCCTATTTTCAGGTCAAAACGAATGCACCGTATCGTACCTATATCTATCCTTGGAGTGTCAATCTCCGTTACAACCTGTTGCCTGACACCTGGTTCGTTCCTTATATCGGCATCGGAGCAGGACTGACGTATTGGGATTTAAGAGACATATCCGGAGGCGAAAAATGGTTCCCCATTCCCCCATCGGGATCCTCTCTGTCTGGAACGCAGACCAACTTCACCGTTTTAGGTTCCATGGGTGCAACAATCTTCTTAACCAAAAGCCTTGGTATGGATATCGGAGCTCGCTACTCACAACTGCTTGACCAGCACTTAGACAATATTGGTACGGGTGATAAAAACACAGGTCTTCTCGAAGTGCGCCTCAGTCTTGGAATCTATTTTGGAGGATTCCGTGACTCGGATGGAGACGGCATTCAGGATAAAGAGGATGCATCTCCTGACCAACCCGAAGATTTCGATGGATTTCAAGACGATGACGGTGCTCCTGATCTCGATAACGACCACGACGGCATCCCGGACGAAAAGGACAAGTGTCCCAACGTTGCAGAGGATCTCGATGGATTTGAAGACACGGACGGTTGTCCTGACCTGGACAATGACAACGATGGCATCCCAGACTATTTAGACAAATGCCCCAACGAACCCGAAACATTCAATGACTATCAAGATGAAGATGGCTGTCCCGATCAAAAACCAAAACCTTCAATCGTTGAAAAAGGAAAAAAACTCATACTCCAGGGTATTACGTTCATCACGGGGAAATCCACTCTCACCGAAAACGCCAAGAGCATACTGAACACTGTGTACGAATCGCTACGGGACAATCCGGAGGTTCGTCTGGAAATTCGGGGTTATACGGACAGCATTGGCAGTGCCGCTGCTAACCTGAACCTTTCCCAACGAAGGGCAGAAGCAGTGAGAGATTATCTTGTAGAAAAAGGCATTGCCTTTGCCAGATTGAAGGCCATCGGTTACGGTGAAGCCGATCCCATTGCTTCGAATACGACCCAGGAAGGAAGGGCAAAAAACAGAAGGATTGAATTCATTCCTCTTGAGGAGTAGCACCCTTATTTCATGCAAAAAGAAAAATCCCCCGCATTCAAGGTGGCGGGGGATTTTTTTATTCAAAAATAAGGGAGGGATTTCAATCTGCTTTCCGAAGCCTATGAATCCAAACCCATCCGATCAGACATCCCACAGCGTAGTAGGGAAAATCCATCCATGTGAAAGACGTCCCAATCAGTGTGCGCCCGATAAAGACAGACCGAATCGTCTCAAGAAAAGCCGGATGCACCAATTGAAGAAATTCGAGCGCACAGGTAACGCAAAACACGGTTAAAGCAATTCGAAAGGCCGAAGCGGATGGAAGGACAAAGGCCGCAGCGAGACACCAAAACACCTCATACAGCATCCCCCCTGCATAATTGTTGAACCACAGCGCGCCGGGTCCCTGGTAAAACTTGGTTAAAAATCCCAGAGGAACGATACAGATCAGAGAGATAAAAATTTTCCGCCGAAGGGCCTTGACCTTTTGTGACTTTCTTTTCATTTCAGCACACGAAAATCCATTTGGTAGCTGTTCCGCTTCATGGATCAATCGGTTCATTTCCCCTGGCGAACCGCGCGCAGCCTTCTGTAGGCATCCCGATTTGTAATCAATCGCAGGTGCCTCAAAATTTTCCTCTCAAGAAATCCCCTTTTCCTGCGAAATATTCCCGATTTTACATCTCGGGTACCTTCGATTGAATAAAAAGCTCTTGGATTGAACTTAGAAATCACATCAATGACTTTCTGAAGGTCTTTTCGATTGATAAAAGTAAAAACGATATTCACTTTCCCCTTACTTCCTTCTGCGTCAATAGTGGTTGTGCCGAAACCCTTCCTTCTGAGTGCTGCAATCAACTGGGATGCGTTTTTTTGCGTAATAATCCGAATAACCAACTTCCCGATGGCAAGCCTCTCTTCCAGCCAGATACCGACAAAATTGCCTGTGGCAAAACCACCTGCATAGGCCACATAGCACAGCGCGTTGTTTAAATTTCGCATAATCTGTCCAATGGCCAAAAGCCAAATCAGCACCTCAAAGAAACCCAACAGCGGAGCAACAAATTTATTCCCACGTGCCACAAATATGATACGAATGGTCCCTATGGTGACGTCAAAAATTCGCGCAGTAAAAATAAGGAGTGGGAGAATGACCCACGTAAACAATTCTGAATGAAATAAAGAAGTCAGATTCATATCACTATGCTCCTTTACAATCTATTCCTCATTGTATCCAAGGATTCATTGAAAATATTTTCTCCTTGCGGTTTCGAATAGGGATGTTTGGTGTTCTTTTCCATTTCACTATTTTTTCAAATCCTCCTCAATTGAACTTCCGAAAAAAGCTCAAAAGAAAAGCCGAACCAATGGTCACGGCAACGCCAATGACAACATACCACAGCCAGAATACAGACGTCAACGTCACCACGAGAACATTGCCAACAATGCCGAGCGTCACACCGGCCATGGCTGCTCTGTCGCTCACCTTTGAAAAAAATCTCCCGATAAGAAAAATTCCCATCATGCCACCGTACGTGATGGAAGCAATGGACAGACCGACTTCTACCAGAGGATTTTTCGTATCCCTAAATAACAGGGATATGCCCACAAGCATGGCTGCCCAAAAAAGTGAGATGATTTTTGAAATTCGTACCTTCACAAAATCCGATAGATTTCTTTTATCCACTTCCAGTAAATCCACCACCGTAGAAGAAGACAACGAATTGATGGAAGAACTTAAAGTGGACATGGCCGCAGCAAAGATACCGGCCAACATCACGCCCCTTACCCCATCGGGCAGGCGATGCACAATAAAATAGGGTACGACCTCATCGCTGCGATCAAAAGCCGTATTCTGAAAGTACACTTTTATAATGAGACCAAAAAGCAAAAAAAGAAAAAATTGCACATTGATCATGACCCCGCTGAAAATCATGGCCTTCTGGGCGGCCCTCTCGTCCTTGCAGGAGAGCACCCTCTGAACCATGAGATGGTCTGTACCGTGAGAAGCAAAGGAAAGAAAAGCACCTCCAATGAGTCCAGAAAAAACAGTGTACGAATCGAACAAACCGGCAAAACCTTTTCCCATTCCTGTTGTGACAATCCTCAAGGATTCCTTCGGAATCCGGCGGAACAGAGAAAATACAGGCACAGACAGATAATCAGAAACAATCAGAATGCCCAACACAACACAGGAAATATAGAGAAAAAGTTGCACAGTGTCCACCACAACCACAGACCGGAGACCACCATAAAAAGTATAGACGCATGTCGCAGCGCCGATGACTAAAATGGAAATCCAATAATCCCATCCTGTCATGACGGAGAGAGGGATCGCAGTGGCAAAAAGACGCACGCTGTCTGCCAGAAGCCGCGTTCCATGAAATATGAAGGAGATCATTTTGCGTGGAGCCGGACTGAATCTGCTTTCAAGAAAAGCATACACCGTCTGGAACCTGCCTTCAAAATATTTTGGAATCAGAAAAAACGCCACCAGAATCCGTCCGAGAAGATAGCCAAAGGCGACCTGAAGAAATCCCATGCCTTGTACGTAAGCAAGACCGGGTATGGACAAAAAAGTGAGTGTACTGGTTTCTGTAGCCACAATGGAAAAACAGGCAATCCCCCACGGTATGGATCGGTCGCCCAAAAAATACCCTTTCACGCTCTTCGATCCCGCATAAAGAATGCCGACAGCATTGATGACGATCAGATAACCGAAAATGATGATGTAATCAATGGGCATACAGCGAATACTCCTCTTTCGTTTCCACGAAGGATCGTTCTTCGTCTTTCCATGAATTGAGCACATCCTCCAGGCTGGAAATGGCCTGTATCATTTTTCGGATGCGTGAACTGCCTGTGAGAAGATCAAACGCAGGACGTGTGCTGTTGAACTCGTACACATCCTTTCGAAAAACCAAATGCTCGTGATACAGATCATGGATCGTCTTGACCAGGGTGACTCCCACGGAAAAGGGTTTGAACTTTTTCATGTCCAGAATATGGACGCCGACTCCGCCTACCACCTGTCCCGCATATTTGTGAAAAGCAGGTTTAAAATAGACGGGCCGAAAAACAACACCCTGCATTTTCACAGATTCAAGACATCGTTTCAGCTCGTAAGGTTCAATGAAAGGAGCGCCCGTCCATTGGAAAGGCGTCGCTGTTCCTCTTCCTTCCGAAACGTTCAACCCTTCCAGAAGACAGAATCCGGGATAGACATACGCTGTATTCTCGGTGGGCATGTTGGGAGAAGGAGGAATCCAGGGCAGGCCGGTTTCTCGATAAAGCATTCTCCTCTTCCATCCATCCATTTTTACGAGAGTGAGGTGTATATCCAATTTCTCAGCATCTCTATAAAACAGAGCGAGTTCTCCGACTGTCATCCCGTGCCTTACAGGCACAGGAACCATTCCAACAAAGGAGAGAAATTTTTTATTGAGCAGCGGTCCCTCGATCTCTATCCCTCCCAGAGGATTGGGCCTGTCCAGAACGATGATTTCGATGTCCTTCTTTTCGAGTGCCTTCATGAAAAGCGCCAGCGTATTGACAAAAGTGTAGTAGCGGCAGCCCACATCCTGAACGTCAAAAAGAACTGTGTCAAGATCATCGAGAAAGTTTTCTTGCGGGGTTAACGATGCAAAAGATTTCCCGTAGAGGCTCACCACATCGCAATTCAAATCCGGCTGCCGGACGACGGCGATCTGATCCTGTTCGGTGGCAAAGAGACCGTGCTCTGGTGTGAAGATTCGTTTCAGATGAAAACCTCGACGCTTCAAAACATCCCAGCTGTACTGAAAATCGCGGGTTAAGGAGGTCTGGTTGGCGATCAATGCCAAACGTCTTTTTTTATACGGATCCGCATTTTCAAGAAATTTTTCCAGGCCGGTTTTTACCATAACGTATGCTTCCCCTTCAAGCTTTAATGTCAAGAATCGTATCCTGAGAAACCACGGCACCTTTGATGACTGCACGATTTTTCACACACGCACCGGGAAGAACCACCGATCTTTCAACAACCGCACCCTCTCCAATGACGCCACCCCGGCCAAGAACAGAATCGGTAACCCTGGCACCCGGCTTGATGGTGGCCTCAGGGGAAATCGTTTCGGGGATCATGCCCAAGACTCCAGACAGTCTTTCCCTTACGCTCAGGACCTGGCTCGCCCACAAAATGTTTGTTTCCCAGTAGGATCTGAGCGTTCCGATATCGTGCCAGAAGCCCTTGTGCTCATGGTATCCGACAGACTGATTTTGAACAAGACCCGAAAAACCGGTACGAACAATACTGGAAAATTCGTTGTGCAGGTAGTCAAAAATAACGGGCGATAAAACCGCCACGCCGGTATAAATAAAATCGGACAGACTTCCGGTTTCGAGCATGTTTTGAAAATCCACGACCCTGTCGCTTTTGACTCCGACACTGCCGATATGCTTGGCTTTCTCGCTACGATAGAGCAGAAGCGTTGCCGGAAATGAGGATCTGTGATGAGAATTTATCAGAACGGAAAGATCCGCATCCAGCACAATATCGCTGTTGATGAGAATAAAATCACTCCCACCGATCCATTCCTGACACTTCTTCAAACCTCCGCCTGTCCCAAGGATCTCATCCTCTACAGAAAATGAAACCTTCATTCCAAAAAAGTTGTTGTCTTGAAAAAACCGTATAATCTCACGATGCCGATAATGCAGATTGCACATAATCTCCCGGATTCCCGCTTCCTTCAGGAGAAAGACAGAATAACAAATCGCCGGAAGATTCAGAACGGGGATCAAACATTTGGGGGTCTCTCGTGTGAGAGGCATCAACCGCTCGCCGTATCCGGCTGCCAATATAAATCCCTTCACTGAACACTCCCAAGGTACGTGTGCAACAGTGCACCGGCTTGCTTCAAATCGTCTCGCCTCTGGGCATACTCCCAAATGTAGCGCAAAGTGACAGGTATGTATTTTTCGTACTGCTTCCTGCCCAGAGCCATCACTTGGTATCCAAAAGTCCCCAGGGCTTTGATGTTTCTCTGAAAAGCCATGATATCGAAATAGTACTGATATTCATCGAAGGTCATTTTATCGTAACCATTAGTGTACAGCCCGCGGAAGTGGTACTCCATTAAATAACGGACAAGGGGGATACCCAATACCGTGTACGAATCCCGAAGCAGAGAAACCGCATCGTACTGGGGCAGTCCCATGCGTGCGTCCTGAAAATCAATGAGAAAAGGCCTTCCATGAAACAAGAGGACGTTTCGGCTGTGAAAATCCCTGTGGTTTAAAACAAAACTGTCGGGACGGTAGAGGATGCCGCTCAGGCGCCGAAACTCGCCGCGCAGCTTTTCAAGATCACTCTCTTTTACCTTTGCCTGGAAATACCCCAAAAGCGCATGTTCTATAAAAAACTCAAATTCAAACATCAGTTTGGGCACATCAAAACAGAGGTGAAACGGTGTCCACTTTTCATCTTTTTCCGTGAGTTGAATCGTGAGCAGAATGTCCACAAGTCTTTTATAAGTCGTTCGGATTTGGCTACCAGTCAGACGCGGGACGACAAATTCCATCAGATCATTCCCCACATCTTCAAGGAGCAGAAGGCCATTTTTGTTGTCCGTGGACAAGAGTCTGGGTACAGGGATTTTCCGTTGGGTAAAAAGGGCGTGCACATTGCAAAACGGATGTTCCTTTTCGTTTGTGTAAAGGAAACTCTTATCAACACACAGGATGTAGCTTTTGCATTTCGAATAAATTCGGAAATACTCTCGGAAGGAGGCATCGCCGGTCAGCTTCTCTGTCCGATCATACTCCCCAACTGCCTTTGCCAAAAATGCACGGATACCTTTATGCATTCTCTTTTCTCGAACGAAAAGATGAAAATTACGAACACAAACGAGAACGAAAAAATGTATGATATTTTATGGGGAAGGTCAAGAGAAAAGGATCGTTTCATCACATACAAAGAAGGGCTAACACGTCAGATGAAAAGCGCCGACAATTCTATCTCCTACCAGGAAGAGGCGATTGTATGTCTTCACCGCGTTTTCTGACGGTTCGGCATAGAGCGTGACATGGTGTTCTTCACAGTAACTTTTCACTTCCTCAGCCACCCGCATGACACCAAACTTTCCCGTACCCACGACCAGCGTTTTGGGCCGAATCTCTTCCAGAGCTTTTCGTATATCCTCAATGTGAAGTGTGTGCCCCTCTTTCCGCCACCAGTTGTCCTGAACGCGATCCGGAAGGACAATCACATCGTGGTCAAAGGAAATTGTATCAATCACGATGTGCCCAAAATTGTAGGAATCAATCATGCCCCCTCCTTTTTGTAACCATCGAACGCAGGCTATAAACGCATCCGCAATAATCCTGACGATACAACCCTTCCTCCTCGCTCATTCGGCAGCTTATTTTGAAACCGTCTTTCTTCTTAAAATCCGCCTCGTAATACGCAAGGCCGTAGACCTTGCCAAGTTCTTTGCCAATCCTGTTGATCACCGCTGCCTTCTTATGCGGACTGATGGAAAGAGTGGTTGTGAAAAAATGCATGCCCTCTTTTTTAGCCCACTGAGCGGTTTTTTCAAGCCGCATCCGGTAACATATCTCACAACGGCGTCCCCCCTCCGGTTCCTGCTCGTAGCCTTTCACCATCTCATACCAATCGGTTGTTTCCGCGGGGCCTTCCAGAAAGGGAATTCCCTTCCCCAAAACAAAACGCCGAATTTCGTCCCGTCTCGCTGTGCACTCTACCTGCGGCTGGATGTTGGGATTATAGAAAAAAACCGTGACACAAAAATCCCTTTCTAATATTTGAAGAGGATAGGTACTGCACGGAGCACAGCAACTGTGGAGAAGCAGCGCTTCTCTCCCATCTCGATCCACGGGAGTGATCTTATCCATCTTTCACCTTTACAAAGTGGTTCAGAGGTCCGTGCCCTTTGCCCAGCGGAAATGCCTGCTGTATGGCCTGGGTTACAAATGCCTTGGAAATTTTAACGGCCTCCACCAACGATTTTCCTTTTGCCAGATTGGCCGCAATGGCAGCCGAATAGGTGCAGCCTGTACCATGGGTATTTTGTGTCTCGATCCGCTGGGACGAAAAAGAAATAAACTTCTCGCCATCAAAAAGGACATCCACGGCATTTCCCTTCAAATGCCCCCCCTTCACGAGAACAGCCCTGCAGCCCAAGGTATGGATCTTCTCCGCAGCACTCTTCATCGTGTCCACTGTTTGAACGGATAGACCGGTCAAGGCTTCCGCTTCGGACAGATTTGGTGTCACAAGAGTTGCCAAAGGAATCAATGTTTTTTTCATCATTTCTACGCCCATGGAATCGAGAAGAGAATTCCCGCTTTGGGACACCATGACCGGATCCACGACAAGAAAAGGAATCCGGCTCTCCTGAATCTTTCGGGAAACCGCCTGGACGATCTCCGCACTGTAAAGCATTCCTGTCTTGGCACTGTCAACGCCAAAATCACCCAAAACCGACTCGAACTGAAGGCTTACAAAGTCAGGAGACATTCCCACCACACCGTTTACCCGGAGGCTGTTCTGGGCCGTTACAGCCGTCACCACCGTCATCCCGTAAACACCAAATGCCGAAAATGTTTTCAGATCTGCCTGAATTCCGGCTCCTCCCCCTGAATCCGAGCCGGCGATGGTCAGAACGCGTGGAATCATCCCTCTTTCCCCCTATGTGAAAAAAGGCAGAGTGACCACCCTGCCTTGAACTTCATCTCTATTTCACATTCCCCCAAATGATAAAATGCATTACGCCTCGACAATGGCATCTACAGGACAGACCTCGACACAGGCACCGCAATCGGTACAAAGTTTCGGATCAATCACTGAGATTTCGTCTCCTTCGCTGATGGCCTCTACAGGACATTCATCAATACAGGCACCGCAGTTGATACATTCTTCAGTAATTTTGTGAGCCATATGGCCTCCTGTTACTGATTTCCGACACATTTTAAAAGTGCGAAAATATACAAATAAAAATATCGAAAGTCAAACTTTTTCACAGCATTTTCAGCACGATCATCTGGTGGGATTCACACCCGCCACGCCTCCACAACAGAATCGAGAAGAGGACGCACATACACCTCCCCTTCCCTCTTTCCCAATCCGTGATACCCGATTCGCATCTTGGATGTTTTGTTTTGACCGCAGTATCTTGCCGTCATGCCAGCAGCAATCGCCAAATCACTTTCATCTTTTACATCGGACACCAAAACCAACGGCCCTTCCCCCTCTTTTGCATAAAAGACCCACCGCCCTTGTTGAAACTCTTCAAGGGCGCGGTTGTCCTTTTCATCCCTTCCGACAACAATGTGGAGGTGATCCTTCGGCCAAAAATGTCGCCCGAACCGAAGCAGTTGCATGTCTTCCACCGAAATGCGATCTTTGGGTCTGTGTCGAAAAAGTGCTTTTGCACGATGCGCATAATTGGGCTCCGTTAAGATGCATCCTCCCGCCGGTGCATTGAAGTGGCGGATTCCCAACCGCTTTACCAAATCAAGCTGGGCTTTACGGGACCTTCCGGAAAATCCGTACAGCTGGTTTCGATCCACCCAACCCTGCTCTTCCGGCACTGTCGGTGGAAGCAGCTTCGCCGAAAGAGGACGCAATATCCGTCCTTTGAGTCCAGAGACTTTCTCTATGTGAAAAAGTGTGGGTTTGGTTTGGGACATCGGCCGCTGTCCCACAACCTCCCCTGTGACGATGAAGCGGGCGCCGATGGCATCCATTTTCTCTTTTGCGTACCTGAGCATGTAGAGATGGCAATCAATACACGGATTGACTCCAGATCCGTAACCGTGTTCCGGTGAAAGAAGAATCGGCAAAAACGCTTCCGACATGTCAACCGCAGTCAGCGGAATGGACAGAGGGCGAACCAGCTCCTCTACCTCTCCTCTCTTTATTTTCTCGGCCAGAGGATCGAATTGAAAGAAAAAACAAACGCCGTGAATCTCGATGCCAAGATCACTGACAATCCGAGCCGCCAGAAGGCTGTCCAATCCAGAAGAAATGAGCGCAATGGCTTTTATCTTTTTCACCGATTGTAACACTGTGTGTGTTCTTAAAATCCTTTTACAGTGGATAGAAAAACAAAGGGCTTCTTATTTTTTTACGATGTGAGTAACGGTTAAATGAAGTGCTTCAATGTGGATCCCGCTGAAGCGTTCGATATGGCTCACGATGTACTCCTGCATTCCGGCGAGCGTGTCTGGCAGACCAATGCCATACGGCAAACGTATCTTCACTTCGATTTCGTATCCGTTCAGAATCATATCAATGATGATTTTTTCGATCCGCACCTTTCTGTTGTACTCCTCGACACAGTGCATGATCATCTGGCTGAGGGCTGTTTCGGAGATGCTCAACCTTCCCCTGTGACTGAAAGGAGGCTGAACCACTGTCTTCTCAATTTCCTTTTTTTTCCAGAAGAGAAAAGAATGGGTCCACAGGAAAATTTTAAACGAATCCAGAATTCGGTGCGAGGGATCTTGTTTGACCTCCACAACGGGCACTGGAATCACATGCTTCCCCTTTAAACGCCTGCTCTCCTCTGCTTGGATAATTTCCTCCTTTGTCGCCACATCCTCAATGTAGATGATCTGATCCGGATAGGGCAGATCCAGCCTTTCGGCAATACGGCCCACCATCTTTTCCGATGTGCCAATGAGTAAAATTGACTTGTATTTTTCCTGACTCAGCGCCTTCTTGATTTCATGCGCATGATCCCAATATTCAAAAATTGCTCTTTTAATCGCTTTCACTCGATTCTTTTCACGCTTGGAGGATCTCCCTGCCAGTATCCGCTGATCGCGGATGAGAAGCCCGTCGTCAATGATGAGATCAATGCCGTATTTCTCTGCAACCAGCCGAGCACGAAAACTTTTTCCGCTCCCTGTCTTGCCGACCAATGCATACACACGCACCTTCTTCAGCACATACCTCGATTTGGAAAATATTTTACTTAACGGTTTCATACCATCTCAAGGAATTAAAAAATCTTCCAATTTCTTGGCTCGTCAAATCCCCTCTTTTCCGCAGAATCATCCTGCGTAGGTTTTACGCTACTCGGACGCATCTTTGAGGGATTTCCATAATTTTCTACAATGTAACAAATTGCCGTTAAAAATCAACCAAAAAACAATTCCTCCTCCACAAAGGAGAAAAACGATTTCTCTTTTGTGGAGGAGGAGAACGCATGTGTTTTTTTGAGAATAAACTTTTGCAAATCTAACAAAACATCAGCGCGAAAGAACGATTTTCAAAAATAATGCTTCAATCGTTTCTCTCCCTTGGTAAGGGAGAGATGAAGAGAGGGTTCATGAATAATCAAAACATTATTTCTGAAAATCCTAAAAAACCCTCACCCTGCCCGCCTCTGGCGGGATTCAATAAAGAATGCTCCCGCAGTTGTGCAAATCTGCGGGAGCATCATTTTGTTACTTTTGGGGTTTTGGTGTTTTGTCCGGATAGGGCGGAACGGGTGGGATGGTTTTC
>Ga0172365_10000895_pt1 | contig 21035 bp, 11 predicted proteins | sample LakKivSesite48cm_FD_114535 | JGI IMG/M metagenome (GOLD analysis project Ga0172365, IMG submission 114535) | Sediment microbial communities from Lake Kivu, Rwanda - Sediment site 48cm | ecosystem: Environmental > Aquatic > Freshwater > Lake > Sediment | place: Rwanda: Western Province, Lake... | reverse complement strand
TATCAGATTCTGGGGGACCTTCTTTTCCTCGGTGAAAAGTCCATCAATGAAAATCTTGCAGACACTGAGTATAGAGATTTTTTAATAAAGGTCAGAAATGCCTACTTCGTAGGAAGCACTAAAGATAATATAGAAGCCTCTGTTTCAGATATCTTAGGGTTACCTGTAGTCCTAAGAGAGCTATATCTTGAGTTGAGAAATCCTAATACTTCATATACGTTAAAAGATACTAACAAGATGTTTTTTGACATCCTTATGGATTCAGTATCATCATCTTCCAATATAGGGAATATGCTGGAAGACATAAGATTTTTTATCAATCTTATAAAACCTGCTCATACCCTGTACGATACAAGACTTATTTATACAGAAGTTTTTGAGAACAATGATGGAGCCTGTGAATCCGTATATGACGATGTTCCTGTAACTGAAGATATCTACGATACAGATAGAATGTATGTTGTCACGTATCTTACTACAAAACTCTCTCAACTGGAAATCGCCAGTGTTTTGCCTACAGGGGGAGTGATAGCTTCAATAGATAGGACAAATAGAGTTATCGTTCTTACAGATAACAGAATTATAGTCTACAGAATAAGCACAACTATAGTTCATAGAGATTTGTCAGATGTTGAAACAACCATCTCAGCAGACGACCTTGATGCGGGGGATTTTTTAGAATTTATAGGTACAGCGGATAGTAGCACAACTTCTTCCATAATAGACACAGACTGGCTATATAATGGAGTTATTTCTGACATCGATGAAACTACAGAACTCATAACTTTAGTAGATGGAAGTATCCTGGTCTATAATGATGATACTTTAGTCTATACAAGAGATGGAGCCGGGGAACATAGAATAGAAATAGCTGACATGGAAATAGGTCAGACTATAATATTTAGAGCAAAAAAGTACACTGATGAATTTCAGTTCTATAACGTCCCTACACAAGTTCAGAGTAATTACTACAAACAGTTTGATAGAACTGTGACAGAAAGACCTTTCTTCCAGGAAAACGTCAAAAAAGTTTTTGAGACAAGAGATGACCTAGAAGAAGGATATCATGTAATCGTTGAAGACGGCATAGCTAAAGTAATAAGAGTAGATGGAAGATTCTACAAGCAGTTGAATAAGAAGACATACAAAAATGTAAAAATAACAAGATATAGTTTATTTATAGACAATACCTATCAAGCTACATTAAGTTATGAAGAACCTAATAATATTCAAGGCTTAGATGAAATAAAGAATACTTTCGCGGAAGATTATGGTTTTACAGGATTAAATGTCCCAAGTACCGACTATCAGATAAAGGTATATCATACTGGAGAACTAAAAGAGTCAGCGACCAACAGCGTACTACAAACAAGCTATGATGATACAACACATCTTTGTGATAGACGTGCTGGATGCTATTTGCTACCTATGTATGAGGATACCAGAAAGTATTGGACATGGCCTGACTTACAGCTTGTGTCTGGATTTTTCAATAGTGTAGACCTTATTTATATACCTCCAGATATTTCTGGTCACAGTGTTCCAGGATACTTCAGAATATCAGATGATCCTAATAGCTACAGCGTTCCTACTCTACCGATGTTCGGACCTTCCGGGGAATTAGCTACAGCATCAGATTTGATAGTTTATATCAATGGTTTAGAAGTAGAGAACGCAGTTGACTCTGTTGATCCGTGGACAGGAATCATATTCCTAAATTTCCTCCCACCATCAAACTCAAAAATCAGAGTAGACTATTACTACTCAAAGAGATACCCCGACCCAGTAGGCTATTTGGTATATGACCAAAACGGGTTGAAGTCTTACTATATAGATGGAAGCGGAAACAAAGTATTTAAGACTACTGGTGATGTAGGAGCTTCTTTTTCAATAATGCAGGGTCTTACAGGACCTTCTCCGAGGCTGAAATGGCCTTTCCCAGTAAATGATCCTATGCTATTAGGGGATGATACAGATTATCAGATGAATTTATTCCCGATTTTGAACAGAACAGGTCAGCTGGCTTATCCAGATGATATTTCTGTTTCTGTAGGTTCAGTAGTATCAGCAAATCAAGTAAGTACCGCTATAGGATTAGATGTAGTTGGTATGCCTAATATTCCAGTAGGGATAACAGGTGGAGATACAATCGTAATAGATGCCACCAATTATTTGGATAATACTCTTATATATAGTGTCGTGGGACTTACTGGGATTGCAGGGCTTACTGGTACAGAGGGAATGACGGGAGATATAGGGTTGGTTATAGACTCTCCTTTTTCCGTAGCTTCCCCAACAATATTTGATAGTACTGTTATAAGATACCAGGGGGTTACTGGAGCCGTTGAAAGTGTGAGACCTCTACTTGGTCATGTAAAGATTAACTTTTTACCTCCAGCAGGTTCAGTCCTGAAGTTCGAATATTACTATACGCATTATGAAAGAAAGTACAGATTTCAGACAGATTACACAAATGATTATTCAAAGACATTAGACCCAGGGTGGTATTATCAGGATTCTGGATCTTTACCTGATGTTTCTTACGGCCCCAGATTTGGATACAGTTTAGTCCTGGATTATGGTGTCACAGGAATGAGAGACCCTGTTATCGATTTTGAAATGTTGAAAAAGATAGGGTATCGTTATCGCGCCTTCAATCTGTCTCACAGTGCAGTTCTGAATTCCTCTGATACGTTGGAGAATGATACCTACGATAAGTCCAGTGTAAGAGCCTCATTTGGAACAGGTTCAAATACATTAGATCATTATAATTTGACTTTCAGCCCCGAGTATCTGACGGATACTGACCCAAATGTAGTGCTTAATGATAACTACCTGAAGAAAGACATTCCGGCAGCTACTCAGCTGTATCCAGGAACTCCTCCTTTCGTGAAGACTTTTACAGATGACGGTCATGCTAAACTGTTTATACTTCCTGAAGGTGAAGATACCTATGAAGAAGCAGACCTTGTTCATCAGGATTTGAAAGCAGGATTTACGATTATTGATGCTGATGAGTCTGGTTTAATAGACCAAAATAAAGTGTGTGCTTACCCAATTAATCAGAAGATTAATCTATACTCAGATTTGAAGATGGAAGAATTTAGTAATGGTGGCTTTGATGCTCCTATTTCAACAATAGCTGAGGGAAGTAGAACCATACCTTTCAAAATGCTGATGATTGATCAGTACTATCCCAACAGGGAAATGAGAGTAAATGATTATTTGGATTACATAAATAGAGTTCCTTTTGATATTCAAGAAGGACAAGCCAAGACCTTAAATGGATCAAAGACTATAAAGAGTATAGATAAAAATTGGCTCGTGTTACATGTTGGTGACCAGATAACTTTAAAGAATGTACCTATAAGGAATTGGAATACAACACTACACGAATATGAGACAACTCTGGAAGATGTTATTTATACAATAGTAGAAGTCATAGACAGCGCAACTGTAAGACTGCATACTTCATTTAAAGAAGTTAGCGGAACATATGATTATTCTATAACAAGACATGTGGTTTTCAATGTAGATACATATTTGAATAAAGTAACTAGAAACATAGTATTTAAGGCAAGTAATCCTTTCACCTATGGATTTCCACAGTCCTATTTAGAACATTTTCCAGGATATAGTACGGGGGATACAGGTTTTGGTTTCCAGATGACTTTCCCAGATTCTGATCCTGATCCATACCCAAGGAACCCCGACAACCCAAACATTAATGGGTTTCCAGCTGGGCCTCAGTTACTATCTTCTGAGGTAATAAAAGAAAACGGAGAATCTATTTATTACAATATTACTGGATACTCAGGATTCACAGGACCTAGCGGAGCGGTCGATTTAGGTATTACAGGACCTACCAATGAAACCAATCCCACAATAGTCGATGGAGATGATATATATTTCATTCCAGGTGGAGAAACCGGATACTTTTTATCCTATAGTGAGGCCGAATACAGAGTGCAGTGGAGGAACTGGGACCAAGACATAATGATATTGAGTTTTGGTAGCCTAACAGGTCCCAACGCAGGAGTTATTGTAGAAGATCCTATAAACATGTTGGATGATTACGCAGAAGGTTTAAGGAGAAGCTATTGGAGTGTGAGCACCTATAATTCAGGCAGTGTAACGGGATTAGTTCATAACTTCTATTTTGGAGCGGTCATAGAAACCTCTAAGAACGAGGGGACTACGGTAAACGCAGTAGACTATCCAGAGGGATTGATTGTTCTTACCGACTCGGAAGCTGTAGAGATAGAAGACCTACTTAATCAATCCATTGACCCTACAACTGTTGTGCCAAACCTTAAGAATACCCAATACGCTTTGCGTACAAGGATAGTTAGGGAGCTATTATTTGATAATACGGTAAAAGTCACTGAGATAAGAGAATTTGAGAGACCTTAAAACCAAAAACCTTAATTTTTGATAAAAATTAAGGCCCATGAAGTATATTACTAATTGTATGAAAAAAATAACCACTACAGAGTTTATCAATAGAGCTACTGATATACATGGTAATAGATATGATTATAGGTATACTAATTATATAAATCATAGAAGTAAGGTAAAAATAATTTGTCCTATACATGGCGTTTTCGAACAAATACCTACAAATCATATATCAGGACATGGATGCAAAAATTGCGGTATTTTAAGGATATTGGGATTAAGGTCCCTATAGTTTGAAGCTAATAATCTATTAATCAAAACGACCTATATAGTACGGGTCTCCCTATATATTTAGATAACCTTTGGTCAAAAAGGAAAAGAATATGAGTTTCTTTGAGGAATCCATAAAAGGATTAAATTCAATCAAGATGATGTTGGGGACAGCCCTCAAATACAAAGAGCAGACTCCTAAGTTAAAGGGTGAACTCTTTATGAAGGCTTATGAGAATGGAGTTCTTGTCCATGACTATCATAAGTCCAACATAATAGTGAATACTGCTTCCATCCTTATTGCACGTTTGTTAAAGGATAATACCGAACCTACTAAAGGGATATCATACCTTGCAGTCGGTAGTGGTGCCTCGGGATGGAATCCGTTTGATCCTCCTGCTCCTACAACATCACAAACTCTTCTTGAGAGTGAATTTGAAAGAAAAGCAATAGAGTTAACGACCTTTGTTAATCCTGAAACCGGAGAACCTACAACTGTTGATACAAACATTGTGGACTATTCTGTGACTTTCGGGGAAGCCGAGGCGGTAGGACCTATCATGGAGATGTCTTTATTTGGTGGGGATGCGACTTCTGAGCGTAATACGGGGACTATGGTAAACTGGAGAACTTTCCCAGTTATTAACAAGACCAATAGTATGACCCTAACAATCATTTTTAGAATCACTTCATAATATGAAGCATCTGATTAAGAAGTACTCTTTAAGCAGGTCCGAAGTTATAGGGCATGTCCGAGTCAATGATTCTGGGATCAGTATTATTGCTAAGGATAATGTCATTAGGACTATTGTTAATGGGTGTGATGTATTTAATACCCCAATGGATAAAAATTTCGTAGATATATTAGCTCCTGTATTAGCTAATATAGTACTTCTACTTAATAAGGCTGAAGATAAGCCTAAGATAGTGATAGTCACAGATGACTGGAATACAAAAGATGAATATCCTTCTACAGAACTATTAGATAAGACTATAGGATATGTTAAACCGCAGGTACAAGAAAATAACTTAGTGATTAAGAAAAGAGCGCAGGGAGAAAGAAATATAAATCAATTTCTTTCTCCCAATTTTTCATCTGGGACTCCAATATCCGTAGAGGTCCTTAAAAGGAACTTAGAAGTTTTGAGTGGGAAGCTTAGAGGTGTTGCAGCAGTACTTCAAGAGGGTACTGATTACGGAATGATGCTAACAAGAAGAAAGTTAATAAATTCCATGTGGGGGGCGAAACCCACACAATTGTTTTTAGATAATGCCAGAATGAAACTCTCAGGAAATGCTGAGGACGCAATAAAATTGGAATTTTTTTGTGATTTGATTGATAAAGGTTTGAGTCAGTTAACTAATAAAACGAGAGAGCTTGGTAATAGCGAAAATGTAAAATATATCTGTAATATATTGATTCCAGATATAATTAGTAGCTATGAGGCTATAAAAGGGATAATAATAAAAGGTGTAGTAGCACTAACGCCTTTGGTTTATTTAGATGAGATTTTTCAGAAGAATACTAGTTTTCCATCGAGTTGGTTTGTATCAGATGAATTAATGGATGACATAAGAAACTCATACGATAACCTAATTGCTTTTTTAGTAACAATACCGAAGATAGAATCAAGGGTAATATATCCATTAGATTTCTATAAGCACCAGATATCTCAGTAATAGGGACAGAAAATGAGTGATAATTTTGGAACATTACAGAGTCGTGTTCTTGATGTAGATGGACGTAACCTGAATAATGTCGTATTCCAGGAAACACGTCAATGTCTTACATCTGAACTCAATCTCATAAATCAGATAGCTTCTCTTAAGCAGCAGCAAGGGCTTAAGGCTGTTATGCCCTCTGGTTGGTTAAAAGTTGATACAGTAGAAGACACTAATGCCTTAAATGCTACAGATTATACAACTGAGCAAAATGCTGAAGATAGAGCACGTAGTGGGCAGATTCTAACATCAAAAACCTACGCAGCTAATAGTTTTAAACTTGTATCTCGTAATGAAAGTAATGTAGCAGTCGTTAATGGATGGCCCCTCGTAATCTCAGGTTCTAGTTCTTCAGATGATAATAATGTTATCACCCTTCCTCCACCTTCTGGTAGCAGCTACAGATATGATTTGGTTTTCTTGGAAGTATGGAAAAAGCTTATAGGGGAAAACGATAACATATATCCTTATGGTAACACTCAGGCTATTCCTTTTGTAGACAATGAAATAGTTTGGGATAGACTTGGATATGAGACCACAAAAAGGGTTCAGATTCAATATAGAATTAGAACATATATAAGTTCTAACTATACCAACTGTCCAAGCTTTGAAGATTACCCCGAAGGACTTGGCTCCAGTTTGGTTAAAGCTATAGGAGGAAATAGCTCAGGAAGCTATACTTCTCTGACCTTTACCAATTTTGGTTCTGAAGATCCTGGCTTATATATTGCGGGTACAGGTTCTGATGAAGATAAAGAAACATTGAATACTGTTGATGGGTATGTATATGCTATTCCAATGTACATTGTGTACCGTAGAGCAGAATCTGATTTTGGTTCCACCCAAACACATGGCGCTGGAATAAACCAATCAGAACTTATTACTGGTTTTAGGTCAGATAGACCAGATGCACTATATCTAAATATAGTGGCTAACACGGATATTATTGATATAAGACACCAAATAGTTACCTCTGGTCAACAACTTGATTCTATAGCAAAGAGAACATTTAGAAAACTTATAGCTGGAGAACTCACCACAGCAAAGAGTAAAGGTTTTGGAGCAAGTGGTGTTAGGGTTGTAAACTCTGGTGGTTCAAAGCTTTTGAAACTCGAACAAGTTAATGGTAATACTATAGATGCTCCAAACATCGGTAGTGGTGTAGGAGTCTCGGATTTCAAAAAAAGAGTATACGCAAACTGTGCTATTACAAAAGACAATAATATCATTGCAGTCCCTGCCAACGGGAGTTCTTGGATAGCAGGAGCTATTGCAGTTTCTTCTTTCATTGATACCACAAACGGTACAGTTTCATCTTCCAATATTTCTTTTTACGCCCCAGTTCTTGGAGCACTAGTTACTGGAATTACTTGCAATGGTACAACCGTAACTATTGCAGCGGGTTCCAATATGATAGGACAATCAAGTACTGTAACTCTTTATATGCAATTCACTTATGAATACAATGCTGGAAACAATGGATTAAAAGATGTTCCTAAAGAGTTCTATGAGATATCTAAAGATGTAAGAGTTCCTATAGCTACCAGGGATAATGATGTTTTATTGAGAGCTGATAATAGTTTGAATCCGCTACAGTTTGATACGAACGGTATCTGTATCTCGGATGCAGTGACTAATGAGCAGGATTATGTTCATTACTGTGGAGGACAATACACAGAGAACTATAACTTTGGGCATGATTTAGTTGTGTTCAGGACATTAAATTCTGGAACCAGCATTAGTATAACATGCAACAATGAAAAGCTAAATGGGTATACGATACTTGGGGTAAAAAGTGTTCAAGCCGAAGGAACTCCCGGATTTGGAAATTACGGAAGTAATCTTGAGTTCACAATACAAAGGATTACTTCAGGCACGACTATAGTGTATTCCATCGGGATCATTTCTACGCTTCCTTCCACACCGTGTAAATTGAAGATATCTTTATATACAGGATCAGGTTCCTCGGTGGCTGATTCAATAAAGTTTTTTGAGATGTCTAAACAAGGCCGTGGTATCACAGATATTTATGAGATGATTGAAGTTACTGCTACTGAAGATTCTTTTGGATCAGGAAACTTCTGGATAGACACAGGTGATAAGCCTATTATTGCAATAGCAGCAAGAACGTTAACGCAAAGTGGATTTACGATTGGCAAAGCATATGGATACTACAACGTAGGGTTAACAGAAACTCTTGTAGACCTTCTTCGTTTCTCTACACTCACTGCAGACTTAAATGAGAATCTTCCTGTATCAGGGTCCCCAACGGATGTTACTATGTTACCTACAAGGATAAAAGTTTCAGCAGCAGCTGCCGCAGGAACTACCTTGAAAGTTCCCGTGTTAGTCCACAGCTATGTGTCTTCCGGGGAAAGCGCCTATAATATTTTCTATAAGCTTAACCCTTATCAGGGTATCTTAAATTCTGTAAAATATGGCAGAATTGAATCAGAAGCCCCAGCAGTAATAACCTCTGAGGGTTCTGGAGCTATTACAGATTATACATACACAACAGGTACCTGTACTTTTGTACACAACAATAGAGTCATAACAGGATTAAATACTCTTTGGGTAGGAAATATATTAGCAGGGGATTATGTAAAAGTATCTTCTGGTACTCTTTATTATAGAATACTCAGAGTAGATAACAATACTCAGATCACGTTAGCTGAGCCTTTCGCTCAGTCTACTGCTCTGAATGTATCTTACGAGATTATTAGATTAGATACTCCTGCAAACAATATATCCAATCTAATAGATAGAATGCCTACTTATACTATTGCGGATTACACAGGGGAGTCCACTCCTTTGGATATCGCACAGCTATCAGATGCTTCTGTTTATGAAACAAGTCCAAAAGTGCGTAGACAGGACCCTCTTGATACGATTACAAATGATTTCATTTTGGGAAGTAGCTCAAAAACCAATAGTAGGGGAAGGTACAATATGTCACTTACTTTAGGTAAAAATGATTCTTTTAAACTTGGGTTCAAAACTCCTGAAATATTCTATGAGAATAGTATAGGTTGGACTTCAGCATCAGGAACAAAGAAAGTTTTCCAAGCCTATTTATTTAATGAATCAATTGTTACAAGTGGAAAAGCTAACGACCTAACAGGTAAAATTTATCTTCTTGTAATAGGTAGTGAAAATAGCAGCAGTGGCCCAGAAAATAAATTGACCAGCATAAGTGAAACGGATGTGGTAGAACTATTTGAGTTAGAGGGTAGACCGATTATAAAGTCTATGTAAGGTGGAAATATGGAAGTGTCTAAGGACCTTATTAATAAAGTCATGACGAATGTAATGGCTGCAGAACCAGCAGAAGAAACTAAAGGTACGCCAGCACAGATTGGTGGGATTAAGTACTACTTCTATGATGTTGCTGTGTATAAAGGTACTCCTTCTGATATCAACTATGCAGACATTAATGAGACGATCACAAAGGCTACCGATGCAAACATCATCAAAGATTTATTGGACCGCTTAGATCACGGTATTACGGGAAACGCAGATAACTTCGCCTGGAAATATCTCGCTGTCAAAAACAATAATTATAAAGGCAAAGTGGTTGTTTATTATTGCCCGTTAGAATCCAGCGGCAAAAAGATGCAGAACCCCAAGCTTTTATCAGCAGATGGAAGTATAGTCGATGCTAAAGAGTTTGAAGATGCAAATGGATTATATAAAGATATGGGAGGCGCTCAATACGTAATTATAGACAAAGGATCAAATAGTTTCTTTGTAAAAGGGATGCCTAACGAATCAAACATTAAACAGCTTCTGACAAGTAATTTGAAATTCCCCAATCAGATGGGGTGGACCGAGTTCAATCATGAACAAGGTGATTATAGAATGTTTTTCCAAAACAGATTGGTAAAACCTGATTATAGTGAACCTGAAGATGCTTTCAAGTCCCCGGATGATTTGAATAAGATTAAACAAATAGCAAATAAAAGAATACAGCAATTAGGTGAAAAGAAAGAAACTGTTACACCTTCTTTAGGAGATAAAATGAAGGAGGAAGAACCACCAACAGGTAAAGGGCCTATGACTATGGAAAAGGCGAAAGAAAGATTTGCTACTAAGTTAGAACAGGATGAAGAAGGAGTCTATTCTGGTGGTTCTGATGTAATGAGACAGTTAGTTAATAAGATGAGGAAGACTATGAGCACATGGAATCACGGGAAGAAGACCGCTGCAGGGGATGTTCCCCTAACTAAAGAATTAGAGGATACTGCAAAAGTACACAAGAATGTTTCAAAAAAACTTCGCCCTGTAGACAAACGTAGGTCAATTACAGAAGAGAATATATCAAAAGCCTATCAAGACGCAGCAAACCAAGCTAAAACATTAACCAATACTACTCAAAGGTTAGCAGCACATGATAAGGGGCAAATAGCAAGGGTATTGAATAATTATTTAAAAAAGTAGATAAATTGTTTTAGAGTTTTTGGAAATTATAAAAAAGTAAGTTATTGGGGATAATTGTTGACTCAGTAGTACTTTCTACTTTAAAGTTGTTTTGCCACAGAGTATATTATCCCAGAGTTTTTGGAAAAAAGAGTCTCCGCAGTTGCGGGGCGTTTTTGAACTTAAAGATTGGTTTTTAGAGATGGGATTTGCACAAAAGCCTTCCAATTTTCAACTCATTAAAGACATTCGCCAGAAGAAAGACCTAAAGCTTAAACCCTGTGATTATCTCAAAGAGGGAGTTGAACTTAGGTATTACCAAGTTGTAGGATGCTTACATTTTCTTCTTCTAAGTCGAATGATTCTCGGAGACTCTGCGGGTTTGGGAAAGACCATCCAAACTATTGCAGGATACTCCTTTCTTCTTCAAAAAGATCCAACTCTCAAGCTGCTTGTTGTAACAAACAAATCCGCTGTTAACCAATGGCGTGATGAGTTTTACCTATTTTCAAAAGGTATAACAGTTCATGCTTTGACCAATGAGTATGGGAAAGCTACCAATCAGGACCTCTATGCTCCGGTAGCAGAGCTTAGAGCTAAGAAGATCCCTTATGTAACACTAACTGGCTTCGAAGCTCGTCAAGCGCAATACAGGACCGTAAAAGCACAAGTATTAGTATGTGGGTACTATCCCCTCGAAGTTGACTATCAATTCCTTATCGAGAACAGATCACCAAATTATATAGTAGCGTTTGATGAATGTCAGGCATTCAAAAATGATGAAACTCAGGCTTACTTTGGTGCTCAACAAGTATCGAAGGCGGCTCAACATGTATATGGTTTAAGCGCAACCATCATAAAGAACAAACTTGAAGAAGCCTATAATATCTTCAATATTATTGTCCCTGGACTTTTTGGTAGTAAAGAAAAGTTCATGGCGCAGTATACTAATCGTCAGCAGTTGAGAATAAAAAGAGGAAACAGATTCGTTAAGCCTAAGAAGATCGTGTCCTATAAAAATCTGGAAGAATTCAGAGATACGATAGAACCCTTCTTTCTCATTAGGCGTACAAGACAAGTAGAGAGCGAACTTCCATCCCTAATCTCTAAGAGAATAGAGTTAGAGATGTGCGAGAAGCAAGCTGCTTTATATGCAGAGGCTTTGTGTGGTGATGTATACAGAAGGATAGTTCAGAAGAAGTTTTTTGAGTATAAAGAAAAACTTGATAGCCAAACTGAGATTACGGATAAAGAGCAAGAAAAGCTGGATAAGCTTGAACGACAGTACGAGGAATCTACTGAAGAGGATTGTCAGTGGAAAAACAAAGTAGCTTCCCTCTCCTATCTTCAAATGATATCTAATGGTCCTTCTTGGCTTGAGGGGGAAGAAGGAGAAAGTTCCAAAGAGCAAGAATTTAAAAGGCTATTTGAGGAAGAGCTTTCTACTGAAAAAGTTATCATATTCACCCGCTTCGAATCGGGTATACATCGTCTAGAAAAAATTCTGGATGACCTTGAACTTAAGCATGTTAAAGTAACTGGTACCTGTAAGCAGGCAGACCGTGACAAAGCCCGTTTGGATTTTCAAGACCCTGAAAAAAATGTTACAGCTATCATAATCACCTTTGCAGGTTCTGCGGCTCTGAATCTTCAGAAAGCCAATGTCCTTCTTTTCTTTGATACTCCTTGGAGCTACGGAGATTTGTACCAAACAATCGGACGTGCTCAGCGTATTGGAAGTATTCATAAACACATATACATATTGCATCTCGTAAATCAAGGGACAATAGACAATCATGTACTGAAAGTATTGAAGGGTAAAAAAGAACTTATAGCAGATGTAATGGGGGATATAGCCGAAGGTTCCTTAGAGTTTAATAAGGATAAGGTTATGTTCCAAGATGATGAGAGTACTATTAACGCACTGTTTGATTCAGTCTTTGAAAAAGAGGTAAAATGACTTGTTCATACTGTAATGATACAGGTTTAGTCAGTAGGGATGCTACTATGAAAGATAGGTACGGTAATGTTATACCTAAACAAGAATCTTTACCGTGTATCTGTGCCATAAATCCCTCGATAGATCAGAAGTACAAACTTTTATCCGGTCTTCCTGATGTAGTTCCCGAAGACATTAAGCGTACAGTCAAAGAGTTCAATTTCCAAAATTACAGGATATATGGAGTACAAGTTGAAGCATTTCTTTATGCGTTAAAATGTTTTATAGCCTGTCCGTTGTATTTCAATAAGACCTACTTAATAACAGATGGTTATAAGATGATAAAGGATTTTCATACAGCTGATTCTGAAGGAAAGAGCTTGGAGACTATATTGGATTACGATTTGTTGGTACTTGTATGCTCAAAAACAGATCCTCCTATGTCTCCTTCAAGAGATGCTGTATACAGAGTAGTATATCGTAGGATACTTATGAAGAAACCTGTGTGGGTTTTTAGTATTGATGAAGTAACGTTCCAGAAGTGTCAAGAATACACAGAAGCACTTGATGACCTTATGAAGAAGGTTAATTTCCAGACAAAGATTATGGATGGAATAAAGTTCAAAAATATCATTTCTACAGCGGACATCAAGACGTTAAGTATCCAAAATAGAGTAAAAGCAAATTTAGATTTAGGAAACATATGATTACATTAGATACGATATTTCGTTCCATAATAAACTGTAAAAACGCCCAGGGTAAGCCCACGCTTACTCAAGATGACTTGGTAAAGAATTTCCGGTCGCTGCAGCAGATTATTCCTAAACCACCAGAGGACCCTGCCTACAAAATCCTCTATCATTTTCTTTTCAATTATCTAAAGAAGTGTGACGGGGGAGGAGCTTTAGAATTACCTTCATATGAATATCTTAAAAAGCACTTTGAGGAAAAAGAAGGTAATGAAGCTGTACTGGCAGCTCTGGAAAGAATCATCCAGGAAAGACCCTGTGAGGGAGAAGAATTTAGAGCTATTCTTAGGGAATATCGTGATGATCAGAATCTTGATGATTTTGAAAAAATTCTTACTGATGTGAATAAGATAGCCCGATTCGGATTAGAAATAAACAACGGCAAGAAAAAGAGTAAGCTTCAGGGTATAGAACCTGCTATTGGTTTTTTTGCTCAGAAATCCAGAGACCTTAGGAAGACTCTGACCAAGGTTACTACTGAATCTCAGATTGTTAGTAGGAACGCTATTAATGAAGCGAAAGAGAAATACAAAAAGAAAGAGACAGCGCCAGATGGTGTTTTAGGAATACAGACAGGTATTTATGGTATAGATAAGTATAGCTATGGATTGGGTAAAGGCCAATTTATGATAGTAGGTGCTTTTACTGAACATGGTAAAACAACCTTCTGTCTTAACATGGCCTATCAAGCTATTATATGTGGTTGGAATACAGCATTCATATCTCTTGAAATGTCCCATGACGAAATTAAAGAGAAAATATATACGCTTCATACTTGTAATCCTAAACTTAGAGATAAATATCCGCACCTGAAACATGTCAGCGGTAAAGTAGATATCAATAATGTAGCTAATGGTTTATTGAAGCCTGATGAGAAGGAATTGTATTTCAAAGCGTTGGATGACCTGGGGGAAGGCGAAAATGAAGCATACGGGAATTTCTACCTGTGGCAACCAGAAAGTACAATAACCACAATAAGTGATATTGAGTTTAAGCTTTTGGATATACAGCAGCAGTTCAAGGCTAATGATAGGGAGCTTGATTTCGTAGTTATAGACTATTTGAGTCTTCTTGGTATAGATAGAACAGATAAAACCAACGACCATAATCAGGATTTGAACAATACAATAAAAGCTACTAAGCGTTTGTGTTTAACATTCAATAACGGAAAAGGAGTAGCTTTACTATCTCCTTTTCAAATTAGTCGTGGTGCCTACAAAGAAGCTTCAAAAAACGAAGGCAAATATGACTCTACTGCACTTTCTAACGCTCATGAAGCAGAACGTTCAGCAGATATAGTACTTACTCTGTGGGTAGACGAAGAAATGCGTAATAGTGGAGTAACAAGAATACAGAACTTAAAGAATAGGCGTAATAGACACTTTCCGGCTACCACAGCTAATGTTAACAAGATGTCGGGATTCATAACGGATCACATCAACATTAGTGAAACAGATCCTGTTAAAGTTGTCGGAGAAATGTACGGTATATGAAAAGTATAGACGATGTAAAAGCAGAAATTAATAAGTACGTAAAGCTTGGGAATATACTTAGAGAAACAGGTGTTATACGAACTGATATGGATGAGGAACAGTTCTCTTGCCCGTTTCATGGTAAAGATACAAAGCCTAGCGCAAGATATTATAAGTCTACTGATTCCTGCTACTGCTTTACTTGTTTTGTACCTGGGACACTTGTTAATACAGAATTAGGGTATAGACCAATAGAAAGTATAAAAGAAGGTGAGAGAGTATTAAGCTTAGACGGTAAGTACCATAGAGTAAAATCAGTTTTTAAAAGACAATATACTGGAGAGGTAGTATCTATTGTTACTAATATAAACACAAATCCTATCGTAGTAACTAAGGAGCATCCTTTCTTAGTTTTACGTCGTACATATAAGAATAAACTACCAAATAAGTATATTTACAATAAATCAATAAAGAAAGGAAATACATCTATTATTTCATCCTATTCATTAGATTGGGATGCCGCTGAAACTATAACTAAAAAAGATTGGTTAGTACCACAGTGGAATTCTGACCTTCGTGACCTGGATAAAATTAGTATTCCTAAGGAGTTCTTAAAGAAATCTAACAAAGGACCTAAAACTAAGGGAATACATGAATTTATTGTTGATAATGAATTTCTTTGGGTAGTTGGTATGTATATCGCAGAAGGTAGTAGCGCTAAAAGAAGCATAGTGTTCAGTTTAAATAGGGATGAAGAAGAGTACCAAAAAAGATTGTTATTCTTTTTTAGGAGATACGGCTATGATCCAAAGTTATACTATAAAGGAAAAAAGGGGGCTACTATCTATGTGTGTAGCACCGTCCTCGAAAAATGGTTCCCAGCATGGCTTGGACATCTTTGTCAGAACAAACACATTCCACAAGAATTAATGTATCTACCGAAAGATAAAGCTTGGTCTTTAGTTAAAGGTATATATGATGGTGATAGTGTAAAGAGTACAGGATTACTGGAACAGACTTCTGAAATTTTAACACTACAATTATCTGATATACTCCATCGAGTAGGAGAGCAGCCTTTATTGCACAGACATGCCCATAAGAGTCTTACTCCGAAAGGAAATAAAAGACTTGTTTCTTATAATATTAGTTGGGAGAAAAACCATCGTTATAAAGATAGAATTGGAAGATGGTCCTATGAAGATAAAATATTAGCGTTCGTTAGAAAGACATCCAAACACCATTATACAGGAGTAGTTTATAATTTAGAGGTTGAAGAAGACCCTACATACGTTGTCAATGGAATAGTTGTACATAATTGTCATAAAGCCTGGGATTTGTACTCATTTTTGATGCAGCGTGATACAGCCACTTTTAAAGAAGTGATAAACACGCTGATTAAGCATTACAAGATCGATTTGTCCAAGCTACCTGAAGCTATAGTGTCTGCAGGTAGGAAATCATTCGCAGGGAAAAAAGACGCAGGAGTAAATGAGGAAAAGCTTTTCATTATCAAAGCTGGCACGATGATCTCTGGGATGAGAGGTAAGGTAGAAGTAGAGAAATACAGGAGGATAGTGTTTGCTTACCTACTTCTAAAGTATGCGACATCAGATGATATATTTAGAGAAAAGGCACTAAAACTTAAAGAAGTTTTGGTACGCCTCTATAAGGAGATACCAAATGGCTAAGACAGAACAAAAAGATAGCTTGCTGACTAAAGAATTAGATCTATTTGTAGAACATAACGTAAAGGATATTCTTGACCTTCATCCGTGGATGTCCGATAAGTCATTCAGGCTCCTTACAAAACAGAGAGAAATTGAAGAATACATAGAGAAGTGCATACAAAGTGGTATATGTGCTTTGGACTTAGAAACCACAGGTTTGAATACAAGAATAGTAGATGGTAAACCAGTTATTGGTTTGGTTGGTATATGCTTAGCATGTTCCGATAAAGAAGGTATTTATATCCCCGTAGGACACACAGGGTATGCCGATAATGTACCGTTGGACATAGCAGTACATATGCTTAAGATTCTATGTAACTCTGAATGTATACTTATATTCCATAACTTCAAATATGACGGCGAAGTACTAAGAGGTCTTGGAATCATCATAGAGGATGAGAACAAGATAGAAGATACTCTTCTTCTTACTGCTGTGGACGATGCTTCCAGAAAGCAAAAAGGTCTTAAATATCTTTCTGAGAATCTTATTGGTCGCCCAATGCTTGAAATCAATAATCTTGGCGTAGAATCATCGAAAAAGAAGGTAGCAGCATTCTCTGAAGTCTCTCCCAAAAAAGCTGTGATATATGGTGGCAGCGATGCCATGAATACATATGCTCTTTTCTTTAAATTGAAAGAGAGCATGAATCAACAAGATCCCACTGGTTCAGAAGGTCCTTGGCGTGTTTATAAGAGAATTGAGAAGCCAGCATTGTTTGTAGTTATGGAGATGGAAAGAAATCTGGCTAAGATAAATGTTGAAAAGCTAAAAAAGATTAGAGAAGACATTCTTAAAAGGATGGAAGAGTGTGAGAAGAATATCTTGAAGTTAGCGGGGAGAGAATTTGATATAAACAGCCCCAAACAACTTGGAGAAGTTCTTTTCAATGAAATGAAGATTAAGTATCCTTTAAGTGAAAAAAATGCTAATGGAACTTATTCTACTGATGTTGAAACTTTAGAGAGGGTACAGAAGACTAATCCTATCGTTTCTTATGTACTTAACTATAGGTCATATCAGAAAACGTTATCTACTTATGTAGAAAACTTTCTGAAGAATGTGGATAAAAATGGAGAAATTAAGTTTCAATTGAATCAGGTACAGGCTGAAACGGGGCGCTTCTCTGCCTCAGGTGGAAGCGGTATAGATATTGATGGATATTGTGGAGTAAACTGTCAGAATATAAGTACATATAACCCTGATGATTCTACATCATTTGACCTTAGAGATGCAGTAGAGGCCCACGAAGGTTTTGTAATAGTAGCTATCGACTACAGTGGAGAAGAGTTACGTATAGCAGCCAACCTCTCTAAGGAACCGAACTGGATAAGAGAATTCTTACATGGTACGGGTGACATCCATACAATTACTGCTAAAGCCGCTTTCAGCAAAAATGATGTGACTAAAACGGAACGTAAAGTAGGTAAATGCGTAGCTAAAGGTACTTTAGTAGCTACAGAAAAGGGTTGGCTTCCTATAGAGAATATTAAAAAAGGTGACTTAGTAATAACTAAAAGTGGTACACTTTGCCCTGTGGAAGAAGTTTGGGATATGGGGACTAAACCTGGCGTTAAGATAGAAACTACATCAGGACATGCTATTACATGTGGGTTGAACCATAGGTTTTTGGATACAGAAAATAATTGGGTAAGGGCTGAGGATTTGAAATCTGGTATGAAGATAAAAACATCGTCTTGTTCAAAGATTGATCCTAAAGAAAAAGTTAGGGTTAATTTTAATTTTTGGAATAAAGGCAATAACAATCTAATCTCTAAAGATCTCCCGTATGTAGAACTTAACTATCACTGGGGTAAGCTTATAGGGTATATACTAGGGGATGGAAGTATGCATACAGATTCTTTAGACATGGTATGTTCCCCAGCTTATTCAGAAGTTAAAGATGATATTTTAAGAACTATGGATATATTAGGATTACCCCATACAGAGCATTTAGTTCATAGAGAGGGAGCAAAAAATCCTTTGTGTACTATCCATATGGGGTCTACAATATTATGCAGATTCTTCCAGCATATAGGTTTTAGAGGGAGGAGAGGAAAGGTATTTAGGGTCCCTCGTGTTGTTTTTGAATCTCCCAAAGAAGTTTCAGCCGGGTTTTTATCAGGGTTATTTGAAACTGATGGAACAGTGGAAAAATCAGAATTATCCGTAACTACAAAAGATAAAGAGTTGGCCCAAGATTTAGTATTATTATTAGCTTCATTTGGTATAAAAGCTTATATCTATGAACACCCGTCAAAAAAATATAATAAAGTATACTATAAAGTAGGTATAGGTAGAGAAGGTGCTGAGATATTTGAAAAAGATATAGGGTTTATCAGTACCTCTAAGAATAACAAGCTAAAGTTGATAACTAATAAAAGAAAAACCACTAAGAGCGTTGTAAAATGGGAAACTACTATTAAAAAAGTAGAAATGTTAGATAGTATTGAATTAATGGATCTAACAGTATCAGAGGATCATACATATGTAGCTCAAGGATTGATAACCCATAATACTTTGAACTTCCAAACATTGTATGGTGGTGGTCCTGGAAGCTTCGCGGCTAAAGCAGGAATCACAATAGAACAAGCAAAAAAGCTTCAAGCCAACTTCTTCAAGAATAACCCTATATTAAGAAGATGGATGGATGAAGAGACAAAGATTACTAAGAGACGTATGTATAGTAAAACCGCTTTAGGTAGGAGACGTAATCTAAAACACTTCTATATGGCTGAGGATAGCTATACACAATCTAAAGGTGACCGTTGTGCAATCAACTCAGCGATCCAGGGAACGGGTGCAGACATTATTAAGCTTGCCTTATATAGGGTGTGGAAATGGATACATAAGAATGGATATCAGGATGATGTTAAGATCCTTCTTCCGGTACATGATGAAATAGTATACGAGATGAGGGAAGATAAATTAGACTTTCTGATTCCAGAGATTGTAAATATCATGCAACTAAAGGATGTAACTGAACGTATGGGATGGGAAGTTCCCCTTGTTGTAGATGCTGAATATGGAAAGACATGGAGAGTCGAGCATGACTTCTTCAAAGAAAAAGCAAAACAGGAAAAAAATAAGGAGGTGATACCACAGCAACCGAGACAAGAGAATGTTAATCAACCTGAAAAAGTAGTAACTACAGATGAAGTGGCTCAGCCTCAAGTTTCAGGTGACGTAGAGACAACGACTGCATCCTCAAACTGTATGTCCTGTAGTTTTAACATCTCAGTTAGGGGTGAACTATTAAAAGCAGCACCAAAGGCTACAGAACTTAAAGAGGAAAACGATCCGGCAGCAAGTGCCGCGTTCGAAGGTAAAAGTTTGAAAGATAGAGTTGACGGAGAGGATTTCTTTGTCTATACCGTTTTTAAAGTTGATTTCATTGTATCAGAGCAGTTCACTACAGTAATGAAGTTACTAGTGTACGGAGATAGCTCTTTTGTAGGGCATAAGAAAAGGATAAAGGTAAAGACTCAAGATGGGAAAGTCATCTATACGAGTAGTACTCCTGTATCCGTAGATGCCTTTGTAGCACTTTGTACATGGCTTAATCTGTAGAAGCTGTTCGCAAGTTTTTGGAGGAAACAATGCGAGTAGTTAATACTGTTGAAGAGTTTCAGCGTCATAATGAGAATGAATTACGTTCGTTTATGACATACAAGACAGGTATCTATAATAAAGATATTCATGATGAGGCTATTCAGGAGTTCTATGTAAAGCTGATTGAAACAAGAGCTTTGGAAACTTTTGATCCTAATTATGAAAATAAACCAAGGAGATTTGACTCCTATATACTAACGTTGTTTTGTTACTTGATGCCTGAATTAAAGAAAAATAATCATAGGGCACGTTTTCCTATGGTTACGAGAGTAAACGTAGGCCATAATGAACCTAAATTGGTGGATGTGTGGGAGTTTGTAAGTAAAGAAGATTTGCACTCAGAATATGCTGTAGACCGTACATATTCTGCATCTGCATTAGAGACGCGGCAGGATGACGAGGTAAATCTTTATCTACAAGATTTTATTGACTACATAAAAAAGACAGAGCCTGATAAAAAGGCTAATAGGATGATAGTATACTTAACACACAAACTTCAGGGATGTAATGGTACAGATATAGCGCAAATACTGGGAGTGTCAAATAATATGGTTAAGTTTATCAAAAACGATTTGTACGATGCTTTTAATGACTGGCACAAGTGATAAAAGGGAATCTAACAGTTACAAAAAATTTATAGAAAATTAGCAAAATATAATCAAAACTAACAGATAGAAGTACCTATCTAAATTAAATGATACAGATTTAAGGGAGTGAAAACCAAGCAGTGAT
>Ga0172365_10000893_pt1 | contig 21037 bp, 20 predicted proteins | sample LakKivSesite48cm_FD_114535 | JGI IMG/M metagenome (GOLD analysis project Ga0172365, IMG submission 114535) | Sediment microbial communities from Lake Kivu, Rwanda - Sediment site 48cm | ecosystem: Environmental > Aquatic > Freshwater > Lake > Sediment | place: Rwanda: Western Province, Lake... | reverse complement strand
ACTAACTCAAAATCTTCTCAATTTCTTTGATAATCAATTAATGTATAATAAACTTATTTTTTTTACTGATCCCTTTAATAATATTTTCTTATTTAGTCAATTTAATTTCACTAATTCTTATATTATTATTGGATCTGATAATAATGATGGACATATTCTTACTTCTAAATTCCTTAATCTTGGTAAGGGTGCATCTTCATCTAATAAACAAATTAATTCTCTTATTAATTTTCTTAATATTAATTTAAATCTTATTTACAAAAATATTGGTAATAATCTTAATAATATTATTTCTTTACTCAATTCTTATGGACTTTTTAATAATGGACAATGGTATTCTCAATATGTTGGAATTTATAAATTAAATCAAACATTTAATGATAATAAATATTTTTTTACTTATGATTTTTCATTATTTAATAATAAATATAATCCAACTGCTACAGGTTTTGTTACTGATGACGAATCTTATCCTTATACTTTTATTTCTAATATTAATACTCTACAAACTAATAACACCATTTACTCAAATAATATTATTACTTATAATATATCAGGAGGGTTTAATACTTAACCTTTTTTATATCTAAATCTTTATTTCATAATATACCTCATAACCTTTCGGCTTTTCATCATATATTTTTATTCCACCCATACTCTCCCAAAATTTACTACTCTTCTCCGTGCTCAATATCAATATCTTGTATTTTTTATCTCTCCTTACCTTCTCCTTTATACTATCTACTATTATCCTACCTATTCCCTTACCCCTATACGAACTATCTACAAATACTCTCACTATCTTACCTACATCTTCCCCTCCATATTTCATCCTTATCTTCTCCGGAACATACTTTGATCTTATACCCTCCTTTATTACTCCTCCTATCCCTATTATCCTACTTGACTTTTTATCCTCTACTACATATAAAAAATTATTACTATTTTTTATATAAACTTCTACCAAATTATCATAATCTCTATGATACTTCGGATTATATCCATATCCATAATTATACGTAAATATCTTATTCATTAATTCCCTTATACCACTCACATCTTCTTCTCTCATTAACCTTATTTTATATTCCATCTTATATACTCTAATTATATTTTTTTACATTTATATTCGATAAATTTAATAATATACTCATCAACATCTCATCATCCATTATACCTCTCCTTATACCATGCCTTATCAATATCCTCAATATTCCACTATTTATTACCATATTTATTATAAATACTACTAACATTCCTATCATATACCTCATAAATTTTATTAACTCTTTTATAAAAACTATCATCACATATCTACTATATATATCCTTTATACCTATTACATTATATACTATTATCCATCCTACTCCTATCAATCTATTCATCTTTCTCAATATAATATTATCACTCCTATATAATAATATCATACTCACATAATTATATACTAATATCATCATTATTATCTTTTCATTCCTATCTATTCCATCTTTCATTATATCTTCTAATAACTTACTATCTAAATAAATATTCATCATAAACCTTAACATCAAAAATATTATTCCCATTATCTCTCCTAACCTCTTATATATCATTATTAACTCTTTCATAACCCTATAGTATATTTTATTTTATTATCTTTATATATAGATTTATTATTTTTTTTTTATGCCCGAAGGTCCTGAAGCTAAATTTATGACGTATCAACTTAATAAACTTTTCTCTAAATCTAAACTATCTAATATCATCTTTACTAGCGGTAGATACACTAGACACCCCAAACCTAAAAATTATAATAAATTTATTTTTAACCTACCATCTACTATCTCTAATATACAATCTAAAGGAAAATTTATATATTTTACTCTCAATAATAACTGGTTCATTTTTGTATCTCTTGGTATGTCCGGTCACTTCATTCTCAATAATATTAAACACTCTAATATCAAATTTATTACTAATAAAGGTAACTTCTTTATTAACGATATTCGTAACTTCGCTACTATTAATTTCTCTAACTCTTTCTCTGACTTACAAAAAAAACTTAAATCTCTCGGTCCTGACCCACTATCTGAAAAAATATCCTGCAAAAAACTTTTTATTAAACTTAAATCTATCAAAAACCAAAATACTTTTATTTCTAATCTTCTTCTTGACCAAAAATTTATATCCGGTATCGGTAACTATATCAGAGCTGAATCCCTATTCCTATCTAAATTATCACCCTTTAGAAAAATTAAAAATATTAATTATATTGAATTCTGTAACCTTATCAAAAATATTAAACTTATTATGAAAAAAAGCTTCAATACCCAAATTAAAAATGGTATTCATACTTATAAATTCTATGTCTATAAAAGAAAATTTACTGATAATGGAACACCTATTAAAAAAAATAAAAATAATGGAAGAACTATTTGGTGGGTTCCAAAATTACAATCCTAAAAAATGAAATTTTTTTTATTATTTATTTTATCTATCTATTATTATTAATAATATGAATAATAATAATACTCTTGTAATTGTTGAATCACCATCTAAAGCTAAAATTATTGAAAAATATTTAGGAAATGGATACACTGTTAAAGCCTCACTCGGTCATGTTAGAGATCTTGATAAAGATAATATCGGTATTGACATTGATAATAACTTTGAACCAATTTATAAAATTCTACACGGAAAAAATAAACTCATTTCTTACTTTAAACAATTCAATAATATTATTCTTGCTACTGATAGTGACAGAGAAGGCGAATCTATTGCATGGCATCTAGCTTCTATTCTTAAAATAAATACTAACCTCAATAACAGAATCATTTTTCACGAAATTACTAAAAATGCTATCAATCACGCTATCAATAACCCTACCAAAATTAATACTAATCTTGTTAATTCTCAACAATGTAGAAGACTTCTTGACAGACTCGTCGGATTTGAAATTAGCCCTATCCTTTGGAATAATATTAATGATGGACTTTCAGCCGGTAGAGTCCAATCTGTTGCTCTTAAAATTATTTGTGATAAAGAAAACGATATTAATAATTTCTCTTCTAAACTTTTCTACCTTACTAAAGCCAAATTCTCTAAAAATATTAAAGCTAATCTAAATTTTGAATTTTCTGATAAAAATCAATCCTATAATTTTCTTCTTCTATGCTCTTCATCTATTTTTACTATTAATAACGTATTCATCGAAAACTCTACCTCTAAACCTCCTCCACCCTTTATCACCTCTTCTCTTCAACAAGATGCTATCTCTAAATTTAAAATGTCACCTAATTCTGTTATGAATACTGCACAATCCCTATATGAAAAAGGTCTTATTACTTACCATAGAACTGACTCTACTGAATTATCTGATCTTTTCCTTTCATTAATCTCTAATTATGTTAAAGATAACTACGGTGACAAATATTATAAATGGAGACAATTTAAAGCATCCAAACATAGCCAAGAAGCTCATGAATGTATTAGACCCACCAATATCAATATTAACAATATTAATGATAATCTCGATTTTACTCCCTATGAACAAAAAATTTACCAACTTATATGGCAAAGAACTATCGCTTCTCAAATGAGTAATGCTGAATACTCTATTCAAAATATACATATCAATATCTCTAATGTTCCTGATAAATTATTTATATCTAATATTAAAAAACTCGATTTTGATGGATTTCTACTTATCTATTCACCTTTTAATCCTGATAATAATGATTCTGAATCTGATAATAATGATAAATCTAAAAATAATAAATTTATTAATATTAATACTGGTGATACTATTAACTATAACGAAATTATTTCTGAAGAAAAATATAAAAAACCTCCTCCCAGATTCACCGAATCATCTATTATTAAAACTCTTGAAAATAAACAAATCGGAAGACCTTCTACTTACGCTAATATCATCTCTAATATATTTGAAAAAAAATATGTTGAAAAAAAAATTAATAAATCTTTACCTAAAGAAACTACTAACCTCAAACTTAAAAATAATTCTATCTCTGAAATATCATCTACCTTCAAATTCGATAATGATAAAAAATATTATATATTCCCAACTACCACCGGATATAATATTAATGATTTCCTTTCTAAATATTTTAATCATATCTTTAATTACGAATTTACTTCTCTTATGGAACAAAAATTAGATGATATCGCTGATGGTAAAATAAATTGGAAACATACTCTCAATGAATTCTACCAATCTTTCCATCCTACCGTTATAAACCTATCTAATCATAATAATAAAAATAAATTATCTAATTCTAAAATTATCGGATCTATTGATCATAAAGATGTTATTATTTCTAAATCTAAATACGGCAATATTTTTAAAATAGGTAATGATGGAGATATAAAACCTATACCTAATAATTTAGATTTTAATGATATTAACATTGATAATATTCACGAAATACTCTTATACCCTATTTACGCCGGAACTTTTAATGATAAACCTATCTTTATTAATATCGGTTCTAACGGATACTACATTTCTTATAACGATAATAAAATTAATATCGGTTTTGATAAACCATCCATTCAAGACGCTATCAACAAAATTAACGGATCTAATATTACTTCTTGTCCTATCATCAAAACTTTTAATAACGGTGCTAAAATTATTAATGGTAAATACGGTCCCTTTATTACTTTTAATAAAAAAATATATAAAATTCCTGATGAATTTAAAAATAATGGATGTGAAAATATTTCAAATTCTGATATTACTAAAATTCTTAAATTTTCTAAAAAATAAAAATATCAATATTTATTATATATTTATTATTTTTCTATGGCTTCATATAATGATTATTTATTCAATAAAAATATTACAGATCAAGAATTAGAAAATGAAGTTCAACGTAATCAACACAATATTGAAGACTTTGAAACTAAAATTAATTCAAACTCTAGATTTTTAACTCTTCTTTTATCTATTATTATTTCTGCTGCTCTACTCGTTTCTGCTATCCATATCTTAAATCTTGCTGGTCTTATTTTACTCGCTACCTTAACCATTATTGTTTATATTATTATTAATAATATGAATGGAAAAGGATACGAAAATTCATTACCCTTCGCTACTTACCCCTTACCACCCTCTCTCGGACATGATGGCGTTTCTATGAGTATATTCGGATTTGAACAACATATCTAATTCTTTTTATAAATTTTTATTCATTTATATATATAAATATTTATTTACCTTCTTTTAGAATAAAAAATATATTAATATATTATATTAATATATTTCTAATATGGAAACTTCTATTATAGATTTACCTGATATAAATATTACAAATTTTACAAATTATTCTAATGGAAATTTAACTAATAATAAACTTAAACAACTTAAATCTCTTATTGAAAAAATTATTGAAGGTATAACTACTAATTATAATCAATCTGTTATTATTATTAATAAAGATATCAATAAAAATAGTATCCCACTCTTCGGATCTATTATCGAATGCTTCTCTAATAAATTACAAATTAATATACCTGTCGCATCTACTATTGCTTGGATTCTTTATCAACGTGTTCTTGATAAAGATGCAGGTTATTTAGAAAAACCAAATGATATTTTTAAATATGATCATTTCGATAAACTTATTTCTAAATTAAAAAACTCTAACTGTATTGATTATAATTCTATGAACGATTATAATAATCTTCTTATCAGTATTAATACTAATGATCTAAATAATACTATTATTTTTCAAAATAAAATTCAATCACTTATTAATATTTTTAATAATTTTAATTATAATCTTTGTAAAAATCAAAATCCTCAAATTATTATTGCTAAATATTTTTTATATATTAGTATTCTTCTTTCCCTTAATAAAAAATCTAACGATTTTATTGGTTTTAATAAAATTAAATCTATCTATCCTAATATTAATATTCAATTCGTCCCTAATGATATCAAACTTATTAATAAAGAATTACAATTATTTAATCTTAATAAAAGATCATCTATTGGTAAATTAGAAACTGGATTCTGTTTCTACAGTATATACGGTATTAATTATATTATTAAATTACTACTTGGTAATGTTTCTAAAATAAATATATCTTATACTTCTTCTCAAAATATTACTTCTTTTAAAGAAACTCCTGATAAACTTTCCATTACTTGCTCACTTTTTAATTCTCCTTCTATTGAACCTAAACCTACTAATCTTATGCCTAATCAACAAGCACAATTATTTAATTATAATACTGATGTTGAAATTAATAACCTTATCTCTATTCCTAAAATGGGAACTATTACTACTAATATTAAAAATGGAGTTTTTAATCCTAATATTAAAGGTGAAATTAGACCTTTTGATTTTAATAATATATATATTATACCTCAAAATAATCAAAACTTTAATATCAAAATCGGCGATAATAATGACACTATTTCTATCAAATCTATTAATATTTATAAATCATCTATTAAAAATAGAGTTCTACAACCTTATCAACAACAATTATCTTCTAATTATAGCTATCAACCTATCAATTTATATTCTCAATCACTCAATTTAGAACCTGGTTTTATTGATTCCTCTTTTAATGTCTCTTTTAATTTTAAAAATAATAAAATTTCCTTTAATGTCGCTAAAATTATTCAATACTCTTTACAAAATAATAATCTTATTATTAATAAAATTTCTCTTTATTTTATACCCTCTACATCTCCTTTTAATTATCAAATCTTACCTAATAATCAAGCTCAAATTATGTTTAATAATAATAATTACCAACTAGATACATTCATTCAAAATATTGATAATTATACATCTAATAACAGATTATCTCAAGAAGATAAACTTTATCTCATTAAATCTATTATCTTCATTTTTTCTCATTTTGATAAATTTATCAATATTATATAATATTTTTCTTTCTATTTATTAATTTTTATTAATTCATAAATTTTTTATAATCTTTACATATTATATATTTATTTTGTTTTAACTTTTTTTTAAAGTTTATTACAATGTCTTCTACTACTAAATTATTTGAATCTATTCGTAATAAAATTCAAAATGATATTAAATCTGGTTCTATTTGGAACGCTATTGATAAAAATATATCTAAACTTAATGATACTCAATCTGAAATTAAAAGATTTAATAATATTATTTTACCTATTAGTGACTATAAAGATATTCTTAATCTTTCTAATGAAGATGCTATTTACAATTTTAATAAAGATAATATTATTAAAGATATTAATGATCCTGAATTTAAAGAACTAATTCTATCTATTGATGTCAGAATTGATAAAAGAAAAGATAAAGATATTTTAAATATTATTAATAATATTAAAATTACTACATTCAAATATAATGATAATTCAAATCCTAAACCTGTTACCTATATTTATAATGAAAATCAAAATAAAAATATAAATTTACTATTTAGTCTTTTTTATCTTTTATTTAACAAAGATAATAAAAATATTTACAATGACACTACTACAAATGCCAATAAATTATCTTTTAGAAAAAAATTTCTTGCTATTATTAAAAATATAACTTCATCTGATGCTATTATTGAAAAATTTAAAGAAACATTTAATGATAATATAAAATTAGAAAAAAATAATAATGAAAAACTAACTGTTATAGCTAATGATAGAATCTCTTTAGATAGATTTATTAATATACTTAACAACCTTAAATTTATATCTAATTTATATTCTGAAAATTATAAAAATTTCTCTGATATTTTTACCAAAGAACTTAAACATGGAATATTTAATTTTGAAGATGATGATCTATATAAAAAATCAAAAAATGAATTTTTAGTAAAATTAAGAAAACTTGATTCTTTAATTACTTATACTAAAAAATATATCTATGAAAAAGATAATATTAAACATTTAATTGAAAAAAAAGTTGAATCACTTTTTGATATCTTTAAAAATAATATTCAATATAAAATTGATCAATATAAAACATATAATGATAAAAGTGAGTTTAATAAAAAATTTAGAATCATTGAAGCAAAAAGTATTACTGATGATATTAATAAAACTTTCCTTGAAATTATTAATCAAACTGTTAAACTTATTTCTGAAAAAATAGAACTTAAAAAAAAACTTGAAAAAACTTATAAAAATATCAAAACTGTAAAAATATCTGATCCTATTCTACTTCTTAAATTTGAACAAATTAGAGAAAATTTTATTAAAATGGATACTGATATTATTACTAATATTGCTTTTCTTTCTATGATTATTAATTATATTGAAAAAGAACCTGATCTTAAAAAACTTATTAATCTATCTAAAATTAAATCTTATATTACTAAATTCTTATCTAAACTTGACTCTAAATCTAAAAATATTATTAAATCTATGAATAAAAAAGTTACTGGTAATATTATTTCTATGAGAAATTTATCTTCTCCTAACATATCTGACTTAACTTCTATATCTACTCTATCTATAGCCAATCTTTTTAAAACAAACTCTTCTTTATCTTCCTCTCTCTCTAATATTAATTCTTCTAATGACAGACTTTCTAACTCTTTTAATGTCCTTCATGATAATAAACTTATTATGATCCCTTTTAAACAATCTTCTGGTATTGGATATAATTATGGATTACTTAATCTTTCTAAACTTTTCCATCTTGGTAGTTTCAATTCTAAATTATTCTCTTCATCTAATGATATACTTATCAATATTAATATGAATAATCTTAGAAATAAAATCTTTGATAAAGCTGTTATTATTATTAATAATAATATTGATGATGCTAATATTGCTCTTAAATGGAAAGCTCTCAAAATTGATGATCTTATCAAAGAATTTAAATCTGATAATAAAAAACTTATCCGATCTATTATTATTAAACTTATTGATAATCAAGCTTTCTATAACATTCATACTGATAATTGGGATACCAGCGAATCTAGAAGAATTCTTCAAGCCTTTTGTAATAAATTAACTACTAGATACTCTAATTGTGAATTACTTATTGGTAGAGATCAAATTTCTCTTTAATTATTCTTATCTATTAATTCATAAAAATTATTATATTTTTATTAATATGTCTAATATTTTTATAAATATTTATTATTTATAAAAAAAGTATCTGATTATATTATATATCTATTTGATTATGTCAAATATTATTGAATTTAATGATCCTCTTTTTAAATCTAGTCTAAATACTAATATTATATCTAATAATCGTAAATTAAAAAATGATCTTTTATTATCTAATAATAATTCTAATGATTTTAATAATGAAAATTTTATTCAAAATAAAACTATTGCATTAAAAGATTTTCGTAAATATATTGTTCATTTAAATGATAGAAATTATGATAAAGATATAGACATTTTATCTAATAAATTTATTCAAAAAATTAAAGATAATTATGAAAATAAATATAAATATATTTTAGAAACTAATCCTAATACTAATTCTGATGATTATAAAAATGCTATCAAATCTTTAAATAAATCTATTATAAATAAAATTTCTAATCTTAAATTTATTAACGAATATAATCAAAAAATTTTAAAAAGTATTGATAATAAAATCTTTATTGATAATAATATCGTTATTAAAGACTTTATTTTTGATAATTCATTCCTTTCTAAAAAATTTTTATGGAAAAAAATTATTCAATATTATTTTTATTATTTTCAAAAGAATGGAATTACTTTAGAAAAACAACTATCTTATACTGTTCTTTATAGACTTTATACTTATCTTATTCTTAATAAATTAAAATTTAATAATAATGCATCTGGAGGAAATTATTATAATAAAAATAATCGTAAAAATAAATACTCTAATAATAAAAAAAATAAATCTTTTAATTATGTTAATATTAATTCTTTATTAACATTTAAAGATCTTAATAAACCTATTCCCGAATTCGTTAAAAATAAAAACTTTTGGCTTATTGATGAATTCTTCGATTCTCTTAAATTTAAATCTCCTGAAAAAAATAAAAAAAAAAAATCTGGAGGTGGATATTCTAACTCTTTTAAATCTAAATATAACTCTTCTAAAAATAATAAAAATAATAATAATTCATTTATTTTAAAAATATATAAAGAATTAATCGATAAAACAAATAATTTTACTAATAGCAATGAAAATATGTTTTATGATTTAATTTCTAAAAAAGATAATTCTACTCCTTCTATGAATTTTCTTGAATTAACTATTAAAAATGAAGAATATAATAAACAAACAAAAATAAATTTCGGTCTTAATTATTTAGATAATCAATATATTAATAAACATTTTTATTCATTAATTTTTATTTTAAAAGATTTTTTAAATCAACATGATCTAACATCAACAACTATACCAACTACAAATATAAATATTAGTATAAATGAATTTATCTCTTTTATAGATTATTATAAAAAAACTGTCTTTAATTCTCATTTTGATCCTATTAATAATAAATTAAATGAATTCTATAAATTTATTGAAACTAATATTAATAAAGAAAATTTAAAAAATAGTTTATTAAATGATTTTTCAAAACATGATAAGATTAATGCTTTTACTGAATTTTATGAAAAATTGACTGATAAAGATAAAATATTTAAAGTTGAACAAACAAAATCTGGTTCATCTAAAAAAATTACCAAAAAAATACCTGATGAATATCGTAAAATTCTATTATATCTTTATTTATTAAAAAATAATAATAATAAAGAATATGAAATTAATAGTAAAAAATATATAATTAAATTTGATGAAGACTCTGAAAAAAACTTAAATTATATTGCTACAATTATTTGTTATTTAGAATTTTTATATAAAAAAAATAAATTATTAATTGATTTACTTAGAATTCAATATAATTCAAAAAGCATATATAATCATGAAGAACCTATCTCAATTATATATAATTATATCAATTTTATTCATAAATTTAATCTTTTTACATATAGAAAACTTGATATGGAATTTAATAATTTTTGTATTGATTGTAATTCTAACAAAAAAAAATTTAATAATATTTTATCTAATAATTTACAAAATTCTAATATATCCTCTATTAACGACATATTTAATTCTAATTCTATATCTAAAAATACTTCGAATTTTAAAAGTAAAATACAAAATAAAATTAATAAACTTAGAGAAAAATATAAAGGAACCAACAAAGAAAAAATTATTAATAAAATTGAACAAAATTATTTATCTAAATTTGAAGGATTATAATTTTTTTATAAATATCACCCATTCAATAAATATATTATTATTATATATTTATTTCTTTTTATTCTATATATTTTTTACTAATCTTCATAACGTGAATGCAAACTAGATAATTTACTATTTAAACAAAAAAAGAAACATGGTGTTGAATAATCAAAATGCCTATATTTCCTATCCGCTATTAACGGATTCTTTATTAAATTACCTGATGCATCTATATTTGTTGCCTCTGTCCTACCCGGCTTATGCGACCAATAACCACTATTATCCTGCCTATAAAAATGATAATCCTGATCCTCATATTTCTCATCTAAAGCTAAAAATGCCTTATAAAAACCTGATCTACACTTATCATTAAAAGATGTTACATAAAAACCTGGTATATCCTTCTTTAATCTCTTTAAAAATGTTGCACAATTATAATCCTTGTCACTTAACGGTGGAAAACCTGAAAAATATCCCGGCTGCGACTTATCTGATCTATGATATGCTATCTTATTTAATGCATATGCATAACAATTATGATTATCCCTTATATTATCCTTATCATTCCATCTATTTGGACTATATCTAGGCTCATAACCAGATAACGGTGATAATGTTTTATCACTATTCGTATCCTTTATATAACTACCATTATCACCTCTCTTATCATTATTCCTTATTTGCTCCTTTATTGCTATCAAATATGGCGATTTATTACCTCCTAACTTCCTTACCCTTATCTTTTTTTTCTTATTCAACATTTAACTATATATTATTATCTTATAAAAAATGAAAATTTTTTCCAAATTTATTTATTATTTTATTTATTATTATTATGTCATCTTTATCTTATGAAGAATTACTAGATAAATTTAATCATTTATTATCTGAAAATAATAAACTTAATACTATTATTTCTAATCTTAAAAACGAAAATGATGAACTTAAAAAATATAATAAAAATATATTGCATATTAAAAATGTAGAAAAAGATAAAAATATTAATATTGATCCTGTTATCATTCAAAATACACTATCTCTTAACGACATTAATGCCGACGTTACATTACTTTTTAATTACTACAATAATGACAAAAATTTTTTTGAACCATCTATTAAATATATTTCTCCTAGACAATGCGTATATTGGAATAATTTTAAATGGATTAAAGACCTTGATTATACTCATATCTCTAATATATTAACTTCCAACCTTTATATTGCTTATATTAAAGTTAATAATATTGATAACATGAGTTCATCTAATGAATTCTTCGAAAATCAAAAATATATTTCTACTATCAAAACTGATAAATATAAAAAAAAATTCATTAAAATTTTTAAACATTTGATTAACATCAATTCTAATTGATCTTTTATATTCATATGTTTATTTTTTATAATATTTCACTATTTACTTATAAATTATAGGTTCCATTATATATAAAACCTATCTCGTTTTTTATTCTTCAGTTTCATCTTCCTCATCACTATCTTTAAAAAAATCATCTTCTTTCTTTTCTTTACTGTCATCTTTTTTGGTTTCTTTAACCTTTAAATGCTTTTCTGAATTTAAAGACCATGATACCCTTATAGATCGCTTCGAATCTGGACTATTCTTCCAAATATAAATATGAATCGAATAATTCTGACTATTGAAAAATTCCTTCAATATCTCTATTAAAGACTTCCCTATAACCTTTTTATCTTCATCAACCGGATCTTTAAATAAAATATCTGATACTCTAAGCCCCTGATATCTGAAAGTCCTCCTATCCGAAGGTTCCACAAAATTCCAACTATATAAATCTACATAGTATTTCCCATTCTGTGCTGCCTCCAACATCTTTGACTTATAGTCTAATAAAATATCCTTCTTAGCCTCTTCTTGTGCTATCAAATATCTATTCTTTTCTATCTCATCTCGCTTCTTTGTAGCTAATGCAAATAACTTATCTGCCGTCATCATTTCTTCTTCCTTATCTTGTTTCTTTATTACCTTCCTTACTGACTTCATTTCTTAAATCAATTATCTTTGTAATTTCTTTTGTATTTTTAGAACTTATATTATCATACTAAATTCTTTTCAATTTTTATTTATTTATAATATCTTACCGATATCTAGTTTTTTTTTATTACTTCTTTTTTATAAAAAATTGAATTATTTATATTACATTTATCTTATTTTTATATCATATTTATATGGATACTGATATTATCAATACTATTATTCAAAGACTCGAACTAATCGAATCTAAAGTTGAAGAATTAGAAAAACATATTAACCCTAAGAAAAAAAATAAAAATGATGATTACCAAAATATTAATTATATTAACTATGATAAAAAAAATGATTTATATAATATTAAAACATCTCAAGGATCTTCACTCAATATCTATATTTCTATTAATGAAATTAAAAATATGATTGATTTCCTTAAAACTAATGAATCTTATATACTTAATAACTACTCTGTTATTACTTCTATAAAATAATTTTTATTGCTTATTATATTACTTTACTTACAGTCTTTGCTTATAAATTCCTATTATATTAAATTAAATTTATGATATAATTTAATATTATTTATTTTATATATCCTTTCCCATTTTTTATAAAAAAAATGATTTTTTTTTATCTAATTATCTTTTATTTTTTATTATTATTATGAATTTTAAATTTACTGATATTTCAGATGAACTATTTGAAACTATTCATACTATTAAAGGAAGACCCCTAATAAAAAAAAATGATAAAATTTTTGATTTTGAAGATGATATTTATCTAGGAAAATTATTTGAAATTAATAATTCTACTAATATTATTCCTGATATCAATTTTAATAATAAATTATTTATTATTATTAGACCTATCTCTATTAATGATAATGATTATTTTATTCAAACTCTTAAAAATATTGTCCTTGATTCTAATATTAATCATCTTTCAATTGTTGGTAAAATTATTCATTCTAGTAAAAATAATATTAAATTTATTAAAACTAAAAAATTAAAATCTAAATCTTTTTAATTCATTTTTATTCTTATTAAATGTGCAAAGGTGATATATATTATCTATTATTCACATATAGCTACTTAAATAATTATTACTATTATAAATTAAGAATTATGAAAAAAATTTATTCTAAATATAATATACCCCTATCTGATTTTATTAAAGACAATAAAAATGATATTATAAATATCGTAACTAAAGATGGTATTGATATTAATACTAATATTAATTGTATCTCTTCTAATATTGATAATATTACCATCTATAATAAATTTAATAAAATTATGATCTGGCTTGAAACTGTTTGGAATATTATTAATAATCCTACTCATTTTAAAGAATTAGGAAAACTTAACCTTTACGTTTATGGTGGTATCGCTAGATATATGGTTACTCGTAAAGGATCTTTCTCTGACCTTGACCTTTATATTATTAATGATGAACCTGGAACTTGTCAAGAATTATTCTTATTTAATGTTAAAACTTTACTTTATAAACTATTCTCTCTCAATCTTATTACTCATTTTAACGAAAAAATATTCTATAATTTTCATCCTCCTCTCTATCACTATGATTTTGGTATTATTAATATCAATAACTTTAATGATATTATTATTAATGCTGAATTAGTATCCGGAAAACCTTATAACCCTTTTAGTAAAATGGACTTCTATATTAATAATTTCTGTTTTGATAGATCTCGTAAAATTATGCTCAGAATTAATGATTCTGATATGCCCTCCCTTTCTCAAACTATTAACCTCTCTCGTAATAAAATATCTCAACATTTTTTACTCTCATTTAACGAACCTTCCTCTATTAGAACTACTTTCCAATTCGTCGGAGAACTTTTCAAAATGATTAGACTTTTCTCTATGTTCTCTAAAGGTTACTCTATTACATCTGACTTCAAAATACCCCTCTTCTCTAATACTAATCATCTTTTCTCTTGCTCTATTTGTTCTGGATTATCTATCCATAATAATTATAATAAATATTTTAAAGATTTTATTAATCATAATAATTTTAACTCCTTATATTATATTTCTCTTCAATGCGGTCACTCCTTCCACCCCTACTGTATTTTCTATACCGCTAAATCTAATAAACTTAATATTAAAGGACTCTGTCCCGACTGCAACTTTCAACAACCTATCAAACTTATTCTTACTAATCCACCACTACTCTTTTTTCATCAATCTTAATTATAATATTTTATTTTTATATTTCTTCTAAACATATATCTGGTAATTTATTTATTAACCCTACACCTTTTATCATTAATAATTGTAATATATTTATCCTATATGTCTTTATTGGATTTAATTTCTTTCTTATTAATTTATAGGGTAATGTCATCTCTGTTCCTAATTCATGATAATAAAAATTATTACCATGAAAAACTGTCTGTGATCCTACTAATGGAATTTTACTACTCTCTTCATACTCCTTTAACGTATTATTCTTTTCTGAATTATACTTATACTTTATTTGTCTCTTTACCTCATATATATGTAAATAAAAATTAGAATTCATATCTAGTTTCTCTTTATCAAATTTATATAAATATTCATACACCTCTAAACCATACCATAAACATATATTTATATCTAATCCAAAATATACTATATTACGCTCCCTACTAATAAAATAATCCTTTATATCTTTTGTCATATTTGTATGATAAACTATACTACCCTTATCTATTATATATGGATCTTTATCATACTTCTCATCTATACTTTTATATAATACTGACCAAAATATTTTATCCTTTATATCCGGATACAGTAACCAATAATTCTTTGATTTATCTTCATTCTCAAATATTAATTTAACTATATAACATAAATACTTATCATCTTCATAATACGGTGGATATACTATTAACTGTTTATTTTCTGTCATTTACTTCTTTTTTTATATTGGATTACCTTAATAAATTATTTATTTTTATTTTCAATTTTTTACATATCAATATTGTTTAGATATAAATATATATATCTCTTAATAAATATCTAAAAATTGATTTAAAAACTATTTATTATTTATATTATAATACATTTAAATTATGGGCATACCCAGTTTTTTTAGAAATATTATTGAAAAATATCCTAATGTTAATTATTGGGACCCTGATATTGTTACTGATCATTTCTTAATTGATTTTAACTCTATTATTTACAATATTTATGCTGGTTTAGATAAACAATTTATTAAAAATCTTACCACTTTACAAACTGAAAAACACCTTATTCTTGAAATTATCAAATATTTACAACATATCATTTGTGATATTTGCAAACCTCAAAAAACTATCTTTTTTGCTTTTGATGGACCCGTCCCTATGGCTAAAATGATACAACAAAGATGGCGAAGATATAAATCTATCGTATTTGATCAATTCAAAAATAATACTGCTAATAAACTTAATATTGATATAGACAAATCTAAATTTAATACTATCAGTATTTCACCCGGAACATCTTTTATGAAAAAATTAGCCGACTATATTAAAAAATATACTGAAATGGGTGCTTTCTTTAAACATATTAAAAATAAGACTTTTCCAACTGTTATTCTTAGTGATAGTAATGTCCCTGGTGAAGGAGAACACAAATATATGAATATTATCAGAAATCTTAACCGTAATGATATTAAAGATAATATCACTCTTTTAAGCCCTGATGCTGATGTTATTGTTCTTGCTATTTTCTCTAGCACTGATAAAATTAGAGTCCTTAAAGAAGTTAATGAACCTAATCTTAAAGAAAAATTCCCTAATCAAGAATTTATTTACACTGATATTGATCTTTTTAAAAAATCTTTATTTGAACAAATTATTCCCGCTTCTAATTCTAATGATTTTAATATGAATAGAGTCCTTAACGATTTCTCTTTCCTTACCTTCATCGGTGGTAATGATTTCGTTCCTGGTCCTCAATTCCTTCTATTTAGAAATAATAGTTTAGAACTTATTCTTAACTCTTATATTAAAATTCTTAAGAAATTTAAAAATTATCTTATTGATAACCAATCTAACGGAAATATTCTTATTAATATTGAATTCTTTATCGAATTCCTTGATGATATTGCTCTATTTGAACTTAATAAACAAAAAGAAATTCAAAAAAAAATTCATAGAATTAGAAAAGGAAATAACCCAAAAATTATTGAACAATATTCTAAACTTATGGCTAATGATCAACTTAATGATCTTGATAAACAATTACAAATTTTTCAACATATGGAATTCTATACCCCTTATCATCCTTTTTATGAAAAATATAACCATCATTTTGATGCTATTGATTATTTTAAAGATGATTGGAAAATACAATTCTACAGCTATTTCCTTAATATTGATTCTAATAATACTTCCGAAATTAATAATATGATCGACATTCTCTCTAATAAATACTGTGAAGCTTTGTTATTTACCTCTATTTATTATACAAGTAATGTCCCTTCTTGGAACTGGCACTACGGATTTAGAGTTGCTCCTTTCCCATCCGATCTTTCTAATTATTTAAAACGTAATAAAGATACATTTAAAAATATAATTTTTAATTTAGGACAACCTTTTAAACCTTTTGAACAACTTATGATGATTTTACCTCCTTCTTCTTCATCTCTTTTACCTAAACCTTTAAGTAAATTTATGAACGAGTCTGACTCAGAAATTATCGATATGTTCCCTACTGGTTTTGAATTAGACGTTGTTATTGGTTCTAAATATATTTATTCTGAACCTGTTCTTCCTGATATTGATTATACTAAAATTATTTTTATTGTTAATAATAATTTACATTTACTTAATAAATCTGAACTTATCAGAAATTCTATTAAAGAATCTCCTGAAGTATTTATTATCAAAAAAATAAAAAAAATTAAAAATATTAAAAATATTAATGATGATAATATTTTGGAAAATAATTCTAATAAAAATTAATCTTATTTTTTTATTTTTTATTTTATATTTTTTATAATTTTATATATTTTTTTATAATTTATGATATTTACTATAATCTAATAATTCTTCCATTGAATTAACCTTATTTCCTACCTTCTTTAATACTCTTACCCTATCATTATATGGAACTATTATATCTACTCTTGATCCTAATGTTATATATGATATTTTACTACCTGCTAATAACTTATTTTCATTATTTGGATTTACTAATGAAAATATTCTTCTTGTAAAAAAACCTGAATATAATATTAAATTATAATATCCTATCAAATCAGACTTTAATGTATAAACCATTCTCTGATTATGCTCCGACTTATCTATATCATATGCAAAATTATTTGAACCATATTCATACATCTCTTTTATTATATACGAATCTATTGGTAAATATTGAGTGTGATTATTATATATCCTTAAATATATTGATATTCTTAACTTATTTGATAATCTCTCTATCTTAATTATCTCACCATTCGCCGGACTATGATATATATTTTTATTATAATCTTTTATATTATTTGGAGAATAATGAAATAATATTAAAAATAATATTACTATTATCAATACATATTTTATATTACTTCTCCTATATATCAATACAACTAATATTACCAATAATATATAAAAATATTCATGATAAAATATATTCGATATCATTTTTATTCACTTTATTTCTATTTTTATTTACTTTATATCTATTATATATTTTAATTTTTATTTACTTTTTTATATACTTTATATAAATTATTATATCATTTTATAATATATAAATTATTATATCATTTTATAATATATTATATTATTCTTGAATTTTATGTCTAACCTCTTATTAATTATTATACCTATTCTTATTCTCATTATTTTTTACCTTTTTTTTGAAAACAAAAATAATGAATATTTAGATAATATGAACGAAAATGAAAAAACACTTTTATGCTCATATTCTGAAAATACTAAAACATCTATATGCCAACCTACTACCATTCCTCTTACTCAAATTAAATATAATAAAATTTTCACTAATTACCCTATCAATAAATACAAAAATAAAAATGATTTTATTAAAATACCCTTTAAACGTAATACATTTAAATTTGACGGTGTATGGAATGAAGAAATTTCTCAACTTAATGATCCTAGATTCGCTAGACTTAACTGGAATCTCTAATATTAGTTACCGTTATATAGTTTTTATTTTTACTATAAAAAATAAAAAAAAATTGATACTTATTTAAAGTTATTATATATATATTTAATCAGACTAACAACTTCGATTATCATGAATACCGCACCAACTACTCCTACTACTCCTCGTCATCCTAAGGATAACTTTGAAGATTATATGAGTGACAAAGCCACTGAAATGAACGAAAACAGATGTTTAAACATCAATATCACACCAACTAAATTGTTTGATCAAAGCACTCCTTTGACTCCAATTACTCCCAGGACTCCGATTTCTATCTTGTCCGGTGTTTCTACACCTTTGACTCCTCTGACTCCTTTCTTTCCTCAGACCCCTACTCTTAATAGAGTTATGTCTCCTATGGATACACCTGATATGGATACACCTGAAACAATCAACTTGCATCGTCTCGATGATGCTATGAATCGTTCTCGTGTCAGAACCGCAAGTCAAAGGAATCTCCTTGATGCTTTCAATAACACTACTTCAGATTCTGATAATTTGATCTCTCCTAAGAGAATCAAAACTGTTAATATTCGTGAAGAAGCCTTCAGAAGACTTGAAGAACAAAATATCGCCTACATTCGTAAGAATGGTGCTTTTATTCCTACTTCTCTCAATGAATTCTGTAATTTGGATCTTGGTAACCAAGTATCCATTCTTCGTGAATTGAACAATATCCTATCTGATTTACATAATGAAGGATTTGATATCAGAGAATTACGTGCTCAAGTCTTTATTAGACTTATTCAATTACGAAACGCTCTCGGTTCTGATTACCCCGAACCTTCTGATAATTAATCCTTTCAACTCTTTTTTTATTAAAAAAGAATGTAACCCTTCGGGGTTTTTATAATTTCTTTATTTCTACTTAAATATTTATATTAGTTATATATATAAATATGTTATCTAATATTGCTAAACTTGATCTAATTGGTATTAGTATTATTATTTTATTAATTATTATTGTTATTCTTGATAAACGTGATAAGGTTTTTGAAAATTTTAAAACTAATAACCAAGTTACTACTAAACAAACCGCTAATAATCGTTATCAAGTTGAACCTTTCTATTTAAATGGTAACTCTAGAAATAATTATTCTGATTTTACTACTATCGGTTCTATACCTCCTGACCCTATGGTTTATCAATGTAATCAATCTACTAACTGCTCTACTGCCGAATTTAACGATATCAGTGATAAAAATCAATCTGTATGTAAAAATTGCTCTACCGGTTTCCCTTGGAGTGTTCTTAATGCTAGATCTTCTGGTAGAGGACGTGTCCCTACTTATATTCTTTAAATTTCTTTCCATATCATTATTTTATATTTATATATATTTATCTAAATATATATAACCTTCTTTTTTTATAATTATTTAACATAATAAATCTATATTACACATAACTCTTTCATAATTCTCTTCTATATCTTTTGGAGTATATTTTAAATTTAATATATTTTTTGAATATTCTCCATAATTTTGCATTATATATATATCCTTCTCTGTTGCATTTACATAATTCTCATATATATCCTTCAAAAATTTACATATCTTCTCTACCTTCGTTATTCCACTATATGATACTATTGTTAAATCCATTTTTACTAATAATAACTGATATAAATCCCTATCATTCGTTACTATATATATTGT
>Ga0172365_10000891_pt1 | contig 21069 bp, 23 predicted proteins | sample LakKivSesite48cm_FD_114535 | JGI IMG/M metagenome (GOLD analysis project Ga0172365, IMG submission 114535) | Sediment microbial communities from Lake Kivu, Rwanda - Sediment site 48cm | ecosystem: Environmental > Aquatic > Freshwater > Lake > Sediment | place: Rwanda: Western Province, Lake... | reverse complement strand
CCGCCCTGTTTTTCAGAACTGTCCTGAGACTCATCCACGTTTGATAAAAAATCGCTGCCGTTAGAAGCTGACCCCAGGCGCTGTTGAATCATTTTTGTCATCCAGCTGTCCTCTTTGTAAACATTCTTTGGCCCTTCTTCTACTTCCTTTGAAACCACCAGACCGGTGGACATCTTGAATGCACCGGACAGCATGTAGCGCAGAGCGTCTGCTTCGTCGTCATCGTCATCATCTGGGATTTCAGTTATCCTCCCTGCAGCGTCCTTCTTCCAGTGGTACTGGGCAATGTTATTTATCGACAAATTCATCATCGGGTCTTCACCGATGTCATGGATAAAATACAAATTAGGCTGGTCAGTACCAGGAGGATTTAACAACCATTTAACAACGCTTATGCCACCAACAACAGAGCCTGCACCTTTCTCGGTCTTTTTCATGTTAAACCCCTTTTTTGAAAAGAGTTTTATCATCTTTGGGTCTGCATTGTCAGGAAAGATGCCTGCACTGTATTGCAAAAATGGCTCGCAGGACTCTAGCATCTGGTCTGGGTCGAGGCCTGGCATGGTCACAAAATGGGTCACGAAACACCTGCCGCCCTCTTTGAGACCTTGGGTGTACACGAAGTTGTGTGTATGCCCCCAGTCGATACCACCAATAAATTGTCCGCTTCGGGTCTCCTTTAGAATCACCATTAGCTGGGCCTTGGTGAAGTCCTTTGGATCTCCGGGTGGAGCCTCGGCAAATATTTTCTCGTGCGCCTGGGCTGGCGTAATGACGTGTACCATTTTATTTAGTCGCTGGTACACCAAGCCAAACGAACTTGGCTTGCGGCACAGAAGCTGCGCCTGGGCCATTTCAGTTGAGTTACCATTGAACTTACCGATGGTTTCAGGGATGGTCTTGAGCAGAGACGACGTTGATTTTTGGTGAGTTGCCAGACGTGTCTTACATGCAGGGAATAGCTTGCAGTTTTTGCAACCTGCAAAACCCTCCATAGGAAAGTAGGTTTCCTTTTCTTTGATGTTCATGGAAGCATATGTCTGCTCATCTACATGGCGCAAGTCCTCATCTGAGACATACAGCTTGAGCCTGGGCTTCTCAGGCTTGTGTCTGGATGGAAGACAGGCCTGTGTTACGTCAATAATGTTCCATGAACGGATTTTGAGGCCAGAGTTCTTTGCATTGTCGATTTCCTTCTGCACCAAACCGAATGCTTGCTTCCTGGTTGAGGTAAGCATGGTAATTGGCAGATTCTTGCCACGACCGGCAGGAATGTTCTGAGATTCTGCATAGGCAGCTGGGTTAGAAACAACGTCAACCTCATCAATTACAAACAAAGGGACGTGTTCGCTGTTGGCACCGGCCATCGTACAAATAACGATTTTGACGTAGTGGTCCTTCTCGACGTACTCGTCAATGACCTTCTTGATTTCAATAAACTCACCCTTCTCGTCTGCATTATAGGCGGCATATTCATCCTGGGTGAGGGAGTGTCTGGTGCGTGGATTGTAGAAGCGCACGATTTTTGTCATACGCTCGTTATCACCAACAACGAAATCGCGCAGGTAGGGACGACGGAAAGAGCGTTTGACGTACTCCTGCGCCTTCAGGGCTTGGTCCTGGATAGCCGCCATGTGAGCAACATTTCTACCACAGTGGAGCAAGGCCAAGACTTCGATTACGGAGGCTGAGAGAGTCTTGAAAGAGTCACGACTCGCGAAGTACAGCACCCGCATAAACTCTTCATCAGTACCCTCAAGCATCTTACTGTACACCTCCCACACCATGTCCATGGGTGAGGATGTAGTTGCCTCATCGACCATCCCATCGGGCAGGTCCAAGGCAAGGAATATCACTATCCAGTCGTGCAGCTCTTGCTTGTTCTTGCAGATGCGAAAGAGAAACCGTCTTTTAAGGGCTTCTTCGTCTGCAAGTTTGATATCTTCTTCGTCGCTCATTTACTCTAAGCTCTTCTTGATTTTTTCTTTCTCTTTGGTTGCCCAAATAGAGAGAACATCTGCTTCTGTGTCTTCAGGCAGCGGCAAGTGGGCAGTGGGGACAATGGGGAGGCCACTGTGCTTCACCTCAATAGTGCCACCGATAGAACGCTTCTGGTCTTGTCCTGTCAGCTTCATCAGAGCTTCTACAATTTCCTTCAATTGCTTGATGGCTTGGGCAGGTGTTTGATCTGCCTTCTCCAGGTAGGTTACATCACCAGTCATCATGTACATGGCCATGTTGTCGCCATGCATCTTGCGCATAACGCCCATCATATCTGCCGCAAGGTCGATGCCCTGGGCAATGGTAATCAGAGCCCGTGCCTTTGCCCTCTCACCGGCTAAGGCAATGTAGTCACGAGCTTTGGTGTCCCAATTATTTGCAACTGCAGTGTGGACTATCTGTCCCAGGCCAAACTCAGACCGCAATGCCCTGATTTCAGACAAGGTTCTACCCTGCAAGAAAACTGCGAACAGATTCTCACTCACGGATTCCGATAGGGGATAGGTCTCAGACCCACCCTTCTTGAAATTGACGTAGAAATACCTAAGTGCTGATAGCTCTGGCGCTGTCAACCACGGGTGGTTATTTCCTAGTTCTTCGAGGGACAGTACTTGCTCTCCTCTTTTTTCTAGCTGATTTGACATTCTTCTTCTTGGCCTTCTTTGGCGGCTTTTCCTTTGTTACAGGAAAGATTGGATTACCATTCAAAAGTACCTTCAGTTCCCACTCGGAACCAAAAAACATTTTTACGGTATTTTGCAATTCAGTCAGACGCTCGAAGTAGGGCTTGTCTGGATTGATAAATGCAGAGTTCCATTTATAGGACAGTACTGCACCTTCGATGTCTACCTCTGCCACAGAGGTTTCAAGTTTTGGGTCCACTGCGTATGGCCACAGTTTGACTTGCATCACCTGCGCCTCGTGCATGATGCCAAACTGTTTGAGGATGGGCTTCAACTGCATCAGCTGTTTCTTGATACCGTCACCTTCCTCCGTAACGGAAGAGATGTTCCCCACGCTTTCGTCTTTAGTTGACATTAAATACCTCCCCTTTCATGCAGCATCTGTCGCAGTCTCTCTTTTGAGGTCCCCTTAGGTGGTGCGAAAGAGTTAAGGAACTTATCAAAGGCAGCCTGTATGCCTTCCTTCTCAGACACTCGCTTGAGCTTGGCCTTCTTGTTGTCGGCAAACATACGGAAGACGACCTTCTTGCCTTGGACAAGTTTTTTGACTGCTTCCTGCATCTCATCGACGTAAGCCTTGTCTGGTCCATAGATGTCAATCAGTGTCTTGTCCCAGGCTTTGACATGCTCGAAGTGCGCAGCGGTGATTTCGCTATCTACTCTAATAGCAAACGAGCGAATGACAGAGCAAGCAATGCCGGTATTTACTGTGTTAATTAAGTCGCCGTCTCCATTGTAGAGAGACAGCTTCCTGTCGATATCTGCATCACTCCTGGTACGCCAACGTGGAGCGCCAACGTACGTCACACGCCCAATCTCTTGAGGCAGGTGGATATGCCCTGAGATGATTTTCTTGTTGTTCAAGAGGGCAAGGTCAATGCCGTCAGGTGCATAGAACGCATTCTCAAACAATGCACCTTGGAACGTTTGGTGACAATACACCGTCTTTACGTTCAGCGCATTGAATGCCTCAATGAACTGGGAATGGTCGAAGTAATACGGCATAAAGCCATTCCCATTTATTACGACAGGCTTGTCTACCACTGTCACCTTATTCATTCCAACAAATGAAATCATGGAGTGGGGGTAACCGCTGGTTGGTGTCACTTGGTCGTGATTGCCAACCATCAAGATAATTTTCTCGATGTTAGGTGAACCTGCAAACAGCTCCAAGTATCGACGCCAAAGCTCGATGCAGCGAACATTTAGCACGTCATGCGTATTAAATTGGTCGCCAAGAAACGTGATGGTGTCAATGTCTCGGTTCTTGTCTATCGTGGTCACCACGAGCGACAGGAGACGTTCACAGTCTTCCAACTCGTCAGGCGTGCAATGTACATCGCCAACTACCAGATTAATCATTTGGTCCCGCCGTCAGTGGTTTGTAACCCCACGCCACAACTGCAGAGCGTGGAATAACAACGACCTTTTTGTCTGGAACGATACCGGTATAAGCGTTCCTGTAGTAGTCTTTGCTCCAGTCCTCTTCCACGTAAACGCAATCTGCCCTCCCGACAGAAGTAGGGGGAGCAAATACCTCCAACCGCATCAGGGACTTTTCTCCGCTGAGTAACGACAGGCCTTTGTTTGCTGTCTTGTTGTCTGGTCTATTGGGAGCAAGGCAGAGTACAACGTGTTCATCCGTAAAAAACAGCATATTGGGTGGTTTCATTTGTATTACCTTAATCTCTTCATTTTTTGGTGGCAAGTGGTTTATTTTATTAACTAATTCTTCTGACAGCAATACCGATGAGTGGTAGTCTAAGGTTTGGGCAGCGCAGTCTCTTATGGTTGGACTCGGGTCATTCCGTACCATGTCTGCAAGCAACAGGGCAACGTTATTGTCAATGTGGCCTTGAATACCTATTAGAGCACCCTCGCGGACAACAACGTCTGGACTGTAAAGCAACGGGACTAAAGTAGTCCTTGCCAATGCACTGTCTTTGCATTGATTTCCAAATTCTTCTGCAGCGAATGTCAGGTCTGCAAGCAGTTGGGCTCTCCCCTCCTCGGCAGCTGCGACTTTCAGTTTTTGAACAATCTTATCAATATTTTCTTTTGTCATACTTCGGTTGCCTCTATTTTTATGACCCATCTACTACCGTCGTGCGTCATCTCTAGCTTCTCGAACGGCAGTCTTCCTGCGTATAGAGCGAAGTTAACCTCTCCGTCGATAACAACGTCTTTGAGAAATTGAAACTGCCGTCTGGGAATTTCTGGTCCAGAAGAATCAATGTCAAGGATTTTGACGATTACCTTCTCGCCACTGCCGTCACCTACTCTGATTCTCCTAACAATCCGTTCCATGTTAAAATACCTTCTTCAGCTTCTCTACAGCCTCTCTGACAGCCAGGGTAGATGCAGCACAGTTGAGGCGGAAGTAGTTATTTGATACCCCACATGCGTCGCCACGAACAACGAACACCTTTGCGGCATTAAATGCATTTTTGAAACGGTCAGCATCGTCCGTGGCATTAATCCAAGCAAACATACCGCCACTCTTACCAAGTGCGCCATCCATATGGCATTGAGGCAGCACGGATTTAATTGCTGCAGCATTCTGAGAAATCGTGTTCCTGATGGACTCGCGCACCTTCTTGTAAATGACCTCGAATTTCATGTTGTGCTCAAGCATATCGATTGCCATCAGCTGTGACAACGTGGAGACGCCTGACGTGGTGGTCTCAACGTACTTTGCAGCCAGTTCAGCCTCTTCCCGCTTTCTGAAGATTGCCCAACCTACCCGAAGACCAGACATGCCAAACACCTTGGACATTGAGCCGATTATAACATCTGCCCGCTTAAGCGACTGAGCCTCTTCTGAGTTTTGGTTAAAACCGTAAATATCAGATGCATACACCGAGTCCCAAATTATCGACTCACCTGGAAGGTGGACCCCATCGTCATTGCCGGTTGGATTATTAGGGAAGGTGACGACAGAGACAGTACCGTCAAAGTATTTTTTGTCAGGTGACACAGAGGTGAACTTGTCGCCAGCCAAGACAGGGATTCTCGGCCAGTAGGGTGCCTCTGCGTAGACCTTCTTGTACTGGTGAATAGCTGCCAACAAGGCCTGGGTCGCTCCATTGGTAACCACTACGTGACCAGGGTGGTCCTCGTCACAGATACCGTTGGCGATTGAGTAAGCCATAATAGCCTTCGTCAGCTGCGGAAGCCCCTCGCATTGAGGGTATGCGATGTCTTCTGCCACCCAGTCTACCGGGCGGTTCCGCGCAATTGCGTATGCCTCTCTCACTACGGTAGCTTCACCGATTGCGAGATTGGTCCATCCAGGTACATTGCCTCTATTTATCAAGCTGTCCATTTTAGAATCCGATTCTGGCTTGAATGCCTCCATCAAGCCTACTATTTGCCCATAGTCCTAGATTGACACCCCAAAACAAATTTCGTTCAACAAACACCCCTAAAATCATTTGATCGGGGATAGGTATGACTGGCTTTGTGCTGCCAAGTGGGTCGGTCAGAGACAAGCCAAGCTGAACACCTGCAGACCACTTGGGACGCCTGTCTACTTCCTTCTCGACTATCTTGACCTTCTCGACTGTACTCTCTTTCCAGAGCTTCACAAGCTCGTCCACATTCAACTTAGTCTGAGAGGACGAATTGGTATTGGTCTGGGTGCTGGTCTCGCTCTTGTCAATCTCCGTCTCTGTAATGGTTTTCTCTCCATCAGGCTTGACGGTCGTGGTGGTGGTCCTCTGCAGGTTGGATTTCTTTGAGGCAGTCATCTGAGTGATTAGCGTCTTAATTTCCTCCAGGTTCACGGTAGTCTGCTTGGTCTCGTGGTGAATCTCAACACGCTTCTCAACCTCCACAGTCTTGACCTTGGTGGGCGCAGTATATCGGCCTGCCGTGAATGCACCTGCCAGTACGATTGTTGCTACGATAGCTATAATTGCAGTCTTCTTATTTAGCACGCTTCTTACCCCTTCTGCTTCTCACATTATTATTCTTTTTGATAATTCCATCTGCAAAACCTCTCTGTACTGCAGTCGCTGCAGACATGTAGTAGTCGTTTGCACAGAGGGATTGAATTTCCTCAGCTGGAACACCAGAATGGAGGGAAAGGGTGGAGTAGTACATAGCTGACAGAGCCTCTACCTCTTTCGCCAGGGCAATTACCTGGTTGGTCGTCATGTCTGCCGCTACGCCACCGTTGTGAATCATAAAGCGGGTGTTCTCTGAAAGCATCCGAGTCTTGCAGGCCTGGATAATCAGGGTAGCAATTGACTGACACTCACCGTAGGCATAGCAATGCACATCGTTGTTAGCCGTTCTGATTGCATCGTAAATGCCCCATCCTGCACCTTCCTCGCCACCGAGGGAAGAGAGCACAAGCTGGATTGGACCTCGCGTGCGGTCCAGCTGTCGCAGGTGGAAAATTAGTTCGCCAGCCGTTGGTGTATCAATCGGCCCAAACAGATATAACTCCCGATACTTGGGATTGAGTTCAACAATTGTGTGTTCCTCGAAGTTTTTTTTCTTCTTACGCATTAGCCAGCCTCTTGAACCTCTTTGATAAGGTTAGCCTCAGTTGACCAGTAAGGCCACATTGCCTTTAATGGAATCCACTTTGTCTCTGCAAAATTCAAACGCCCAATAGAATATTTTTGCGAGTACATGCCCCTATTCCTGTCATAAAATCCAACCCCAACGTAGCCAGTGCGTGAACCGTCGAGGCGGAACTTAGCAACTCGAATAAATGTAGCACTGGAAATGTCTTGGTCTGGGTCTGAACACACAAACTCTTTGCAAGGTGCAAGCATGATACAAGTGGTGGCAATTTTTGTGATTTCGGAAGAGCCATGGAAGTCGTCAAGCTCTGGGACAATGTTCTTAGATGCACCTTTACGTAGGTGGGCAATGCATAAAATGGGGATACCTAGCACGAGGGTTAGGTAGCGCAACTTCTTCAACAGCTTGCCCATTTCGTCGTTCTTGTTGCTGTCCTTGCCGTCGAGGTCAATGTAGTGCAAGTGGTCAATGATGATAAGGTCAGAATTTTTGTGGACCTTCATGACCTCTCGGTCAAGTGTGTCGATATCAAAGTCGCCGCGCACACGGTAGTACGTACTGAGAGTCGAGTATTTTTTCTTGATTTCTTCGTCCACTTCATCGGAGAACTTATCCAACGTCTCTTTATAGCGCCCCAGACGCCACTCGGCATAGCCAAAGCAATCGCCCGTGCCTGGATTCTCGTCAAGGAATCTCTCTAGCAAAAGGTTGTACTTGATACGCCGCTCGATTTCATTTTCCTCAGCTTCGAGGAAGAATGCACTAACTCGGAAACCCCTTTCGGCATTGCACTTGGCGACGATTTTTGCTATTTCGGTCTTACCGACGCCGGTACGTGCCCCAATAACAATCAAGTCTTTGCGAGCAATCTGAATCAGTGAATCGTCCAGAAAATTGACACCGTAAGCCAATGGCTTAAGGTTCTCTTTGTAACGCTCAGACTTCTCCCTGGAAACGCGGTCTGCCATTGACTCCATGGCGTCTGGAGTAAGGCCAAGGGTCGAGTCCAGCTTCTGGAGCTTGTTTGCACCCTGTTCCCAGAGTTCGTAGGCAATTTGGTACTGACCTGCATTGAATGCAGTACTAAGCTCAATCGCCTGGGAGACAATTAAGCGGCTCTTTGCCCAGTTGGTCAGCTTGGACTGGATAATGTCCATGCCTACTTTATTGGCGATGCCGACACACTCACTAGCTGCCTTAGCAAGGCTGGCTGTGTTATCAGAACCATGCGTACTGACAAAGGCCTCAAACTCAAGCAACGTGGGAGGCCGTTTGTATTTGTCGCGGAACTTACCAAAGATGGACCACAGTTCTACCAGAACCGCAGATGTCGTGGCAAACCAGTCTTTGTTAACCTCGATGGCATCAAGCTGGCGAACAAACTCAGAATCTTGCAGCGCGTGCCCGATTACTGCCTGTTGGTGTATTTTTGTAAATTCTTCGGTTTTGGCAGACATAAGAAAATTCCAGACAGACCTACAAAACGAACCCTAACACAACCGCACAAAAGAATCAAGGAGCCATGAATCATTCACAGCCCCTTGATTTTTGTTTTTACTCGTCTCCGCTATTCTCTAGCATTTCTTCCACATCGTCGTCCGTGTCAGTTGGAGCGTCCAGAATATTGTCACTGGGGCCACTTCCTACCTGGAACTTGGAATTTTTCTCTTCCTCCAGGAGACGCTTGACAACGAACTTCTGCAGGTCCACAGAGTCACGAAGCCCGTTCAGCAAAGCTGGCTTGCCAGTGAACTTCTTGCCATCGACGGAATAAGTGGTGTTATTGATGCGCTCAATAATTCCCCACCGAGTACCGAGACGGAACACCTCTTCATGCTGATTTACTACACCATTGGCATAGTCAATCGTGAACTCACCAGAACGCCCTGCAGGGCCAACCGATGATTTTTGCATCCAGACTGCCACCTTATGACCGGTGATATCTGCAGTGTCTGAAACGTCTTTACGAGCCTCATTTTCAAACGCATTACCAAGCTCGTCAGTACGTCCCGCCTTGTTTTTATTCCGCTCAACGTGAACAAAATACTCACAGTGGTGGAGGACGCCGAAGCTCGCTGCTGCTTTTGTCTTGTTGCCTCGTTTTTGCTCCAGCATATCCATTTCTGCTCGCTGCTGACAACAGAGCACAAGGTGGAAATTGTTGCGTCGTTGGACTGGGAGAATTTTCTTCAAGCCAACTTGCATCGTCATTGCGTGGTCGCCAATTGTGTGCTTTTCGACGGTCTCAAGCTCTGCTTCTCGTCGGCCTTGAATACCGTTGATAGAGTCAACAATGACCATCTTGACTGGAGCGCCCTTCTGGCACATTGCATTGATTTCACCTGCAATTGTGTCAAAAACCTCTCCAGCTCGATTTACCTCGAAGACGATGTACCGGTCAAGGTCAACCCCGAGCGACTTCAGAGTATCGACCGACATTTGACCATCATCACGAAATTCGGTGTCGAACTTGATGACAATTGCCTCAGGGTCGTCTCGATGCAGCTGCCCAATGGTGGCATTGGTCAACAGTGATTTACCACCTCCAGGTGGACCCCACAAGAGTGTAGAGTATCCAAGAGGTAGCCCATGCGTCTTGCCGTAAATAAAATTCACGGAAGGTGACGGTGTTCGGATGACTTTTGAAAAGCGGTCTACCCGCTCTTTCACTGCACCATCCAACTTCTTAAGTTGTTCTGCCCATTTATTTGCCATTTTTAGTACCTGTTTGCGTGTGGGTTTGCGAATCCTGCTGGCATCTCAAAGTCGTCATCGCCCGAGTCTTTCGACTCAGAAGGTTGTGGTGAATGAAGAGGTTGATTGGGTTGCCAGCTTGAACGCTCTGAAATCAGTTTCTTTACAGAGTTGTACGCATTCTGGAACTCAAGAGCCTTTCCTCCTATGTATGAAAGGACTGTGATAATTTCATTCAGTCTCTCAGTCGCAGCCCTAACCTGTGGGTTGACTTCTGCGACAGCTTCGCGCATTTCCTTCGACGACTTTGTTTTGCGCTTCTCAAGCTCTGCATCTGCACCAAGAAGTGCTTCGGCATAGGCAATATCGCGATGGTGCTTTGCTACGTTCCGTTCATGGGTCAACAGGGTGATAGTTCTGTTCAACTTACCCCAATTGTCTGCAAAGCAACTCAACAACTCAGCCGCATTGTGCGAATTAGTTTGAGCAACTTCCTGCAACCTGACTTCCGCCGCAACCACCGCTGCGATATCCAAAAGGATTGGGTTGCCTACTCCGTCTCCAGCGGGAACAATGTATTTTCCAATAGGTGAATCAATAGACATTTAAAGCTCTCCAAAAAAGCCCGTCTGTTGGTGTAAAAAAACAACACCACAAACATCACACCAACAGACGGGGCACAGGTTAATTAGATTGCGTTAAACTCGGCTTCAAACTCGTCGTTTGAAACCTCTTCAGCTGCTGCAGCTGGCTTTACAGCCTTTGCTGCTGCAGGCTTTGCTGCTGCCTTCGCTGGCGTCTTGATTTCGTCAGAAGCCATTGAAAAGAGGTCTTCCTCTGCAGGTGTTGCACCTTCTTCAAGGAAGGTAGCCTCTTCATCGACTGGCTCTGCCTTGATGCCGAGAATGCGAGACACCTCGTCGGGATTATCATCCTCCAGGTCAGCAATCTGCTGCAACTGCTCATCCGAGTAACGAATCTTCGCCTTCTCTGCCTCGAAGTCTGGAAGGACGGCAAGAGCCTCCTGTGCCAGCCTCTTGTCGAGAATGTGAGTGGCAATGACTTCAGAGCCATCAGGACGCTTGGTGCGATGCACATCAACCGTGTCTGGAGTACCGAAGCCGTTGCCAGTGCGAGTGAACTCAAACCAGACACCCTTAACACCCATCGGGGTGTAGCCGTCCTGAATGAGAGCCTTCACCTTCGTGCGAAGTGCCTTCATGGCCTGCGTGTTGAGACGCAACACACCAAGCTCGCCACGCTGATTGACGGCATACACACGATACTTCCCGTCGTAGCCGTGGTCTTTCAGCCACTGAGTGTGAGGTGCCTGCGCCTTCTTGATTTGCGCTTCAGAGGCGTTCTTCTGCCTGCCAATTGCCTTGATTTCCTCAATACGGTCAAGGTGTTTCTGGCGCTTCACAAAGAGGGGACACTCTTTAGTGACAGTGGACTTGCCGAACTGAAATTCGCGCTCGCGAGTGCAGAGGATTGGGATGCCTCGAACCTTACCCTTCGCATCGCGACCTTGCCAGAAGTAGGTGTGCCAAAAGGTGGTGTAGTCACGCCCTTTGACCAAGCTCTTCATTGCAGGGAGAATACGAAAAACAGCGGTGCTGTCCTTCTCCAGGGACCAGTTTTGGAAGCGTGCCCCTCCGTAATTGGGGTCCGCAAAGCCTTCCGGCATTTCATTGTTTTCGATGTTACTCATGGTTTTTATTACCTCTATTTTGCTTTCTTGATGATTTCAACGATGTTTTCTTTGTTCACTGTGAACGATGGGTCGAGAATTTCAGATGCCGTTCTGGCGAAAAGCCCCTCGATGAGTTCTTTTACTCTGGGGTCTGGTGTATTAAGGACAAATACCGGAACTCGGTCATTTGTCAATTTTTTTGTGATTGTTTGGTTTACGATATCAGCACGATAAATTGCTGTCAACAGTTTGTTTGCCAAAGGCAGGATGTGATTTGCGATTGCGTTTCTGAGGTCTACCCTCTTTACTACAGGTGTAAGATTAAGAGTCGAAACAATGTCCCCATCAACATCAAAATTACTAGCCAACCTGTTGATTTCATTGGTCAAAGCAATATACTGCGACGTACTAAAAGTGGGCTGATAGCGGGCATTTTGGGGCAGGTCGTCCACCGGCTGGCCGTAGGTCAATTCTACTGCATCCGTGAAGATTGTGAATGGATAGTCTCCCTGCATGACAATGGAGGACTCTCGCACAAACAGGTCTACCTCTGCGAGCTTCGAGGCGTCTCCATCAAGGAACACACCAATCAATCGGTTGGGGACAGTGAGTTGCAAAAGTTTTTCTTTGTCTTCTTTCACACTGGCGCGAGACTGTTCACGTATGACTTCGTAACCGCTCTTAATCGAGTAGGGAACCTCAGACGTTGGTCGGTCTACCACAATTTGTGCTGCCTTGATGGCAGCAATCAGTGCCGGTACTGGGCTCTGTGATTCTACCTCTGGCTCTTGTTGTTTTGCCTCTTGCTTCTCTTCTTTATTTTTCTTGCTCATCTTCTTCTTCTGCCTTTAGCTTAAGTGGCTCTCTAATGGTTGAATATTTCTTGATGCTGAAGCCCTGTCCAGGCTCACGAATGTGCAGCAGAAAGGCCATTACAGCGCCCTTCTTAACCTCGTCTTTGATTTCTTGTTTCAGTTTTCCTGTGTCATATGAAGGCCAGATTACCAGTCGTTTCTTTGACCCGCCGATATCTACCAACAGGCTCATTGCCTCTTTTGTAGACTGGTAATTGAAGATATCTCTATCTTCGATATACCCAAGTGCGGCACACATGTATCCGCCATTTGGCATCTTCTGTGCTGCCTCAATTTTTTCGTACGTCACCAGATCAATAACTGGGCATTCTTTCGACTCGTTAATCCTTGTATCTCGATTCCAGGCCTTCCACCTGTACCTCATTCTCGGCTGGTCTTTATCCAGGAGAGACAGACACTCAAACTCTTCAATCAGCGGTTTGACGACTGCGCGAAGGTCTTCACCGTATGCAGGCAGGATTTTTTTGCGTGCTTGATATTTACCGATGGAGTCGAGTAGTGCATAGTTTGTCTTCTTTGCGTTCTTGGCCTGGGTCAATGCTGTCTTCCAGGTCTTCTTCAGTTCTGGGATTCTCGCTTCTTCAATTTTCTGAGCGTACGCCTCTATCATCGCATTGTCAAACTTTTCCAATTTCTCAATAATTGAAATTTGCTCTTCAAACAGGCTGTCCATCACGCCTGCCACAATCATCGAATATACGTGTGTTCGACTGATTGAGTTCTTGGCAAGGGTGTACTTTGTTTTGCCGTCTACCTCAGATGACGTGAGACCAGTCTCTCGATGTGCCACGATTTTCGAGACAAAATCCTGCATGGAGACGTATGGCGCATACTGGGAAATTTGCTCGTTTGCCTTCTCGCCAACGCCGTGGAGCAAACCAACTGGTGCGACAACCTTGTCGCCGTGGATTTCCCAATAGTGGGTTGACTTTGTGAGGTCTGGCAGGGAAATAAACTTCGAGCACTGGACCCAGAATTTTTCGTTGATGTCGTTTTTATCTGCATTCTTGAGGACCGAGCACCACCACTCAAGAGGGTAGTAGAATTTCAGCCACGCGCACGCATAAGCAATGACTGCGTAAGATACCGCGTGTGACATATTGAATCCATACTGAGCCCAGGTCTTGAGGAAGTCCCACATCTTATGGGCATTCTCTTCACCAATCTGCTTAGATGCATTCTCGACAAAGAAACTAAATGCTGCGTCAACTTTGTCCTTCTTCTTCTTGGCAACGCTGTTGCGGAACTCTTCTGCATCGCTACCAGAGCATCCTGTCAGATTCTGGTAAATGGCCTGCAGCTGTTCCTGGAAACACAAAATGCCATACGTCTCTGGTAGCATTGTCTCCAAGATTGGCAGAATGTCTGGGCTTGGAGTAAGGCCACGAGCACGTCTGGCGTACTCGATGAGAGCATTGTGGCCGATTCCTGTTTCTGGGTCACTGACCATAACGTCAAGAGGACCTGGGCGGTCAAGTGCGGTGAATGCTGCAAGGTCTCGCACAGATGAAATAGCGTGCGACCCGTCAATCTTTTTATAGTCGAAGTACTTCAGCCACCGTGCTGCCTTGGCAAGCTGAAACACTGACTCGACGTTGCCAGCCGTAATATCGGCAAACACTTTCTGGTCGTCGGGCAGGTCCCATATGTCGTACGTTTGCGTACCGTCAATCGAGAACACCGTCTTGTGTTTGGCGATTTTGTCGCTATATGTACCTGAATGTCTCTCCTGAATCAGGCGGATACAGTCTTGGATATCTCGCAGAGAGTTAATAACCAAGAAGTCCATCTTGATGCCACCAACACCCTCGACACCCTCAGCCGTGAAAGCGGTGACATTGTAACCACCGACAGAGGTCAGTGGCACGAATGATGAAATTTTCTTGTTGGAGATTAGATAGGCGCAGGCGTGTCGCCCCTTCTGGCGAGGTAGACCGATGCACGACTTAACAATTTCCCAGTCCTCAGGATAACGCTCGATGTAGGTACACAAGGCTTCGTCAGTGCCACCGTGGCCTGGCTCGGAACTACCCTTAACCCAAGAGCCGTCCAGGGTGTAACCTACGCAGAATTGGTGGTCATCGACACCCTGAGGCGGATTGTAGAACTTCTTTGTCAGCTGCTCAATGTCTGGAGGCACGTAGCCAGTAACGTGCCCGCCGCACTTTTTACACTCTGAGATAGGCTCTTGAGTGACGTGCAATTCACCACACTTGTTACAAATCTTGCGGCAAGCTCGCGAAACGTCCTTGACCGCAGATTTTACCTTCAGGGTGGTGTCAACTGAAATTTGGGCATAGTACTCACCAAACCGGTCCTCGAACCACCCTGGATAGTTTTTTGGTAAAGTACCAGTCTCAGAGCTATTGGTGATAGCAAGTATCTTCATTTATTGGTCCAGAAAGGAATGAGGTCGGCACCGGTCTCAAATGCTTGTTGGGCAGTCATTTTGCCTTGCTCTGTCTCCAAGATAAAATCCTTAGGCACAATGTGCTTAGTTCCATCCTCAACCAGGAACTCTATCACATCGTCACCCTCTTTACCAACTAAAGGTTCACGAAAAGGTAGGTCTTGGTCGATGTCAGGCAGTTTTCCAGACTTGATGCGGTCCAGGGTAATGAAACGGTCTAGAGATAGACCGTGCTTAATTGGGTCAATATGGGTGATGCCCAACAGGTAGCAGAGCAACAGACCAGCGGCAGAGCCACGACCTGGGCCTGTAAGCCACCCCTGGTTGTCGTATATTCGGCAGACCTCTTCGTCAATATGGAAGTAGGGCAAGAGGTCAATGACGCCATTGCGATGGAGAATATCAATCTCCAGCTTTAGGCGCTCTACATACCGGTTATCCCGTGGCAGACGCCCCTTCTGCAGAATGAGGCGCTTTGTATGTGCCAACGAATCAGACGGAAAAAATCTGGTGGGCAATGACGTGGTGGTATCCAGCTCGAAGCCCTTGAAGCGTGCAGCCCACTCCTGGGTGTTGTCTACCCAGGCATCAAATTGTGACTGCTCGATTCCTAGCTTGTTTTTGAAGTAGTCACAGGCTTCGTTAGAACTTTGGCGATGGTAGCTGTTATGAAACTTCCAATTACCCTGCTGAGCCAAGCGAACGTCCTGGGCCACCTTCTCGTGTGGATGGGCGAAGTGTGAGTCATCGGCAATGAGGATTTTTGTGTTGTATTTTTGTGCAAGTTCGATTACGAATTTATTGCAGCCCAATTGAATATCGCCATCTGGTGCCGTATCGGAACACTCGTTACGGAAGAAGCCTTCCTTCCGTTCGATTTTTGCCACTACAATAGGTGTCTCCAGAGGGGTCCACTTCCGGTAGTTCATTACCTCGACGATAGTGACTTTTTCGCCACCCCGGTCATTGATTACCGCCTCAAGTTCTTCTGCCGTCAATTGCATGTTACTTGAGGTCTTCAGCTTTTTCGTGAAGAAAAACTTTTCCTGCTTGCCTTCTGGAGTTGTGACAATAATTGCCTTGGTCCAGTTATGGGAGCAGACGTGGGGGAAGACCTCTACGTAGAATCGGTCGCCAAACAAATGATGCATACGCTCAAAATACTTCTGGGCGATGTCAGGGCGTTTAGCCTCGAATAAATGCCGCTGAATCATGCCGATGAGGCAAGACGACGTTGCCGTGACGTTTTTGGCGGCAAGCTCTTCGATATCAGACCACGCGAACAGTGGCTTACGCTCTGAGCCATGGCGCTCCGCTCTGGCATCTGCTTTGGAAAGCAGCTGCACGCCCGTGGTGTAGGCGTCGTAATCCATAAAATGGGTGGTAATGTGCTGATACTTCAAGTAGTCAAAGAAACTACCGTCTTTGTGCTCATCTACCCATTTTTCCTTGTCCATGCCCCTGGGCACGGTATCGGTCTTTTCGATACCAGCCCCCTTTAGCAAGGGGCAGTCGTCATCTCGGTAATATCCCTCTAGACCAATGACTGGCTGTAGGTTGTATTTCTTACCCAGTGAATAAATCTCCTGGGCTGCAGCCAGAGACCCATGGTCAGTACAGGTGATAACCCCGCTACCGAGTTCTACCTCCCGTTTTGCAAATGCCTCAGGCGTAGACCCAGAGTCAAGCGATGCTGGATGACAGTGACATGTTGCGAATTGTTTCATTTTAGAGTTTTTCTTCCATCTCGGCACAAACTTCTTTGCTCATAAGCCGCTCAAAATAGCCGCTGTATATCAGCGCCTCCATCTTGGCGCTTACATCAAGGGGACCCATTATCTGTACCTCCCCGCCAGGATTGATGCCCAGGCGGTGAGCGACGCACACTGCATCCAAGTCGCTTATTGCTCGGACGATACATGCGCCGAGAAACTGGCTACCCTCAGGCAGAGATCCATCGGCAAAAGACAGCCAGTAGAAATCTCTCTTCATATCACCCGTGATTTCAAAGTCTAGTACCATTTTGGGTTTCCTTTCCAATCAAGCTCTTGTCCCGGAGGGAGGAATCGAACCCCCGATCTCGCGGCGCGCGTCCGCTTGCTCTGTCCCATTGAGCTACCCCGGAAGAATGGACCGCATTAACACACTTTATGGGTGTGGCCAGTGTACATCAGGTAAAAACTTGGTCCAAAAGAAACAAAGCTCGACGGCAGTGGAAAAGACCTACCAACCTTCATGAAGTGGTGGAGAACCTCAAAACTGCCGTCGAACTTTAAGCTAAGTTATTGGCGTTTATTTACGCGGACTTATTTACGCGGACAGAGACAGCACCTTGGCAGGCCACTTCTCCAACGAGATAGCGGCAGAAGCGAAGGTAATGTGAAAGAGGGTTGTCGGACGACCTTTCTTCTTGGTCAGAATTTTCTCCGACCCAGAAATGGTTCCGACGTTACCCGATGGGGTCTTTACCTGCGTGCTGCCTACCACAATGTCTTTGAGCTTCATTTTTTAATCCTCTTTGTTTAGTCTAGGCTCTCTTGCCTTTTACACTCTAAATCCTAATTGATTGTTCTGATTTTGTCAAACTGTTTTTTAGTGTTTTTTTTAGTTTGCCACCTTTGTATTGGAAACGAATCCAAGAAGCGTGTGGACAGCGATGTCGTGACTGACACCATCTTCCTTCAGTGCGTCATAGATTCCAAGGGGACCGAAGTCATTGCTGGGATTGGCCTTGAGCGCAAACAACATGCCAAGGTCGTAGTCAATCGGCTCTTCACGAGCCTTGAGAACTTCAATCGTCTCTTCAACGTTTTTGATTGCCCTGTTGTACCATTCCATGGGCGGATACCCCACCCCAGTGTCTTTGGCGTACTTCGTAACAAAATCAGCACCATCAGAGGCACCTTTGTCGAAGTCGAGGTGAGCTTTCTTGATTTTATTGTCCATGGGTAAATAGTATATTATTTTCTACCCAATGTCCAGTAAAAAACTGGTTTTCTACACCTTCATTTTTTCACGCAACTTGGTAACAATGTTCAAATACTCTTCCTCAAATTCCTCTGTGGTCATACCCACTGCAGCTGCAGCGATGTGGTCTGGTACGCCCTCTGGGTAACGTGCTTCAAGTTTCGCGAGGCTGTACCCGTAGCGCCGAATCGCGATGAAATCGGGTTCCGTCCTAATAAGTATTTGCATTTGTTCCTTTTTCACTGGTAGCTCTTAATCGTCTACTGCAGCTCCCGCTTCGAGGCCAAGATACTCTCGGAATGGAGTGAACTTCTTACCCTCCCAGAAGCCCCAAGTCTTTCTGTAGGGGCCTGCAATGACGAAAGTCCATGTGCCAGGCATCACGTACGTGATTTTGTGTGTGTAGGACGCTGGGCGGTACAGAACCTCGCCAGCTATGTGGGGGACTAACTTTTTGTCCAACTTGTCTGCACTGAGGACGTTCTCCGTGTAGCCGCCCTTAAGGATGGTCGTGATGAACCACCAAGGGTGGTCATGCTCTGCGCGATCTACATCCGGCATACGAATGAAGTGAATATACAAACGGACAGGAAACCACTTCGGGGTGAGGTAATATCGTCGAAGATACAGCTCGCCGTTTTTGGTAATGTTCCTATGTGGCAGGATTTTGTTTAACGCTTTTTCTACTAGGCTAGGTTTCATTTTGCTACTCTTTCTTAAATTCCAGGACAGCTGCACCGTCTTTTACTTCACCGTCCGATAAAACTGCAGATAGCTTGGCGTATTCTTTTTCGTTTTCTTGTTTTGACTTCTCTAGGAGGGTTAAGGTGCCCTGCAGTTTCAATATTGAAGCCCTGATAAGGACTTCCTGCTTCTTACACTCTATTGAATTTACTACTGCCAGCTTGTAAACCTTCATATCGATAACTTCTGCCGCCTTTTCTTGCCTGGCTACGTCATCAAATATTTCTGCCGCCTTCTTCTTTTCATCAGCTTTTTCTTCTTTGTCCGCTATCGCTTGTTTTATCTTCTTTACGTTATACGTTGCATCCCGAATGAATCGGTAACAATGCCCCATCCTCTCTCTAATTTTTTCAACTTCTTCATTTTCCAAAACTAGAGCTTATCTTCAAACGGGATTATGATTTCGTTGTAGGACTTCTCGTTGTCAGCATCGTCAACAGTGACGAAACGCTGGTCACCACAGATGTAGCCTGGTGTGGATTCAAACATGTACTGGCCACAAGTAACGTCAGGCGATCCGATTGAAATTGCAAATGCGTCTGGAGGCACGAGGCATCCATTTGTCAGCATAACAACACCGCCAGGGACGTTTGTGATGGAACCTACGTGTACGTGACCTACGCCAAACAGGCTGAAAGGTCCATCAACATGGCGTGCCGTATTCCATTTACAGATTTGCTGGTACAGGCCTGCGACATTGATGCTACGACCAGGGTAGCCAGGTTTAAGGACGGTATCGCCATGCGTCCAAAATGCCTTCCCATCAAACACTGATTCAACGATGTATGGCTTCTCGTCAAAACGGACCTCGACGTTCTTAAGGTCGCGCACAGCGTGGCGAAGAGCAATATAAACCATCATTTCGATTGAGTCCCATTTTTGTTGGACTGCCCGGTCCTGGTGACGATTCTTGTTACGTCCGTGGTTGCCAGACACACAGTCGATCTTGACCTCTTTGAACTGCTTTGCAAAAATCAAAGTGGCTTGAATCAGATAATGGAGCGTTGCTGCAAACTGCAGCGACAGGGGCGAGCCTTCTCGCTGGTCGTGCAGCTGTCCTTGGAACAGGTCGCCCAACAACTTAACGCGGAGGCCCGTGTCATCTCGATACTGCCGCTTGTACTCACATACCTGCTGCACCACCTTGCCGAGACGCCGTGACTCCTGGGTGCTTGAGAAGCCAATGGGGCACTCCCGAGGGTCAAGCAAAGACTGGAAGTGGGTGTCTGAGATAACTACATGAAGCAAACGCTTGGGTCGGGTATTGGATTTTTTTGGCTGGTACGTCTTCACACTCCCAAGCCATCCAGGCTTGAATGTGCTTTGAAGGTGCTTCTTAATTGTGTCCGCAAATAGCAGGTTGTTCCCTGCAATAGATGCGGCACGCTTATTGATATACTTATCGTTTGCCTCACCTTGTTTCAAGGCGATGTCAGCGATAAAATCCCTAATACCCGACTCAAGTTTTGACATTTAAGCTACTGCAGTTTCTGTTTGGGTTGTATCAACTACTGCCTTCTGGACCCTGACCCTGTTGAAGAGCCTGAGAATGGTAATAGTACCATCCTCGAACTCTACCACATCGCCAACCTTCTTTCCAAGAAGTTTTTCACCCAATTCTGGAGTGACGTTCTCCTTGTCTGTCATAAAACGCTCTGGGTAGGCAGTTTTACCTTCCTTATTCTTCTGATTAAGGACGTAAATTGTGTTATCGTCAGAGACTTCTGCCAACGTGAGAAGGCCTTTCTCTACAGCTTCATCCAAAGATTGCTCTTTCTTTGCTGAAGCATCGTTGAGGCGTCGAATCTCAATGGCGTCGCGTGCTGCCGCCAGTTTCTGTATCCCGATAGCCTCAATGATGACATCAACAGCCGTGATGAGAGCATTGAGATTTTCAGTAATGTTCACAACTGACTTGTTAAGCTCTTCAAGCGAGAGCCGATTTGCTTCTGTTGTCTTTTTACTCATAATTTATCCTATTCCTTTTGCTATTGCTTCTGCGGTTGCGGCCTGTTCTGCCGAAATTCGTTCCATTTCCCTAAAACTCGGCATCTGCTTTGCACCTGGAGGCCGAACGTTTTTCCTTAGCTCTCGCTTCAAGACCTTAAAAAACGAGTCGCCTTGTCTGACCAAGGTCCCATTCCCTGTCTCGATGTTGTTACCATCGGCAATGTTTGATGCCGCCTTTCGGAGTTCTGGTGAAACATCTCCAATGGCAAGCCAAGTGATTTTATACCGCTTTCCTTCTTCATCTACTTCTGCCCCGTCTTTGTATGCCTCTTCAGGATTACTTCTCTGGGCTGGCTTTGGTGGAGTTGGAGTTGGAGTGGCAACCGATTGGGTCGGTGCTGCAGGCTTGGTAGACTTGGTAGGCTGTGGTGCGGGTTTCTGCCGTGGGGCAAGTTTAGTCTTACGCAAGGTTGGTGTCTGAGACTCTGGGACGACCCGAGCTGGAGCTGGAGCTGG
>Ga0172365_10000889_pt1 | contig 21085 bp, 23 predicted proteins | sample LakKivSesite48cm_FD_114535 | JGI IMG/M metagenome (GOLD analysis project Ga0172365, IMG submission 114535) | Sediment microbial communities from Lake Kivu, Rwanda - Sediment site 48cm | ecosystem: Environmental > Aquatic > Freshwater > Lake > Sediment | place: Rwanda: Western Province, Lake... | reverse complement strand
GTTACCGGATTAGATGCTCAAACCATTTCGGATTGGGAAGATTTGGTAGAATCATTAATTCAAACTGGAATGCATCTTGTAACCATTAATTGGCAAAAAGGGACAGATACATTTACTACTACCTGTGTAACAGATGACATTGATATTATATATGACAACATGCTCTCTAATGCAGTAATAATAGAGATAAAATCTAAAGCGAAATGTTTTGACTACCAAATTAGCTGGCTCTGGGGGAGCGAGAGGGGAAGAATTATTGTAAATCTCGATTGTGTCTGTGTTGAAGGACATATTGTTGCTTGCCTTCATACCTGTACTGCCTATATGACTTTAGGTGATGCAAAAGTAAATTGTAAAATTACTCAGACTGAGAATTGTTGTTTCCTACATTACAGTTGGGCCTGGGCAACTCCTTTAGTTACCATTACTGTTCAAAATGATAACTTCACTTTACAGACATCTGGCATTGGTTCATCGGGACAAGGTAGTGGTAGTTGTTATTGTTGCTGTGAAGAAGTAGGAGTAGATTAATTTTTTGTGCAAAAGTATGAACGAATTTTTAAAGTTGTTTGTCAGGGGTAAAATTATACCCCTGACTTTTTCATCTTCTAAATATCTATTTTTTTCTTATTTTAAAAAACTACAAAAATCAATTAGTAGTTATGAATTTCAGTTTACCAAACACTGCATTGGCTTCAATTTTGAAATAACCTTGATTATCACTAAATTTACCTGTTTTATATTCCTTAGAACTAAATATCACTGATGATTTATCTGGCAATTCCAATTCGCCAAAGGCAGAGCTCGCTTTGATTACTGTAGGGACTTCGGGATTAAGGATAACTTTTCCATCTGCAAATATAGCATTAATTTTTATTTTTTTGATATCATTACTGATAATTATTTTTGATAAATCGACTGTACCTGAAGCAAATATAATATTATATTCATCTTGAGCTTTTGAAACTCTAATTACTCCTTCTCTAAAGATAATATTTCTACTATCCTCAAAACCAAAACCATTAAAAAGGATAAAAACCCCGAATAAGACGATAATAATTCCCAATATTAATTTAAATATATTGATATTAAAATTAAAAATACTATTAAGAAGTAAAATTACACCCACTACTAATAACATAATTCCCATAAACATCCCACCAAATAATCTCATTTTTCATCTCCTTCTTTATTCTAATATATGGTAATTTCTCTAACTTATTTCATTTCTTATTCTAAACAATATATAACTTAATACCAATATTTTTGATAATTTCTACAAACTCTTTTGAAATTCCTGTATCAGTAATTATAATATTAAAATCTGCAAGATCTGCAAAATGTGAAATTTTTATTTTCCCGAATTTAGTAGAATCTACCAACAAGATCTTTACATCTGAAGACTCAATAACTGTTCTTTTTGTTTCCTTCTCATAAGCGGTGGCACAGGTAACTCCTAATTTTTCAGAAACGCCTGCAGCAGAAATAAAAGCCTTATTAGCCCTTATTTTTTTTATTATCTCTATTCCTTCGGGGCTCTCGAACATTAAAGTATTATTATGGAAATAACCTCCAGGAAAAACTAATTTCCAATTCTTATTCTCATATACATTAAACAAAATATTTAAAGCATAACATATAACGGTAAGGGGCATATTCTCTGGAATAAACTTAGGAAGATTTTCTGTGGTAGAGCCAGTATCTATAATAATTACCTCGTTAGGGTCTATCAAAGAAGCTGCCTTTCGAGAAATTTTAATCTTTTCTTCCAACATTAAGGATTCTGCAGTTTGAATCAAATACTTTTCTTCATCCCTCTCCATTGGGGGATTTCTCCTTAGAATAGCACCCCCAGGGATAAGGGTAACAACATTAGCTTTTGATAATTCCCCGAGATCTCTTCTAATGGTCATCTCTGAAACTTCCAATTTTTTAGACAATTCTTTAATGCTCGCAAAACCATTGATAGATAACCTATTGAGCAAATAGTTAATCCGATCGTTTTTCCCGATCATAACATCTCTCTTTCTTTATGATTATAAAAATTCTTTAAAAATAAATCAAACAAATAAGATAAATAGTATCGAGTATATAGTCAAGAAATGAAAAGAAAAGAAATTAAAGGAAAACAGAAAAAAGACGTAAGCATCTCCTTTTATTAAATTACCCAGTAAAGTTTACACTAACAAATTTGTATCTCGTGAATCGTATTATAAAATTCTTGCTAAAGTTGTTTCTTTTACATTTCCCGCATTGGCTTCATCTGTATCCAAATGAAAGGCTAATTTACTATTTGGAGAAACCCTGATTACCACATCCTTGTAAATCACCCCGTGTGTCCCTGATACTTCCACATTTACTCTATCATAATTCTTGACTTTATATTTCTCTACATCTCGTGGGGTCATATGAATATGTCGAGCAGCTCGAATAGCTCCTTCCTTAAGTGCCAAAATACTTTTTGGACCAATAATATTGATAGATGGCGTACCTTCTATATTCCCTGATATCCTGGTAGGAAGATCCAGACCTAAAAAAATGCCATCAGTAATAGATAATTCAACTTGAGTGTATTTTCTAATAGGCCCAAGTATTCTTGCTTTCTCTATAACCCTCATTTTATTATAACTAACCACCATCACAGTTTCCTTACTTGCAAACTCTCCTGGTTGTGACAAGTCTCTTAATTTAGTCAACTCGTAACCCTTTCCAAATAAAATATCCAGCGACTCTCTGGTTAAATGAACATGATGGGTGGATATTTCTACCGGGATAGAAAAAAGTTTAGATGATTTTTCTCCTGGTTTTATTTCTTTATAGATTGCTTCAGTTATCATATCTACAAGTTTTTTGTAGTTTGAATCTTCCATTTTTTACCATCCTGTATTATTTTTTATTTTAAACACTAACAATATTTACACTTGCACTACACCCTAATCGCGTTGCTCCAGATTGAATCATCAATAAAGCATCTTCGAAGGTACGAATTCCCCCAGCTGCCTTGATCCCTATCTTCGGACCAACAGTCCGGCGAATTAAGGCAACATCATGGGCAGTAGCACCGGCAGTAGAAAAACCAGTTGAGGTCTTTACAAAATTATAACCAACTTTCTTTACCAACTGAGAGGCGATTGTTTTTTCTTCGTCTGACAGTAAGCAAGTCTCTATAATAGCCTTGGTAGTTGTAGTACTTCGACAAGCTGTTAACACTGCTCTCAAATCAGATTCTACAGTTTTAAGATCTCCATTTCTTAAAGCACCTACATTAATTACCATATCTATTTCATCTGCTCCGTTTTCAATGGCATTACGAGTCTCGTAAGCCTTGGTCCTGCTGTCTGTTGCACCCAGTGGAAATCCCACTACAGCACATACTTTTACTCCGCTCCCTCTTAATTTTTTAGCGCAATATTCCACCCAAGTAGAATTAACACAAACCGAATAAAAACTATATTGAACAGCCTCTTCACATAACCTTTTTATTTCATCCTCTGTCGCATCAGGTTTTAGTAGAGTATGATCAATATAATGAGCGATATCTGCTGGTGCCTTAATTTTGGTACAGGTAGAAGAGTCAAGAGAAAAAGTACCTGAAGGAGATAATTTTTTTAATTTTGATATTATCTCATTGCTAATCTTATCAATTAATTCTTTCTTATCCATCTTATCTATATCCATCATTTTGAACCTCTGTTTCTCTAATTTTTATTTAAAACTGAATTTTTAAATTCTAAAAAAAGAAAATTTATCAATTCCTTTCTATAGCCATTATCTTATTAATTCTTTTCCAATGTCTTCCTCCGGTAAATCTGGTTTCTAACCAAACTTTGACCATTTCACATAATTCATCTGAACTATGTAGTGGACCACCTAAAGTTAAAACATTGGCACTATTATGTTCTCTACTGTTTATAATAGTCTTAAGATTATAACATAGAGCTGCTCTTATCCCCTTGACTTTATTACAAGCCATCGAAGAACCAATTCCAGCTCCATCGACCATAATCCCCCGGTCACATTCCCCGCTGGCTACTTTTTTGGCCACTTTTAGGGCAAAATCAGGATAGTCTACACTATCTTTATTATAGGTCCCAACATCTGTAACCCGATATCCCATATCCCGTAAATATTCTTTTATAATCTCCTTAGCTTCAAATCCCCCATGATCTGAACCGAGAGCAACACAACCTACTTTATCCCGAACATTATTAGGATTAGGCTGGACTTTTTCAGGAGTAGTGGTAGAATGTAATCCACTCACCACATTTTGAATAATCTTTATAGTATTTTTATCTGCCATTTTCTTTATCCTTTTTCTCAGTTGTTTTAACCAAATCAACAATACCTACAATCATAGTTCTAACTGGAGCCATTGGATTATTCATAATCAAACGAGAAGAATTTCCTTCGTCAATGACCAAGACATTGTCTCCCACTCCAGCTTGAACAGTATCCAAAGCCAAAACAGTCTTCCCTTGTGGTTCTTCTTTATCATTAATTGGTTGAACCAGCAAAATTTTATAACCTTGAAAAATTGGAAGCTTTATGGTAGAAACCACATTACCGATTACCTTACCTAAAATCATAATTACTCTCCAATATTTACCTGATCGACTATACCCATAATAGTTAAATCAGAAGGGTTAAACCAATTTTTTAAGCCTAAAGCTGCTTCCCTGCCACCCTCATAAAACACAATATCATTTAAACCGGCCTGAACTGTATCGCAAGCCACCACAGGTTCTCCTATTTCTTCTAATTTTTCATTAAGGGGCTGTAGTAATAATAGTTTTATACCCTGAAAAGAATCTACTTTCTGGGTGCAGACAACATTACCAATTACTTTCCCCAGTTTCATCTTTAACCTCCAAATTTTCGGCTATTAAAAGTAAATTTACTTTAGACAATCCTAAAATAACCTACCAAGACACATCTTCTTTCGCGAGTAAAAGTCCTTGCGCGGGTCAATCCTTCCCCAGTTGGGGTTGCAATGGTAAAAGAAGCATAGCCAGCTCCCCCAAATCCTAATCCGCTATAACATGGTCCGTTCTTTATAAAGAGAGAACAATTCATTAATTTAGCCATCTTGGAAAGTTTGGCAATATTCCTTGAATGAATGGAGGCAGTATGTCTAAAATTATGCTCACACTGCACCGCAAAATCGATAGCTTCATCAACATTATTAAAACGAACCAGAGGGATTACCGGCATAAGCTGCTCAGTCCAGACCAAAGGATGATATCGATCCACCTCGCACAGTAGAATTTTTATCTGGTCAGAAATGATTAAACCGATATCTCGGGCAATTACGCTGGCATTTTTCCCAATATACTGTTTGTTTGGCGCACCTTCATGATCAGGTTTCCCAGGATCATCAATAACTAATTTAGTAACCTTTTCAATCTGCTCTCCTTTTAGTTCATAAGCGCTATTTTTTGTCATTTCCTCTTTTAATTTATCAGCAATCTGGGAAACTGCCAAAATTTCTTTCTCACAAACACAGACAATGTTGTTATCAAACCCTGCCCCATTAACAATATCCCGGGCAGCTTTAACCAGATCAGCGGTTTCATCAACAACACAGGGAGGGTTCCCGGGCCCAGCAGCAATGACTTTTTTACCACTATTCATAGCTACTTTGACTACCTCTGGGCCACCAGTTACTACCAATAATCTAACCTTTGGATGTTTCATTAAAGTTTGAGCTGAGTCAATAGTTGGATTAGAAATACCACATAAAACATTAGGGGGACCTCCAGCTTTTACTATAGCCTGATTGATCAGGGAAACTGTAAAACAAGAACTTCTCTTTGCCATAGGATGAGGGTTAAAAACCACGGTATTTCCACCAGCAATCATACTTATACCATTATTAATAACCGTAGAAGTGGGATTGGTAGATGGTATAATTGATCCAATAACTCCATAAGCTGCTCGCTCGGTTAGAGTCATCCCGTTATCATCAGTATAAGCTGTAGGTTCAAGATCTTCTATTCCCGGTGTTTTTAAAGCAGCCAATCTATTTTTTTCAATCTTATCTTCTACCCGGCCAAAGGTTGTTTCCTCGACAGCTAAATGAGAAATTTCTTCCAGATTACTTATAATTATTTTGCGTATACTTCGGATTATCTCTCTTCGCTTTTCGAGAGTTAATTTTATCAGCTCAAGATGAGCGTTCTCAGCAGCATCGACAGCAGCAATTACCTCATCAAAAATACCATCCTGATTTAAAGTGCTTATTGGTAAACTCCCTAACATTTCTATATCAGGTTTGGTGCCTTCTAACTTATTAAGCACACTTTCGATTATTAATTTCAGATCTTCTTCATTTATTTTCATAATAGATCACCTATATAATAAATATTTATCTCTTATCTTTTTTCACATTCAATCCATTAAGAATCTTAGCTTTAATAAATAAAATAAGGTTTAATCGCCGGATGAGGGTTAGGAATTATTACCTCTTTACAAAGCAGACCTTTATCACTTATTATTTTTACCGCTTCCTTGACTGCAGCTTCCACCTCGTATACATTCCCTATCATTTTAATATAAGATTTACCACCTATCCCCATAGCCAATCTAATCTCGCTAATTAGAATATTAGCAGTCTTAGCAGCTATATCCGCAGCTTCAATACTGGCAACTACCGAAAAAGATTCTACCACTGCCACAGCATCCCAAATTTTACATTCAACTGTACCGATAATAGCAGGAATAATCTGAGGGTGTAAATTAGGAATAAATAATTCATCAACTAGGTAACCTTCTCCAATTTCCTTGCCAGCGGTAAGAGAGGCATCGACAGATGCCACATCACCAGTAAAAAGAACTACAAATTTTCCCGGACAAATCGTCTTCGCATCTATTACTTTTACGGGAGAAGCTTTTACTATGTTATCTAAAGCCTTTATACCTACTGCTATGCTATTAAATTCCAATACTCCAAGAACGATTATATCCATTCTTTACCTATCTTTCTTTATTATTTTTTAATAATAATCCTTTCCTCGTCAATATAAGTTATTCTGCCTTTAATACTGGAATGTAACCGAGCACCTAATTTTTCCTTAGGAATTTCAGCAATAAGATCACCCTCATTTACTAGTTCATTAATTTTTACTACCGGTTCCGAAGGAACACCCGTATGTTGCTTAAGTAAAATCTCCACTTGATCGGGATCAGTTTCTATTACTCGTAATGGACGTCGACCATCTTCATCGTATTTATCTAATCTTAACCGATTTTTAATCCTTGAACTGGGTATTTTTCTATAGGCCTGCATCTCTCTGATATTTTTATTTTCTTTATTCTCCAAAAATTTGGGTTGATACCCTGCCGCAAGAAGATTCTCTTTAATCTTTTGATTTATAATGCGAGGTGACAGTTCCATCGGGCAAGCAAATACTTCGCAAAGCCCACACTCGCTACACAGAAAAGCATTTTGAATAACCTTATATGGAATATCAATCCCAAAATTAATTTGTCTCATAATCTTATGTGGATACAATTCATGGCCTAACAAATAACGAGGGCACAAGTCGGTACAATAACTGCATTGACAACAGGCAGCTTTGCTTTGCTTGATAATATATTCAATTCTCATAGTCTTCTTTAAAACTAAGGAATGATCTCTGGGCAAAACAAAAATCCCGGTAGTAGTTTTAGTTACTGGTGTATCGAGGTTAAATTCAACCTTGCCCATCATAGCCCCCCCCACAATGACTACAAAGTCTTCCAAAGTTGGCTCACAAAGATTTAAAATTTCATGGAAGGGAGTGCCAATTCGAGCAATAATAACACCAGGTCTTTTTACTTCTCCTGTACAGGTAAGCGTTCTTTTGATGACTGCTTCACCTTTTGTTGCGGCATAAACATTTCTTAAGGTCTCTACATTATTTACTAAACAGCCTATATCTGGGGGAATCCCTCCTTCAGGAATAACTTTATTGGTAATTTCTTGTACCAGGATAAATTCATCACCTGCAGGATAATAATCCTCAAGCAGAAATAGTGATATGTTCTTCTTTTCGGCAATATCTTTTTTTATATTTCCTGCAATAGAAAGGTATTTTTTCTTCAGGGCAATTATTCCTTTTTTTGCACCAGTCGACTGCATAACTAACTCTAAACCCTTTACTACTTCTTCTCCTTCTTTTTCAATAATATATTTATCGTTGTAAAGAAGAGGTTCACATTCCGTTCCATTTCCAATTACTACATCACATTTATTGGCCACTTTAATATGAGTGGGAAAACCAGCGCCACCAGCTCCCACTACTCCCATATTCCTTAGCACACTTTCAAGTGCCATAAGTCATTTCCCTTCTTGTAAACTATATCTCCTATTTTTTAAAAACAACTTGGTTATATTCTTCTACCATATCGACAATTCCTACAATTACACAATCGACAGGTTTTTGATAGGTAACTTCCGTCTGTCTTGCTGAGCTACCTTGAGATATAATCACTATCTCCCCCACTCCTGCTCCGACCAGGTCTATAGCTACTAAATAATTCTCACCCATTTCTCCTTTATGGTTGCAAGTTTGAACCAGAAGACATTTTCTACCTTTTATTCCTTCATCCATCTGGGTACTAACTACAGTCCCCACAATTTTACTAAATATCATCTCAACCTCTTTTTTAGTTTCCTGAAACTTTAAGAATATAAAATTAGTCGATAGTGAATAGTCGTTATTCGTTCGTTCAAAACTCAAAACTTTTTTCGTATAAAGTAATGTTTTTTAAGTAGGGGTCGGATTTATCCGACCTGCTATCGTTCGGGTTCGATGAATCGAACCCCTACAAAAAAGAGAGAATCCCTAAACAATTAAATTATTTTTTATAGACATATTCTCCATTAATATCTATAGAATCGACTATAGAAACAATTGTAGCGTCACTCGGTTTCCCCTCGGTAGTGGCTGTCATCCGGGAACTACTTCCGGCTACATAAAAGACTACTTCCCCCAATCCTGCTCCCACACTATCCATTGCCACTATATAATCACTCATCCCTTGCATATTAGAAGGGTCTATTTTTTCCAGAAGTAAAAATTTTATACCTTCAATTTTCGGTTCTTTCCTGGTTGATACAACAGTGCCCACTACTTTTGCCAGTATCATATTTTTCCTCCTCTTTTATATTTGATTAAATTAATCCGTATTCATCTTGGTCTTTTTGCTTTTAACTGCGCCCCTGCCTAAGGGAAGAACTTCATCTACATTACTATGGGGTCTGGGGATAATATGTACAGAAATCACTTCTCCAACTTTTTGAGCAGCTGAGTTACCGGCATCAAGAGCAGCGCGAACAGCTGCTACATCACCACGTATAATTGCAGTATTGTACCCGCCACCAATTTTTTCATAGCCTACCAATTCTACTCTTGCTGCTTTCACCATAGCATCAGATGCCTCCACCATCGCGGCAAAACCCCTTGTCTCAATCATTCCTAATGCATCTGTATAAACTTCCATCTTTCTTTTAACCTCCTTTATGTTATTTTTTTAACAAAATATTTTACTTTTATAACATTTTAACCCATTATTACTTTCTTGTCAATACTTTTAAACTATTTTTTATTAAATAATTAATATTTCTACAATTTTTAAATCTTTTTATTTAAAATATCTCTGCGAATATAAAAAGGCTGTTGTTTGTCTGAGTTAAGAATTAATAAATTCATTTCTACTATTCTTTGAAGTTAAGTTACCTTTGCCTTTGAATCTTTTCCAGATATCCACTCTCTCTAAAAAATTCAAGAGGATTCAAGGGAACTCCCATCTCTTCTCTTACCTTAAATATAAGAGGGCTTACATTAGTATCAAAGGCTTCTGTTAGTACTTTCTCAGCCATAATTATATCTTTGTCTTGCTGAAACTTCCTTAAATATTTTTTATCTACAATTAGAGCTTTCGCATAGGTTTTTTGAATATTTTCAACACTTTGGATCATTTCTTCAATTTTTAGTTTAAGGTTGTGACACTGATCTATCATATAAGCTATATTAGCTTTTATCCCATCCTCTTCTGCTGATACTAATTCATTGAAAATAAGGAAAAATTCATAAGGATTTACAGAACCCACTGTAAGGTCATCATCAGCATATTTCTTATTATTAAAATGGAATCCTCCCAACTTTCCCTCATCTAAAAGATAGGCTACTATTTGTTCTATATTGGTACCTAAAGGATGATGCCCTAAATCAACCAATACCATTGCCTTGTTACCTAATTTTGTACATAGATTATAAGTCATTCCCCAGTCTGCTATATCCGTATGATAAAAAGCTGGTTCAAAGAATTTATATTCTATAAGTATACGCATATCATCTTTTAAATTTTTATAAATTTCTTTCAAACTATCTTCCAATCTATGTTTTCTCTGTCTCATATCATCCTGTCCAGGGAAATTGGTTCCATCAGCTAGCCAAAGAGATATGTCCTTAGATTTAAGGGTCTTAGCAATATCTATACACTCCAGAACATGATTAATTGCTTTTTTTCTTACTTTTTCATCTGGATTGCAAAGACTTCCTAATTTATAATCTGGATCCTGAAATAAATTAGGATTTATAGCTCCTGGCTTTATCCCTAAAGAAAGAGTGTATTCTAAAAGAGCATCCCAATTATCAGTCATATCCCAAGGAATATGTAAAGCTATAGATGGACATATTCCCATAATTTTATGCACTTCTGCCGCATCCTGAATTCTTTCATTTACGTTCCTAGCAGCACCTTTTTGTTTGAAGATAGCAAAACGTGTACCTGAATCCGCATAACCCCAGCTTGGAGTTTCAATTTTTAATGTCTTTAACCTCTTCTCAGCTTTATTTACATCAATTCCTTTTTCTTCTAAAGAGGACTTTAAAATTTTATAACTTGTTTTATAGTCTCTCATTTTATTAAGAATAAATAATCTTATTCTTCCCTCCTCTTTTTAAAGATATATTCTCTTTTTTTATTTTTTGTAATCTTTTAAAAATCTCTCTACTTCTTCACGATAAGGCATTGCAGGTGCAGTACCAACTTTAGTTACCTTCAAAGATGCTACTGCATTAGCAAAATAGGTCGCTTCCACTAAATCCTTCCCTTCAGAAAGGGCTATAGCTAAACCCCCATTAAATGCATCTCCCGCTCCTGTTGTATCCACAATATCTACTTCTTCGAAAGTTGGTACATGAGTAGTCTCTTTAGAATTCACTACTAAAGCCCCATCTTTACCTAAGGTAACAATAACATTTCTTACTCCGGCAGATATAATTTCCTTCGCGGCATCTTCTGCCTCTTTTAGGGTAGATACTCTACCATTTGTTATAAGCTCTAATTCACTTCTATTGGGAGTAATTAAAGACACTTTCTCCCAGACTTTTTTCTCTAACTTCTTCCCCGGGGCAGGATTAAGAATGGAAATAGCATTATTAGACTTATAAACTAATTTTATAACATGTTCCACAATTTCCACTGGAATTTCTAACTGTAATAGCACTACATCTGCATCAATAATAATCTCTCTCGCATTTTCTACTAACGGAATATCTATTTCCATATTCGCCCCTGGAGCTACTACAATCATATTTTCTGCTGTTTTATCATCTACTAATATAAGAGCCATACCCGTATGTTGAGTCTTGCTTATTTTAAGATAGTCAGTATTAATTTTCTCTTCTATAAAATTATTTCGAGCAATCTCTCCAAAATAATCTGCCCCCACGCAGCCTACAAAATAGACCTCCGCACCTAATCTGGACGCTGCTACAGCCTGGTTGGAACCTTTCCCTCCGGGACCTAGTTTAAATGGTCCACCTAAAACAGTTTCTCCAGGTTTTGGAAGCCAGGGGGTCTTGGACATTAAATCTGTATTATAACTTCCTACAATTACAATCTTACTTTTTTTCAAATTAATCACTCCCTCTTACTATCCTTTTATTGCTCCAAAGGTCAAGCCCCTTACTAAATATTTCTGAAAAAATACCACCAGAAGAACTCCAGGAATAATAGCAACTAAAGATAGGGCAGATAATTCTCCCCATTGAATTCCGTGACCGCCAATTAACTCGGAAAGAACAACTGGAAGAGTCCTCACATTTGATCTGGTAAACATTAGAGCAAAAAGAAATTCATTCCAAGCAAAGACAAATACAAATAATGCTGATACCACTACCCCAGGAATTATCAAAGGAAAGGTTACCTTCCAGAAAGCTCTAAAGCGAGAATAACCATCCACTAAAGCTGCAGACTCAATCTCCACGGGAAGGTCTTCAATAAATCCTTTAATAAGCCATATCGCAAAAGGAAGATTAATTAAAAAATAGGACCATATTAAAGCAATATAATTATCAACTATTCTTAAATACCTAAAAATAATAAATAGTGGTAATACAGCAATTACAGGTGGTGCAAAGAGAAGAGAAAGCACAAAGAAAGATAAATTTGGTCCTCCAAATTTAAATCTTCCTAATCCATAACCTGCAAAAAGAGCAAGAATTACTACCAATAAGGTACCTATACAAGCCACTATAAGGCTATCTGTTACTCCTTTAGAGCCACCTAAAGAAAGAGCGCGAGTAAAGTTATCAAATTTAAATTGATTAGCTAAAAAAATGGGAGGATAATGAAAAAATTCCCCTTTTTGTTTAAAAGCTCCTATAAAAATCCAATAGATAGGAAACCCAAAAAGAACAACAAAAAAAGTAAGTAATAAGTTTTGAAATAAATTGTTTAATTTTTTTCTTTTTTCTCTTATTATAAATTCTTTATATTTTTTATTATCCATATTCATTTATGTTCTCCTCCTTGCCATAACTTTTCTTACAAATATTGTGGCTATAATAGTCATTATTATTAATTGAATTAAAGCTAAAGCTGAAGTATAACCAACTTTCCAATATTTCACCCAACTTATATAAGTATATAAACTGAGAGTTTCTGTGGTAGTCCCTGGTCCTCCTCCGGTAAGAATATAAACCGGGTCAAAGATTTTAAAAATCCAAATAGTTCTAAAAAGAATTACTAAAACAAACATAGGACGAAGAAGAGGCAGGGTAACACGCCAGAAGGTCTGCCATCCTGTAGCACCATCAACATCAGCAGCTTCATACACTTGACGAGGTATAGATTGCAGTCCTGCAAGCAGAATTAAGGTGACAAAGGGAGTCCATTGCCAGGTATCAACTAAAAATATTGAAAATAAGGCTAACTTTGGATCAGCAATCCAAGATGACCCAGCTCCTCCAAGTAGTCGAATTATATAGTTTAAAGGACCAAAATGTTCATGATATATAATTCTCCAATTAAAGCCTAAAACTACTGGGGTTATCATTATTGGTAAAGCTAAAATAGTAACTGCAATTTTTTTAAGTTTAAAATTTCTATTTAGAAGAAAGGCAATAATTAAACCCACGATAGATTGGGTAATTATTCCTGCTATCATCAATATCGAAGTATTTTTAAAAGCATTCCAAAATCTTGCGTCTTTAAAAACTAATCCGAAATTATAGAACCAGGCAAATCGCGGGGGAGCAGGAACTGTAAGGCTCCAATCAAAGAAGCTCGAATAGAGCAAAAAACCCAAAGGTCCTACAACTGTCACCACTAGAATAATAACTGAAGGTAAGGTGATTGTTTTGGCAAATTTATTCCTGCCTATCAGAAAATTCGTGGTTATTTCTTTCATCTTATTAACCCCTCTTTCTTAATTAAAACTAAATAGGGGAACGTGAACATCCCGTTCCCCTTAATATATTTACTACACTAACCATATCACTAATCAATTAATCCTAATTCTTTCCAGCCTTTCAGGAGTTCATTATAAATTTTAATTTGATTTGCCTTTCCCAAACTATCGGTAATACTATTCCATTCCTTTGCGGTGGCATCAAGGGCTTCTTTTGGTGATAATTCTTTTGTATATGCTTTACCCAAATAGACCTCTAATACATCAATATATTGTGCAGAACCAGGCAGACTTAAATCAGGAAAACCATAAGTTAAATTGTTATCAATAGCAGCCAAATACTCTTTGGCTTCTTTTTCTGGTGCAAATTCTGAAAAAGCTGCTGGATTATTGAAATGAGATTTTCTAAATGGATCAAGACCAGTCTTTGGAGTAGAAACATCGGCTAAGGAAAAATCATCAGAAAGAAGTTTAGCCACATAATATGCCGCTTCTGGGTTTTTACTAGCATTTGCCACAGCCAAGACTCTTCCGCAAGGCATAGGAGCACGATATACTAGTTTTCCATCTTTCATAACTCCTGGAACATGGGTGACACCAACATTTCCCACAATTTTTGATTGAGCGGGGTCATTGCCTTTCTTCCAATTACAGGGCCATTGTAAGCACATTGCCGTTCTTCCTAATACTAAAGCATCTTTTAATTCCTCATATCCATAAGAAAGAACATCCGGTGGACAATAAGGAAGGATATCCACTAATCTTTGTAGGGCAATTACTCCTTCTTCAGTATTTATGGCAGGATTCATATCTTTATCAAAATATGTACCACCTCGGCTGGCAAATTCTGCTAACCACCAGGCAAAGGCAAAACCGCCTCTTTGAGCTAAGAAGGCAAAACCATAGAAATCTGAATCTAATACTTTCCCTGCCAATGTTTCCCCACTCTTTCTAGTGAAAAATTTTGCCACATCTAATACTTCATCCCAAGTCTCTGGAGAAGCAAGTTCTTTGTTATACATTTTTTTAAAATTACTTTTCTCTGTCTCATCATTAAACAAATCTTTACGGAAGTAGAGACTTAAAACATCACCATCATAAGGAAGAGTATATAACTTGCCTCCATAGTAGTCATACAGTTTTAAGAAACCTTCAGCAACATCATCTAAACGAGGATCATATTTTTTCGCATATTCATCCAAAGGCTTAAGATATCCCATTCCTGCAAACTCACCCAAATACATAGGGAAAAGCACGATTACATCATAAGCACCTGTGCCGGCAATAAATTCACTTGTTAGCTTTTCATAAACATTAGCAAAAGGAGCAGTTACCAGTTTTACTTTAATTCCTGCTTCTTCAAATTTTGGAGCATACCATTCAAAAGGAAGGGCATTATGTCCTGCATCACAAAAAGCAGTAATTGTTACATTATTAAACTTAACTTGACCTTGAGCCGGCATAGAGCAAGAAAACACCAGCAACAATAAAATTATTAAAATAGGTAAATATATCTTTTTCATTTTTGACCTCCATTAAAAATACTTTAAATACCAAGAAAAATCAAAAACCTTATCACCTCCCTATCTTAAAATTGGGGAATTTTTGGTTTAATTCTTTCTCCCGTAGTTGGATCAAATATAAGAATTTTTCCTAAATCAAAGACAATATTGACTTTTTCCCCTAATTGAAAAGAATATCCTGGACTGAGTTCTATTTTAACTAAAGCATTTCCTATCTGTACCGTTAGTATCCCGGATTCTCCAATATCTTCGAAGACATATACTTCACCACTAATAAATTGATCTTTTGCAGATTCAGAAATATAAATATAAATTGGTCTGATCCCGAGTATTATTTCTGTACTATTTCCTTTATAAAACCTCCCTATCGAATCTTTATAGCTTTCAGGAATTTTCACCTTCTGATTATACAATTTAGCCACATAATCTTCCTCTTCTTTGACTAAAAAAACTTTTATAAAATTCATCGGTGGTTCACCAACAAAATCCGCTACAAAAAGGTTTTCAGGATATTCATATACTTCCTCTGGTGTACCAATCTGTTGTAAAACTCCTAAATTTAAAATAGCTATCTTGTCAGCTAAAGCTAAGGCCTCCAGTTGGTCATGAGTTACAAAAAGCATAGTAAGATTCTGAGTTTTTTGAATTCTCTTTATCTGCACTCTAAATTCTGTTCTTTGCTGAGCATCTAAATGAGATAGAGGCTCATCTAAAAGATAGAGAGAGGCAGGACGTATTAGAGCGCGGGCTAAAGAGGTCCGCTGTTGATGTCCCCCACTTACCTCAGACGGAAACTTATCTAAAGCAGGTGTAAGATCAACCATTTCAGCTATTCTCTTAACTTCTTTTCTAACTTCTTGATCTTTCAAACCTCTGATACGAAGAGGAAAAGCGATATTTTCAAAAAGAGTTAAATGGGGATAGAGGGCATAGGTTTCAAAAGCTAAGGCTATATTCCTTTCTTTAGCTGATAACCAATTTATTACCTCTCCATCTAGGTAGATTTCTCCCTTAGTAATAACCTCTAAACCAGCAATCATCCTAAGGGTGGATGATTTGCCACAACCCGAAGGGCCTAATATTGCTAAAAGCTCACCTTCTTTTTGAGATAAGCTTAAATCTATAACCGCCTTTACACTTCCCTGTACGTAATCTTTGTAGACACTTTTTAGTTCTAATTTTTCCACAACTTTGCCTCCTAGAAAATTCTATTTCCCAAAACAGCATCAAAGAAATCCAATTTATCCTCTTTAAAATCTATAGATATCTTATCTCCCATAGATACTTTAAAGGACTTATCTTCTCTGATTTTAACAATAGTATCGTCCAGCTTAATTGAAATTATATTATAATGTCCTACAATTTCACTTACATATACTTCTGTGTTAAGAATTTTTGCATTATCTTTATTGTCCAGGTAACAATATAAATCAAAAGGTCTTATTCCAATAATTAATTTCTCTTGATTAATTTTTGATAAAAGCTTATCAACTAAAGATTGCGATAAAGATATGGATACACTTCCCACCTGGAAAAAATATTGTCCATCTTTTGCTTTTAAAACTCCCTCAATCAAATTTGTAGGAGGATCTCCCACTAAATTTGCCACAAAGGTATTCGCTGGTTTATTGAAAATCTCTTGCGGAGTACCAATCTGCTGAGTAACTCCCTTATTTAGAATAAGAACTTTATCACCCAAGGAAAGCGCTTCTCTGAAATCGTGAGTTACATATAGTATGTTCATTTTACGTATCTCTTGAAGTCTCTTAAATTCTCCTCGCATTTGATATCTTAATTTTGCATCTAAATGAGCTATAGGCTCATCCATTAAATATTCATCTGCTTCCTTTACTAATGACCTCGCTAAAACTGTCCTCTGTTTCTGACCTCCACTAATCATAGAAGGAAGCCTTGAAAGAAGCTCTTCAATCTGTAAAAGATGAGCAATCTCTTTTATTTTTTTATCAATTTCATCTTTGGGTAGATATATAGCCTCTAATGGTGAACTAATATTCTTATAAACTGTCAGATGAGGATATAGGGCATAATCCTCAAAAACCATTGAAATATTTCTATCTTTCGGTTCTAAAGTATTTACTAATTTTTTTTTAATAAATATCTTACCCTTTGTAATTTCTTCTAATCCGCTAATCATCTTTAGTGTGGTGGTTTTCCCTGCTCCTGAAGGTCCAAGAACAATAAATAATTCCCCTTCCTCGCAGGAAAAGCTTAAATCTTTAATAGCCTCAACTTCTCCATAGTTTTTATAGACATTTTCTAATCTTAAAACTTCCATTCTCGCCTCCTAAAATTATTTTGTTAGAACAATTTTTACTTTTTCTGGAAGATCCACTATCTCCAAATCTTTTTCTACGGTAGATTTTTTTAGAAGAAGGATAAATTTCATTTCAGGAGTAAGAGTGAAGGGAAGCCAATGCCATACTCCTGGAGCCAAGAAAAAGGAAGCAGTACCATCTATCCAAAAAGCCTCAATAGAACTTACATCTGGAACATTTTTATTAGGAGTTGCTGGAGCTAAACAGAAAATACCAACTCCTGAAGTAGGTATAAAAGCCTCCAATGCGTATTTATGTCGCTCAATCTTATCCAGTATAAATTCCCTTTCCTTTCTTTTGATTTCTAAAAATCCTATAGTTCCCTCTTCCCCTAACTGAGAAATATCAGCCACATTATGCCAGTAATTATGATGTTCTGAAAGAGTGGCAGGAGATTCATTAAATGAGGGAACTACTATGGTACCAAATTTAGAAAAATTTTCTGGTGTGGGATATTTTACTTTTACTTCCATTTATTTGCCTCCAAATTTTTAGAATTCTTTCTGTAATCTATCTTAAATATCTAAAAAGTTTAAAATTATAACACTTCTTGTATATTTAATTAATAAAATTCTACAATACTTAATTACCTGTTTTTTATTATTTTTATCTATTATTTTATATTATACTACATATCTAAAAAAAATCCTCTTTTTTTAAAAAATATTTTAAAAAAAGTTAATTTTATCACAATATTTTTTATAAATACTACAACATAATAAAATTTTTAATTATATAGTTTTTGCATTTTTAAGTAAATACTTTTCAGCTTCTTTCGACCATAAACCATTATTCTTTTCTACTATCTCTGCCAATCCAACAAATAAAGGATCAGTCTTTCCTTTTTTCTTAAAATCAGAAATAGCAGTAAGTTGCATATCTATATTAGTATAAATTAACTTTTTACCTCCTGGTATTTTAGGAAGACTTAAAGTAGTATCGACCACACTATTTAATCCTCCAATATGAGTAATCATCGAAGCAGGATTTATAAGACCTTTTTCCATCATTTTTAGTGATTCAATCATATCCTTAGTATTTCCTCCACTGGTTCCTACCAGGTGAGTCGAAAGATAATGAACATTGTAGAAATTAAACAAAGCTGAAAATTCTGGATTAGTGGGTCCTGCAAAGAAATTTAAACAGCCATCTTTCGCTAAAATTTTATCCCCTTGTTCTACAACTGCTCTTACGGGAGCAAAAACAAACACATCATTATATCCCTTTCTATTAGTTATGGAAATGAGATATTCTCTTGGATTTTCTATATCTTTGGTATTTATATATTTCAATTCAACTCCTCTATTTTTAGCTTCTTCTACAGTGTGTATTGAGGATGCCCTCTTTAATCTAAACTCATCAATATCAGTAACAACTAACAACTTAGGTTTTTTGTCACGGTGTATAGCATAATCTATCGCTCCAAGACCCATTGGTCCTGCTCCAGCCAGAATGGCCATTTTTCCACCTTCTACTATCCCCATATTATGGACGTATTTCCCGGGAACTGTATGATAGGTGGCATGAAAAGCTCCTATTATACAAGACATCGGTTCTGCCAGGGAACCTCCATAAAAAGTTTCTCCTTTATACTCTAATAAACAATCCATTTCCATCACTTCGTTAGGAATAATAATGTAAGTGGCATCACCACCTATGTAGGAAAAGGAATAACCGGGAGCATTAAGACTTCCTCGATAATTTAGAGCAGGCTGAATAGCAAACTTCTGACCTAATTTAAATTTATACTGCCATTTTTTACCAACCTCTACAATTTCACCACTAAATTCGTGTCCAATTATAACTGGATTATCTGCTACATTGGTGGGTACTCTCTTATGATTAGCCCCTTGCACTGCTGCTTTATAAGAAGACATACAGAGACTATCAGAAATAATATGAGCAAGAATTTCGTCATCCTTAATTGCTGGTAGTTCAAATTCTTCCAACCGCAAATCATTTTTACCATATAATCTTACTGCTTTAGTCTTCATTATTAATGCTTCCCAAATTTAAAATAATTTATTTCAGCATTACTTGGCCCCCGGTTACTGGAATAGCCTGACCAGTTTCATACTTTTGATCGATAATATAATAAATAGCTTTAATTAAATCTTCACCGATACAACCTCTCTTCATAGGAATCTTTGACTCATAGAATCTCTTCACCTCTTCAATAGTCTTGGCACCCGGAACCTTTCCAGTTCTAAGGTATTGAGCAAAAAGACCTTTTTCTGGATCAGACCATAGAGGACCTTCGAAGAAGTTTCCTGGACAAATAGAATTTACTTTAATATTATCTTCAACAAGCTCAAGAGCAAAGCTCTGGGTAAGGCCTAAACTTCCAAACTTACTCCCCGCATAAGCACTGTTTTTATTGGAACCTTTAAGCCCAGATTTCGAATTAATTTGAATAATATCGGTAAAATACTTTCCACTGGGTATATTTTGAAGTGCCATAACTTTGGAGGCATGCTTTACACATAGAAAATAACCAAAGTAATTAACTTTGTTAACGAAGGCAAATTCACTGAGTTCCATTTCCTTTATACTACCTGCCTTTAATACCCCTGCATTACTTATAAAAATATCAATACCTCCGGCCTTTTTGACTATTTCATACATCATCTCAGTAACAAAATTTTCATCTGTCACATCCACTTTTATGGGCAAAGCCATAGTTCTTTTATACTCAATATTTAGTTCTTCTGCCAGCTTGCATGCCCCTTCAATATTAATATCGGCAATAAATACAAAGCATCCTGATTTTACCAATTCTCTGGCAATACTTTCTCCAAAGCCCTGAGCACCTCCGGTTACTACTGCTATTTTATTTTTTACTAGATTATTTCTATCTATTTTTTTTTCATTACAGAATTTTTTTAAATTTCGATCGAAACTGCTATTTTTTATTATTTTTGAATTTTTTTTCTCTTCACAAGATCGAAACTCAGGGTTTTTAGATTCAACTATTATATTTTTTAAAATATCTTCAAAATTATTTTTTATATTATTCGCATCATCATAAGATTCCCCTAAGTAAAAGATGCCTATATTCTCCATTATTACTACTTTTGGGTTTTGATTATACTTTTCAGCACAAACTTGGAATTTTTTAACCGTATAATCAATTATCTTCTCCTCAAGTTGTTTTTTATCAAATGACAAATCATTTTTTATGGTCTTCAAATAAAGAGGAAATGAATCACATAATCTATCTTGATCAGGGGTAATCCTCCTGGATAGAAGAAGTTTCCGATTTTTAGGAGTAAGGGCAAAACTTACCTTATTAAGATCGTCTTCAAATATAATAATATTCCCTTTTTCCCCATCAAAGGTTAGTCCACGTAAAAGAGGGGCAATTGTTTCTATATAAGTCTTTTTCATCTTTCTCCTCCAAGAAACAATATCAAAAACAAGATATTCAAGGGGAATTCTTCCCCTTGAAAACCCCTTAATTCACTCTTACCTCAATATTTATTACACCCTTGAATATCTCTTGTCTTTAATATTCTTCACAATGAATTATCTTCCTTACTTAAGGT
>Ga0172365_10000883_pt1 | contig 21129 bp, 18 predicted proteins | sample LakKivSesite48cm_FD_114535 | JGI IMG/M metagenome (GOLD analysis project Ga0172365, IMG submission 114535) | Sediment microbial communities from Lake Kivu, Rwanda - Sediment site 48cm | ecosystem: Environmental > Aquatic > Freshwater > Lake > Sediment | place: Rwanda: Western Province, Lake... | reverse complement strand
GGGGGTGCTTGCAGGTAGCGCGGCGAAGTTCGGCCTGCACGTCGTCTCCGGGGTGGTCTTCTTTGCGGCGTACGCGCCGGTAGGGGAAAGCCTCTGGGTGTACTCGGCGGCGTACAACGCCACCTATATTATCCCGCAGACGGTGTTCGCGCTCGTGCTCCTGCCGCCGGTGCTCAGCCGCGTTCGGCGGGCCGACCGCATCAGTCGCTCGGCGGAGTGACCGTGTACGGCGCGAATTCTTCGCTGGAGAGTCCTTTGAAAAGCCCTCGGAGATCGAGTTTGCGGTTGCTCAGGCCGTAGACGAGCAGGGCCACGACGATGCCGATGATCAGCCCATAAATCGCACGGTCAACGAGCGGACCATGGCTGAAGCTGCCCAGATTGCGCCGGACGATGTAGCCGAGGATGATCCCGCCGGTAAGGCCCAGAAGCACAATCGCCACAAGCAGCAACGCCATGCCTCGCCCCAGCACAACCCGCGAATCCGATTCCCAGACCTCGTCGTCAAGGATGAGCACGTGTACGGGCACACCCCCGTACGACGCCGTTTCGATCCTGTCAACCGTCCTGGTATAGAGGTTGATGTGCCTGCCGTACGCCAGCCAGAGGGTGCTGTCGGGGAGCATGAACACGATCTCATCCTGCGTGTCGCCCTCAAATGCGTTCCTCAGTTCGGCCAACCCCCCGGCGGTGCGGTATTGAGGCTTCACCTGCACGATGCGCTCTATGCCGCGAATCTCCACGCCGTTGACCATGAACGTGTCCGGCCCCGGTTCGCCAAACTCGGCCTGCTCCGGAGACGCCACTCCCCCCATCAGACCCACGACCATGCCGATGAGGAGCACCATTGTGCGCCGACGGGGCATCACGCTGCGGACAGTTGTCGGATTCGACATGCTGAGCATATACTCATACTATCTGAAGAGAGTGTATGGGGTGCGCCTGCAACTTTGCGTTTCAACACCCCATACGGTACGGAAGATTCCTTGGAAGTGTCAAGCTTGAGGGATGAAGTCTCCTGATATTCAGCGAGGTGCTGCGCGGCACACGGCGCGACCCTTGCACGGGAACTCGCCGCGTGGCGCACGCTATATTTATCTAGATGGCGCGCTCCATGAGCGTTCATGGAGCCGACTCATCTCCCGTTGTGCCGGGTGATCAGTCATTCGTGATTTGGTATGCGCGATGGCGACGGACGTGAGCCTGGCTCGGCGATATCCGCACGGAAAAGCCGGAGACCCCTCGCAGCAGCCGTTCCCAGGAGGCAAGAGCGTGGCCACGTGGCGAAGATGGTTCGCAAAGGTGAGCGACCTCCCTTTGCGGTACAAGATCATCGTCCCTGTGGTATTCGTCGAGGTCTGCGTCTTCCTCGTGGCGATGTGCGTGAATCTCTCGTCGGTGCGGAAGGTCACCGAGCAAGGGATGCACGCCGAAGCCCGCGCTCATCTCAGGCTGCTCGGCGCGGCATACCTGCAAATGGCGCTCACCGGCGAACAGGAGTATTACCGCGACCTTGTCCGCGTCGTCAGCCGTGCTCCCGACGTGGTATTGGTGGAGATGCGGCCGGTTTCCGGCGCGGTTCCGTCGGATTCGGTGACAGCACTCGGCGGCGGCGCGCACCGGTACACCACCTGGCAGCGCGTGCAGCTCTTCCGCTCGGCCACCGACATCGGCATCAGCTACACCGACCGCGCCGTGCAGGAAACCCTGGCGCAGGCTCAAAGGCGCTACCTCTGGTTCATCATCCTCGGCGTGCTGCTCACCTCGGCGGTGCTCTGGGCATGTGTCCTGGCGATCACCGATCCGGTCACCCGCGTTGCGGAAGCGGCGGAGCGCATTGCCGAGGGGGGACCTCCCCCATCGTTCTTCATCTCCCGCAAAGATGAAGTCGGCACGCTCACGCACGCCTTCGAGACGATGGCGAAGAAGCTCCGCATCGCCCAGAGGCAGTTGGAGGAGATCATCGTCGAACGCACGCGGCAACTGGAGGCGATGTTCCACAATACGCCCGTCGGCGTGCTCCAGATCGGCCCGGATCGGAAGGTCGTGGCGGTCAACCCAATGATGGCGGACATGATCGGGTGTCCGGCGGAAGAGATCGTCGGGGAGACCTGCTTCGCGGTGTTTGGAGCTCCGGGGCCGTGCGAGGAGTGCGTGCTCTCCAGGAACGACAAACCGATCAGCCGCCACATGTGCACTCTGCGTCCCGGCACACGAGACGAACGATTCTTGGAGACGACCGTCGTGCGCGTCCACACTTCCAACGGAGACGGCCCTACGGTGATGGAACTGGCGCACGACGTGACCGAGGAACGCCGCCTCCAGGCGCAATTGCTCCAGTCGAGCAAGCTTGCCTCCATCGGGCAACTGGCGAGCGGCATCGCGCACGAGATCAACAACCCTCTGGCGACGATACGGCTGCGCTGCGACAGCATCATGGCGGACATCCGGGAACTCAACCTGCCGGAGAGCCTTAAGGAGGACGTGGCGGCCATCCAGCGTCAGGCGGCGCGGGTCAACCTCATCACGCAGGAGCTCCTCACCTTCTCGCGCTGCTCGACCGCCGAGCGGAGCGCGGTGGACCTCGGCGAGGTCATCACCAGCGCGTGCGTGCTCGTGGAACACCACGCCCGCAAAAAGGCCCTGACTCTGAAGCGGGAGGACGCACCGCACCTGCCGCGCATTTCGGCCAACAAGACCCATCTGGAGCAGGTGGTGGTGAATCTGCTCAACAACGCCATTGACGCCTCCTCGCCGAACGGTACGGTCGTCATAAGAACCCGTGTGCATGACGACGGCGTAGAGATTTGGGTGCGGGACTGGGGGAAGGGCATCCCTGAGGCCGATCTGGAGCGCATATTCGACCCGTTCTACACCACGAAAGACGTGGGGGAGGGCACGGGCCTGGGCCTGAGCATCAGCTATGGCATCGTTTCCGCGCACGGGGGGAGGATCAACGTCGAAAGCCGACCGGAGGAGGGAACGACCGTGACGGTGCGGCTGCCGGTCAACGCGGGGGACCTGGAAAGGGTTGCAGAACCATGAGCGAGAGGGAACGCCCCACCATCCTCGTCGTGGATGACGATCCGGACCTGCTCGCCAGTTGCCGGAAGATTCTGGCGCGGGCGGGCTACACGGTTCATCTCGCCGGAAACGGCGCGGAAGCGTGCGATCTCATCGCACAGGTCGCACCTCACGTCGTGCTTGCAGATATCCGTATGCCGCGCATGGACGGGGTCGGCCTCCTGAGAGAGATCACCGCGAACTCTCCGAAGACGCTGGTCATCATCATGACCGCGTTTGGCACGGTGGAGCGGGCTGTGGAGACGATGAAAGGCGGCGCGTTCGATTTCCTCACCAAGCCGTTCTCCGCAGAGCAATTGCTGAATGCCGTCGAACGCGCCGAATCGCGGGTGGCTCTCGCGGAAGAGAACCGCAACCTGCGGAACGCGCTCGCGGAAGTCGGCGAGCAGGACGGCATCATCGGACGCTCCCCGGCGATGCGTGCGCTTCTGGAGCAGATCGCGAGCGCCGCCGGGTCGAACGGCAGCGTGCTCGTCCTCGGCGAAAGCGGCACCGGCAAGGAGCTTGTCGCACGCGCCATCCACGCGCATTCCCTCCGCAGGAACGGCCCATTCGTCGCGCTCAATTGCGGCGCGCTGCCGGACCATCTCGTGGAGAGCGAGCTCTTCGGCCACGAAAAGGGAGCGTTCACCGGCGCGCACGAGAAGAGGCCGGGGCTGTTGGAGTCGGCGAACTCCGGAGTCTTCTTCCTCGACGAGATCGGCGACCTGCCGTTGCACCTCCAGCCCAAGCTCCTGCGTGCGCTTGAGGAGCGTCGGGTGCGTAGGGTCGGCGGGCGGCAGGAGGTCCCCATTGACGTGCGCGTCATCAGCGCGACGAACCGGCGTGCGGAGATGCTCCTCGGCGAAGGGCTTCTGCGCGAGGACCTGTACTACCGCCTGAACACCTTCTCCCTCACTGTTCCGCCGCTCAGGGAGCGCAACGGCGACGTGGCGTTGCTGGCGATGCACTTCCTCGATCTCTTCAGCCGTGAGTGCGAGAAGCACATCACCGGGTTTGCCGACGAGGTGCTCGAACGGCTCACGGCGTACCGATGGCCGGGCAACGTGCGGCAGTTGCAGCACGTCATCGAGCGGGCGGTCGCGCTCTGCGAAGGCGACCGGATCACGCTTGCCGATCTCCCGCGTGATCTCCAGGGTTCTGCCGCGCCGCAGGTTGCCGACGACGCCGACGCGGTGCTGTACGACATGCCCTTGCCGGAGGCGCGACAGCAGGTGCTCGATTCGTTCGAGCGGCGCTATCTCATGCGGCTGTTATCGCGCTATAGCGGCAACGTGAGACAGGCTTCTCTCTCGCTGGGCATGGAACGGAAAAGCCTCTACCGCCTCCTCGAACGCCACAATATCAACCCCGACGACTTCAGAGACTGAGAACCGCGTGTATATTTCATGCATCGGGGCGAACACGAGATTCGCCCTACGCCGATATCGTCGCCGAACATGCAGCGCGGCGCGTCCGATAGAGGGCACACCGAAGCAACCTCCTTTCGTCAATGCACGATGAATCCTCTTCCCAAGGCTCGGCGGCCAAACTATCGTTTGCCCGGTGGCTCGTCCGATGGTGGGGTGCGCTTCCGTCGGAGGGTCTGCTTTCCGTCCTGATGCTCGTCCTGCTCGCGCTTGCCACCGCGTCTTTCCTCATCTACGAGAAGGGCGTCGCCCACACGTTCGGGATGCCGCTCGACGGTGGGTGGCTCGACCTTGCAGTCGGCAGGAGCCTCTTCAGCAGCAGCGTCCACCCCGCCGCCAGCGCCTCCGAAAGCCCCGGATATGCCCTCTTTCTCGGAGCGCTCGACGCGCTTGCGCGGCAGGACACCGCTCAGGTAGTCCTCGCCGCCAAGCTCCTCAGCCTCGTCGCGCTCTCTCTTGTCGGGTGGGGGTGTCTCAAGCTCGTGCGGGCAATTCCCGGCACGGGGCCGTTCGCGCTGCTCGGCATCGCGCTCATGCTGCCGCTCTCGTCGACGCTCGTGTGGATGGGCGTCTCTGGCGCGGGGCTTGCGTGGGGCGTGGCGCTCGTGACGCTCGGCCTCGTCGCGTTCGCCTACTCTAGACCGATCAAGGGGACGCTGTTCATGGGGCTTTCCCTCTGGGCGACGCCCGGCGCGCTCGTCGTCCTCCTGGGGACCTTCGTCGCAACCCGCGAACGATGGGGCGCACGTGCGCTCGCCGCAGCCGTATTCCTCCTGCCGTACGCCGCGTGGAACCTCTTCGTCTCAGGGTGGTCCTCGCCGTTTCCCGGCGGAGCGTTCGAGTTCCCCTCGTTTTGGGGGTGGACCGTCTGGATGCGGCACTACCTGCGCCTGATCGGTCTGACGTTCGTCGGTGGGGCGCACCCGATGCTGCTTGCGGCGTTTGCCGCGCTCGGCGTCTGGAGGGTGCGACGGAATGGTCGTTTGCTCTGGCTCGCGGCGGTGCTGCCCGCGCTTGTGCTGGGCTTTCTCCTGCCGGAGCCGGGCGTGTTCGGTCGGCTGTTGTTCGTGAGTCTCCCGGCGATCTTCGTGCTTGCGGCGGTGGGCGTCGAGTACGTGGCCGCGCAGGTCACGACCGGCTTCCTGAGCGGCGGGCGGCTTGCGCTTGTGCTGCTCGCCTTCTACATGCTCATCTCCGGGCCGAGCCTCTGGCAGATGCGCCGCCTTTCGGCATGGCAGGTGGAAAACACCGTGCAGGTGGGCGAGAAAGCCGGTGTATGGCTTGCCGAACACGCCCTTCGCGGCGAAGTGATTGTCACCACCGCCCCCGGCGCAATCAGTTATTTCTCCGGGCATCCCGTGCTCGACCTCACCCGGAGGCCGATACGAAGGCTGCCGCTTGAGCAGGTGCTGGAGTCGGTCCGTGCTCCATGGGTTGCCCTCAACATCGGGGGTGTGCTTCCGGCGGTGCTCAGGGAGCGCTACACGGCGGAAACGAGCGTCTCCTTCCGCGTTCACGCGGGAGTGTACCCGCCGGGGCCGTTCGTGGTGTTCCGCCGGACGTACGGGCAGAGCTATGCCTCTTATCTGCCGAGCGTCCGCGAAAGATCAACGGTGAGGAGCACGCTGCGGGAGTTATCCAGCGCGTCCCGGTGATATTCCGAGCGCAGGATGAGGAACGCATCAACTTGCAGCGCCCAGGGGAGATGGCCGGTGAGGAGGAGCGTCGCGTCCCAGAAGGTGTAATCGCTGAAGAGCGCCTCCTCGTCGTAGCGGTAGTTGCGCCGCCCGACCTCCGCCGTCAGATCGAAGAACCCCCATTGCAGCGAAAACAGATTGACCCCCATCTGCGCACCCCACTGAGAGTAATCCTCCCCTCGAAACGTGCTGGAGCGCTGCCACCCCGCTTTCGGACCGGCCCGCACCGACCCCCAGTCCGGCCACCAGACAAGCTCGAACGCAGGCTCACACCGCACGGCGTCGTAGTAGATGGTGTCGAGCGAGGCGGCAGAGCTTGGGTGGTCGTAACGAGAGAGCCGGAAGGCGGGGTTGGCCTCTAAGGACCACATCGGGGTGAATCGCCACGCTGCACGCAGGTGCGCGTCAAGCTCGGTCTGATGAGGGCGCAGGGAAGGCTCTCGATAACGCCGTGCGAGGAACGAGAGGTCCCCTGAAAGGTCCCACGGGAACGAGGGCGACCACGTGCCGTACGCGTCGCCGACGTCTCCCCAGTAGTCGCGGGCGGTTGAATCGGGTAGATGCTCATGATCAAGGACGCAGCGACCGCCAAAAAAATCGAACGAGCGCCGCCTGTCCACGACAAACCCGTGCCAGTGGCGCACGCCGTTGAGGAACACCGGGGAACGGTTCCCGTACGCCGTCCCTTCGATCCCCTGGTCAATGCCCCATGTGGGGCTTCCATCGAACTCGGAAAGTCCGCCGAAGAGGTCTTCGGGGATTCGCTGAAGGAGGACCTGCGCCCATCCCTGGGCGAAATTGCTCCGCGATCCGTCGGCGGTATCGAGGTAGTACCGTGCGTGCGAATTGCCGCGCATCGTCACGCGCCAGGCGTTGTTCGCCTGCCAGACAGCGTTGCCGAACATGTCGTGCCGCAGCGCCTGCGTGCCGATGCCGACCCGGTGGTCAAGCTCAACGTCCCCCCATCGCGCTCCGTCGTAGGTCCACCGGGTTTGAAGCTGGCCGCGAAATTCGGTGGTGAGGTCGAGAGTGTCGCTCTCGATGAGCTGGAACCGTTCGCCGATGAGGTCCGTACCCGTGTGAATGCGCCATTCCAGGGCGTCGGACGCTGTCGCCAGCGCGAGGACGAATGCGAACGTCACGATGCGATGCGCCATGATCCCTCATGGGCTGATGAGCACGTCAGGTGAACTCTGGCTTTGTTGAGAACCTACATTCAGGCAGACAAGAATGTCTTGGGCAGACAATAACGTCTGCCCTCACCCATCTCAAAACCGCAAGAGTATCGGTGGGGCAGGCATTCCCGTCTGCCCAAGAGATTGTGCAACAGGACCGAAGAGGCCGGTCGCAGAGGTTTTCAATAGAGCCATGAACTCTCAACGCCGCTTCCTATCCGACGGATTTCCCGTCGCTTACCTTGTGGGCTGCGGCGGAGGTTCCGGAGGGTGAAGAGTAGTATCGGGAGCGGAGCTCTCCAAGAGGGAGAGCGCTTCGGCCCAGAGGGAAATCGCCTCGTCCTTCGCGCCGAGGATCGCCTGCGTCTCCGCTTCGGCAGCGAGCGCGTCGGCCTGCACGGTGAGCGGCGCGTCCGGTGTGGCGGATTTCCTGGCGAGCGCATACGCCATCCGCATGAGTTCCACGTCGTCATACGACATGTCCGACTCACGGTGGGATGATTCTGTTCCGGGCGAGGCCAGTGTCTTCGAGGAGGGAGGTGAGGTAGGTGGGTGTTTGGCGGCGTACGCGCCGCAGCCGCAGGCGATCATGCCGAAGATGAGAAGCGAGAGGAGGCAAAAGAAGGGACTTCTCGGCATAGTGCCGCGCCTGAAACGAAGAGATCGCGCGGGTTGCAAGCTCATGGTTCGCAACCCCGTCGGAAGGTCTTTGAGGGGCTATCACTGCTTCTGATCGAGGTCGTACGCTCGTTGCGCGAGCCGCGCCGCGACACGGGTCTGTGCAAGCGCACGCCGCAGGTTGCCTTCGGCGAGCAATTGCCGCGCCTCGGCCTGTCGGGCCAGGGCGTTTGCCAGGATGGCCCGCGCATCTTCGTTGCTCACGCCTGCCGCCTGCGCGAGCACCTGATCTGTCCGCGCAATGGCCTCCTTCACGCGGTCCTCCGTGAGTGGGCCGAGCGCATCGCGGATTATCTTCTGAGCGGTTCTGCGCGCCTGTTCGCCGAGCGTCTCCGCTGCCTGCGTATCCCCGGCGTTCAGCTTTTCGTTCGCCTGCGCGAGCGCGCTCCGGCCCTGTGCAAGCAGGGCGGTCATGTCGGCGTCGTCCTGGTCGTTCGCCACTTCGGCGGCGCGGTCGAGCGCGGCCTGGGCTTCCGCGATGACCCGCGCTGCCCGATGCTGGGCGTACCCGGCCTCGTCAAGCGTCCTGAGGACAAGTTCCGCTTCGCGCATCGCCGACTCAAGCAGCCGCGCCTTCGGCCCGGCCTGGGTTTTCACATCCAGTTGCCGGGCCATCCGAAGGTGCTCCTGTGCATGGGAGGCCACCCGCGACATCTGTTCGTCGTTCCGCGCCTGGGCGAGGCGGGAGGCACGCTCCACGAGCGGCTCAACCATCGTTTCGAGCACCGCGCTGCGCTGGATCATCATCTGCGACTGCATCGCCTCGTGCCATGCGCGGCGACTCTCTTCCTGGGCCATGAGCGAAAGCCGGAGAGCGACCTCAGGATGCCCCTCCAGCGCGGCCTGCCGCGCCTGCTGGATGAGCTTCTCCACCTGCATCCCACGCGGACCCATTGGTCCCTGCTGACGCAAACGGCCAAGCACGTCATTCGCCTCGCGGAGCGCCTGCTCAACCTGCTGCGGCGTGCCCTGCTGATCGCGCAGGCGCATGAGCTGGTCGGCGCGCTCGATGAGACCGCTCGCCGATTCGGCCATGAGCCGTGCACGGACCAAATCGCCCCTCTGACGCGCCGCACGCGCCTCGTCAAGCAACGATCTGGCGTGCGTCAGGAGCGACCGCACTTCGGCGTTGTCCGTGCGCCGGTTCATCTCCCAGGACTGCTGCCACCGATTCATGACAGCGCCCAGGAGCATATCCACCTGCGCGGCTTCGCTCATGTCGTGAGGCGGCTGAGCTGATGCCGGGCGGGGTGAGAACGCTCCGCCCAGCAGCAAAGCCGTCAGAAGCGCAGCCTGTATCGTCATGTATCTCACCATGGCCCATCTCACCTCGCCAGTGCACTCCTAGGGCGAGTGCAAGCGATGTGCCGGACGAAAAAGGGAGAGATCGTGCAGTTTTTGCCCCGGTGAAACGGTCTCTCGCGCACAAAGCGTTTCTTTCGCGGAGGACTGGTCAGTACATCCCCTGTACCCATGCGTACGCCCTCCGCCCGCACCGCACGGCCCTCCCGACGCCGCACGCCGCCGTACAATAGGTACGGAAAAGGTGCGAATTATGGAACCCGCCGCGAAGCGCGCAGCGAAGCCCGACCGCTATCGCCTCCTCTCCCGGTGTGCGGCCCGCATTACGAAGGTACTCCCGTGACAAGCAGCCCGCCATCCACCGAGAGAGAGGCGCCGGTGATGTTTTGGGCCGCCGACGAGCAGAGAAACGCGACAGCCCGCCCAATGTCCTCGGGCGTTGCCTTGCGACGGGCCGGGATGAAGCCGTGCCAACTTTCCGGGATGCTGCCGAGAGCAGGCGGAGCGGTGCCGAAGCCATGCCCGGCATCCACATAGCCGGGCAGGATCGCATTGCAGCGGATCCCATGCGCGCCGAGGTCCACCGCCATGGTTTCCGTCAGTCTGAGAATACCGGCTTTGGCCACGCCGTAGCAGGTATCGTGCGGCCACACGCGCCGGGCGTGCACCGAGGAGATGCTCACGATGGAGCCTCCCTCTCCCTGCGCGACCATGGCCCTGGCCGCGTGCTGGCTGCACAGAAAGTAGCCCTTCAGACAGACATCAAGGGTTCGGTCCCAGAGCGCCTCCGAGATGTTCAGGAACGGCACGTGCTCCGCGTAATAGGCGTTGTTGACGAGGATGTCAATGCGCCCAAATCGCTCGATGAAGCTGCCGATCATGGCCTTCACCTGAGCGGCGTCGGAGATGTCGGCCCGGAAGAACTCCGCGGTTTGCCCGGCCTTGCGGATGAGCCGGAGCGTCTCCTGGGCGTCGGCGTCGCGTTCGAGGTCGTTGATCCCGATGTCGCACCCCGCCTCTGCGAGCGCGAGCGCAATGCCCCGCCCGATGCTGCGCCGTGCGCCGGTGATGAGTGCTTTCTTGCCTGAAAGCGGCATGGCGAATCTCCTGACGGATCGTATACGTTGGCGGCTTGTTGACCGGATACCCTCACTCGATGGTGATGATTGGACTCACGGAAGCCCGCGCATAGAGCTTGTCGAACTCGGCGCTGCCGTCGTCCGCGATGAGTTCGGTGCGGTTGCCCCATTCGGTCACCGGCTGGTTCGCCTGCGCGTAGAACGCCCACTGCTGGCGGAGATGATTCACGAAATAGAGGGTGACTCCGCAGGCGCGCCTGACCTTGATGAGATGCCGGGGCAGCGTGAAGTCCGCCTTCTCCACGCGGTACTTCTCAAGCGCGTTCTCGTCCACCTCGACGCCAAGGCCCGGCTCCTCCGGCACTCGTGCGTGCCCGCCGAGGATTTCGATGCGTTTGGTGAGCAGGTTGTGCTCGTAGAGTTCGTGGCAATTGACGGCGGGCCACTGGGCATGAGTGAGCACCGCCCCCAGGTGCAGGCTCATGCTCGTCGTGAGGCCCGTGCCCACCATCTGGAGGAAGAACGGCATGTGGACGGTCGCCGAGAAGGTCCCATCCGTGAGGGTGCGCGAGACGCCGCCGCCGATCACAAACCCGTCGCACACGCCCATCTCGACGGCGGTGCGCGGCGGCACGGCTCCGTAGTGGTGCGCGATGGCGGTCCTGATCTTCTCCCTGAGCAGGCGGTTCCCGCTCGCGTCGCCCATGCGCATGGGGCTTTCGTAAATCTTGATCTTGGGGAACGTCTCTTCCAGTTCGCGCAGGACGGGCACGGCGTTCGAGACGTTGAGGAGGAAGTCGTTCCAGTCGGCGTCAATGGAGAAATGGTCGGGCGTGGCTTCGCTGATGAGCCGCATCGTCTCGCGCACGTCGTGCCAGGGCCGGGCCTTCATCTTCATGCAGGTGTAGCCCAGTCCTGCGGCGACTTTCGCCTCGATGGCGTACTTCTCCGGGGACATGTCGTGGTCCCAGAACGACACGGGGCACCACTCGCGGCACTTGTTCCCCAATAGACGATACACCGGCACTCCGGCCAATTTCCCCGCCGCGTCGAACAGCGCCATCTGCAACCCCGCGCCCAGGCTGTCGTCCCACATCGTCTCGAAGGGCGGTCTGCCGACGGCGCGCTGTTCGTCTCGTACACGCCCCCACGTGTAGTTCTGGATCGTCTCGCCCCAGCCGTCTATCCCCGCGTCGGTGATGACCTTGCAGATTTCCACTTCCGCCCAGGTGTGGATGTCGGCGCGCTCCATTTCCCGGCGGACCCGCTCGACGATCGGCACGACGAGCGTGAATCGTTCAACCTTCGTGACTTTCGCAGGCATGGGAGAATCCTTTCACGACGCGGTGGTCGCACGACTTGGTGGTCAGCTCATGGCTCGATCAGGAAGCATCGCTTACCTTTCGTTCGGAGTTCGATAGCAATATAGAAGCTGCCGACAGGCCGGGGCAAACAGGGATGGAAGCGCAGGCGCGTTGCCCGTGATGTTCGCGGTCGGGCGAACGGATTTCCTTCCTCTCCCGAAAGGAATCCTCCATTCGCCGGTTAGTACCTGATGAAAGACAGGACATCGGTGCTCTCGTCCCTTTGTGGGAGCGAGAATCCAAGACAACCTCACAGGAGGCGAAATCCGTATGAGATCGAAGGTGAAGAACCCGGCGCTGGCCGATCAGGGCCGCCGCAACATCGAGTGGGCCGAGCGTCAGATGGGCGCGCTGCTGAAGGTTCAGGAGCGGTTCGCCAGAGAAAAGCCGCTCGCGGGCGTTCGGGTGGGCATGGCGCTGCACGTCACGAAGGAGACGGCGGTGCTCGTGAAGACGCTCGTGGCGGGCGGCGCGGAGGTGTCCATCACCGGCTGCAACCCGCTCTCGACGCAGGACGACGTGGCCGCCGCGCTCGCCGGGGAGAAGGGCGTCGAGGTCTTCGCGCACAAGGGCGAGACCCGCGAGGAATACTACGACTTCCTGAACCGCGTCATCGCGTTCAAGCCGCAGGTGACGATTGACGACGGATGCGACCTCGTCTCCGAGATTCACACGAAGCACCCCAGGCTCATCCCCGACGTGATCTGCGGATGCGAGGAGACGACCACCGGCATCATCCGGCTCCTGGCGATGGAAAAGGACGGCGCGCTCAAGTACCCGATGCTCGCCGTGAACGAGAGCGACACGAAGCACCTCATGGATAATTACTACGGGACGGGGCAATCCACGCTCGATGGCCTCTTGCGGGCGACGAACATCCTGCTGGCGGGCAAGGTGGTCGTGGTGGTCGGCTACGGCAACTGCGGCAAGGGCGTCGCCAGCCGCGCACGCGGCCTCGGCGCGAAGGTGATCGTCACCGAGGTGAACCACTTCCGCGCCCTTCAGGCGACGATGGACGGCTTCCTCGTGATGCCGATTGCCGAAGCGGCGAAGGTGGGCGAGGTGTTCGTCACCGTCACCGGCAACAAGAACGTCGTGAGCCTCCAGCACATCAGGACGATGAAGGACGGCGCAATCCTGGCCAATGCTGGGCACTTCGACAACGAGGTGGACGTTGCCGGGCTGAAGAAGATCGCCAGGAAGACGCGGAACATCCGCCCGATGTTCGACGAATACGACCTCGGCGATAAGGTCGTCTTCCTCTGCGGCGAAGGGCGTCTCGTGAACCTTGCCGCCGCCGAGGGCCATCCTTCGACGGTGATGGCGATGTCCTTCTGCAACCAGGCGATGGCCGTCGAATACGGCGTGAAGAACAGGGGCAAGCTCGCGCCGAAGGTGCACCAGTTGCCGAAAGAGATTGACATGGAGGTCGCTCAACTGCAACTGGAGGCGATGGGCATCAGGATTGACACGCTCACTGACGAACAGGTGAAGTACCTGTCCTCATGGGAAGAGGGCACCTGATCACCAGCGATAGACGCGATAGAGAGGATTATAATGCCGCTTTTCCTCCTCATCTGCTCCCTCGTTCTTAGCCTGATGGTAGTTACGGGGATGGGATACGCCGCGCTGCGATTGATCGGAAGTCCGATTGATTCGTCAGATGTGAGGTTGCCCATTGCGGCGACGCTCGGACTGACCCTTGTTTGCATCCTGACAGCATTTGTCGGCCTGACCTTCGGATGGGACCCGGCGCTGTGGGGCTTGCTTGGGTTCTTTGTCGCAATGGCGGCGTTCGGCGTCGCGTCGGCATGGCGCGACGGGCGAACGGTTGCCGGTGATATTCGCCGGTGGTGGAACGATGCACACGCCATCGAGCGGGCGCTCGTCGTTGCCGGGTGCAGCGCGCTTTTCGGATACATCGCCCAGGCGGCCCTTCCGCCAACTGAGGCCGATAGCATCCGGTCGTACCTGCGCGATGCCCAGTTGCTCATTGTGGATGGGCGTTTACATGCTCTGCCGGACGAGGTGCTTACGTGCTTTCCCATGAACCGGCAGATGCTCTCGGTCATCGGCTATTTCCTGTGGGGCTATCCCCTGGCGCGGCTATTTGGTTTCACAATCGCCTGGATCACAGTGGTCTGTCTGGCAGTGCTCACGCGTCGGCTCTTTGACGTACGCCCGGCAATGCTCAGCATCCCGTTGTTGATCTTCGTGACGGAATTCAGATGGATGGCGTCCAGTGGGAAGGTTGACCTGCTGGTGACGCTCTTTCTTGTTGCGGCGATCCTGGTGATTGAACTCGTGTCATCGCAGCGCTCCTGGGGCATCCTGCTTTTCCTTGCGGGCGTGTTCTTCGGCGGCGCTCTTGGGACAAAACCCACTGCCGCGCTTTACCTGCCCCTTTTGGGGGCGTGGGTGGTGAAGGCGATTATCGCTGCACCTCCGGAGGTCAGGCCATCTCCGGGGAGGCTGGCAGGGGCGTTCGGACTTGCCGCGATTGGCGGCATTGTCGGGTATGCGCCATGGATGGTGTGGGGGTGGACCGAATTCAACAGTCCGCTCTACCCCTTCATAACCGCTTCCGGTGCAAGCATCTCCGCCGAGTCAACGCACTACGGAGGCCCATGGGATCGGCTGTGGTTGGCTGTTCGCAGTCCTTATCTCCTCACCTCCTGGAGTCTTTTCGAGGCATCGTCATCCATTCCAGTAGTGCTCTGGATACTGGCAGGGGTAGGGCTTGTGGCCTATCGCAGGCGGCCTGCGGTGTGGTGGATAGGAGGGGGAGCGATAGGTGTGTTCTTCACATTCGCCTACTTCACCTTTATGTCCAGATGGTTCATGTCCTTACGATTTATGTTTGTGGGAGTCGTATTGCTTGCAGGGCTGGCAGGAATAGGCCTGGCGGCGATCATGCAAGGCAGGCGGCGGTGGGTGCGGTGGGGAATTGGCGGCGTTGCCGCACTTGTCGTGCTTGTGAGCGTCCTGAGGCCTGTGGTAATTGGCTATACTTCCGTAAGGGTTGTTTTGGGGATTGATTCGCCGGACGTGTACATCGCCAAATACATCGGTCCCCATGAACCCATCCTCTGGGCGCGGGAGCACTGGACGTGGGAGGATAAGGTCTGGTCGGTAGATGTTACCGATCTCATCTATTTCAACGCTCGCGTCTACTATAGCTACGTCTCTGACATCGGTCGGAGACTGAGCCAGTCTCTCTCGACGGCGGAAGAGCGATGCGCCTGTATGGATTCGGCGGGCATTGGTTATGTGCTGGTAGGCCCCAAGACGCACACGGGCCTCATGGAGCCGCTGGCGGCAGCGTGCCTCGACACGGTTTTCGTGAGCAGCGACTCAGCGTACGTGGTCTATCGCCGACGGGGTATTTCTCAGAAGCCTCCCAACCATGATCTGTAACCGCCGGAGAGCGCATTCGCTGCGAGGCAGTCAGGAATTTGGCCGGTCGCGAGCCGAAAACGACCTTTCAGATTGCGGGTCCGAGATACCGGCTCTCACTATCTGGGTTTAGCCATGTATGCGTGGAAACCGGCCTTCTGCAACGCTCGAACGGCGTCTTGATGGTTGACGTCCGGGATCTTCGGCATACTCAGGCTGCAATCTCAATCTCGCGTATCAGAGCACCTTTGAGCAGTTCCTCACGAGCCGCGAGATACTCCCGAATCGCATCCTTGATGTTTGTAAGAGCTTCTTCTTCCGTTGCGCCTTGCGACCAGCATCCCGGAAGCCCCGGAACAGAGACGCTAAATCCTTCATCCGTCTTCAAAAGCGCAATCTTGTATTTCACCGGAGTCTCTCCTGTTGCAAGGTCCTCTAGCCGCTTCCCTGTCACCTTCAGGTACAGGGCGTCTGGGCATAGGTCAACCTGATCGCCCCATACCAGTTCGCCGGAGGTCCCGATCCGAACGCCCGCAAACGCGTCGTGGTCGCACCAGAGCGAGAATACGCCCTTCCCAACCAAGTCCGACAGGTCAGCGGTGCCTCGTGTCCCATCGTCAAAGGTCAGGTCGAGCCGATACTCACCAACGACCTTGACTTCCGTGACTCGCATCATCTCATACCTCTGGAAACTCGTACGGTCTATGCCTACCAGTACGATACCGAAAACGGGGGCAGTCCGTCAAACCTGAGGCAGGACGGAGCCACACGAGCGCGGCTCACCGCACCCTGGGTGTCGTCCGGCGGAGGCTGTATATTGAACTACCGTACGAGCGGAGCGACAAGAGTCGTTCGTGATAACTCCGGATTACCGTGCGAGGAGTCGGAGATGCTGATAGAGCTTGCGGCAGGGAACCTGAATGTCGCGGTCGTGGATAATGCGCCTCACGCCGACCGGGACGGCCATCGGGGCGGATATAACGGTCTGGCGTGGCTGAAGCATACGGCGCGACCGGTCAACCTGTTCGTGCCTGCGTACGCCGGGTTGAATCTGGAGCTGTACTTCGACGGCGTCGAGACGGAGCGCGAGCTGCTCTTCGAGCCGCGCCGTGCGCCCATGTCGGTGCGCCAGGTTGACGAGGTGAGCGCGGAACTCCATCAGCCGCCCACGCCTCACTGGAAGGTGGAAAGCTGGACCACCTTCCGGCTCGTTGCGCCGCACTACGTGGATTTCCGCTACCGGGCGATCCCACGCGCCGAGACCTTCAAACAGGGCTGGATGGGCGTGTTCTGGGCAAGCTACATTGACCACCCGGAGGACCTCGGCATCAGCTTCGTCGTGCGCGAAGCCGACGCGGAGCGGTGGATTCGGCACTACTCCCCCGTGCACGGCGTGGAAAGCACCCACTGCCACCTTGCCGACGTGCTGGAGGTCCGCGCAAGCCACGATCAGAAGATGTACATGTACGCTTCCATGTCCCCCTGGCGCTACGCACGGCCGTACTACTACGGCGTGTCGCACGGCATGATGTACCTCTGGATGGTGGAAGACTCGCCCCTCCTGCGCTTCACCCAGTCGCCGTCGGGGGGCGGCGCGGGCTGCCCGGCGTGGGATTACCAGTTTGTCGTCCCCGACTACCGAGTTGACGAGGAGTACTCTTTCCGGGGAAGGCTCGTCTACAAGCCTTTCACGAGGCAGGAAGAGTGCGCCGAAGAGCACGCCCGGTGGCTCGAACATCGGAAGGCGGAAGCCTCATCGTCATGACTCCCGGCGCACCAGGTCCGCACGCCGAACGCCTATCCGGCAGCCAGGCGAAGGACATTACCGTTAGGAATCCATTCCCCAAGGAGAAGAAATGAAATCTCTCACGCGTCGTTGCATGTTCTGCGGGTTCCTGGCATTCATTCTGAGCGGGTGCACCAACAACGCGCATAGCGAAAGGGATGAATTCATGCGCATCCACACCAAGTACACTATCAATGGCCGACCGGTGCTGGGCACGTACGGCGGCACGAGCCTGGAGGAACTGAGGCTCGTCAAGGAAGTGGGCATGAACCTCGTCTTCGGCGGCGGAGAACTGCTCGACACGACGAGCGAGCGGGGGAGGTTCTGTTTCGAGAACGGAATCAAAGTCATGTACAGCCTCGCCGGGCACGTGCACGGCAGCCCGTCGCTCTTCGACGACATCACCGCCGGGCAGAACGAGATACGTATCCACTACGGGAAGCCGTACCCCGGCCCGGCACTCGTGCAGATAGACGACGAGATGATCCGGTATCAGTCCGCGAACGACACGACGCTTCTGGGCTGTGAGCGCGGCGCACACGGCACGGCAGCGGCGCCGCACCATGCGGGGCTTATCCTCGTGTGGCCGGAGAAGGTGGAAGAGAGCGTCCGGCAGGTCATGGATTCCCCGAACCTGTTCGGCTACTACGTGATAGACGACAGCCCTGGAGCGGCGATCTCGGCCCTTCGGGGCGTGTATCGGGTCGTCAAGCGGGTTGACCCGCACAATCACCCGGTGTGCGGCGGCTATAGCGGCGGCACGACGCTCCATAACTTCGCCGCCGACGCCGCCGATGTGATCATGGCCTACTATTATCCCTTCCTCAAGTGGGAATACGACCGGACCATGACCAGCTACGACACCCAGTGGATGCTCACCGCCGCACGGAAGAAGTCGCCGGGCGTCGAGTTGTTCGGCATCTACCAGGGATTCTGGGGCGGGCAGTGGAACCAGCAACACCCGCTCAGCCCGGAGGACATCCGGGAGCAGGTCGAGGACTTCGTGCGCGACGGCGCGTCGGGCATCATCTCGTTCTACATCGGTTCCGCGCCGGAGCAGAACTTCTACGGGTGGCAGGTCGAAGAGCCGCTCAAACGGGAAATTCAGGCGATCAACCGGGAGATCACCCAGACCGGCGGCCTGAAGATCAACCCCGAACCGCGCTTCATGGCGGACATGCGCTTCCAGCCGAAGGGGTACTGGGAACACCCGCAGGACGTGCCCGGCATCCCGCCAGCATGGTGGGTCCTTGCGCCGTTCGACGACCCTGAAAAGAAGCTGCTGGCGACCTCGTTCCCGCCGGAACAGGGAATAGACCTGAACGCCTCGTATCAGGGGAAGGGCCGGACCATCCATTGGCGGAAAATCGAGACGTGCGCCGGGGGCATCGGCCTGGTGGAGACCATCGGGCCGTTGTCGTTCCTGTTCCATTCGGTCGCGTACGCCACCTGTGAGGTCACGAGTCCGCGCGATCAGAACGTGCAGATGCGCGTCGGCTCGGGACACGATTGCATCATCTGGGTTGACGGGCTACAGGTGTACCGCTTTGATGGCCTGCGCGGGGTGCACTGGGACTCGAACATGGTCACGATGCGTCTGAAGGAGGGGAAGAACCGCATCCTCGTGAAAGTCTGTGATCAGGAAGGGCAGTGGGGCTTCTTCGTGCGGTTCACCGACCGCTCCGGAAAGCCTCTGGAAGGATTGACGTTCTCCCCCGCGCAGGATGCCGGTTGAGCGGCACGGCGAACGGAGATCGGATGGCCTCTGAATCTCACGAACATCAGCACGACCCCGCTTCCGAATCGCCGGTTTCCGGGCTGGACGGGATGCTCTGCCCCGTGTGCGGGGAGGTGGTGGACGCGCTGCCGGTGCTCGTCCATCGGGTCCTCGGAGATAGCGAGGAGCGGTTTCAGGTATGCAGCGTGTCGTGCAGGGAGATCGCTCTGCGCTCCCCCTACCTGCAAACGAGCCTCTTCGGGCGCGATCTGAGGGTGTGGAGCAAGAGCGCGCAGGCCGAATTGCCTCTTTCCGACGAGAGGATCACCGACCGCCGGAACGGCAGACCCCTGAGCACCTCGGAGCGTTCGCCGGAGGCGGAGGACGCACCTCCGAAGTCGGAGACGGAGTGAAGCACGCGCGTTGATGGTTCGCTTTCCAAGGAAAGGACGTGCGATGCACTACAGGACGCTTGGTCGGACGGGGCTTAACGTATCGGAAGTCGGTTTCGGCGGCGCGCCTCTGGGGGTCTCCAACTACCTTGAGAAATGGGACGCCTCGGCCCCGACGGAGCGAAAGACGGGCATCCGCGCCCTGCATCACGCGCTCGACCTCGGCATCACCTACTGGGACACCGCCCCCGGCTACGGCGATGGCCAGAGCGAACGGCTCTTCGGCGAGGCGCTTGCCGGGCGCAGGGAAGAGGTGGTCCTTGCGACGAAAGTCGGCTTCCCCTGGTCGTGCGAGAGCGTCATCGCCTCCGCCGAGGCGAGCCTTTCCCGGCTTGGCGTGGAGTGCATTGACGTGTTCCAGTTTCACGGCGGATACTACACCGCGGAGATGGCGGAGCAGGTCCTCGGCGGCGGCATGGAGGCGATGCGGAGGCTGCGCGAGCAGGGCAAGATCAGGTTCGTCGGCATCACCGCCGAAGGCAGCACAGGCCCCCTGGAGAAGATCGTCGGGACGGGCGCGCTCGACGTGCTTCAGATACGCTACAACGTCTGCTATCAGCATCCCTGCGATTACATCAGCGAGAAGGCCGGGATCATCTACCGCGCCGAAGAGCAGGGAATGGGCATCGTCACCATGCGGACGCTCACGAGCGGCCTTTTCCAGAAGACGATGCGGGCGGCCTTCCCGGAGGCGGTGCGCGGCCTCGACCTCGATGCGTTCTGCCTCGCCTACGTGCTCAGCAACCCGCTCATGGACGTTGCGCTCGTGGGGATGCGTCGCCCGGAGGAAGCCGACCGCAACGCCGCCGTCTCCGACGCCGTCGCCTCCGGCAAGGCGCGGCTCGACCTCGCTGCGCTGCATCACCGGTTCGTCAGTTGAACGCCTGCGGGGCATGAGGAAGCGCGGAAAATACAGGGGCGAATCCTTGTGTGCGCTCTGGGGGGATTACTCTGGCCGTACCAACTACTTATACGCATTCCATTTGATAACACTGCACAATGACACGTAGGGGCGTGATTTATCACGCCCTATTAACATGTTATGTTTGCACATGGTTATTGGGCGCAATGAATTGCGCCCCTACGCGCCAACCGTACAAAAACTAAGATGAAAGCGTATTAGCTGCTCTGCATTGCGGTATTCAACTCATGGTCAAACAAAGATTGTAGAGCCTTTATGGTAGATAAGACTCTATCTTTGCAGATTCTCTTGAGTTCCCTCTGTGCATCGTTGTGGACTTGCGCGGCATTTAGATCCCGATTGCTTGTTGCTAAGACGGTCTCGACAAGCGAATTGATCTCGTCGGCCTCCTTCAGGTAGTCCGTAATCTTATCGAGCAGTTCGCTCGTCAACATGGGTGTGCTCTCCCCGCCTACAAAGGCATTCTCAAGCGCTCGTGTTGGCAAGCGAGGTACCGGTGGTGCGAGGTCAGGGCCCCGGCTGTCCGCGTAATGTTGCGCGACCTTCCTAGCACGCTCCAACTCGTGAACTGCCCCTCGAAGGGCATTTTGCCTTGCTACATTGCGGCGTTCATGTTCTAGTTTCGTGGTGCTCCACAACGTTACAAATGTTCCTGCAATCAGACCGACCAGAATAAGAATGACCGCAGACAGCACTGTCGCAACGGGTGAGTGCCAATAGAGTGGGATGAGCACCCCAAATGCGGCGAACGCAAGCCAGATAGCGATAGCGCCCGCGATCTCGGCGTAGGGGCCTCGGATCTGGATCGGCTCTACGATCGGTTCAGTCCCTTGAGTCTGCGGACCCGCGGCCACTCGAAACTGAATCCGTAGGGATCATAGAACGCCCCCTTAAGCCAAGCTAGGTCTTCCCTCCATTCAGAAATTGCTCGTCGCGGCGGGTTACGCCGCATCTTCGCCGTTCGACAGAACGAGGCAAGCGAGTTGGCTATCTTCCGGAGCCGTACCTCCCCGCGTGCCTGCCCCCATTCCCTCATGTACTCTTGCCCAGCCACATCTGGAAGACGCC
>Ga0172365_10000882_pt1 | contig 21130 bp, 15 predicted proteins | sample LakKivSesite48cm_FD_114535 | JGI IMG/M metagenome (GOLD analysis project Ga0172365, IMG submission 114535) | Sediment microbial communities from Lake Kivu, Rwanda - Sediment site 48cm | ecosystem: Environmental > Aquatic > Freshwater > Lake > Sediment | place: Rwanda: Western Province, Lake... | reverse complement strand
CCCCTGTATTATAGTTCTGAAACCTTGTGTACCAGATATTTGTTATGTAAAGCCCGTTTTTAACCTGCTCAAACAATTCCTGCTTTGAAAAATCTCCTTTCTCCACAATAAGATTTGTTGGCTCTGGCGAAAGCAATCCAGCATTTGCAGTTGTTTTTGTGTTAAATCTTTTGGCAGTTGATGTATTGTGTAAATAGGTTTTTAAAATCCCTTTATCAACCATAACATTTCTTTGTGTCGGAACCCCCTCTGCATCAAACTTTGAAGAGCCAAAACCATTTCTTAGCATGCCGTCATCAATAATAGTTATTTTTTTATTAGCAACCTGTTTCCCAACCATATTTTTCAAACAGGAAAGACCTGCCTCAACTGAAAAAGCAGACATTGCCATGCCTAGATTATCAATAATATTTGCAAATGGCAATGCCTCAAAAACAACATCAAACTTTCCAAATCTGCCGTGCTCTGGATTCAGACATTGCTTTGATATTAGTGCAGCTTGTTCTGCAAGATTTTCAACATCAAGCAGATTAAGCATTCTTGAAGAGCCAACCTTGTGCCCAGATGCATCCTTGCTATTAAATGCCCTTATTGAAAAATAACTATAGGTTCCTTTATCTCTTGCCTTGACATCATTTGAACTTAATAAAGAAACATCTGTTACAGAACTCTCAAAAACACCTGCTGTTCTCTTTGCTCCACTGGCCAGGGCCTTGTTTATTGCCTTCTCAACATAATCAATTGATTTATCACCTAATGAGGCTATTTTTTTATCATAGCCATCCTCTACTTCCTTATAGGAAAATGGGCCTTTTGCAATTCCTGCATATTCATTATTTGGACTTACTGACTTAACAAACTTTAATAATTTGTTAACAACATCATCTGCAGCACTTAATGAAAACTCCTTTATATTTGTCAGAATAATTTTTTTCTTTAGTGCCATGAAAATTCCAAGATCAATATTTTCCCATGTCTTTGTTGTGTTTATAAGGTTGTTGGAATATTTAACCAGCGAGCTGTTCTGCCTTGAGACAGAAACAACAACATCATCTGCACCAGCTTTCAAAAGCTTATCCAAAACATGACTGCTTATTTTCTCTGGCTGCATGTTAATTACCCAATCTTATTTTTCTTAATCTTATTGAGGGCCCGCCAAACCAGACCGGAATTGGCTGCATTGGCTCTCCCTTGCCGCAGTTGCCAGCATGATATTCAATGTTGGATGCAACAGCATCAACTGCTTTGTATAGCTGTGGCGTTGTTATCTCAATTACTGGCCTTACAACAGGCTCTTTTATCTTGCCATTTTTTATTAAATATGATTCTGCGCCAACATATTTCTGGTTAATTCTTTTATCATCAATGTTCCATTCCATAAAATTTTTCATGTATATGCCTGATTTTACATCTTCTATTAATTCCTCTTCACTATAGTCTCCAGGAAGCATAAATGTGTTTGACATCCTTACAATGCTTTCCTTGTCATAATTAACAGACCTTGAGGAGCCATTGCTTTTTATTCCCATGCAATAAGCTGTTTCCCTGTTATGCAGAAATTCATTTATTATTCCCTCTTTAATCAAATATTTTCTTCTTGCCTTTACTCCCTCATTATCATAGTTATAAAAACCATAGCTGTTTTCCAGTGTAGGATCATCAACAACATTTACAGCTTTATTTCCTATTCTTGTTCCAAGCATTTCTTTTGTTATGAATGACTCTCCTGCCTGAGCACCCTCTCTGCCAATAATCCTGTCTGCCTCATAAGGGTGGCCACCGCTTTCATGAACCATTATTCCAACTATTTGTGGAGCTGCAACAATATCAAGAGCCTGCTTTGGCGGCTTAATGCCAAATTTAAGATTATTTTGTAATGCCTTAACCTCATTAACAACAACTAAAGGAATATTCCATTTTTTTACAAACTCAAATCCGCCTGTTTGGCCATATTGCCATATTCTCTGTGAGGTCTTATTGTTATGCTCAACTGTTAACAGGTAAAAAAAGCTGGCTCTTGGAACAGTTGCCAAAATATTTGTTCCATCAGAATTAACCAAATATTCGGTTGTTATGCTGTCTGATAATGAGAGATATCTTGATGGAATCTTGATTTTTGTATTAATCAATTCTTTTTCTGCATCAAACAATAATTTTATTTTTTCTTCTGGGCTTACATCATTTAAATTGATTTTCTGCTTAACCTCATATTTATCTTTATGTGGTTTATCACTAGAAAGGTTTATTTCTTCTCTTAAGTGCGATGCCTTTTCTGTTGTGTTTATGGTATTTTGGATTAATTTCTTTATTTTTTCCTTATCTAAATGATTTGTTGATGTAAAGCCAAGGGTTTTGTCTTTTATGATTCTCATTCCCAGGCCATTAATCTTGCTGAAGCCAGAGGCCTCTGCTATCCCGTTTTTTAGGATAAAGCTGTTTGATGTGGTTTCCTCTAGCCTTGCCTCAGAATAATCTGCTCCTTTTTTTAGTGCATATTTAACTGCAAAATCCGCCAACTCTTTAAACATCTTGAAATCTAGAATTCAGGGAATATATTTAAATATTTGTTTTTAAAGTTCTGATAAAACCTTTTAAACCTTTAGGAAAAAATTAATAATAACAAAAACAAAAAGAATTATCATTTTATGATTTCTAATTTCTTGACTGCTAAAATTTTCTTCTCTAACCAACTTAAATCATCAAATTTTTTTAGGTTAACTTGACTCAGATAAAATTTTATAACAGATTTTCTTTCCCAGAAAAATAAAAAGCTTTGGTCATGGTAAATTGCAGTTTCACCAGATAGTCTTACAAACTTTCCATATAAGGGGGAATTTTTTGCTAAATCACAAACAGTGTCCTCATCCCAGCCAAAAACTTCTCTAACTTTTCTTTTGGGTAAATAATGCTCCCCACTAAATTCAATTTCTATTTCCTCTGGAGGAATAGGGATACCATATAGAGTCACGTACTCTCTGTAAGCTTTGATAGCCATTTTCTATTTAACCTCTTGTTATTAACAATTGATGTAACTACTTTGAAGTTTATAAACCTTTCGATTTGTTGGCACTGTCAATTATTGTTTGGATGAGGATTATAAATTATATTAAGTGCCTTTGGAATAATCTCAAACACAGCTTTTCTTGCATTTTCATATTCCCCGCTTAAATGTAAGTCAAATAGTTGATTGTCCAAGCTTTCAACACTAACCCTTTTTATCCTATCTTTTTTGTTATAGTATTCAACACCTCTTTTTCCTATATGTTGGCCATTGTTTGCCTTTAAAAGCAGAGAAATGCCATACAATCTTGGTATATTATTTATAATGCATACATCGAGATAACCATCATCTATTTCTGCATTAGGGCATACCTTAATCCCTCCGCCAGTTGTCTTAATATTTGAAACATTAACTGAGAAAACCTTTTCATATGTTGTAGTTTTATTATTAATTTTGACTAAATAATTTTTTGGTTTATAAGTAACTAAAGAATAGAGTGTACTTAGATTATAAATAATTTTTCCAATATTCTGCATAAACTTGTTATTTTCACCCTTAAAGTAAGATACAATATTCTTAACTGGTTCTAGTTCATGCTCAAGCTTCTTGATAATATCCCCGTCTATGCCGATTCCAGCAGCACCAAGAAAGTAAAGTTCCTTTTTTATATTATCCTTGAATAATGTTGCTTTTCCAATATCCGCTCTTTTGATATAGTTATTATTGCCGTTTAATGCGTTATTAATGCAGTTTGCTGCAATTTCCTTGTTAGGCATGTTAAGTTCATTTGAAATGTCATCTCCTGCTCCAGAGGGAATAATGCCAAGAATTTTTTCTTCAAGTGATTCTAATTTTTTAAATCCCTGTAATGCAACTTGGATAGTTCCATCACCACCAAGAATAATAAAGTTTCTATGGCTCTTAAAATCAATGTCCTTAATATCCTTGTAATATTTTGTATTGTTTAATCTAATAATGTTTTTTTCCATACCCTCTTCAAGATAATATGTTGTATTAGTTAATTTACCAAAATTTTTTTCTAGAAATACCCAAGCTTTTTCCCAATTCTCTTTTTTTCTTAATCCTGAAGCCTTTCTGTTTATAATAAATGCAATGGATTTTTTCATATTAGTTTCCCTATCACCCCCTAGTATTTATAAAATACTATAAATTTACCTTGTAACCTTGAAGCTTTTGACTTTTTCAAGAAGCTCTCTTGCTTTTTTGTTTTTCTTAAAGTGCTCTCTTACAGGCCTTATAAGATCATTTATGTATTTTGCCACTGCTGGCTTTAAGTCCATTGGATGCAATTCGCCAGCCTTAAATATTTTGGCAAGCCCATCATAGCTATTAATTTCAATGTCCCCTCCAAACTTTTTTGGCCTCTCAATTTTAATTGAATCAAACTTTTCAAAGATTAGGTATTTTGCATATTCCATCAAGGGATTTTCATCTATTGTTTTTTCAGGGCAGTATGCCTTGTTGATTTTTCTCTTAATTTCCTCTTCTGAGTCTGTCATAAATATAGCTGAGTCTGGCTTTGACTTTGACATTTTTATGTCAATTGACCTTTCATCATTTGTTTTATTGCTTACAGGCTTTTCAAGACCCATAAGCATATGGTGGCTTACAACAACCGGCTTCCAGAAGCCAATTGAAGGCCCTATCTCCCTTGCAAGGACATTAACCTTTCTCTGGTCCATGCCAAGCTGGGTTATGTCTGCCTTAAGCTCAAATATATCAGCGCACTGCATGCATGGGTATAGTATCTGAGATGCCTGCTGGACCTCTGAATCACTCCTTCCCATTATCTGGCCGCATCTTGTTATCCTTTTGACTGTTGTGCTTCTTGCAACCTGCATTACCTTTTTCCAGTATTCCATGCTGTTAACAACATCTGATGCCCTGATAAACTCAACCCTATCAATATCCATGCCGCATGCCTTCCATACCTCAACAAGGTAATCACCGCATGCCTGTATTTTTTTAAGGTCGCCACCAAGCTTGTTGTTTGCCCAGCCATGCCAGTCTGCTGCATACATCTTGAATTTAATTCCAGCCTTGAGCATCTTGTTTACATTTACAGCCCTCATAATTCCCTGCGCTATATGGATGTTTCCAGATGGCTCAAAGCCGTCATAAGCAATTGGATGCTCTTTTGTTTCCAATAGGGTTTTTAACTCATCTTCTGTAAGAATCTCCTCTCCAACCTGCTTTATAAGGCCTAATTTTGCTGCAATATCCATCTTAATAAGAATAAATCATAGCTGGTATTAAAAGTTTTTTGGTTTTGTCCTGCAATATGGTTAAAATCATGCTGATAATCAGATTTTTAGTTTATTAAATTTATTGCTGTAGTTGTTTGCTGGCGCATCTTTTATTTCATGGTGTGTTCTGCATGCTGCTTTATATGATTCTTCACCTCCAACTAGAACAATAGGATCATTAAATCCTGCTGGGCGGACTATTCCATTTTCTGTGATAACCCTCTGGGTTTCTGTTGCCGGATGCCCGCATATATAGCAAGAGGCATACATATTTGTTATTTCAGTTGCCAAAGTTAATATTTTTGAGATCTCGCTGTCAGGGTAGCCAAAGGGCTTTTTCCTGAAGTCCCTTTTTAATCCTGTTAAAATTACTCTATAACCCTTGTATAATAATTCCTTAACTAATTTATAAGACCCTGGTATAAATTGTATTTCATCTATCATCACTAGGTTTATTTGTTTATTTTTTTCCAAATGGGTTTTTATATCATTTGTTTTTGTTATATTTTTAGAGGGGATGTCATCCTTATTATGAGAAACAACCTTATCAGCTGAATATCTGCTGTCCTTAATCCATTTAAAGATTGCAACTCTCTCTTTGTTTATAATCTGGGAATATCTTGTATGCAGCAGGTCTGTTTTTCCAGAAAACATGGGGCCGATAATTGCCTCAAGGGATGGTTCTTGGTTTGTTAGGTATGGGTTGTAATCCGGCCTGCCCTCAAACTCATAATGGACTAAACACCTTGGCTCAAATGTTTCCTTGCTGTCTTTGGTTATTTTTTGTGTCCTGAAGGCATTGTATCTGTCACAAAAGCCGCAGCGCGCCACCATTAGCTCATAGTTATCAGCAATGGCCATTAATTCAGCCATGCTGCCGTAGGGCTTTCCTTCATAAGTCAAATTTATTCCGCTTGCAATAATTATTCTGTTGCTCATAACAAGCTCATCGCAAAGGTCAATAATATTTTTATCAAATAAGTGTATTCCGCTGATAACAATATGCGTTGTATTTTCATTAATCATATCTGCCAGTTTATCAGCAGTTTCACATTCAATGGCATCTACGCTTTCTTTTTTGAATGAAGATATTTTATGCCTTGTCCCTTTGTCATCATAAGGGTGTTTAACAACCAGCAGATTATTGTCTGATTCTTTTTTGCCCATGGTAAAGGTATTTACAAGAGTGATTAATTTATTGCTTTTGCCGGATTGCGCAGAACCAGTAATAAGGTCAAACCTTCCCTGGGTAAAGTTCCTTAAATGATCAACCATATAAACCCCTTAAAACAAAATATTGGTTTATAATTGGCAAAAGAGTATTAAAAGATTTTTATTAAGGAAAATAAGGGTTGGAATATTAGCTTTACAATATACTCAATATAAAAATAAGTTTAATTTAAAGTGGAATTGAGATTATATATAGTCTGCAGTAACTAAAATATCAAGCCCTTTATTTGATGGCTTGTAATCTCTGTTCAGTAATTTAGCTTGTTTCTCTCCTGAGCCAGACTCTACAAAAATTTGAAATCCTTTTTTAATTGCTGTTTCAAGGGATTCTTCCCATTTTACTGGATTATATATCTGCTCAACCAATGACTCTTTGATTTCATTTGGTTCAGATATAAAGCCACCAGTAGAATTTGCTATATACAGTGTTTTTGGTTTGTTAATTACAATGTTCTCCAATTCTTTTTTCATGCCTTCAGCAGCAGGCTTCATAAGCACTGAATGAAAGGGCCCTTCAACTTTAAGGTAAACTATTTTCTTAATATTTTTATTTTTAAGATATTCAGCTGTCTTTATTACAGCATTATTATTCCCTGATATTATAATCTGGTATGAAGAATTTATATTTGCAATCTGAACAATGCCCTTATCAGTTCCTTTATATGATGAGCATTTTTCACAAGCTTCCTTAACCAAATCAATTAAATTTGGGTTGTCATTTAAAACAGCTGCCATATTAGATGTGCCTGGCTTTAATTTTTCAGCAGGTATGCAATCAGTCATTAATTCTGCCCTTATTTTAACTAATTTTACTGCATCCTCTAATGACAAGGCCTCTGAGGCAACCAAGGCAGAATACTCGCCAATAGAATGCCCAAGCGCTAATGAACAGGGAATTTTTTTGTTTAACACAGAAAAATATGCTAGGTTGGCTAATAATATGGCTGGCTGGCAATTGGCTGTTTTTATCAGCTCTTCCTCTGGGCCGTTGAACATTAAATAAGCAATATCAAAGCCCAGAATTTCATTGCCTGCTTGAAAGATTTTCCTGGCAGATTTATAGTTGTCATATATGTTTTTGCCCATTCCAACAGACTGGGATCCCTGGCCAGGAAATACATAACCTACTTTCATTCATAAAAACCCCTGTATCTAGTAATTTTTAACTATATAAAGGCTTTTATGATATTTATTTGTATTGGATTAGCTTTTAACAGGTTTAAGGTCTTTCCAGACAGAATCAAACATCTTGGCCATTGCTGATGCAAAGAAAGGTGTTTTTATCCATATTCCAAAATCATATGCTGGATGTATTTCCTTGTCGTCCAGAACCATAAACCACAGGTCCTTATTGTCAACAACACAAAACCTTGCGCTTATATGGTTTATGTTTCTTAATTCTGCAATTTTTGATAGTTCCTCAACTAATTTTGTGGAATTAGAATTAATTGGCGCAGCTATCCTTATTTTGATATTTTTATCTTTAAGTTTTTTGAATACCTTTCTGAATGATTTGTTTTTTCTCTCAAGGCCTTCTAAGGTGGTCATAAGAAGGATATTATCCCTGGCCTCCTTCATCAGCAACTCAAGGTGGTTATAAGAGTTCTGCCTGCCCTTTAAAGAGCCGGATAATTCATTTGGCTCAATCATCTTAACCCCATTCTTAAATAAGAGATTCAGCTCATTTAGCACTCCTGCTGATTTCATATTGTCAAGGAGCTCTCTCCTGCTTATAGTGTCCTCTTCTATCCTTTTCTTTATTCTCTCAAGAACCTCTTCTGGCTGGACAGCAATGTACTTTATAGGCTTGCCAACTTTCATGATTATAAATCCTTTTTTCTCCAATGATTCAAGAACATCATAGCTTCTTGACCTTGGGACGTTAGCAATATCACTTAGTTCGCCGGCAGTTGAAACCCCTCTTGACAAGAGGGCTGTCCAAAGCTTTGATTCATAGCTGTTTAAGCCAAAGTCCTTTAATTTCATTAAAAAATCTTTTTTTACAATCATTTTAACCCCTAACATTATTTAATTTGATAGTATTTACAACTAATAAATATATTTGATATATAAACCTTTCGATTTTTGTTATTTTAGAGTAATAAAAAACAAAAAAAACCATTAAAATGTTCCTAAGGAAATAATGCTCACTCACCCGTTTGTTTCGCATGGAAATACTTCATAAAAATCCATTAAAAAAACCAGTTGGAATAATGTTTCAGCTGTTAATCTGTTGAATTTGATGGCTGCAGCCAATAAAAAATATCTGATTATAAAACCAATTTAAAATAATTTTTTGCTTTTATTGGTTAAAATTAATTTGTTTTTGTTGTTTTTATTATTTTATGGTTATTTTTATTTATTATATATTATAGTCGAGAAGCGTATTTGTTTTCAATATAGAAAAAAATTAATTTTCCAATTATTTTGCTTATTTATATTATTAAATATATATTTAATAATGGTTATTAATAATAATATATTAATACAATAAAGATTTTGATTTACAATAGTATATAAAAATAAGTTCTTATTTTTTATATTATCCCTTAGAAACATTCTGTATCTGAAATAAAGGGGTGGGTGGGAAAAACAAGGAATTTTTGTGATAAAATCAATGACCTTACTTTCAAGTGGAAAAAATGGTGCAAAAAGGATTAACAGGATTTTTTGAGAAATTTTTAACAAAGGAATCTTTATTTAACAACAAGGAAATACTGCAATCAACATACTCCCCTGACCTAATACTCCACAGAAATGAGCAGATAAACCAAATAGCAAACATTTTAGGGCCGTCATTAAGGCTTGAGAAGCCATCTAATTTATTTATTTACGGCAAAACAGGAGTTGGAAAAACCCTTTCAATCAAATATACAGCAGCTAAAATGTCTGAGGTGGCAAAAAAAGAGCATATCATGTTAAAAATTTTTTACATTAACTGCAAGCTAAGAAAGGTTGCAGACACAGAATACAGGCTGATAGCACAGCTTATAAGGGAGCTTGGAAAGGAAATACCCCCTACAGGTTTGCCAACAGAAGAGGTTTATAATATATTCTTTAAAATAGTGGACAGGGAAAAGCAGCTTTTTATACTTATACTGGATGAGATTGACCAGCTTGTAAAAAAAGCAGGGGATGAGTTATTATATAACCTGACAAGAATGAACACAGAGCTTAAAAACTCCCAAATATCAATCATAGGCATATCCAATGACCTTATTTTTGTGGATAATCTTGATCCAAGGATAAAATCCTCCCTGTCAGAAGAGGAGATATTATTCCCTCCCTATAATGCGCCGCAAATTCAGGACATACTTCACCAAAGGGCAAAAGAGGCGTTTAAGAAAAATGTGATTGAGCAAGGGGTTGTAGAAAAGTGCGCTGCCTATGCAGCAAGAGACCATGGTGATGCAAGGCGCGCCCTAGAGCTTCTGAGGGTTGCTGGGGAGATAGCTGAAAGAAACGGCTACACAAAAATAAAAATAAAGCATATTGATGAGGCAGAAGACAAGATAGAAAGGGACCGCGTTTTGGATATTGTAACAACCCAGCCAAAGCAATTCCAGGCAGTTCTTTATGCAATAATTTCACTTTACACAAAGAAAAACAATATAATATTCACTGGAAAGGCATATGAGGTTTACAAGGGAACATGCTTCAGGTCAGGGCTAAGGCCTTTAACCCAAAGAAGAGTTTCTGATATAATTGCAGAATTAGACATGCTGGGCATAATAAATGCAAAGGTTATCTCAAAAGGCCGCTATGGGAGAACAAGGGAAATATCAATTGCAGTAACATCTGCCTCAGAATCAAAAATCAAGAAAACATTAGAAGAAGGATTAGGATTATCTTGACTTAATCAAGAATAGTTCTTCTTACCTAAAAAATGAAAGAAATTATTTCTAAACAAAAAGAGACAGTAAGCTTTTTCCTAAAGAATAATATTTTTATAAGCCCTGACCTCATCACTGAAATAACCCCAAACACTAATTTGGATAAATTATACAATTTAATATCAAGCAGGATAATATCAGACGAATTCTTATTCTTGAATAAGGACATATACAATATATTACCAAACAAAAAAACCCTTGATATAAACTGGCTTGAGTTTGAGAGGTCAAAAGTCATGTCTGAAAAAGACAGGGACAACAAAATATACTATAAGTTTATTGATTATTTTGATGATAGGGGCAAAAAAGAACAAGACATTAAGATATTATTCTCATACAAAGAGGAGCCGAAGAAGAGGGATGTCCAGGATTTTGTTTTGTTCTTCAACTCAAGGTATAAAACCATGGAGAGCATGCTTAAAAACAGGCCAGAGCTGCAGAACATAATGTCTATCACCAGGATTCTCAATAAAAAAGAAAAGGAAACTGTTTCCCTGATAGGCCTTGTTGATGACAAAAAAATAACCAAAAACAACAATATCATACTAAAATTAGAGGACCAGACCGGCTCTATTAACGTCCTTGTTAATAAAAGCAAGGCAGATTTAATCAACATGGCAAAGGACATTGTCTTAGACGAGGCAATAGGAGTAACTGGAGTGAATAGTGATAATATTGTTTTTGCTAATAATATTCTATTTCCAGACATACCTGCGCAGAAGGAACTGAAAAAGGCCCCTTATGAGGCTTATGCAGTCTGCCTCTCTGACCTGCATGTTGGCTCTCTTGACTTCCTGCCAGAAGAGTTTGACAAATTTATTAAATGGATAAACTGCAAAACAGGAAATGAAAAACAAAAAGAGATTGCAAGAAAAGTAAAATATATTTTTATTGTTGGAGACCTTGTTGACGGCGTGGGCATTTATCCCGGGCAGGATTCTGAGCTGTTGATAAAAGACATACACCAACAATACAATGAATGCGCAAGGCTGTTAAAGCAAATACCAAAGGATATAAAACTGGTTATCTGCCCAGGCAATCATGATGCTATGCGCATTGCAGAACCGCAGCCAGAGCTTTACAGGGATTTTGCAGATGCTGTATGGGGCCTGCCAAATGTTGTTATGGTTTCTAATCCTGCAGCAGTCAACATAGGCTCTACAAAAGATTTTCCAGGATTTGATTTTCTACTTTACCACGGATTCTCATTTGATTATTTTATTGCCAATGTCGAGTCAATAAGAAACCATGGTGGCTATGACCGGGCTGATCTTATGATGAGATTTTTACTGCAGAAAAGGCATCTTGCACCAACTCACCAGTCTACCTTATACATCCCGGATGTTGAAAGAGACCCTCTTGTCATAAGCAATGTTCCGGACTTTTTTTTAACAGGCCATATCCATAAATCATCTGTTTCAAACTACAGAAATGTAACCATGATATGCGGCTCGTGCTGGCAGAGGAAAACCCCTTTCCAGGAAAAAGTAGGCCATCATCCAGAGCCATGCAGGGTTCCGATAATCAACCTGCAGACAAGGGAGGTCAAGATACTTAAGTTTGGAAACTAAAATGCAAGAGCAAAAACAGGCAAGCAGGGAAATTGAATTGTATTTTAAAGAGATTGATGATAAGCTTAAAAAAGCATATAACCTGGCCAATGAAGCAAGAAAAAAAGCATATGACCCAGAAAGCAGGGTGGATATACCTTTGGCAAAAAACATGGCTGAAAGGGTTGAAGGATTGATTTCTACTGTTGCGCCGCAAATAGTTGGCTCAGGGATATCAAAAAGGATTCTTGATTTAGAAAAAAAATACAAAGCAATGGACTGGAGAATCTCGCTTATTATTGCAGAGGAAATTGCAAAAGAAAAATTCTGCAGGTTCAAGGACAAGAAAGAGGCAATGGAGGTTGGAATCAGGGTTGGCTTTGCTTATCACACAATGGGAACTGTTGCATCTCCTTTAGAGGGCTTTGTGGGTCTTGATATAAGGAAGAGAAGGGATGGAAAAGAGTATTTTGCCCTTATGTACTCCGGACCCATAAGAAGCGCCGGGGGAACAGGAGGCTCTGTCTCTGTGCTTATTGCAGATTATGTAAGAAAAAAAATGGGCTATTATCCTTATGACCCAACAGAAAAAGAGATTAATAGGATTATAAGAGAGGTTCTTGATTATCATGAAAGGGCAACAAATTTACAATACCTGCCAAGCGAGAAAGAGCTTGAATTTTTAGCAAGAAACCTTCCTGTTCAGATTGACGGAGACCCGACAGAAAAAATAGATGTCTCAAACTATAAGGACATTGAAAGAATAGGAACAAACAAAATAAGAGGGGGGGTTTGCCTTGTTTTTGCAGAATGTCTTGCCCAAAAAGCCCCAAAATTGTGGAACAGGCTTTTAAAATTCAAAAAAGAGTTTGATTTAGAGCATTGGGGTTTCCTCGAGGAATTTTTAAGCATACAAAAAGAGGTTAAGGCAAAAGGGGAAACAAGCAAAACTAATGAGAAAATCACGCCAAACTACACTTTTATAGAGGACTTGGTTGCAGGCAGGCCAATACTATCATTTCCATTAAGAACAGGCGGCTTTAGACTAAGGTATGGCCGCTCAAGAACATCCGGCTATTCTGCAGACAGCATAAATCCTGCCACAATGGTTGTACTTAAGGATTATATTGCAACAGGAACACAGCTTAAGGTTGAGAGGCCAGGAAAAGCAACCACAATAAGCCCATGCAGCTCAATTGAGGGGCCGGTTGTTAAGCTGGCTAATGGCTCTGTCCTAAGATTAAATTCAGAGCAGGAGGCAAAAAAATACCTTAAAGACATTGTGGAGATTATTTTTTTAGGAGACCTGCTTGTCAGTTACGGGGATTTTTTCAACAGGGCCCATGTCCTTGTTCCAGCAGGGTATTGTGAGGAACACTGGATTCAGGAGCTTGAAAAGGCGGTTGTTAATATGTTTGGTAACCTGGATATTACAAAATTATCAAACTTTCTTGATATGCCTGAAGATAACCTAAATGAATTACTAAAAAATCCATTCCACCTTAAGCCAAATGCATATGATTCAATAAAGATAGCCAAAGCCCTTGATATACCCCTGCACCCTGCTTATACCTTTCATTGGAAAACAGTTTCCTTTGATGAATTAAAAATTCTTGTAGACTGGCTTGATAAAATGAAGATAATAAGGGAGGATAAAAAAATAAAAATAGTTTTGCCATTAAAACAAGAGCCAAAAAGGGTTTTAGAGCTTATTGGTGTCCAGCATTCTGCTGTGGCCAATGAATTTGTTGTTATCAGAAAAGACGATGCAGTTGCTTTTTTGTCTAATCTCGGGGTTTCAGAAAAAGAGGATCTTGAAAAAACAAAAAAAATAATTGAGGAGAGCAGGGAAAAAAATGTTTTGGACATAATAAATATGCTATCAAAAATCAAGGTAAGGGACAAGTCAGGAATATTTATTGGCGCAAGGATGGGAAGGCCTGAAAAAGCAAAGATGAGAAAACTAACAGGAAGCCCCCATGTTCTGTTTCCAGTTGGCCATGAGGGCGACCGCTTGAGGTCATTTCAGGCAGCATTGGAAAATAAGAAAATAACATCTGACTTCCCTGTTTACAGGTGTGAAACATGCAGTAAGGACACTATTTTTTCTGTTTGTGAATCATGCGGAAGAAAAACAAAGAAATTATACTACTGCAACATCTGCGGCAATATTGAAAAAAACAAATGCAAGCATGGAGAGGCAAAAACATACAAAAACCAGAGCATAGACATAAGCTATTATTTTAATGCTATGCTCAAAAAACTTAAGATGAAAACATGCCCTGATTTAATAAAAGGGGTTAGGGGCACCTCAAACAAAGACCATATCCCGGAGCATCTTATCAAGGGGATTTTAAGAGCAGAGCATGATATCTATGTCAACAAGGATGGGACAACAAGGTATGATATGACGCAACTGCCAATAACACATTTCAAGCCAAGGGAAATAAGAACACCAATTGACAAGTTAAAGGAATTAGGTTACCTAAGAGACATAAATAAAAAAGAGCTTGAAAATGAAGATCAGATACTAGAAATAAAACCGCAGGATATTATACTACCTTCATGTCCTGATTCAGCTGAGGCTGGTGCAGACACTGTTTTGTTTAATGTTGCAAATTTTGTTGATGACCTCCTGGTTAAGCTTTACGGGGAGAAGCCATTCTACAACCTTAAATGCCCAGAAGACTTGGCAGGGCAGCTTGTAATTGCTTTGGCGCCCCATACATCTGCAGGAATTATTTGCAGGATAATCGGCTTTTCAAAAACACAGGGATTTTATGCCCATCCGATGATTCATGCTGCAACAAGGCGTGACTGTGACGGCGATGAAGCGAGCGTTATGCTCCTAATGGACTCATTGCTTAACTTTTCAAGGCAGTTTTTGCCTGCCCACCGCGGTTCAAAACAGGATGCATGCATTGTACTAACATCAAAGCTTATCCCATCAGAGGTTGATGACATGTTCTTTGACCTTGATGTTGGCTGGAAATACCCTCTTGAGTTTTATGAGGCGTGCAGCAATTATGCAAACCCAAGAGGCCTGGATTTAGAGCAGATTAACACAAGATTAGGAACGCCAAACCAGTATGAAAACATGGGCTACACCCATCCTGTTGAAAATATAAACTCAGGGGTTTTGTGCTCTGCCTATAAGGCTATTCCGTCAATGGAGGACAAGCTCAAGGGCCAGATGGAGCTTGCAGAAAAAATAAGGGCTGTTAATGAAGCAGAGGTTGCTGCAATGGTTATTGACAAGCATTTTATAAAAGACATAAAAGGCAATTTAAGAAAATTCTCAATACAGCAGTTCAGGTGCGTAAAATGCAACAAAAAGTTCAGGAGGCCGCCTTTAATAGGCAAGTGCGACTCATGCGGCAGCAAAATAATCTTTACAATATCAGAGGGCTCTATCATCAAATACCTTGAGCCAAGCATTAGTTTGGCCAATAAATACGATGTCCCTGCTTATTTAAAGCAGACCCTTGAGCTTACAAAGAGAAGAATAGATGATGTCTTTGGCAGGGAAAAGGAAAAGCAGGAAGGATTAGGCAAGTGGTTTGGCTAGTCTCTTTTAGTTATATATTGTTCTTTCTGAGCATTAAGAATTATTTTCTGCTGTTTTTGCCTTTATGCCATCCAAGATGCCCATAAATCTTTGAATCCAGTTTGTTTATAGAATCCCTTAAATAAAAAGAATAACCCAGATTTGCAATTAACAACCCTATAACAAGCTCTTCAAATCCTAGGCTTCTTCCAAAAAGCTTGCTTAATAGTTCATATATTAAGTACACCAGGAATATTAGAAATATCCAATATACGATTTTTTTGAGAAGCTCTTGTTTTGTTTTTTTAATTTTAACCACCACGCAACCTTATAATAAACCATACAACTAATAAGATTATTATGATAATCATTGCTATTGTTAAGAAATCTGGTTTTTCTTTTTTGGCCATTTTCTATATAAGATAAATTTTATTTATAAAACTTTTGTTTTCTGGTCGAAAGAACTCCGAAGTTAATCTTGCTAAATTAATCTAAACATATGCTTTTTGTCCAAAGATTTAGTCAACTATCCAAACTAATGGCCTGCACATAGGGGACATCTTTTATTTTGATTATGTCCTTCTTGGAAATAATACCTGATTTAAGGCCCAGCCCAACTGATTCCTGGCCAACAAGATTTATCATATAGGCCTGTTCAAACAATTTAACAATCTCTTTTTCTGTTTTTTCTTTTCCATTGTAGAAATCAGAGCTTAGGTCAAGCTTTAAGTCAGGGGTTTCAAACTTTTTTCCTATAATTTCCTTATCGCAAACAGCAAGCATTAACCTATTGTTGGCTGTTATATGCTCTTTAACTATCATCTTATATCTTTGTTTTAACAGGACGCCTTGCACCACAAGCAAGGCAATGCATAAATGTTATGCTCCCTTCCTTTAAAAGTTCTGTATCTGGCCTCTTGCACTCAGGGCAGATTACAAAAATATCAACATACTGCTTAATCTTTCCATTTATTATTGCTGACGAGATTTTACTTCCTATCAAAAGCCCTGTACTCTTTAAATCACCAGGCGTTGCCAGCTCTTTTAAAATATACTTCAATAGATGCTCTGGCTTTCTTCGCAGTGCATTAGCTATCTGGTTAAAGTTAGAGATAACAGTTCTGTTGCCTTGGATGTGGCCAATAACCCTTGGAACCTCAAACCTGTCTGTTTTAGAGCTTATTTCTGGAAGCTCTTTTCTGGCCTTTTTCAGCATTTTCTCATAATCCATTTTATGATTTGAAATCAAGGTTCATATATAAATTTATCTAAAACCAGCCTGCCATTAGAAAAGGTTATATTTGAATTCAAATTTCCCCTTGGAATGAAAAGAGTTGGGGTAGATATTGGTTCTGACAGCCTGAAGGCAGTTGTGATAGATGGAGAAAATATAGCCCTTTATCAAAAAAAGATAAAAGGAAAACCGGTTTATGCCTTAAAAGAGATCTTGGGTGAACTTATAGCAAGGCATGGTGATAATGCCTGCATTGGTGTAACAGGCGTTGGCTCATTTTCTTTGTCAGACACTCTAAACAAAAAACAACTGATAAATGAATCAATTGCAACTAAAAAGGGCATAGAGTCCATTGTTTTGGATATCCGGGAAAATGAGAAAGTAGGGGTAATTGATGCAGGGGCATCAAGCCAGAGATATTTTGAGTTTGAAAAATGTGACAGGAGATTATTTTTAGAAAATTATAATTTAGAAGATAAGTGCGGTGTTGGTTCAGGCTTATTGCTTGAGCACATGGCCAAAAGATTTAACTATGGTTCAGTAGAAGAATTGTCTGATGTTGCCAATCAAACCAAAAAGACCATAAAGCTCTCTGCAAAATGCGGTGTTTTCCGGGAATCTGATGTTGTGCACCAGCAACAAAAGGGAACTCCAAAAGATGTATTGGCTGCCTCGCTTTACAGGGCATCTGCAGATAGTTTTAAAAACATCCTGTCAAACGGCATAATGCCTGAAGCGAAGATTATTCTTATAGGTGGCCTCTCGCTTAGCAAAGCCTTTGTTAAGCATTTAGCAGATGTTTGCAAGATACCAGTTGAAAGGATTATTATACCAAAGCAAGGGTTATATGCAAGTGCAATTGGTGCAGCAATCAATGGCCAGCATGCTTACCTAAATGGCATAATAAAAAAATTAGAGCAGAAATTAAACAAACCCTTCAGCTATGAGTCACAAGGCCCCTTAATCTTCAAAAAATCCAGAATCATGAAGCCAAAAGAAGATTGGCCTTATAATGCAGATATTCCTTTAGCTGGCTTGGGAATTGATATAGGCTCTGTCAGCACAAAGGCAGCATTGATAGCAAAGGTTAATAACAGGTTTAGACTGCTTGCATATCACTACAGGAGAACAGAGGTAGACCCTGTTGGGGCTGCAATAGACTCTATAAATAAGGTATACAACCAGGTTATGGAAAGGGGCTATAAAATTAAAAAGGTTGTTGCAGGGACAACTGGAAGCGGAAGGCAGCTTACTGGTTTTATAGCCGGAGCCTCTAAAGCCCATATTGTTGATGAAATCACTGCACAGGCTGCAGGCATAACAACAGTCTATCCTAAAAAAGAATTCAGTATTATTGAGTTTGGCGGCCAGGATTCAAAATTTATCAATATAAGCCAGGGGGTTGTTGTTGGCTTTGAAATGAACAATGCTTGTGCTGCTGGAACCGGAGCATTGCTTGAAAAATATGCCATGCGCAGAAACATTAAAATACAGGATTTTGGGGGTATTGCATTAGGGGCAAGGAAACCCCCTGATATAGACAGCACTTGTGCGGTTTTGTCAGAGCAATCAATCATAAAATATGAGCAGAATAATGTGCCTTTAGGGGATTTATGTGCAGCCCTTGCATTGGCAACTGCAAGGAATTATTTGGCAAAGGTGGTTAGCGGCAAAGAGATAAAACCAGTAGTTGTTTTCCAGGGTGCAACTGCATTTAATCTTGGGCAGGTTGCTGCTCTTGAAACTGTCCTCAAAAGAGGAATAGTTGTACCCCCCTGGCCCCATATCACAGGCGCAATAGGTGCAGCAAAATATGCATATAACAGCTCTGGCTTGGGCAGTTTTAGGGGATTTAAAAATATTTCAAGCCTTAAATATAGTGTTGGGTCCTATGAGTGTACTAATAAAGGATGTGGAAATGACTGCAACATAACAAAAGCTGAAATTGGAAAAGAGGAGTTTTATATAGGCGACAGATGCCAGAGATACAGTGCAAAAAAGCATGAGAAAAAAATAAGGCCGTCTAATTTATTTAAAGAGAGGCAGAAAATAATGGAGACTTCATGCAGATGAGAGTCGGAATCCCAAGGGGATTGTTATTTAATGATTTCTCGCCCCTGTTTATCCCTTTTTTTGATTATTTGGGTCTAGAAACCATTGTTTCAGATGAAACTAACAGGAAGATAATAAATCGCGGTCTAGAGATAGTGCCGGCAGAATATTGTTTTCCAACCAAGGTTGCATATGGCCATGTCGACAACCTGCTGAAAAAACTAAAAAGAGAAGATTTTATTTTTATCCCCTATATTGCAAATACAGGGAAACCAACTGGCAGCTATAAATATTGTGTTACATGCCCATGGACACAGTCTACGCCAGACCTTATGAAATCTGCACCAGAGCTTATTAAGGAAGGCCTTAATTCAGAAAACCTTGTTTCTCCCTCCCTGTTTTTTGACTGGGGGTTCAATCATCTTGAGGACCAGATGAGGAAGGCTGTGGCAAAGATGGGCCATAATACAAAAAAGGTTAGGGCTGCACTTCAAGAGGGGTTAATAAATAAAGAAAGGTTTGACAAAAAAATTGAGGAAAAAACAGAAGAGGTTTTTGGTTCTATCCAAAGCAGATTTAAAGAGGAGAAATATAAGAATGAACCTGCCTTTTTGGTTATGGCAAGACCATACACAGCTTATGATGCAAATGTTAATAATGATATTGTAAATAAGATTTTAGATGCTGGCCATCTTGCAATCCCCCTTGAACTTGCCCCCATAGGAGCAATAGATATTTCTAAACAAATGCCAAAGATGTACTGGATACAGGGCCAGAAGAAGCTGGCTGCAATAGAACTGTTAAATAAAAACAGGAACCTGTTTGGGATTGATATAACCTATTTTGCCTGCGGTCCAGACACCCAGATAAACCAGCAGATGAGATGCAGGGCGCAAAAGCCATTTTTAACAATTGAGATGGATGAGCACACCGGAGATGCTGGAATCGATACCAGGTTGCAGGCATTCTTCAACACTGTTAAATCCTACCTAGAAATAGAGGCAAAGCAAACCAGCAGGGTTTTTAGCGTAAAGCTAAAGGGGCTTGATAAGATTAAGGGAAAAAAAATTCCTGTTTTTCCCCCGATGTCAAAACACAATCATGCACTATCTGCTGTTTTAAATGCATATAAAATCCAGTCAAAGGTTCTGGATGTAAGCCCTGATGAAACCATGGAAAAAGCAAGAAGCTGCACATGCGGTTTGGTATGCACGCCCTATTTACACACTACAGAGGCCATGCTTAATTTTATGCAAAAACCGGAATTTGACGAAAAGAAGTTTGCCTTTTTTCAGGCAACAACTGACTGCGGGCCCTGCAGATTAGGACAGTATGCAAGCCTGGAATCTCTTTTATTCCAGAAAAAGGGGATAGACGTTGACATAATAACAGGCGGCGAACTAGGAGCTGAGTTTAATCTTGGCATGCCCCTATTAATCAAGGCATGGTCTGGTATGACTGCAGTTGACCAGCTTGAAAAAATGAGAATGCATACAAAACCATACGAGGTTAATAAAGGGGCATCTGACAAGATTTATGAAAAATACATGAAAGGGCTTCTTGATTATTTGGCAGACCCAAAAACTAATCTTGGAAAAATAAAAACCTATTTAACTATAGGCAATGCATTTTTTTCTGATTTGTTTAATGGAAAATTATCCCCTGTTGAGAAAATCCTAAGAAATGCCCAAGAGGAATTTTCTCAAGTCAAAAGGACCAATGAAAAAAAACCAAAGATAGGCATAGTTGGCGAGTTTTATGTAAGGCTTCATGAGCCAGCCAACCAAAACATCATAAGAAAACTTGAGGAAAAGGGAGCAGAAGTCTGGCTAGCCCCGGCAACAGAATACTTGGCTTATTCTTATTACCTTAGCTCTGTTCTTGCAAGGGAAAAATTCAGCTTAAACAGAAAAAAAGCTGACTTAAGGGAATGGCTCTTGAAATCAGTATTATACAGGTTTATGATTGGTTATGAACATAAGTTGTTTAAGGCAACCCTGCCATATATGCAGGGCTTTGATGATATATCTGCAGAAGAACTGGTTTCAAACGGTGAAAAATATATCAGGCATTATATTGGCGGAGAGGCCATAGTAAGCATGGGAAAAGCACAAGATTTTGTAAAAAGAGGTTTGGATGGTATTATCAGTGTTATCCCATTTAACTGCATGCCAGGACTGACTGTAGCTGGCTTTATGCCCAAATTCAGAAAAGACAACAACAGCATCCCCTTTGTGTCCATAGAATATGATGGCTTTCAGGATAGCACAAGAGAGATGAGAATAGACACTTTTTTTGCACAAGTAAAAGAGAGGTATGAGAATAAAAAACAAACTGCTTTAAAAACAAAAGATAT
>Ga0172365_10000881_pt1 | contig 21159 bp, 17 predicted proteins | sample LakKivSesite48cm_FD_114535 | JGI IMG/M metagenome (GOLD analysis project Ga0172365, IMG submission 114535) | Sediment microbial communities from Lake Kivu, Rwanda - Sediment site 48cm | ecosystem: Environmental > Aquatic > Freshwater > Lake > Sediment | place: Rwanda: Western Province, Lake... | reverse complement strand
CCGCAACTCCTGGGGCGCTTCCTGGGGAGAGTGCGGCTACGGCTGGCTTCCCTATGACTACGTGCTGCGTGGCCTGGCCGAAGACTTCTGGACCATCCTCAAAAAGGAGTGGGTCGATACAGGGGTGTTTGCGGAATGATATTTTGCCATATCGAGAAAATGCTTGCTGATGACGGAGGCTGGGAATTCTGGGTGCTCGACGGCGAGGTTGAAATCAGATTACCCAAAAAAGCAGACCCCATCATGGTCAAATTCGGCTATAAGTACACCTTCTCCGAAACCGCCCCGAGTACCCCCCTTCGACCGCCTCGACCACTGGTGGGAGAAATAATGATTTATTGCTTATTGCCGACCAAAACTCTCTTCGATCGCCAATCCGATGCCCTCCTCATCCGCAACTCCTGGGTCTTCTCCTCGGTTCCTGCACGGCTCATGCCGGCGTCGGCCTCATCGAATACTACGAACGGCGGGCTTTTGGCCGTCATCTCGACGCCTCGCGCCTTTTCCTCTACAAGGTCACCCGCAACCTGATGAAGCTCCGCGGCGATACTGGCGCCTACCTCCGCACCACCATGGGGGCGATGGTGCTGTTTGGCGTCCCGCCCGAATCCTACTGGCCCTACACCGACGATTCCGGCTCCTTCGACCGTGAACCGCCGGCGTTCTGCTATGCCTTCGCCCAGAACTTCCAGACGATAAAGTACTTCCGCCGCGACCCGGCCGGCTCCAGGCCCGAAGCCGTGCTCCACAGCCTCAAAAGCTACTTAGCCAAAGGCTTTCCCTTCATCTTTGGTTTTTCCGTCTACAGCTCGATAGAGCAGGCTGAGACCGACGGCCGCATCCCGTTCCCCTCACCCCGTGAGCGTCTGGAAGGCGGACATGCGATTATGGCAGTTGGCTACGACGATAAAATGGAAATTACCAACAAATTCAGCAAGCAGAAGACCAAAGGCGCCCTTCTCATCCGCAACTCCTGGGGCACATCCTGGGGAGAGCGGGGCTACGGCTGGCTTCCCTACGACTACGTCCTCCGTGGCCTGGCCGAAGACTTCTGGAGCATCCTGAAAAAGGAGTGGGTCGATACTAACGCCTTTGCCGAATAAAAACTGAGGAATAATATGAAAACTTTGCTTTGATTGGTCTTGCTGGCTATATTGCTCCCTGTCATTTAAAGGCGATAAAGGATACAGGCAACAAATCAGTTGCAGCCCTCGATAAAAGCGACTCAATAGGCATTATAGACACGCATTTCCCGGAAGTGGGCTTCTTAATTAAAAAGATTTTACCTTGAAATTATAGCCTCTTATAGAAAGATTAAGTAGATGAAGATAGCTAATGTCGTAGGGGCGAGGCCTCAATTTATAAAATTGGCGCCTGTTCTTAATGCTATCGAGAAAAAGCATGAAGAAAATAAAGGAGAAAAAATAATTGATGTTCTAATACATACGGGGCAACATTACGATTATGAAATGTCTCAAGTTTTCTTTGATGAACTAGGGCTGAAGGCACCAGATTATCATTTGGGCGTGGGCTCTGGTAGCCACGGATATCAAACAGGTGAGATTATCAAACGATTAGAAGATGTTTTGCTTAAAGAAAAGCCAGATATTGTTATAGTCTATGGGGATACAAATAGTACATTAGGAGGTGCTCTTGCCTCTGTTAAGCTTAATATACCAGTTGCACATATTGAAGCGGGACTTCGAATCTATAACCGTAGAATGCCTGAGGAAATAAATCGGTTAATCACTGATCATATTTCTGAAATCCTTTTTTGCCCTACAAAAGGTAGTGTAAATAATCTTATAAGAGAGGGCTTCGAATTTATTGTCAATAGGGGAGAGCTGGTTTCTTTGGATAGTGCCTTTAATTATTTCAGTACTCTAAAGGCGCCATATGTAATAAATATAGGCGATGTAATGTATGATTCATTATGTATGTATTTAGATTTAGCTGAAAAGAAATCGAATATTATGGAAAGACTTAATCTGGAGCCTAAAGGATATATGTTAGCTACAATCCATAGGGCAGAAAATTCAGATAATGCAAATTCTTTGGTAAATATATTTAATGGCCTTAATATGATTTCGAAAAATGGGCATAAAATTGTTATTCCTTTACATCCCAGAACGCGTAAAAAGATATCTTCTTTATCATTAGACTTTATTTTCAACGGAAACAATTTTATTGTAATTGAGCCGGTTTCATATCTTGATATGTTAATTCTGGAGAAGAATGCCAAAGTAATCTTAACGGATTCCGGGGGTGTACAAAAAGAGGCGTTCATTTTAAAAATACCATGCGTCACAATGAGAGAAGAGACAGAATGGGTAGAAACTGTTCAATCCGGCTGGAACGCGCTTGTTGGCTGTGATTCAAATCAGATTTTTATAATGGCAATTGAAGCAAAAGAAGGGACCCAAGGTACTTTTCCATTTGGAGATGGGAAAGCCTCCGAGAGGGTAATTAAATTAATTGATAAATGGTATGGGCGAACTAATATATGAATATTCTTTATATTAACCATTATGCAGGAGCACCAGAATATGGAATGGAATATAGGCCATACTATGTTTCAAAGGAATGGGTAAGGCGTGGTCACAGTGTGATTATTGTTGCCTCTTCTTATTCTCATCTGAGGAGTAAGAACCCTAATGTAGATAAGAGCCTAGTAGAGGAAGAGATAGATGGAATTAAATATATCTGGTTGAGGACAGTTAAATATAAGGGAAATGACCTAAAAAGAATCCTCAATATGTTGAATTTTATTTTGCAGTTATTTCGATATTTAGATTATCTGGTAAAAAGATATAATCCTAATGTGGTAATTGCCTCCTCTACCTATCCCTTGGATATATTTCCTGCTTATTTATTAAGTAAAAGAACAAAAGCAAAGCTTATTTTTGAAGTCCATGATCTTTGGCCTTTAACCCCTATAGAACTTGGGGGACATTCAAAATATCATCCCTTTATCATAATAATGCAGTTAGCCGAGAATATTGCATATAGAAAATCAGATTATGTAGTTTCCTTATTGCCAAAGGCATACGAATATATGAGAGAACATGGACTAGCTGCTCATAAATTTATTCATATACCAAATGGGATAAATATAAAAGAATGGGAAGAAAATAATAGTGAAATCTCAGAGGAACATAAAAAGCTAATTGAAAAGTTAAAATTGGAGGGGAAATTTATAGTGGGATATGTAGGTGCACATGGATTGTCTAATGCGCTGGATGTTTTAATAGATAGTGCTCAGCTATTAAGGAATGAACCGATAGCAATAGTATTAGTAGGCAATGGCCCAGAAAAAGAAAAGTTAGAAGAGAAGGTTAACGCATCTAATTTAGATAATATATTATTTTTACCCCCAGTATCTAAATTATCAATGCCTAGAATATTAAGAATGATGGATGCATTATATATAGGCTGGAGAAAACGATCATTATATAAATTTGGAGTAAGTCCAAACAAGCTGTTGGATTATATGATGTCTGGAAAACCAATTATACACTCTATTACAGCTGGGAATGATTTAGTTCAAGATGCTCAGTGTGGAATTTCAGTGCCTTCTGAAGATTCTTATCAGATAGCTTTAGCTATTAAGCAGTTAATGAGTATGCCGGAAGAGAAAAGAGAATTAATCGGGAATAGGGGGAAAGAATATGTGAGAAGATATCATTCATATCGAGTATTAGCAAGAAAGTTTGAAAACTTATTCTATTAATTTAAGAAATTTTTATTTTGCTAATGGCAAGAGGCCTTTAGATATAATTATGGCTCTTCCGAGATTTTAATAGGTAATCCAAATGATTAGTTCATCTCCAGATTATATAAAAAGCATTGCTGACGTATTCTTTGAGCACATTTAGAAAGTTCGCTGGCTCAGGCTGCTAGCTTAGGCTTAAAATGGAGAGGTTACGATGGCTAAATCGCGAACAAAACTTGACACGACCCAGTTAGGATACCGAAGATTTCTTAAATTTACCAAAAAGACAACTGGGAGAGCCTCCTCTTTCTGTCAGTTTTGCTTTCTGCGATATCCTGTTTAAGCATTTTCAAGCCAAGATCGGTATTAATAAATCTAGTAATAGATTCAAAAAGGTTTGAAACTCATAATTTTAATCTATGCCTAAAAGAACATTTGATATATTTATTTCTTTGATTGGATTAATATTTTTATCGCCATTGATGTTGATTATTGCTATTCTTATTAAAATTCTGGACAAAGGTCCCATATTTTATAAGGGTGTGAGGGTCGGTCTTGGGGGCCGATATTATAAAATATATAAATTTAGGACAATGGTTAAAGAAGCTGAGAACATAGGAGGTTCGTGCGTGCCAGATGACGATCCGAGGCTAACAAGAGTAGGAAACTTTTTAAGAAAATTCAAACTTGATGAGTTACCTCAGTTGATAAACGTATTAAAAGGAGATATGAGCCTTGTTGGGCCAAGACCAGAGGTGCCTCAGTATATATCTTTTTCGTCGGAAGAAGATAAGGAAATTCTTTCTGTAAGGCCAGGAATTACGGATTGGGCTTCGTTATGGGATATTGATGAAGGCGCACTTCTTGCTGGATGCGAAAATCCAGAAAAAAAATATCTTGAGGAAATCAAGCCAGTTAAAGTAAAGTTGCAATTAAGATATGTAAGAGACAGATCTTTTTTTATTGACATAAAGATTATAATCCTAACGATATTCTCTATCATAACGAGGAAAAGATATTTAAATACGAATGATTTTCAATTGTGATTAGCTTTGTTTCTTTTTAGAAAAAAAAATTTATTGAATTTGAGTGTATAAGAAATGAAAAAAAGACTATTTTTATCGCCTCCTCATATGAGGGAGGCTGAATTATCCTTAATTAAGGAAGCATTTGAATCTAACTGGATAGCGCCATTAGGCCCGATGGTGGATGCCTTTGAAGATGAATTTGTCAAGGCTATAGGTGCGAAATACGCGTTAGCTTTAAGTTCGGGTACAGCGGCTATCCATTTAGCTCTTATTTTAACCGGAGTAAAACAAGCAGATGAAGTGCTCGTTTCATCCCTCACCTTTTCAGCAAGCGCGAATCCGGTTGTTTATCTGGGAGGAAGGCCTGTTTTTGTAGACAGTGAGACGGATTCATGGAATATTGATCCTTCTCTTGTTTGTGAAGCTATCTTGAATAAGGCCAGAAAAGGAAAATTGCCAAAAGCTGTTGTTGTAGTAGACCTATATGGACAGCCTGCAAATATAGAACCGATTCTAAATATTTGCAGTCAATATGAGATTTCTTTAATTGAAGATGCCGCTGAAGCACTCGGAGCAACTTACAAGGGAAGATCTGTGGGCACTCTTGGATTATTCGGCATATTTTCTTTTAATGGCAATAAAATAATTACAACTTCTGGCGGGGGAATGCTTGTTTCAGAGCGAAAAGATTTAATCGATCATGCTCGCAAGCTTTCTACTCAGGCTAGAGATCCTGCTCCTCATTATGAGCATTCAGAAATTGGCTACAATTATAGAATGAGTAATATATTAGCAGCAATTGGGAGGGGACAATTAAAGGTATTAAAAGAAAGGGTGGGAAAAAGGAGGTATATTTTTGAAAAATACAAAGAACTTTTATCAGACGTGCCAGGACTATCTTTTCAGCCTGAAGCGCCCTGGGGAAGAAGTAATGGATGGCTAACATGTATATTGATAAATAAAAAAGAATTTGGCGCAACAAGAGAAGATATCAGGTTGGCTCTGGAGGCCGAGAACATTGAATCAAGGCCGATATGGAAGCCAATGCATATGCAACCGGTTTTCAAAAGGTGCGAGTTTATAGGTGATAAGGTTGCGGAAAATATATTTAGAGATGGGCTGTGCTTGCCTTCTGGCTCTGCCATGAATGATAATGATATTGAAAGAGTTGTACATGTTATAAAAAGGGTACATAAAAAGTCAAAGTAACGTCATAAGAGGAAGGGGTTTAAATTCCGATGCCTGAAAAGTTGCTAAAATATTTATTTTCTGTAACTGCCTGGAAAAGGCGAGGTTTCTTTTTATTATCTGACATTATCATAATTGCTTTTTCTTTGTATCGCTCATTCTGGCTGAGGTTTGATGGGCAGATACCGGAGCAATATATAAAGCATTATCCTTTTTATTTGATGATAGCCATAATAATAAGGCTTTTACTTCTCTATATTTTCGGGATGTACAATTTTTCCTGGAGATTTTTCAGCGTCCTTGACCTGGCCAGGTTGGCTATAGCTGTTACTCTGTCAACAGCAATCCTTGCGGCTATTTTCTTAATGTTCAGGCAGAACGCTTACATAGGTGGCATGCCAAGGTCTGTGCTGTTAATTGATTTTGTGCTTACATTTTCTTTAATGATGGCCCTGAGGGTCTCAAAGAGGGTTTACAGAGAATATATTAGCAAAAGAAGAAAGCTGGAAAAGGGAAAATTGAGGGTGCTCATAATCGGAGCAGGTGAGGCCGGGAATAGCATCCTAAATGAGATGGTTAGAAACCCAAAATCTCCTTATATTCCTGTTGGTTTTGTCGATGATGATCCAGCAAAGCAGGGGCTGACAATAAATGGCATAAAGGTGATTGGAAAAAGAGAAGCTATTCCAGATATTCTGAAAAATAATCATATTGATGAAATATTGATTGCCATCCCGAGCGCTGATTCTAAGGAAATTAGGAAAATACTCAGCCAGATAAGGCAAGCTGAATGGAAGAAAAAAATCAGAGTATTGCCCGGGATACTTGACCTGGTTGATGGCAGAGTTAGCTTAAAGGATATTAAAGAGATAAGAATTGAAGATCTATTGGCCCGGGAGCCGGTTTCAACTGATTTTCAAAGAATAAGCGAATTTTTAAATGGGAGATGCATTCTGGTAACCGGTGCTGGCGGGTCAATTGGCTCAGAGGTCGTAAGAACTATTCTCCAGTTCAAGCCGAAAAAAATTGCCGCCCTTGATATAGATGAAACTGAGCTATTCTATTTAATAAATAGATTGCCGAAGAAAGAAATTGAAGTAGTTCCCATCGTGGCTGATATCAGAGATAAAGCCAAGCTGGAAATGGTTTTCCAGAAATGCAATCCCGGTATTGTTATCCATTCAGCAGCCTACAAGCATGTTCCGATAATTGAGGAATTTCCAGAAGAAGCCATCAAGACCAATGTGCTCGGGACAAAAAATCTTGCAGAGTTATCCATTAAATATAAGGTTGAGAGGTTTGTAAACATTTCTACTGATAAAGCTATAAATCCAACGAGCATTATGGGCTCCAGCAAAAGAGTAAGCGAAGAAATGTTAAAAGTGTACAACAGACTGAATAGCACAAAATTCATTTCGGTTCGTTTTGGTAATGTGCTGGGAAGCAGAGGGAGCGTTATCCCGCTGTTTGAAGAGCAGATAAGGAAAGGTGGCCCGGTTACCGTAACTCATCCAGAAATGAAAAGATATTTTATGGCAACGTCTGAGGCGGTTATTCTCGTGCTTCAGGCGGCGGCATCAGGGGAGGGTGGAGAGGTTTTCATCCTTGATATGGGAGAGTCAATCAAAATTGTAGACCTGGCCAGGGAAATGATCAGATTGAGCGGCCTGGAACCCGATGTGGATATTCAGATTAAATTTACTGGCCTGAGGCCAGGGGAGAAGCTATTTGAGGAATTGTTGGGTGCAGAAGAAGGATCTGAAACTACTGAGCATCCGAAGATATTTAAGGCGAGGAGTTTAGTCAAAGACGGAAGATATAATGTTAAAGAAGATGGCTGGCTAATGAGCAAGATAAATAATCTTATTGAAACGAGCACTAATTGCTCACAAAAGGAAGAGATAATAGAGGCACTTAAAGAAATATTGCCAACATATAGGCCCTATTAATTTGCATCAAATATCTTTTAAATTAATTTCTAGCTAAGTCTAAGACTCATGCATCCTTAATAAAATTTTAATTAATAAAATAAAGGGTAAAAATGAAAAATTTTGCACTTACTGGTCTTGCTGGCTATATTGCCCCTCGTCATTTAAAGGCAATAAAAGATACCGGTAACAGATTAGTTGCCGCCCTGGATAAAAGCGATTCGGTAGGCATTGTAGATTCATATTTCCCGGATGCCGATTTTTTCACAGAATTCGAGCGATTTGATCGGCATCTGGAGGCGCTTCGTCGTAAAGAGCCTGAAAGAGCTGTCCATTATGTTAGTATATGTTCGCCCAATTATCTTCATGACGCACATTGCCGTTTTGCGCTTCGAATAGGAGCAGATGCTATTTGTGAAAAGCCGGTTGTGCTAAATCCCTGGAATATAGATGCGTTGAAAGAAGCTGAAGAAGAATACGAACACAGAATTTACACCGTTCTTCAACTTCGACTTCATCCGGAGATAATTAAATTAAAAAATAAAATTCAGGAAAACAAGACAGATAGTATCTATGATATTGATTTAACCTATATTACTGCACGTGGGCGCTGGTATTTTTATTCCTGGAAAGGCATAGAAGATAAATCAGGCGGAATCGCAACAAACATAGGTGTTCACTTTTTTGATATGCTTACCTGGATATTCGGGCCACCAATAAGAAACGTAGTCCATTTAAGACGACCGGATATTGCTGCGGGTTATCTTGAATTAAAAAAAGCAAAGGTAAGGTGGTTTTTATCTCTGAGATTTGAAGATCTGCCTCGTGAAGTCTTAGCATCAGGGAAAAGGTCTTATCGATGCATAAAAATAAATGGCGAGCCTTTCGATTTTACTGATGGATTTCAAGACCTTCATACGAGAGTTTATGAGGAGATTTTAAGAGGAAGTGGATTTGGTCTTGATGAAAACAGGAATGCTATTAATATTGTATATGATATACGGCATATCGAAGTGACGCCTCATATTGGAGAAAGGCATCCACTGCTTGAAGCTCGAAAAAATGAGGTTAATAAATAAAGGAGAAAAATGAACAACGTAAAATACTTTGTACACCCGAGCAGTTTCATTGATGAAAATGTAGAGATAGGTGAAGGCACGAAGATATGGCATTTCTGTCATATTCAAAGCGGAGCAAGAATTGGTAAATATTGCATTCTTGGCCAGAATGTGAATATTGGAAATAATGTGGTAATAGGAAATTATTGTAAGATTCAAAATAATGTATCAGTTTATGAAGGAGTAACTCTGGAAGATTATGTTTTCTGCGGGCCTTCATGTGTATTTACAAATGTATCAAATCCACGCTCAGAAATAATAAGGCATCATCTTTATGAAAAGACCCTGGTAAAAAGAGGTGCTTCAATAGGCGCTAATGCAACTATTGTTTGTGGTGTCACAATTGCAAGATATGCGTTTATTGCAGCGGGAGCGGTAGTTGTCTCTGATGTACCTGATTATGCTCTTATGATGGGAGTCCCGGCTAAACAGAAAGGTTGGATAAGCAGACATGGTTATAGACTTGTTAACCCAGATGAGAAAGGTATTTATGTCTGCCCTGAAAGTGGGTGGCGTTATAAAGAAATTAAACCAGGTATTCTACATTGTCTTGATTGGCCGGAGGATCAAGATCTCCCCAAATAGTTTTAGTTGATCAGGAGCATAGAAAGAATGAAAATTCCAATTTTTGATCTTACACGGCAATATTCTCAGATTGAAAAAGAAATTAACGCAGCAATAGAAATAGTTCTTCGTTCCGGTAAGTTTATCCTTGGAGAAGAAGTTGAAAAATTTGAAAAGGAAATAGCTGATTATTGTGGAGTAAAACATGCTATCGGCGTTGCCAGTGGAACGGATGCCATTTATCTTGCTATTAAAGCATTGGGAATAGGAAATGGCGATGCAGTTATTGTTCCCGCTTTTACGTTTTTTGCTACTGCTGGTGCTGCGGTAAATTCAGGAGCAAAACCTATATTTGCAGATATAGATCCAAAAAGCTTTAATATTTCGGTATCCGATATTGAGAGAATTTTGAATACTTATAAAGGCCCATATAAGATAAAGGCGATTATCCCTGTTCATCTATATGGCCAGATGGCTGATATGGATGAAATATTAGAGCTTGCTAAAAAATATAACATTTATGTAATAGAAGATGCTGCTCAGGCTATCGGGGCCGGATATAAAGGAAGAAAGTCAGGATCTTTAGGAGACGTAGGCTGCTTTAGTTTTTTCCCAACTAAAAATCTTGGAGCTTATGGCGATGGTGGAATGGTGGTTACGAACAACGACGATATAGCACAAAAGGTATTAATGCTCAGAGTCCACGGAGCAAGCCCGAAATATTATCATAGAATGGTTGGGATAAACTCTCGACTTGACGCGATTCAAGCAGCAATTCTTAGGGCTAAAATTAAATATCTCCCGAATTGGATTGAAAAGCGTCGCGCCATTGCAGATAAGTATAATAAATTGCTGGGCGATATTGATGGATTGATTCTTCCTTATCAATTGCCAGACCGCAAACATGTTTTTCACCAATATACAATTCGAGTGACAAATGGCAAGCGTGATCTATTGAAAACATATTTGCATGAAAAGGGGATCGGAACACAAATTTATTATCCTCTTCCATCACATCTGCAGCCTTGTTTTAGTTATCTGGGTTATAAAGAAGGGACTTTGCCAGAGAGTGAAGATGATGCTAAGCAAGTTCTTTCGCTGCCAATGTTTCCAGAGATAACCCAAGAAGAGCAAAATTTTATATCAAAGACGATATTAGAATTTTTTAATTTCGATTAAAATACTCTCCAGAAACGGGATAGGGCAATAAGATATAAAATAGGCTACAATAATCTCAAAGGAAATAGGCAAAAATGTCAGGCGTTATGAAGGTGAAACCGTACGAAACGAGCTTTAATGTTGGTGTGGCATTCGAGCGGAGTTAATTCGCCTAACAATGCACCTTAAAAAGGCCTTCTTTCTGTCCAAAGAATGGGGAGCAGCTCATACATTGAAAGTTTATATCCTCTATATAAAGAGAAATTTACAGTTTCTCGATTAGGTACAGAAGACCCAGGCTTTTTATCTAAACCGTCAGTTAAAAATAAGATTAGCATAGCTTCTTGTTTCTTTGCAGTTTTAGTAAAGAGAATAGATTTAATAATAAAAGGTATAGCTATGTGTGTTAATAAATATAAAGAAATAAAGTTCGAATGGCATTATATTGGTGATGGGCCTTTAAAGAAGTCGCTAGATAATTTGGCTTTTAGTACATTTCCTAAAAATGTAACTTATTATTCTTACGGTTTAATACCTAATAAAGAAGTTTTTGATGTATATAGAGAAAATAATATAGATGTCTTTATTAATACCAGTAAAAGTGAAGGACTTCCAGTTTCTATTATGGAAGCTCAAAGTTGTGGAATTCCCATAATTGCCACAAGTGTAGGAGGAACTCCATAAATAGTCGATAACGAAAATGGTTTATTGCTATCAGAAAATCCCTCCACAGAAGAAATATCTATTGCTTTGGCTGATGTAATTGACAATAGAGAAAAATGGCTAGATAAGAGACAGAAATCAAGATTAAATTGGGAATCGAGATATAATGCTTATTGTAACTACAATGAATTTATTGATATGTTGAGGAGGCTCTAGATGAAAGTCCTTGTAACAGGTGGTGCAGGATTTATTGGATCTCATGTTTGTGACGTTTTATTAGAAAGAGGCTATGAAGTTTTATGTATAGATAATCTTAGTTCTGGCTATTTGGACAATATAAATCATAATATAGAAAATAAAAAATTTAGGTTTTTAAAACTAGACATACTTGAGAGAGATTTGTTATTTAGTGCTGTAGATAAAGTAGACGCTATAGTACATTTAGTCGCTTATAAAATTCCTAGATACTCAAGTGCAATGAAGACATTATTACTTAATACCCAGGGAACTATAAATATTTTAGATCTAGCTAAGATAAAAAAAGCTAAGGTTATTATTGGTTCTACCTCAGATGTTTATGGCAAGAATCCTAATCTACCATTTAAGGAAGATTGTGACCTAATTTTAGGTCCTAGTACAAGCAGAAGATGGGCTTATGCAGTTTCAAAGTTGTTTGACGAGCATTTAGCCTATGCTTATCAGGATGAGTATAATTTAGAGATAGTCATACTTAGATATTTTGGAACATATGGAGAAAGGCAATATCTGAATTGGTGGGGTGGACCACAAGGAGTATTTTTGAAAAATATTTTTGATGGATTACCAGTAGAGATTCATGGAGACGGAAATCAAACAAGATGTTTTATTTATATTAAAGAAGCAGCTGAAGCTACAGTAAGAGCTGTGGAAAGAGATAAGGCAATTGGAAAAATAATAAATATAGGAACAGAGGAGGAAATAAGTATTTTAGATTTAGCTAAACTAATGCATAAACTTTCTGAAGTTACTTCGGAATTGCAGATTAAATACGTACCTTACAGTTCTTTTTCAAAGAATTATGAAGATGTAAAAAGGAGAGTTCCTTCGATAGATAAGATGAAAGAACTTTTGAACTATGAACCAAAGATAAACTTAGAGGAGGGGTTAAGTAGACTTATAAAGTGGTATAAAGATACATATTTATTGAAAGGGAATAAAATACATGAAATCTAAAACAATCTTTATTATTGCCCAATTAGACATGCAAAGGGCTGGAAATCAAATCTTGTTTAGGACTGTAGAGGGATATCTTAAAAAAGGATATAAAGTGATTTTACTTACCTCTAATCCTTTGTCTGATCCCAATAAAGCAGATTATGAAATTCTTTTTGGAGAACTTATTCAAAATCTCAAAGTGTATAGATTTACCCCTCTTTTAAGATTTTTAGGAATACCTCTTACAAAAATTAAAAATAAAATCTTTAGGAGGAAGCGACTTTCTAATGCTAAATCATTCCGAAAAGTTGAAGAAAATGTTCCATTTGTTAAGTGGCACCATGGTTTTGTTGGTCTTATATCACAGATTTCATTCTTTTTTGGAGGATTATTTAAAACCATTAATTTAATTAAGTCTTGTCGGCCAGTTGCAATATATGGTTACGAAATATATGGTGCTCCACTAGCTTATGCGATGAGTAAAGTTTTTCGTATTCCTTTGATAACAAAATTTCAGGGGACGATAGCGTTTCCAGAATTAGAAAAATATAAGTTCTGGGCATGGTTTAGAATTCCAAATCATTTAATTGGATTAAAGATTCCAGGAAATTTGGTTATTATGGAGAATGATGGAACAAGAGGCAAAGAGGTTTTACTAAAATTAGGAATTCCGGAAAATAAAATTCGATTTTGGATTGATGGAGTTGATAAAAATATGTATATACCGAACTTTGATAAAGCTCAACTTTTAAAAGAACTCGGACTAAATTATGAAACTAAAGTAATTTTAACTGTTAGTAGATTAAAGACTTGGAAACGAGTTGATCGTGCTATATTGGCTATGCCAAAAATAATTAGAAAGTTCCCTAAAGCAATACTTATAGTTGTTGGAGATGGGGAAGAGAAGGATAATTTAAATAAATTAGCAAAAGAGCTTGCAGTAGATAAGAATGTAATATTTATTGGTGCAATCCCCCATGGTAAGGTAAAAGAATATTTAAATGCATGTGATATTTTTGTTTCTCTTTATGATCATAGTAATCTCTGCAATCCTCTTTTAGAGGCTCTGGAATGTGGAAAGCCTGTTGTAACTATCAATGATGGTTCTACTAAAGAGATATTAACCAATAATCAGAACTGTATTTTAATTGATAAAGAAAAAATTAGTGAAGAATTACCGGCCAATTTAATTAGATTATTATCTGATAATAATCTACGAGAAACTTTAGGAAGAAATGCTAGAAACTATGCAGATAGATATCTTCTGTCTTGGGAAGATCGAATGGAGTTAGAAGTTAGAGAGGTGGAAAAGATAATATGAAAATATTACTAATTAAAGCATTCCCACAACTGACGTCTGTATTAGCTCTTGCAAAAGGACTAAAAAAAGCAGGACACTACGTAGAAGTAGTTGTTCCGAGAATTGATGAGAGTGGAAAGGAATTAATTAAATTTGGAATACCTGTTCAAGAGGTAGATATTAGAAGTTCGCTAATAACTAATAATTTTATAAAAAAAAGAATTATAGACGTTAGAGGGATATATCAACTTAATAAAATTTTTAGAAATTACAAATATGATATAATACATTTTCATCTTTTACGAGCAAGGGTGTTGGGTAGAATTGCACATTTGTTGGGAGATCATTCAAGGGTAGTATCAACAATTCGTGGCCCTGACTTAGATAATCTATTTTATTATTATTTAGAAAAAGCAACATATTGGATAGATGATGGAACTATAGCAGTTTCTAAGGATACAATGAATTACCTTCTTTCTAAAGGTATACGACCTAAATACTACGATATTATATATAATGGTATTGATTTAGAAAAATACGATGCAATTCCTGTTAATAAATGGTATCTTCATGAAGAGTTAGGATTACCTCATAATACTAAACTTATAGGAATAGTAGCATGGCTATATCCTGATAATATAAAGGGTCATGAAGATTTTCTTAAAGCGGCTAAAATATTACTTGAAACCGGGAGAAATGTTAATTTTGTAATTGTTGGGGGAGATCCTTACCTGGCTAATTATAGTGAGAAGCTGAAGGATATGGCTAAAGCTTTAAATATCTCTTCTAATGTATATTTTTTGGGGGCACGATATGATATCCCAAATATCATGGATTCTTTATTTTGTTTAGTTTTACCTTCGAGAGTTAGAGAAGGATTTGGTTTAGTTCTTATAGAAGCTATGAGTCGGGGTATTCCCGTGATCGGTTCTAATATTGGAGGTATCTCAGAAGTTATTGATGACGGAAAGAGTGGATTCCATATTCCCCCAGGAGATCCTATTTCATTAGCAAAAGCTATTAACGAACTACTATTAAATGAAGAAAAAGCATATAAATTTGGGAAAGAAGGAAGAAAACGAGTAGAAGAATTATTTAATATGGAAGATTTGATTCGAAGGAATGGAGAATTTTATGAAAAAGTATTAAACAGGTAAGTTGATGTAAATCCCTATAACTGGATAGTGAGGCTTATATCCATCTTGACCTGCCATAAATCATAAGGAGGCATGGTAGAATGGTCAATATGAGAAGACACTATGACGCCTCATTCAAGGCGAAAGTCGGTCTTGAAGCCGTCAAAGAAGAGAAGATTCTGGCTCAGATGGCCAGTGATTTTAAGGCGCTGTAGTGCATCCCAACCAAATTCGTCAGTAGCAATATCATCTGCAGGGGTGCTGCCCGATGTTCTTTCCAATGGCCGCAAGACCCAGGAGAAATAACAGGAGGAGTTAGCAGTTGAGCTCTGTCGGAAGATTGTGCAGCTCAAGGTGGAACTGAAATGGCTTAATAAAAATCGCAGTTGTTCTTGTCGCGATGAAGCAGGAAAAGATTGAGCGGGATAACATACGATGATTTCGATCTCCCCGCAGTGCGATATTGTGGAGCTTCCCCGCTCGTCATTCTACTATTGGCCCCTGAGGGGAAGAGGAATATAACCATCAGCTGATGCGGATTCTGAATGAGTAATTTACAAAAAGGCCCTTTTATGGAGCACGGAAGATGCAGGAATGGCTTTGGACACACGGCCACAAGGTCAATCAGAAAAGAATATGCCAGTTAATGCGAAAAATAAGTCTGGAGGCGATTTATCAGAAGCCGCGGATGTCTTCTCCTGGGCCTGATCATAAGATTTATTCCTATTTTTTGAAAGGGATTAGGGTGAGCGAGCCGGATCATGTCTAATTTGCCGATATCACCTGAATCTGATTAGCTCATGGTTTTGTCTATCTTATTGTGATTCTGGACTGAGTGAGCCCCTAAATTCACTCCCGGGAGCTGTCGATTAGCTAGAGAAAGCGTTTTGTCTGGAGGTCTTGAGAAGGACTCTTCGGTGCTTGAAGCCGGAGATTTTCAATACAGAACAGGGTTCCCAGTTTCCGAGCCTAGAGTTTGTGGGGCATTTGGAAGGAGCATGGATTCGGCTGAGCATGGATGGAGGGAGACAGATCTATGACAACATTTTTGTTGAGTATTTCTGGCGGACGGTGAAATAAGATGAAGCCTGTCTTCATGAGTGTCGCAAGGTGTCGGAAGCTTGGGAGTGCCGGGCAGCCTGTTTTCGGTTTTATAACACTGAGCGGCCTCATGAGGCACTTGGTTGCGGACGCCATAGGAAACATATTTAGGATTGGCAGCAAAAGATGAGGCATTGCCGGAGCCTAGGGTTTGATATAAACCGAGGGGAAACCGTAGATTGCAGGGAAGATAGTGAAGTAAATTTTTGTGAGTTTTATTGAAAATACCTGTTTTGTAATCAAAATATTTAGAATGGTCGTAAAAGGCAGCTTTTCAATGCACTTTCAGAAGGCGTCCAGACTGTCCAAACAATGTGGCCCACTTCAAGTTCATAAAATGTGGTTATATCTACTTCTTATAAATTTTTTCATTTTACCAAGGGTTTTGCCACCGTTGAATCTTCTTGGTTTTAGGTTTGAATGGCAAATAGCAGATTTTATGATTTTTGTTACAGGATTATATTTGTTTGGAAGAACAATTATAAGATCTGGAAAAATAGATTTTATTTCAGGTATAGATACCTTAGATAAGGTTATTTTCCTAATTTTAATCGTTCAAGTCTTCAGCTCTATAATGGGGATAATAAGATTTTCAAATTCTTTTATTTTTGCTTTTGCAAGTTTACTTAAAAGTATAGAACCATACATTTTATATTTCTTTATAAGAGCGTTCGTAAAGGCTGAGAGAGAGGCAAATTCGATAATTAATCTTCTTGTTAATATAGGAAAAATTATTATATTAGTAGGTATAATACAAATTATTTATCCTAATTTATATTTGACGATTATTAAGATTTTTTACTCTAAAAGTAGAATTCTATTTAACGAAGGTTTTGTAAACTCAATAGAACGGAGAGTTTCAAGTCTACTTCTTAATCCAAATAAATTAGCCAATTTTATTATTATTTTATTTCCACTTATGCTTATAAATCTTGGTAGAATATCGTCATTTTGGAAAAAAGTATATTATTTAGTATATATAGTTGCTACGATTGTTGTCTTGATATATACATTATCCCGCGAGGGTTATTTGGGATTTGCTACTATGCTTATATATCTTATTTTCATTATAAAAAAATATCGAAGTTTCCTATCTATAAAATATTTAGGATTTTTTATAATTCTAATTTTAGTTATTATTTCTTTAAATTTTAGCGTGCTTTATCAGAGGATAGCTATATATACTTTTGGAGGAAATATAGGAAACTTAGAGTATATGTATGAAACGTCCTCTTTTGCAGAAAGGTTTATTCTTTGGAAGAGTACTTTGAATGCAATATACAAAAATTTACTGTATGTAACGGGGATTGAATTGGGGAGCGAAATTGTAAAGATGTATACTCCCGCTTATTTTATCACGGGGGGTGATCCTCATAATACCTTTTTAAGGACTTTTTTGGAAACAGGTATTTTAGGCTTTTTATTATTTTGGTATTTTATTATTCGAATATTTAAGATTAAAAAGATGGAAGTAAAGTTTGAGCGCTATAAATTTGCTCTTCAAGCTAGTACTATTGGTCTCTTATTTTCTGGTATTTTAGGGGATAGTTTCCAAGACTTTGAGATTAGTGTTGTTTTATTTGCTTTAATCGGCTTAATACAAAATATGAGAGAGGGGTATGAAAAACTTAAATGAATATTTGTTCTCTAATGATAGAAAATATATCAGATTTTAGCATTACCAAATTAGATTTTAACAAAATATAAGAAAATAATTTTGCCTCTTCTGATATTTTAATGGGCAATCCTGCCTGAAGGATGATTTCTCTCTGGGATTCTATGAAAAGCTCTTTGATAAAATTCTTTGAAGAAAAGTTTATCCAAAAAAGTTTTATCCTGTTCATATTTCACCAAATGCCTTTATGAGCTCTGGAACAAGCCGAATTATGCTGAGATCAGCATGCCCGGGATTACTCATATTCACCCACAAGAAGGCCGAGAAGAGCCATAATTTAGAAAAAGTAAAAAATGGAATCGTTTATAAGATGAAAGTTATTTATATCACTGCTCAGATTCCTTATGGAAAAGGAGAGACTTTTATTTTAGAAGAACTCAAGGCTCTTAAGAAACAAAATTTAGAAGTTATTGTGATTCCTCGTAATCCTTCCAGCCAAACATTTCACCAAGATGGAAAGATGTTGGCAAATAGCGCTCTATGGTTACCATTAATAAATATGAAAATGATTATAAGCTTTATGATTAGTCTAATTATTAACCACAGAGTTTGGACATTAATGTATCGAATATTTAAAAATTCTAATAAATTCAAAACAATTCTGAAAAATCTGATTGTTTTGCCGAAATCAATTTACTTGGCAAGGATATTAAAAGATAAGAAAATTAAGCATGTTCATGCTCATTGGGGTTCAACAACAGCTACAATGGCTTATGTTATTTCTAAACTTACAGGTATAAGTTGGAGTTTTACTCTTCATCGTTGGGATATAGCCGAAAAGAATATGTTGAGAGAGAAGGTAAAAACAGCTAAGTTTGTGAGATGTATTTCTGAACATGGAAAAGATGAACTAATTACTATAATAGGTAAAAAATATGAAGGAAAAATAAAAGTGGTTCATATAGGGGTAGAAGTACCTGAAGAAATTTTAGAATTACAAAAAAATAAAGATTTCTTTACAATGGCTATCCCTGCAAATCTTTTAGAAGTAAAAGGACATAAGTATTTAAGTGAAGCTTGTGAAATATTAGTTAATAGAGGAATAAAAAACTTTGAATGTATTTTTTATGGAGTGGGTCCGTTAAGAAGGAAATTAGATAGTATCATTAGAGATAAAAATTTAACTGAGTATGTCAAATTACCGGGAGCCATACCTCATGAGAAACTTCTTGGTATGTATAAAAATAGTGAAGTAGATATAGTGATCCTACCAAGTATTAATACAAGTAATGGCGATCATGAAGGAATCCCAGCAGCTTTAATGGAGGCAATGGCTTATGGTATTCCTGTTATCTCAACAAATACTGGAGGTATTCCTGAATTAATTGGAGATGGTAATGGTATTATGGTAGAAGAAAAGAACTCCTTAGCTCTGGCAGATGCCATAGAAAAATTAATGAAAAAAAAGGCTTTTAGAGAAGAAATTGGCAAGAGGGGGAGATTAAAGGTAATAAAAGATTTTAATTTAGAATTTATTACTAAGGATTTGATTAAATTATTTGAGCTGGATTAGTTAGTGTCAAAATTTGTTTGCATGTATGAAAGCGCTAAGTCAAGTGTAGTGACCCCCTAAAAGCAAGACACTTTTTTGTCAGATAAGAGGTAGAGTTAGTTTTGAAAAAAATGCCTTCACCATTTGCCCAGTAAGCGACGATCTCAACCCGCTCCATGTCTCAGACTCCCTCTGCTAAAGCCGCTTGCTGGCATTTAACCCATTGCTGATAGAGCTCCTCCGGACTCCGATATCCGAGTGCCGAATGGACATAAAGCCGATTATAATCTTCTCTGATCCACTCATCGATTGCCGCTCGTGCCTGCTCAAAAGAGCTGAGCTCGTTGAGCCAGAGACATTCTTCCTTGATCGTCCGGATCACCCGTTCGGTCTCATCATTGCCCCGAGGATTATCGTAGGAACAGAAAATCTGATTGATGCCCAACTCGGCTGTGTCCTTCATGAACGCCACCGAGGTCGGCTGCGAACCGTTGTCCGAAACAAGACTCTGAGCTAATCCCCAAAAACTGGACAGGGGAATAAGGTGCAGACTGACCTGTCATAACTTCAAAGGAGGTGTGATAGAATGACAGGCATTATGAGGAGGAAACAATACGAAGCAGCTTTTAAGGCTAAGGTGGCCCTGGAGGACGGTCAAATACGAGGAGGTGTATGTTCATGAGTATCGGACGATGGCAGAAGCTAGGGAAAGTCTCTGGTACTACTTTGATTTTTACAACATGGAGCGGCTACATCAGGGATTAGGATACCGGACTCCGCATGAGGTTTATTTTGGTTGCCCGGCAGAGTCAAAATCAGTTGAGCTGAGCATATATAATGCTTAAAATAATAAATCGAGGGTCAAAACAGGCAGGTCAAAAATGCACCTTATATAGGCCTTTTTTCTGTCCAAAGAATGGGAAGTACCTCATTCACTAAAAGGAGAGTTTACGATGGCTCACTCCTTAAAGCAAATCGCGAACTATTTTATACACTGGCCAATAAGTCAATAAAAGATGTGGACTAATCAGACTTAGCTAAAATAATAACGTGGCGCGGGAATAATGAATCTCTGCGCCATTTTTATTTAATGGCTATTTTATGAATCTTTTTATCAAGCTCACGGAATAAGATTTAATAAACTCATAAGGTTCGAGGCGGAACATGCGGCTGAGAACGAAAAGTGGGATAAGTGAAGTTATTCCTACAAATCCGATTCTTAATGATAGATTTATAAAACCTGAAATTGATGAGGCAGAAACGTGCCTAAATAAAGGCAAAGAAAAATAACAAATTATGCCGATAGGCACTGAGCTTATGAAGATTTTCACGATATCAATATTGAGAGATCGGGGGAAGGCATTTAAATAGTGTCTTAAAAAATGGCTATAGAGGATTATGTTCAGAACCATTACTATAGAAGTTGCGAGGGCAATGCCGGGGGCTCCCATTATTTTTGAAAGGACGATATTCAAAATGATATTTAAGGCAACACAGATTGCGCTGATTATAAGGGGGGTAGCGGTATTTTTGAATGAATAGAAAACTCGGGCCAGGATCGGGGAAACGGCATGGGCAAAAAGCCCCAGAACATACATTTTAAGGACAAAGGATGTCAGGGCTGTTGCTTTAGCATCAAAAGCACCTCTTTCAAAAAACAGGCGAACAATTGGCTCTGAAAGGAAGTAAAGGAAAAAAGATGCCGGTATGGTCAGATAGAACATATAACCTAATGTTCGGTTAAGCCGCAGTTCATATTCTTTTCTGGAAGTCCCGTTGAGGGCCATTTCGGAAAAAGTTGGAAAAACAGCGGTGGCAATCGGCACAGCTAAAAGCGTGATCGGAATTCCCCAAACGCGGGTAGCAAAATTAAGGGCAGCTATTGAACCAGGGTCAAGAGAT
>Ga0172365_10000880_pt1 | contig 21167 bp, 20 predicted proteins | sample LakKivSesite48cm_FD_114535 | JGI IMG/M metagenome (GOLD analysis project Ga0172365, IMG submission 114535) | Sediment microbial communities from Lake Kivu, Rwanda - Sediment site 48cm | ecosystem: Environmental > Aquatic > Freshwater > Lake > Sediment | place: Rwanda: Western Province, Lake... | reverse complement strand
GGCCTATTTTCTGATGGCAAAATGGTTTTTACTCTAGATACGGGCACATCTATTTGTTTTAGCCCAAAAAAGAAAAGAAGCGTTCTCGACGAAATAAGAAAATTACTAAAGCAATTCGACGGCGAATTTCCAGATCAACGGGGCCCTGAGCTTACTCGATTATTAAACGAGCAAAAAAAATTCCAAAAAGCAGGATTAACTTTTGATTATTTCCCAGTTTGGCATTTAGGAACGTTTAGATTAAAAAGGGTAATGAAAAACTTTTTAGAATATTTGCATAAACAGAGAAATATCAATTTTATGATCGGTGGAGAGGTAGTGGGTATAAAGAACTGGAGCAATCCTACAAAAAAACGCATCTTAATAAAATGCAAAAATGGCTCGCTCCGAAAGATTAATATCATAACGAAAAATATAATTTTTGCTGTAGGCAAAGAGGGGTCTTTTTTATTAGCTCGATGGTTAAAAAAGAAAGGAGTGAAGGTGAGGAGTAATAGATGTTATTTTGGAATGAGACTTGAACTGCCAACAAAAATATTTAAAGAATTGCTTGAAATAACGCCCAACCCCAAAATTCATAAATATTATGATGGCATTCATCTTAAGACTCATTGTTTTTGTCAGAATGGTCAAGTCTTGCTTCTAAAATATTATGGTTTGCCTTTGGCTGGCGGCCATACGTATGAAAATAATGGCTTTAAAACAGGTGTCTCCAAAAACTCTTTTTCCAACTTTTCTGTTCTTCTTGGGAAAGAAATAACTTACCCAGAAATAATGGAAAAAAGTCTGCAGATAATGGAAAAGGTTAATGGATTAACGAAAGGCTATTTATTAGCTCAAAGAATGGAAGATTTTTTAAATAAAATACCGACGTCTTTGGCTGGAAAAAGAACAAAGACTATTGCTCGGCCAGGTAATATTGCCGAGCTCTATAGAGATTCATATCCTTTCTTTGTTGATTTTATTACCCGATTAAATAAAGTGATTCCAGGCATCACCAATAAGGAAAACTGGCTTTATGCACCAGCTGTTGAATGGTGGATGCCAGAAATCGAATTAAATGATGAAATGGAAACTAGTATAAAGGGAATTTATGTCATCGGTGATGCTTCGGGAAAAACGCAAGGGATTATTCAATCGATGGCATCTGCATGTTTAGCAGCCGATAGTATTCTTAATAAGATACATCATGAAAAAATTAAACAGAAAATTTTACCAACGGGATACGATTCAAGTTTGCAAGAGCATTTTGGGGAAAGTATTAGTTCATAATTCCCGGGAAGGCTTAACGAGCGGACAAATTGTCGAAGTAGAAGCTTATATTGGTCCGGATGACCCTGCTTCCCATGCTTATCTGAATCGCAAAACAGAAAGAACAAAAGTACAATATGGTAAAAGAGGATGTGCTTATATCTATCAAATATACGGCAATCAATTTTGTTTTAATATTGTCACTGGAAGAAATGCAAATCCAGAAGTTATTTTGGTTCGAGCTTTAGAACCTATCAGCGGCGTCAAATTAATGATTAAAAGGAGGCGAATAAAAGGGGAAAATCTAAATAATTTAATGAATGGACCTGCAAAATTATGTCGGGCGATGGGTATTGATAAATCTCTTTATGGAGAAGACCTCTGTGGGGAAGTATTATACATTATTGATGATGGGTTTAAATTAAGCCCTGAGAAAATAATGGCTACCCCCCGAATTAACATTGATTATGCTGGTGAAGCTAAGAATAATTTGTGGCGATTTATAATAAGGGGAAATCTTTTTGTTTCACATCAAAAAACACTTTTTAGAAAATTGGCTTAAAGAGGCAGATTTTCCCATCGTGGTTTAAAAATACTGCAGATTAGAATGATAATAGGGGCTTTTCCTCCTCAACCGAAAGACTCTCATAAAAAATTCCAGCATCCTCTGCGATAGTGCAGCAGAACCAGCTTTATTGGAATTGATTGATCCAATCACTGACGCTCGCACCGGCAAAAATAATGCTGGCATAGATAAAAATTTTTATTATAATAAAAAGGGTCGAAATATTATTTTAATTTTTATGCGCTTACAAAATAAAATTGCTATTGTGACCGGTGCGGGTTCGGGTATTGGTCGCGGCATTGCTTTGACTTTTGTTAAAGAGGGCGCGAAAGTTGTTATTGTTGATTATTCGGACGAAGGTGGACAACAGACTTTGGAAGAAATTAAAAAAATCAGCGGCGAAGCGATTTTTATTAAAACCGATGTTAGTAAAGCCGACGAAGTAAAACAAATGGTGGAGACCACTTTAAAAACATTTGGTCGTATTGATATTTTAGTGAATAATGCCGGTATTTATCGCGCTCTTTTATTACATGAAATGACCGAAGAAGAATGGGATTTGGTTTTAGATATTAATTTAAAAAGTGTTTTCTTAACTTCGCGGGCAGTAATTCCCCAAATGCTTCAACAACAAAAAGGAAAAATAATTAACATTGCTTCAATTGCAGGTTTGGTTGGTTTTGCTCAAAGCGCTGCTTATTGCGCCTCTAAAGGCGGGATTATTACTTTAACTAAAGAAATGGCTTTGGATTATGCGCCTTATAAAATAAATGTTAATTGCATTGCGCCGGGCGTGATTAAAACTGCGATGACCAAAGACCTTTTAAATGATGAAGGTACTAAACAATTTTTAATCAGTTCTACCCCTTATCCGCGCTTAGGAGAACCAGACGATATTGCTGCAGCAGCTGTCTATCTGGCTTCTGATGATTCTAATTTTGTTAATGGCGCGGTTTTAGTAGTTGATGGTGGTTGGCTTACAAAATAATATGCGACTTTCAAAAATATATCCAAAAAGAAATTTATGGAGTCACAAAGGACAATTTGGTTATGTTTTAATTGTAGCCGGAAGTAATCGTTATACCGGCTCCCCCATTTTTAATGCCGTCGCTGCTTTACGCACCGGCGCTGATTTAATTACTATCATTGCGCCGCAACGAGCAGCTGATGTAGCTGCCCATTTTCTACCAGATTTAATTACAATACCTCTTAATGGTGAATTAACAAAGAAATATTTGCCACTCGTTCTTAAAACCAGTAAAAATTTTGATGCTTTAATTATTGGTGGTGGACTCAACCGTAGTGAAAAAACTTATACTGCCATTCGCGCAATTATTCAAACAATTAATTTGCCAATGGTAATTGATGCAGAAGCTATTCGCGCTTTAGCTCAAAATCCTAAAATTATTCAAAATAAAAAGGTTATTATCACGCCGCATAAAGAAGAATTCCGAATTTTAACGGGCGAAATAGTAAAAGATGAACTAGGTGATCGAAAGAAGAAAGTAAAAAAATGGGCTAAGCAATTAGGTGCGGTAATCTTACTTAAAGGTCATTTTGATGTTATTTCTGATGGTCAAAAAGTTATTATGAATCAAACCGGATCACCATATCTAACAAAAGGCGGGTTGGGTGATACTTTGGCGGGAATTTGTGGTGCGCTTCTGGCTCGAAAAATAAATCCGCTTCAAGCTGCTACAATCGCTGCTTTTATTAATGGTAAAGCCGGTGAACAAATCGCTAAAAAATATGGCGAAGGAATTTTAACAAGCGACTTGTTTAAAATTTTTCCCGAAATAATTAAAAAATTTTCCTAAATTGCTTTTTTTGTTTTAATGAATAAGATAATTGGTGATGCGTATTTTAGGAATTGAAACTAGTTGTGATGAAACTTCAATTAGTATTTTAGAATTTAAAGCCAAAAACCAATGCCGTATTTTGGCTAATTTTGTTTTTTCGCAAATTGCCGTGCATCAACCTTTTGGAGGTGTAGTACCTACTTTAGCCAAACGCGAGCATCAAAAAAATCTTGTGCCAATTTTAAAATTGAGTTTGAAAAAAGCCGGCTTATTAAAAAAGAAAAAATCAGTAATTAATGCACAAAAACTGGCTGTTTTAGAAGCTATTTTGGGTCGGGAGGATTTATTAAAAAGGCAGTTTTTATTATTTTTAAAAAATTATCAAAAACCAGCAATTCATCTTATTGCTGTCACAGCTGGACCGGGTTTAGCACCGGCTCTCTGGCCAGGCGTTAATTTTGCTCGGGCCTTAAGTTTTGATTGGAACATCCCCCTTGTTGGTATTAATCATTTAGAAGGACATATTCTTTCTAATTGGTTGCCGCAAACAGAAAACCAATGGACTAAAATTAATCTAACTAAAAAAATCTTTCCGGCTTTAAGTTTAATTGTTTCTGGCGGACACACACAGTTGGTTTTAATTAAAAAAATAGGTGAATATAAAATTATTGGTGAAACGCGCGATGATGCGGCTGGTGAATGTTTTGATAAAACAGCGCGGTTATTAAATTTAGGTTATCCAGGCGGACCAGCTATTGCTAAAGAAGCAGAAAAAGTAAAAAAAATGCAATTAAAAACCAAAATTATTTTGCCGCGACCAATGATTAATTCCCAAGATTTTGATTTTTCTTTTGCCGGATTAAAAACCGCTGTATTGTATTTAATTGAAGATTTAAAAAAACAGAAAATAAATTTTAAAGATTTGACTCCTTTTATTGCCAAAGAAATTCAAAATAGTATCAATGAAGTTTTGGTAATAAAAACCATTAAAGCTGCCCAAAAACTTGGAGTAAAAAGCGTAATTTTAGGCGGCGGCGTTTCGGCTAATGAAGATTTGAAAAATTTATTAAAAAGAGAAGTATCAGAAAAATTATCCAATGTTGCTCTTTTTATTCCCGAACCACGATATACCGGCGACAATGCAGCAATGATTGCTTTGACCGCCTGGTTTAAACAAAAAACTGCTTTAAAAAATACTTGGCAAAAATTAGAAGCAGATGCTAATTTAAGACTTAAATAAAACATATTTTTAATAATTTTGTCAATAAATATATTAGATAACTTTTCCACTAATAATCCACAGGAGTTTTTTATTAATTTCTGCCCTCTAATAAACGCTTCTCTCTAGAAATCCCTGTCTTAATTATTTAATAAAATCAACATTTCCGAACAATTCCTTGTTTACTCCCTTCTCTTAAACTCCATCGTTGTCTTCTCGAATAATCCAAAATATGTCGCACAATAATGTTTCGCGCGAAACATTTTTCAAACTTCAATCCTGAAAAAACAAGACAAAGTGTTTCACGCGAAACATTTTAATCCATTTAATCCATTTCTGACTATTAAAAATGTTTCACGCGAAACACTTTATAAGCCCAAAAAATTAAAAAACTAGGAAAAAATGCGGTTTTTTGATTTTTAACAATTTTGATTTGACAAAAATGTTTCACATTTTATAATTTTTTTGTGAAACATTATTGTGCGACATATTTTCAAACTATATTTGATCAATCTAATAAATTATCTTATTATTTAATAAATATGAACCAAACACCTCGGCAGAAAATCGGAGAAATGGGGGAAAAATTAGCATGCCGCCACCTGCAGCAAGAAGGCTATCAAATTCTGGAACAAAATTACCGACAAAAATGGGGCGAAATTGACATTATTGCCAAATATAAAAATATTTTTACTTTTATAGAAGTAAAAACTCTTGTTTATTCTTTTTTTCCCACAACCAAAAATCCCTTTTTAACTCCCGAAGACCAAATGACCCCTCAAAAAATCCAAAATCTTAATAAAACAATCCTTCATTATCTTAATAAACAAAAAAATGACGGTTCTTATCAATTAGATTTAATTACTATTGAAATTGACCGAACGAGAAAAAAATATCGCTTAAGACATTTTCATAATATTAAATAAAAATCGCCTTCCTAGGCGATTTTTATTTAGCGATTTTTAATTTTTAATTTCTGTATTTTATATTTTTTAAGATAACGAAAAAAGGAGGAAGTACGATAAGCTAATTTTCCTTTTTTGGCTTGTCTACAAGAATATTTCTTCATATCATAAATTAATTTTCTCTGCCCATTTGTAAAGAATAGGAATGCGCCAATATTTTCCATTCAAGGTTTGTAGAACAGTATTAAAGGTAATAATCAAAACCATAAAAGCATATAAAATATTGACACCGGGAATCCAATAACAAACTGCTGAAATTAATAAAAAAGCAAACCAAACCAATCCTTGCTTGGCATGTTTTTGACAAAAAAAGCTTTCTCGTTTTAGTAATAAAGGAATTAAAAATAAGAAAGGGAAATAGGCGAAAGCGGCGACATATTTATTTTGATTAATATCACCTGAATTAAAATCTTCCATTGTTGTTTCTGTTTTGTTTGATTGATTGATTTCTGTCTGGGTTGTTTTATTGTTAAATTGAAAATTATTATTTTCAGTTTGCAAATTATCTGCTATTCCTTCTTCTAAATTTTGATTAATGAAAATTTCTTCAAGTTCGCGATGTTTTTCTTTTTTTGAATGGAGACGATTATTTTTAGAACGATTGGATTGTTTTTTAGTTGTCATTTTTTTTAAATTAAACGACTTCTATAAGTATACTAAAAAATTATAAAAATAAAATTGAATTTTTCAAAAATCCTTCTATACTTATTAGTATAAAATAAACTAATATGTCTGGGCATTCAAAATGGGCTCAAATTAAACATAAAAAAGCGATTACTGACGCCAAAAAAAGTAAAATTTTTTCTAAATTAGCGGCGGCTATTACCGTCGCAGCGCGCGAAAAGGGAGATGACCCCGATAAAAATCCCAAATTGCGCTTGGCAATTGAAAAGGCGCATTCTTTTAATATGCCTTCAAGCAACATTGAAAGAGCGATTCAAAAAGGTAGCGGCAGTATAGAAGGGAGCCAATTAGAAGAGCTACTTCTTGAAGCTTATGGACCCAACGGCCATCCTTTATTAATTACTGCTATTACCGATAATTCCAATCGCACACTTTCCGATATTAAACATATTTTAAGCAAATACGGCGGGAAATTAGGAAATCAAGGCAGCGTCCAATGGATGTTTGAACAAAAAGGAAAAATTGTTTTAAATACTCCCACTTTATCCGAAGAGGAAGAATTAAAATTAATTGAAATTGGAGCTGATGACATTAAAAAAGAGAACGGCGAAATTGCAGTATATGTTCCCCCAAATGAATTATATAATATTCAACAAAAAATTAATCAACTTAATTTTCCTATTTTAGAAACATCTCTTGATTTCATTCCTAAAAATACCCAAAATATTTCTACTGAAGAAAAAGAAATCTATGAAAAATTATTTGATGAATTGGATGAACAAGCGGAAGTAAAAGATATTTATTCAACAGTGGTATTTTAAATTTATGAAAATTTTAGGATTTGATCCGGGAACAAAAAAATTAGGGTACGGCTTTATCCATTATTTTAAAAATAATTTTCAAGTAGTAGAGGCAGGGTGTTTTGAACCAAGATATTCAAATGAAGAAAAAATTCTAAAAGAAATTTTTCAAAAAACAAAAATTTTAATAAAAAAATATAAACCCGACCTTATTGCTATTGAAAAAATCTTCTTTTTTCACAATCAAAAAACCGCTTTTCAAATTAGTCAAGTAAGAGGGATATTATTATTGGCCGCCGCCCAATATAATATTGCTATTTTTCAACCGACGCCCTTGGAAATTAAAACCTGCCTAACCAGTTATGGTCGAGCAGATAAAAAAGAGGTGGGGTTAATGGTTAAAAAAATTTTAAAATTAAAACAAATTCCCGAGCCAGATGATGTCAGTGATGCTTTGGCCTGTGCTTTAACCGCCTTTTATCTTTTTGGTAAAAAAATAAAAATTAAGAAATAAAAATTTTATCTGTCAAAAAAGACAATCCACAACTAATCCACATTTGGCGATATAATCGTTTGGTGTTATTTTCTATAATAATATTGAAGTTTTTAAATTTTTATTCATAATTGATGTGAATATGAATAATAAAGAGCTTTGGCAATCAATATTAGGTGAATTGGAACTTCAAATTTCCAAACCTAATTTTCAAACTTGGTTTAAAAACAGCAGCCTTTTGGAAAAAGGGGATGATTATATTATCATTGGCCTAGAAAGCGCCTTTGCTAAAGAGTGGGTAGAAACCAAATACCATAAACTCATTCTTAAAATTGCCCGCAATTTTGAACCGGAGATAAAAGAATTGCGTTATCAGATCCAATCCAGCAACAAACCAGCGGCAATTATTACCAAGAAAAAAGTAGAATTACCTCAAGAATCAGAATCATTAAACATTTTAGAATATACTATTGACCCAAAAACTAATTTAAACTCCCGATATACTTTTCAAAACTTTGTTGTTGGTTCTAATAATGAATTGGCATATTCTGCCGCCATGGCAGTCATAAAGGAATTGGGAAAAAAATATAATCCATTATTTATTTATGGCGGAGTCGGTTTGGGTAAGACACATTTAATTCAAGCGGCGGGTAATGAAATAAAAAAAATTTATAAAAATAAAATAGGGGTACGATATGCTTCCACTGAAACATTTATTAATGAAGTGATTAATGGCATTAAAAATAAAAGAATGGAAGATGTAAAAAATAAATATCGCAAAATAGATGTCTTAATAATCGATGATATTCAATTTATCGCCGGTAAGGAAAAAACCCAAGAAGAATTTTTTCATACCTTTAATACTTTATATGAAAATAATAAACAAATTATTATTTCTTCTGACCGCTCTCCTTATCTCTTATCCACTTTAGAAGAACGGCTTCGTTCACGTTTTGAAGGAGGGATGGTAGCCGACATTTCTTATCCGGATTTTGAAACCAGAATGGCTATTTTAAAACTTAAACTCCAAACACAACATAGCGATTTCTTTATTTCCGACGATATTTTAAGGTTAATTGCCGAAAAATTCCCTTATAATATTCGCGAATTAGAAGGCGCCCTCACCCGGCTATTGGGAACATTAAAAATTCGCAAATTAAATCCTACTAAACAAAATATTGAGAATTTATTAAATGAAATCACCAGTCAAAAAGTGATGATAATAGCGCCCGAAACAGTGGTCAAAGCAATAAGTGAATTTTATAATATATCCGAAAAGGATTTAATTAGCCATTCCCGTAAAAAAGAATTGGTGAAACCCCGTCAAATTGCAATGTATATATTAAGGGAATATCTTAAATATTCCTTTCCTACCATTGCTAGAAAATTAGGCAGTAGAGATCATACCACCATCTTACATGCCTATAATAAAATTACTCAAGAACTAACAAAAAATCACCTTCTAACCCAAGAAATTAATCTCATAAAAGAAAAAATTTATAATAAACACTAATAAATATCAAATTATCCAATAAATTATCTATTTTATACAATACTTATTCACAATTAATTCAATAATGTAAAAAATAAAAAAATAAGTTATACTATAATTAAATCAGATTCTTTTATAATTTTTTTATTTAAAAATGTCGTCCCTATTACAACTACTTTTTATAAATATATGAAAATAATTATTATGAGAGAAAATATTAGAAAGGCTTTTTCTGATGTTGAAGGAGGAATAGGAAGTGGAATTATGCTGCCGATTTTAAAAAATATTTTAATTAATACTGAAAAAGGTAGAATTAAAATATGTTCAACTGATTTAGAAATCGCTATTACCAGTTGGATTAATGGAAAAATTGTGGATGAAGGAGGAATAACTGTGCCGGCAAATATTTTTGGCGCCGTTTTAAATAATATTACCGAATCTAAATTAGAGTTAAATTCCACCGATTCTAAATTAAAAATTAAAACCGATAAATCAGAAAATACTATTCAGGGAATTAAAAATAGCGAATTTCCTATTATTCCCCAAATTAAATCAGATAATTTTATTGAAATTAAAAGTGATATTTTTAAAAAAAGCCTTAATCAAATTATTAACGCCGCTTCCCCGTCTAATCGAAGAGTAGAATTAAATGGAGTTTTATTCTTTTTGAATAATGAATTAAAATTAGTAGCCACTGATACTTTTAGGTTGGCGGAAAAAACATTAAAAAATAATGAATTTCAAACTAATATTACGGAATTAAGAGCAATTATTCCATTAAAAGTTATTCAAGAATTTTTAAAAATTTGTAAAGAAGATAAAAAAATAAAAATTTATTTTGATCCCCATCAAATATTATTTGATTTAGATGATGTTCAAATTATTTCGCGGTTAATAGAAGGAAATTTTCCCGATTATCAAACTATTATTCCTAAAAATTTCACCACCACCGTTCTTATTAATAAGGAAGCATTATACGAGTCAATACGATTGGCGGCAGTTTTTTCTTCTAAAATTAACAATGTTAATATTAAATTAAAGACACCTAATAAATTAATTGTTTATAATGAAGAATCAACTATTGGTGAAAATAAATCAGAATTAGATGCCGAGGTGGAAGGAGAAAATCAGGAACTAATATTTAATTGGCATTATTTTTTGGATGGTTTAAAGGGTATTGAAGGCGAAAATATTTTATTAGGTTTTAATGGCGATGTTAAACCTCTTTTATTAAAATCAACTAATAAAGATGATTATTTTTATATTTTAATGCCCATCAAGAATAGTTAATGTATGGATAGAAATAAAGCTTATAATTTATTAAAAAAGAAAATTAGAGATCCTAATATGATAAAACACTCGCTAGCAGTTGAAGCGTGTTTAAGAGAATTGGCGCGGTATTTTAAAGAGAATGAAGAACAATGGGGGTTAGCGGGGTTGCTCCATGATTATGATTATAAAGAAATGTTGCCTTATCCTGAAAAACATGGTTTAGTCGCGGCAGAAGAATTAAAAAAAATAGGTTTAAATGATGAAACAATATTACATGCCATTAAAGCCCATAATGAAAAAAATTACACCCCTCGTCTTTCGGCATTAGACAAAGCTATTCACTGTACCGATCCGATGACTGGTTTAATCGTGGCGGCTACCTTAGTTTTACCTTCTAAAAAAATTAAAGATTTAACACCGAAAACCGTCTTAAATCGTTATCAAGAAAAAAGATTTGCCGCTGGAGCTAATCGGGAAATTATTGCTCGGTGTTCGGAATTAAATTTATCTTTAGAAAAATTTATGGAATTGTGCCTAAAAGCAATGCAAAATATTAGCGAACAATTGGGATTATAATTAATGAACAATTTCTAAAATTGCTTTTTGTTTTTGAATTGTTTCTTTTAATAATGGATAAGATTTTAATTTTGGATCATTAGTTAAAATCAATTCTGCCTCTTTTTTGCTCAGTTGAACTAATTCAAAATTTTTTAGTGCCTGCATTAAATTATCGGGCAAACCTGATTGCCGCGTTCCTAAAAATTCCCCTGGTCCGCGCATTTGTAAATCAATTTCTGCTAATTCAAACGAATTTTTTGCCTTCACGATGGCCTCAAGGCGTTTCCGGCTGTTTAAGCTATTAGTTTCAGTAAAAAGAAAACAATAAGATTGATAAGGACCGCGGCCGACTCTGCCGCGAAATTGATATAATTGAGCCAAACCAAAACGTTCTGCGCCTTCAATTAATATAATTGTGGCATTAGGAACATCAATTCCCACTTCTACCACCGAAGTTGAAACTAAAATATCAATCTCTTTGTTTAAAAATTGTTTCATAATTTTATCTTTTTCCGCTGTTTTTAATTTGCCGTGCAGCATAGCAATTTTTAAATCGGCGAAAACTTCTTTTTTGAGTTTTTCATATTCTCTGGTTACACTTTTAACCTCTAGTTTTGGTGAATCATTAATTAAGGGACAGATGACAAAAATTTGGCGGCCGTCTTTGATTTGGTTTCGGATAAATTGATACACTTTTTGACGCCGTGAAGGAGGAATAATCTTTGTAATGATAGGCTTCCGATTTTTTGGCAGTTCTTTAATAGAAGAAATATCCAAATCTCCCCAAATTGTTAAAGCGAGGGTGCGAGGAATAGGGGTGGCGGTCATCGAAAGAAGGTGGGGGATATAATTTTCTTTTGTTTCTAAAAGTGTTTTTCTTTGTTCTACTCCAAAACGATGTTGCTCATCAATAATAACCAGCCCCAATTTTCGAAATTTGATATTTTTTTGAATTAAAGAGTGAGTGCCGATAATTATATTAATATTTTGCTCCAAACATTGTTTTAAAAAATCTTTCTTTTTTATTTTTGAAAAAAAACCATTCCAGCTGATTTGGGATTCGGTTGATGTTAAAAGACCGATGTTGATATCAAAATTTTGAAATAATCGGGAAAATGTTTGAAAATGCTGAATGCTTAAAATTTCAGTCGGCGCCATAAAAGCCACTTGATATTTATTTTCCGTAGTAATCAAGGCGGCAATGGCGGCAACAATAGTTTTTCCCGAACCGACATCTCCTTGAAGTAAACGATTCATTGGTTTTCTTTTTTGCAAATCGTTTAAAATATCTAAAACGGCGTTTTTTTGATCACGAGTCAGACGAAAATTTAAAACATCAGCGAATTTTTTTAATGCATCCATATTGGCTTTAATTAGAAATCCCTTATATTGTTTTAATTGAAAACGCTGCTGGAAAATTATTAATTCTAATAATAAAAGCTCTTCGAAAAAAAATCGTTTTTTGGCCAACTCGGCCATTTGGAGATTATTAGGAAAATGAATTTGATAGAGAGCAGTTTTGAGGTCCGGAAGATTTATTTTTTTTCTGATATTAAAAGGAAGAGGATCGGCTGGAAAACGAGTTTCAGCAAGGCATTTTTTAATAAAAAATCTCAAAGCGCGGGAACCCAATCCTTCAATTTCCGAATAAACAGGAACTAATCTGGCTGTTTCCCGGCGGTTATTGCGGTTTAAATTCGTAATCTTTTCATAATGGGAAGGTAAAAAATAAATTCCGTTTTTGTCTTCCGTGAGCCGACCACCAACGCTAATAAAATCATTAATTTTTAGATTTTTACTCAAAAATGGCTGATTAAACCAAATGATTTTTACAGCCGCCGTTTCATCTTGAATAATAGCTTCGGTAATATAAAATTTCTTTCTCCAAGTGCGAAAAGTTTGAATTTGCAGAATTTGCCCTTCAATCGTAACCATTTCACCCGGGATTAATTGACCAATTTTTTTCATTATAGAAAAATCTTCATAACGAAAAGGAAAATAAAACAATAGGTCTTTAACCGTTTCAATTCCAATTTTTTTAAATTTTTTAAGATATTTCTGTCCGATGCCCGAGACTAATTGGATGGGCATTTGAAAATCAAACATACATATTTATTATAATCAAATTTGCCGAAATAATTGATTGTACCCCCACGAGGAATTGAACCTCGATCTCAGCCTCCGCAGGGCTGCGCTCTATCCGTTGAGCTATGGGGGCATTAAAAAATATTAGAAATTAAATCTAAGAGAGATGGTTTTATCTCTTTTTGTTTCAGAAGATTATTTAAAAATTCCCTTATTTTTTCCGTTTTTTCTTTTTTAAATGGCAAGAAGAGGTGTTTGTTAAAAATTTTTTCGGTTTCAAAAATAATGAAATTTTTTGTTTCTGTCTCCATAATCCAGAAGTGTTTTATCTGTTGGAAGGGGTAGAAGGTTTCTTCAATATAAAAACCTTCATCAGTTAAACGATATATTGTTTTTTGCGGTTTTAAAAAATATAAAATAAACAAAATGACCCCAATAATTAAAATAATCATAAAAATCCAGTTACGCTGTAAAATAGAGATAATCAGAAAAATTGCCGCCGAAATAAAAAAGATAACAGAAAGCAGAGAATTAAAAGAATATTTTTCTTCCATTGTCCACCAAATTGGCTGATTTTTTTTGGCAACAGTAAATTTCGATGAAATTTTAATTTTTTGTTCTGGTTCAGCTATTATTTCTTTGTTAGGTGGATTATCAGGAATATTTTCAGTTTTTGAAGTCAATTTAACAGTCGGTCTTTTTTTAAAAGCTTCTCTTAAATCAAGCACCGGAACCTTTTTCCCATTAATACTTTTTTGATTAGCAATGGCATCCAAATTTTTACTCATTTTTTTAGGTGAAGATTGATTCTTTTCTCGTTGAGATTGATAGTGTCAATGAGAAATTCCAATTCCTGATTAAGTTTTAAATTTTTTTGCATTTCTTCAACTCCTCCGAATTCCGAAGAATGAACAAAACCAAAAATATCATCTTCAATCTGGATTAAAGCGCCGAAAGGAATAAATTTATAAACTTTTCCCTTGACGATTTGTTGAAGTTGGTAATGGCGCAATTTCTGAATAGAAGGATCTTCTTGAAGTGCTTTAAGTGAAAGAATTATTTCCCTGTTTTTATTAATGGAGCTGATTTGAAAATGGTAGGTGTGATCGGTTTTAATAATGTCTTCTACTTTATCAACGGGTGTCCAAGAGATTTCTTCCAAAGGCAGAAAAGCCTTAAGGAGAGGGTGGTCTTTTAGATTAATAATGGCACCGCCGCTGGTAATTTTATTCAAAGTTCCTTCGACAATATCACCAATCTTATATTTTTCTACCACATCTTTAATTTTATCTTCCTCAATTTTTTTCTCAGAGACAATAATTTTTCCCTGATAAGGATTAAAATTGATAATTTTTACTTCAATTTCTTTTCCAACCAGTTGTTCTAGGGCTTCAAGAATTTTTTCTTTATCCCCTCCTTCAACTCGCGGAAAGTGTTTGTCTGACATTTGAGAAGTCGGCAAAAAACCTTGCGAGTCATTAATTTTTACTAATAAACCACCTCGATTTGCTCCTACAACTTTACTGACGACAGTTTGGTTTTTATCCATCAATTCTTTAATCCACTGATATTGATTTTCCTGCATTATATCTTGGAGGGAAACTTCTACCAGTCCGAATTCATTTTCGGGATTAAGAACTTTAACCCGGATAATGTCATTCGGTTTGAGTTGCTCGATTGTTTTGGCAAAACGGGCAAATTCTATTCCCCAAATTAAGCCAGTGCCATATTGATTTAAATCTAAATAAAGGCTTTTTGGGGTTTTTTTTATAACTTTCCCTTCGATGATGCTATTAATATTTAAACGAAGCGGTTCTAACGAATGCCACCAGGAAGGTCTTTTTTTGATTTGGGATGATAAGGGATTTTGAACAGTCATAGTTTTAATAGATTAGCAAATTTCTTTAAAAAAGTCCAGTCCCCACTTTTTATTTTATTTATTATAATAAGATTCTTCGGAAAATATAAAGTTGAAAAAAATTAAAAAAAATATTACAATAGAAAAAGTATGAGTATCGAATGGTTTGGCGAGGGATGTTTTAAAATTACCGAGACCGGTAATCGTTTTTCTGTTCTAACAGAGCCGCCGATTCGTGAGTCGGGATTACCGACACCACGCCACAAAACAGATGTTGTTTTAAATATTTTTTCTGATTTATCAGATAGTTTATTTAATCAGAAAAAGAAAGATGCTTTTGTTATTAGTAATGCGGGGGATTATGAATTAAAAAACGTTTTTATTCAAGGCATCATTTTAAATTTTAACAAAAACAGAGCAAAGACGGCATATAAAATTAAAATGGAAGGTATTAGTGTTGGCTACTTAGGAATGATGAATAATAAAGAAATAACGCTTGAGATTGGTAATTTTTTAAGCGATTTGGATATTATGATTATTCCAATAGGCGGCGGAGAGGTATTGGATGCCGAAGGAGCAGTGGGGCTGATAAAACAAGTGGAGCCGAACATTATCATTCCCATGTATTATAAAATTCCGGGTTTAAAAATTAAAAGAGGGGATTTGGAAAATTTTTTGAAGAAAATGGAAGTGAAATCAACGGAGCAATTAGAAAAATTAATGGTTAAAACAAAAGATTTGGAAAGTTGGGATGAGGAAACCAAAGTTGTGGTTTTAAAACATTTATGAAAATCCAATTAAATTTCAAAAATAAATTAACTAATTTCATTAATTTTTTACGTTCGCAACCCCATCAGAAACGTTCGTTAATTCTTCAAGCTTCTTTTTTGGTCGTTTTGGTTTTTTTGTTGTTGTGGTGGATGATGATTCTAAAAACCAATCTTTCTGAAAATCCCGTCGTACAAAAACAAGGGGTGATTAATGAAAAAACAACTACCACCAAACACTCATCTATTTCTATTTTTAAATCCGGCCTTTATTTAACCTATCAGGATTATATTTATCCGTTTTTGAGTAAAATCGAGCAGGGAATTTTATTATTATTTTCTGGCATGGTGGGAATGGTAATAAAAATTAGTCAAACGGCGGGTTATATTTTTCGTCAAGCCTTCATCCAGTATAAATCTTATGTGGAATTAGTTATTTCTTTATTTAAATAAATTATGATTTTAAAAAAATTGAAGCGAAATAAAAAAGAACAATCAGAAAAACAAAACGATAACAATCAAAAATTCGATAAAATTTTAGCCAAAGAAATTACGGAAGAATTAAAAACGGCCTATTTGGATTATGCAATGAGTGTTATTGTTTCACGCGCCTTGCCCGATGTGAGAGATGGGTTAAAGCCAGTCCAGCGCCGAATTCTTTATGCAATGGGCGAGGCGGGTTTTTGGCACAATGCCAAATTTAGGAAATCGGCCAGCATCGTCGGCGAAGTTTTGGGCAAATATCATCCTCACGGCGATATGTCGGTCTACGATGCGTTGGCGCGGATGGCTCAGCCATTTTCTTTGCGTTATCCTTTGATTGAAGGTCAAGGGAATTGGGGTTCCATTGATGGCGATGCGCCGGCAGCAATGCGCTATACCGAAGCGAGACTTTCAGTTTTGGCCGAGGAAATGCTTCAAGATTTAGATAAAGAAACAATTATTTTACAAGATAATTATGATGGCACCAGAAAAGAACCGGTAGTCTTGCCTGCCAAACTGCCTAATTTATTAATTAACGGTACTTCAGGTATCGCCGTCGGAATGGCAACCAACATTCCATCTCATAATTTAGGAGAAGTTTGTGATGCGGTTGTTTATCTAATTGAGCACCCCAACGCCGAAATAAAAGACTTATTAAATTTTATTCAAGGACCCGATTTCCCGACCGGTGGCGTTATTTATAATCGCCAATCGCTGGAAGAAGTTTATGCCACGGGCCGAGGAGCTGTTACTATTCGGGCTGCTGCCGAAATTCAAGAAAGAAAATCCGGACAATTTGATATTGTTATTTCCGAAATCCCCTACCAAGTGAACAAAGCAACATTATTGGAAAAAATTGCCGAATTAATTCAAGATAAAAAAATAGAAGGTATCAAAGATATCCGCGATGAATCGGACAAAAATGGTCTTTCTATTACCATTCAATTAAAAAATGATGCCCATTCTCAGAAAATTTTAAACAATTTATTTAAACATACCGATTTGCAGAAAGATTTTCATATTAATTTTTTGGCTTTAATTGACGGCATTCAACCTCAAACCTTATCCCTCAAGGGATTACTGGAACAATTTATTAAACATCGGCAAGTAATTATTTATAAACGATCGGAATTTGATTTAAATAAAGCCAAAAATCGACTGCATATTTTAGAAGGATTACTCAAGGCGTTAAAAAATATTGATGCGGTAATAAAAACCATCAAAGCCTCCAAAAATCGAGACGAAGCAAAAGTAAAATTAATAAAGAATTTTAAATTAACCAATCTTCAAGCCGAAGCCATATTAGAAATGAAACTTCAGACATTGGTGGGACTTGAAAGACAGAAATTAGAAGAAGAGGCCGAATTAAAACGCAAAGAGATTAAGGATTTAGATGAAATTTTGCGCAATCCTAAGAAAATTTTGCAGATTATTAAAGAGGAAACTTTAGAATTAAAGAAAAAATACGGAGATGGGCGAAGAACAAAAGTAATTAATGCGCCCATCGGTGAATTTCAAGAAGAAGATTTAATCCCGGCTCAGGAGGTGGTCATTATGATGAGTCAAGATGGTTATATAAAAGCTTTTGAGCCGGAAACTATTAGAACTCAAAAAAGAGGAGGAAAGGGTATTATTGGTTTCGATGTTAAAGAAGAAGACAAAATCCAGCATATATTATCGGCTAACACTCATGATAATTTGTTATTTTTGACCAGCAGAGGGAAAATTTTTCAATTGCGCGCTTTTGAAATTCCGATGGCTTCACGTACTTCACGTGGTAAAAGTATTTTTAATTTCATAGAATTACCCAAAAATGAATCAATCGCCGCGATTGTTGCTTACCCCAATAATTTAAAAAACGCCGAGGGATTTCTGGTGATAATTACAAAAAACGGACTTGTCAAAAAAATGCTATTATCTGATTTGATTAATGTAAGGCGTTCGGGAATAATTGCTATCAAACTTAAAGAAGGAGATGAATTAAAAGACGCAAAAATTGTTCAACCCAATGATGAAATAATAGTTTTATCAGCTTATGGTAAAGCATTAAGATTTTCCGAAAAAGATTTAAGACCAATGGGGCGATTAGCAACTGGCGTTTTAGGTATCAAACTTAAAAAAGATGACGTTGTGCGAGGTTTCGATGTGATAAAGCCGCAACTTAAAAGTGGAATGCTGTTTGTGGTGATGGAAAAAGGTTTTGGTAAACGCACTGATTTAAAAGAATATCGTCTTCAACATCGCGGCGGTCAGGGCGTCAAAACAGCCAAAATAACTGAGAAGACGGGTAAGGTGGTTGACATTCAGTTAATTCCCCAAGAAATAAAAGAGATTTTGTTAATTTCCAAAAAAGGCGTTTTAATCAAAACTGATTTAAGCAATATTTCTCAACAATCGCGTATTTCGCAAGGGGTAAGAATTATTAAATTAGAAGAAGACGATTTTGTAGCGGGTATTGTGGTTTTGTAATAAAATCTGTGTTAAAATAGATTTATATGGCCGAAATGTTTAATCCGAAAATTATTGTTGCTCAGTTAAACATTTCACCAGGAGCAATTGTGGCTGATTTTGGGTGTGGGAGCGGCTATTTTACTTTAGAGATTGCTCAAGTTGTTGGTCCTCAAGGTAAAGTGTTTGCCATTGATGTTGTTCCTCAAGAGTTGGAATCTGTGCGATCTTTAGCCCAAATAAAGGGGATAAATAATATAGAGACGCGCTGGGCTAATTTGGAGAAAACAAGCACATTGGAACCAAATAGTTGTGATTGGGTAATTATTTCCAATCTTTTTTTTCAAGTAGAAGAGAATTTACGTAGTCGGATTATCGCCGAAGCTTATAATATTCTAAAAAAAGGAGGTAGGGCAGTAATTATTGATTGGAAACCAGAAAGTTTGTTGGGACCGCCCAAAAATCAGCGTTTAATGATGGAAAAAATAATCAGAATGGCCCAAGAACAAAAATTGAATTTTATCAGAACATTAGAAATAGGAAATACTCATTGGTGTGTTATATTAGAAAAATAATATGGTTCAAACAATAACCAAATCTCAAAAAATTATTTTTTTGGTTGCTGGAGCGATTATTTTGATTATTGTTTTGATGGCGTTGGGTATATTGCCCGGTTTAAAATCTTATCAAAAAAAATCAAGTTCCCAATTGCCGGCAGCGACTTTGGAATTTTGGGGAGTAGATGATTATGATGCTTTTAAGTCAATTTTAGAGAATTATCAAACAGTTCATTCCAATATTACAATTCATTATCGCCAGATTAATAGAAATGAGTATGAAAGCCAATTATTAGATGCGCTGGCCGCCCAGAAAGGACCTGATGTATTAATGATTAAACACAGTTGGATCCCCAAGCATTATAATAAACTTTATCCATCTTCAATTTTATTAAAAGATTTAAAAGCCACATTTGTTGATGTAGTAGCGAATGATTTATATTATCAAGGCAAAGTTTGGGCTTTGCCTTTGTGGGTTGATACGCTGGCACTTTATTACAACAAAGATTTATTTAATACTGCTGGCATTGCTGTGCCGCCGGCCACCTGGGACGAATTTATTAAAGATGTTCAGTTATTGACCAAAAAGAGTGCGACCAACGAAATAATTCAGGCTGGCGCCGCTTTAGGCACAATAAATAATATTGAAAATGCCGTAGATATTGTTTTGCTTTTGATGATGCATAATAATCAAAAAATTGTTGATGCTGACGGCAGAGGAACTTTTGATACTACTAATGGCACCAATGCCGTTAATTTTTATTTAAGTTTTGCTAATCCAATGAGCCCTAATTATTGCTGGAATCAAAATTTTTCCAACGCCATTGAAGCTTTTTCTCAAAATAAAGTAGCAATGATAATAGATTATAGTTCGGCGATTAAAACTCTTGAATCATTGAATGCTTATTTAAATTATGGCATTGCGCCTCTGCCCCAACCAACCAATTCTTTAACGAAACAAAATTATTCAAATTATTGGGCATTTGCTGTTTCGGCTACTTCTAAAAATCCTCAAATTGCTTGGGATTTTGTTTATTATTTAGTCAACAATGGAGCGGTTGATTATTTAAATAAAACCTTTCGGCCAGCGGCAAATCGCGTTTTAATTCAATCTTGTAAATCCGATGAAAAATTAGGTATATTTTGCGAGCAGGGATTAACAGCTAAAAGTTGGTTTCAATTAAATCCCGAAAAAAATACCCAAATTTTAAAAAATATGTTAGAATCTATAATAAGCGGTCGTTCTAATGTTATTAATGCCTTAAGCCAAGCCTCTCAACTAATTAATCGTTAAAATTATGCGCTTTTCTTTAATAGTTATTATTGGGATTTTAATGGTTTTATTTTTTTCCGGGGCTCAAGCCCAAAACCAATCAATTTCCATTAAAGCTACGACAACGGTATTTACCAATGTCTCAAATGCTTGTTTAAACAATGGTCAATGTGAGTTGAGAGATGTTTTACAAGTAATCGCCAATGTCTTTAAACTTTTGCGGACAATTGCTTTTTATGCGGCTATTATCTTTGGTATTTTTGGCGGAATAAGAATTATTCTTTCTCAAGGTAATCCTAATAATGTGAAAGCCGGTCAAAAAATTATTACAGCTGCCTTTATTGGCTTAGTAATTGTCTTTGCCGCCACTTTTATCATTAACATCATAATTACTTTGATTTTAGGTTATCCTTTGAGTTATGATGCTATTATTAATGGAACTTGGTTAAGATAATATGTTAAAAAAACCTCTAAAAATTAGAAAAAACAACTTGACGTGCTTATTTATGTTTTTTATGCTATTATTAGTACTTGTTCTAACAACTTCTTCAGCCTCAGCTCAGACATTATACGACCCTTTAAGAAATGTGACAATTGAGGGATTGGGACAAAGAGTTAGTCAATGGCTTTTAAACATAGCCATTCCTTTAACGGCAAT
>Ga0172365_10000878_pt1 | contig 21183 bp, 17 predicted proteins | sample LakKivSesite48cm_FD_114535 | JGI IMG/M metagenome (GOLD analysis project Ga0172365, IMG submission 114535) | Sediment microbial communities from Lake Kivu, Rwanda - Sediment site 48cm | ecosystem: Environmental > Aquatic > Freshwater > Lake > Sediment | place: Rwanda: Western Province, Lake... | reverse complement strand
TTGCCGTCCGGCGAGACCTGGGAGTCCGAGATCCGGTCCATGGCCAGCATGTCGTGGACGGTCAGGGGATGGGTCTCGGCCGGCGCCTGGGCCGCTGCCAACAGCGGGAAGACGGCCAGCAGGGCCAGGGAAAGGACGATGCTCGGGATCCGACGCATGGGTCACCTCTCTGCGGGTTGGAGACTCGGGTCCCCCCGGGGGGACTTCAAGCCTAGCATATAGCATACCGCTCTCGAGGCCGTCAAACGGCCCTTCGCCGGTCCGCCGGACCGCGGGATCTATTTCACCCCGACGATCCGGACCGGGCCGAGCAGGCCGGAAGGGAGCAACGGCGAGTCGGCTCTGTAGAACTCGACCGCCGTGTAGGTGTAGGTCTTCGTCACGCCCGGCTGCTTGTCGCCGATGAGACGGTTGACCCAGAGGTTGGCCACCTTGATCTCGAGCGTGTTGGGGCCGGGCTTCAGGGCCTCGGTCGCATCGACCCGGAAAGGCGTCTTCCAGACGATCCCCAGGTCCTTGCCGTTGATCGTGACCTCGGCTAGGTTCTTGACGTCGCCCAGGTCGAGCCAGTACCGGGTCCCGGAGACGAACCAGTGGGCCGGGACGTCGAAGCTCGCTTTGTAGGTCGCCGTGCCGGAGAAATACTTGATGCCCGAGTCGTCGCTCTCACTCCAGGAGCGCAAAGCGTCGAAGCGGGCCGTAGCCGGGGCGCCGCGGCCGGGTTGGAAAGCGACCTCCCAAGGGCCCGGGATCTTCGCCAGCTCCGTTTCGACCGGATCGGGCAGGGCCCGGGCCGGTGCGGCGGCCGGCTTTCGGAAGACCACGAACACGGCGTCATCGGGCGCGAGTCGCAGCGGCACGGCGGTCCGGCCGTTAGCGACGAGATAGGACGCGGGCTCGATGGCGCCGGTCTCGGCGTGCCAGAGCTCGGGCTCCTTGCCGGCGACGCGGAAGCTCGTCTCGACCGTCTCGTAGCGGGGGTTGCGGTTGACGACCCAATAGATGTCGCCGTCGGCGAGGGCCCGATGGACGAAGGCCAGCTCCGTGTCCGGCCTGTGTTTCGCATAAGCGAAGTCGGGCGCCGCCCCGACCGAGGCCAGGGCCTCGGCGACCGTCGCGGAGCCGAAGACCCGGCCTTGGCCGCGGTTGCCGCCCCAGAGCTCCGCGGCGATGGACTGGAACTCGGCCTGGTCGTCGGCCAGGCTGGGGCTGTCGACCGGCTTGGCCCCGACGACGACGGCGCCGGCGCCAACCAGGTCGCGGATCTTGCGCAGGACGGCGAGCGGCATGTGGCGGGTGTTGGCGTCGAGGGCGAGCAGACGGTAGCTCATCCCGGTCGAGGTGACGAGCCGCCCGTCCTTGACAGCCAGCCGGCTCAGGACGACATCCGAGCTGGCGAAGTCGAGGCGGTAGCCGGCCGGGATGTCGGGCATCTTCTCGCCGAACAGGGCCGTGACGTTGGAATCCTCGCCGTAATAATAAAGGACGTCGGCCACGAAGCGGCCCTGCTGGAGCATGAAGGAGCTGCGGGCGAGATAGGTCGTCCAGGGCCGGGCCATCTCGGCCCAGGTCTCGTGGCGGTTGAACCACTGGCCGAACGGCCCCAGGCCGAGGCCGGGGATCTTGTCGTCGACGGGCTGGTGGACCGAGGTGTGGATGATGAACCGGTTCAGGCCGTTGGTCATCATCCGGTCGGCGGTCGATTTCAGGGTCTCGGGCGAGTAGGCCCAGGCGTTGCGGTAGACGGTCAGGGACTCGGCCGCGACCAGGTTCTGGCCGTAGATGTGGGCGACCGAGGCCGATTCATGGACATCGGAGTCGTAATGGAAGCTGGCCTTGCCCGGCCGTTCGAGCCAGGTCGCGCTCATGGGGATGTCGGCCCGGCGCTTGACGTCCATGCCGTCGCCGATGAAGGCCCGGCCGCCCTCGTGCGATTCCGTGTAGCGGCCCATGCCCCGGGCGTGAAGAATGTCGGTCAATTGATCGTAGTGATTCTCGGCGGTGAGGTCGCCGAGGGTCTTGCGGAAGTCCCAGAGGAAGCGGTCGCTCGCCTCGGCGCTCTCGACGATCCGGCCGGCCAGGACCGGGAGCCAGGGTTGCATGTCATAGCCGCGGCGCTTGGCGAACTCGGCGAACATCCTGTCCGTCCAGTTGGCGACGCCCGCCTCCCAGCTGTCGGTGATGACGTACTGTAGGCCCCGTTTGCCCATCAGCCCGCCGGTGGCGTTCTTGTACTGATCGAGGTAATTCTCGAAGTAGGCCTTGACGTAGGTCTTGTCGAGCTTGTCGACCTCGAGGCCGGTCGCTTCGGGTGAGGCCGGAGAGTTGCGGGCCCCGGTGAGCGAATACCCGAAGCGGAGAACGAGCCAGAGGCCCGCGGGCGGCGTCCAGTCGAGGCGGCCGTTCGGGCGCATCTTGGACGTGAGATCGATGACGTCGGCCTTAGCGACGACGTCGCCGGCCGCGGCCGCGGGCGTGGCCAGGTCGTAGATGCCGGTCGCGGCATCGAATGCGGCCTTTTGCTGGAACATGTTGACGGGCGAGGCCGTATGGAGGACGAGCTCGGCCACAAGGGTCCCTGCGGGCTCGGCCGGCTGATCCTGCGGGCCCCGCGGCGGCCCGGGCTGCGGGGCCAAGGTCCGGACGGCGACGCGGAAATACCTGGCCGTGACCGGAGCGAAGGCGACGGTGCGGGCCTCGGTCGGGAGCTTGAGGACGGAACGGAAGCTCTTCCCGTCGTCGCTCGCCTGGAGCTCCGGATCGCCGTAGCGGCCGCGACGGTCGGACCTGCGGGCGAACAAGGTGAGACCGTGAACGCTCTGCGGACGGGGAAATTCGATCTGGACCCAGGCCGCGGCGTCGACGGGCGCGGCCGGCAAGAGCGTCGAGGCGGCCAGATCGCCGTCCGTGAGAGCGGCGAGGTCGAAAGCCCCGCCGCTCGAGGTCGCTTTCGCCCCGAGCTCGGCGAGCGAATGGTCGTTCTCCGGGACGCGGAAGGCCACGACGGCGCTGTCGGCATAGAACTCCGGCGCCTTATCCCGGCCGCTGGGCATGTTTTGATAGGGGCCGGTCGTCGACGGGGGCTTGGGCAGAAGGCCGCTGAACGGCTGCCCGCCCTCGAGGCGCGTCTCGCTCCAAACGTACTTCTTCATCGCTTGGGCCGGCGGCACCCAGGGCCCGCCGCTTTCGCTCCAGCCCGGCGAGCCGGCGATGGCCATCTCCAGGCCCAGCTGGTCGGCCAGTCTCGCGGTGAATCTGAAGGCGTCCTTCCAGGCGGGGGTCATGTAGACGAGGCGCTTCTCGACGATCTGGGGCGTGTCGAGGCCGGCGTCGAAGTTCTGGAAGCCGGCCACCCCGGCCCGTTTCATCCACTCGAGATCGGCCTTGATCCCCGCCTTGGTGATGTTGCCGCTCATCCAATGCCACCAGACCCGGGGCCTGGCGCCCGAGGGAGGGTCGGCGAAGCCCTTGGCCAGGGCATCATCGGGGCCCTGGGCGGGGACGGTCCCGGCGGCGAGCAGGGCCGCGAGGGCGGCGGCAAGGATGATGAAGGTCGTTCTTCCGGTCGGCTGACGCATGGTCTCCTCCCTTTTCTGCAGGATGAAGGATCGCGCCCGAAGCATAGGACGGGCCGCGACGGGTTGTCAACCGGGCCGTTTGACACCCGTCCCGGCCGGGCATATCATAGCGTCCTCAGGCAGGGTGTCAGGCATCCCTGTTCCTGGACGAGGTTGTATGAAGAACACAGGCAAGATCATCGGATTGGCCCTGGCCTCCGCCGCCCTGCTCGTTTCCTGCGAGAAGAAGAACGACGGCACGACCCCGACGACGCTCCTCGAATGGACTTGGGTCGCCGGCAACGACAAGGTCGATCAGGCCGGCACCTACGGCACGAAGGGCGCCCCGGCCACGACGAACGTCCCCGGGGCCCGCGAGGACGCCGCGTCCTGGGTCGGGGCCGACGGGCGGCTCTGGCTCTTCGGCGGCTACGCCTACGATTCGACGGGTTATCCGGGCCGGGCCAACGACCTTTGGGCTTACGATACGGCGGCCTCGACCTGGACCTGGGTCTCCGGCAGCGATCTCCGGAGCCAGCCGGGGAATTACGGCACCTTGGGGGTCGCCGACCCGGCCAACGTGCCCGGGGCGCGCAACGGCTCGGTCGCCTGGGTGGACGCGGTCGGCGGGCTCTGGCTCTTCGGCGGGCTCGGCCTCGATTCGACAGGGGAGATCGGCCAACTGAACGACCTGTGGCGGTTCGAGCCGGCGACCGGCGAGTGGACTTGGGTCTCCGGGAGCTCGATCCGCTACCAGCCGGGGGTCTACGGGACGCTGGGCGCCGCGGATCCGGCCAATATCCCCGGCGCTCGGGTCGGCGCCACGGGCTGGATCGATGGTGGCGGCGGGCTCTGGCTCTTCGGCGGTCTAGGATACGACGCGGCCGGGGGCAAGGGCCGCCTGAACGATCTCTGGAAGTATATACCATCAACCGGGCACTGGATCTGGGTCTCCGGCAGCGATACGATGGAGGTCTACGGCACATACGGCACCAAGGGCACGGCCGCCGCGGAGAACGTCCCCGGGTCACGCACGACAGCCTTGTCCTGGGCCGACGGGGACGGGCCCTTCTGGATCTTCGGCGGCAGCGGCCTGGGCAGCGTGGAAACGGAGACCGAGGGCCGTCTCAACGATCTCTGGAAGTACGATCCCTCGACCTCCGAATGGACCTGGGTCTCGGGCAGCTACCTCACCAACATCTCCGGCAACTACGGCACCCAGGCCACGAGCGCGGTCGACTACTATCCGGGGAGCCGTTACGGCGCCATCCGCTGGATCGATGCCGACGGGAACCTCTGGCTTTTCGGCGGCTATTCCATGGATACGGCGGGCAGCGAAGGCTGGCTCAACGACCTGTGGAAGTTCAACCCCTCGACCCTGGAATGGATGTGGGTCTCGGGCAGCAGCTACCATGGCCAGGGCGGCGCCTACGGCACGAAGGGCACGGCTTCGACGGCGAACGTCCCGGGGGCCCGCTACTTCGCCACGGGCTGGCTCGACTCCCAAGGCCGGCGCTGGATCTTCGGCGGCACGGGGCTGGATTCCGAAAAGGCCGGCGGCCGGCTCAACGACCTCTGGCGCTGATAGAACCTCGGTCAGAGAGGAGGAGGCCATGGCCAAGCTCCAAGCCTATTGCGGACTCAACTGCGGCGAATGCGAGGCCTATATCGCCACACAGTCGAACGACCGGGCCGGGCTCGAGGAGACGGCCCAGAAGTGGGCTAAACAGTTCGGCGGCGGCATCGGCTCCTGGGAGGCCTGTGTTTGCGACGGGTGCTCGTCGGGGAAGCGCATCAGCACGGCCCACGCCGCGACGTGCGGGATCCGGCTCTGCGCCTCCAAGCGCGGCGTCGTGACCTGCGCCCACTGCGCCGACTACGGCTGCGCGACGCTGCAGCAGTTCTTCGCTTTTGCCCCGGTCCTCAAGGAGAAGCTCGAAGGCATCCGTAAAGAGCTGGGCAAGTAGGCCGCGGGCCGAGCGATGTATTTCGTCAGGACGGACGACGGCGGAAACGTCTTCCTGGCCCGGCGGGAATACGCCATATCCTCCATGAAATAAGGCCATGACGATCACAAGAATAACCTTCGTTCGAAGGCTGCCGGCGATCGTCCTCCTGGCCTTCGTCCTCGTCCCCGCGTCGAGCACGGAAACGAGGAGAGCCGAGGTCACGGCGGCCGGAGGGATGGTCGCCTCGGCCCATCCGTTGGCCTCGGAGGCCGGCGCGGAGATGCTCAAGGCGGGCGGCAACGCCGTCGACGCGGCCGTGGCCGCGGCCTTCGCCGTCGGCGTCGCCGAACCGAACTCGAACGGCCTCGGCGGGGAAGGGATGATGATCATCTTCCTGGCCAAGACCCGCAAGGCGGTGGCCATCGATTACCGGTCGGCCGCGCCGGCCGGGGCCGCGATCGCCGGAAAGCTCGCCGACACCGGTCCCACTTCGGTGGCCGTTCCGGGCACGGTCGCCGGTCTGTGCCTGGCCCTCGAGAAATACGGGACCCTGCCGCTGGAGCGTGTGCTCGAGCCGGCCGTCCGCATCGCCGCCGAAGGCTTCACCGTGAGCCCGACGCTGGCCGGGATCATCCTCGACAGCTTCGAGAGGCTCTCGCTGGACGAGGGCCTGGCCCGGGTCTTCTGCCCCGACGGGCTGCCGCTCGAGGCCGGGGCGACGCTCAAGAACCCGGAGCTGGCCGCGAGCCTGCGCCGGATCGCCGCCGGCGGCCGCGATGTCTTCTACCGCGGCGAGCTGGCCGAGGCGATCGCCGCCGACATCGCCGCCCGCGGCGGGTTCCTTTCGAAAGAGGACCTGGCCGGCTATCGGGCCATCGAGCGCGAGCCGGTCCGGGGGACCTACCGGGGCTATCGCATCATCTCGGCGCCTCCGCCCGTCGGCGGCCTGGCCGTCATCGAGACGCTCCAGATCCTCGACCGGTTCGGTCTCGACCGCTATGGGCCCCTCTCGCCCGAGCGCATCCACATCATGGCCGAGGCGATGAAGCGGGCCATGACGGACTGGCGCGCCTTCGTCGGGGATCCGGGATTCGGGAGCGTTCCGGTCGCCGGCCTGCTGGGCCCGGCCTACGCCAAGGCCCGGGCGGCCGAGATCCGGTCAGACCGGATGAGCGAAAAGGTCGCTCCGGGCGACCCGGCCAAGGGCCATAGCCCCAGCACGACCTCTCTCTCCGTGGTCGATCAGATCGGCAACATGGTCGCCCTGACCCAGACGATCTCGGACTTCTTCGGGTCCAAGGTCATGGCCGCCGGGACCGGCATCATCCTCAACAATGAGATGGGCAACTTCTCGGGCCAAGGCCCCAACATCCTGGCTCCGGGGAAGCGGATGAGGACGACGATCGCTCCGACGATCATCCTCCGGAAGAAGAAGCCCTTCGCCGCCGTCGGCACGCCGGGCGCGGCCCGCATCCTGACGACGATGCCGCTCCTCGTCTCCAACCTGATCGACTACGGCATGGGGATCCAGGAGGCCATCGAGGCCCCCCGCTTCTTCCCGGCCGACAAGGAGCTCCTGGTCGAGCCGCGCCTGCCCGAAGCGACGGTCGCGGCGCTCGAGAAGCTGGGCTACACCGTGACCCGCCGGGAGCCGTATGACCTCTATTTCGGCGGCGCCCAGGGCCTCATCATCGACCCGGCGACGAAGCTCAGGAGCGGCGGGGCCGACCCGCGGCGCGACGGGGCCGTCGCCGGCGTCGCCCGTCTCCCGGCGGCCTCGGCCCGGGTCAGGATCCCAAGAGCCCGGCCGGCGGTCCACGACGTCCGCCCCGGACCCGGTGTGCGGGTCACGCGGCTGTCGGACTACCTTCCCGGGCTGGCCCGGACGGCCGGCGACACGACGGTCTACGTCATCGAAGGCCGGGAACCGGGCGGGACCGTGTTCGTGGCCGGCGGCACGCACGCCGGCGAGATCTCCGGGGAGATCGCGGCCGTCGGCCTCGTCGAACGGGCGGTCGTGCGCCGCGGTCGCCTCGTCGTCGTGCCCTACGCGAACAACTCCGCGGTCACCTATCCCGACCCCAGGCGCCCCCGAAGCCCGCGGGATTTCCGCGTTCGCGGGGCCGGCGGCCTGAGGACATTTAAGATCGGCGCGCGGCTGACGAACCCCCGGCACCAGGGGGAACCGGACCCGCCGGGCGAGACCGCGCCCTCGCCGGAATACGCGGCCGACAATCTCTCCCGCAACCTCGACCGCCAATACCCCGGGGAGGCCGATGGGAGCCTGACCGAGCGGATCGCCTACGCCATAACCTCGCTCCTGAGGAAGGAGAACATCGACCTCGCCTTCGACCTGCATGAAGCGCCGCCCGGCAGCCGGCTGGCCATGATGATCGTGGCCAACCCGAAGAACGTCGACCTGGCTGCCGAGGCCGTCCTGGCGCTCGAGGCCGAGGGTCTCGCGATGAAGCTCGAGGAGTCGTCCCCGGAATTCAAGGGGCTGTCGCACCGGGAGTGGGGTGACGCGACCGCGGCCCGGGCGTTCCTGGTCGAGACGCCCAACCCGGCCTTCCTGAAGGACAGACCCGGCGATCCGGTCAAGGACGCGGAGTGGCCGCTCGAGGAGCGCGTGGCCATCCACCTCGAGACCCTGCGGGCGATCGTCGAGGCCTACAACAGCGGAGTCCCCGAGTCCCGGCGCGTGGTCATCGAAGGCCTGCCGGGCTTCGGCGAGCTCGTCAGGGACGGCTTCGCCCGCCTTTTACGCTGAGGGCTCCGACCCGGGTTGACAGCGGCGGGCGCCACGGAATATCCTCGTCCCGCAAAAGACCGACGAGGAGGTGCCCGTGAAACCGATCCGCTTCATCCTGCCCGGAGCCCTGCTCTTTCTCCTCCTGGCTATCCTGACCGCGGGCCCAGCGGTCTCGACGGCTCAGGGCCAACCCTGCCCGACCTGCGGCGCGGCCGCCGACCGAGAAGGCTGCACGGTCATCATGGTCGGCAAGGCCGCCTCGACCGACGGCTCGGTCATGACCACGCACACCTGCGACTGCGGCGAATGCGACTGGACCTGGCGCTTCATCCCCGCCGCCGACCACAAGCCCGGTGACACCCGCAAGATCTACCACATCAGCCAGTTCGGCAACTGGGCGCCCGATCAGGGCCTGAAGTGGGAGGACATCAAGCGGACAATTGTCATGGAGCTGCCCGAGCTCCCGCACACGCGGGCCTACATCCACGGCGACTTCGGCTACATGAACGACGCCCAGGTGGCCATCGGCGAGTCGACGATCGGCTGCCGGGAGAGGATGGAGAACCCGACGCCGGCGGCCAAGTTCGACATCACCATGCTGACGCTCATCGCCATGGAGCGCGCGGGGACGGCCCGCGAGGCGATCAGGATCATGGGCGAGCTCGGCGAGAAGTACGGCTACGGGTTCACCGACACCGGCGAGATGCTGGCCGTGGCCGACCCGAACGAGGTCTGGACCTTCGAGATCATGCCGGTCGGCCCGCTCTGGACGCCCCAGAGCGGCAAGCCCGGCGCGGTCTGGTGCGCCGAGCGCGTCCCCGACGACCACGTCGCCGTCACGCCGAACGAATCGCGCATCGGCGAGATCGACCTCAAGAAGCCCGATTATTTCGTGGCCTCGCCCAACGTCATCCAACTCGCCGTAGACATGAAGTTCTTCGATCCCAAGTCCGGCCGGCCGTTCAACTGGAAGAAGGCCTACAACCCGACGGACGTCAGCGCCGCGGGAACGAAAGGGGCCCGGGTCCGGCTGTGGCGCTTCCTCGACCTCGTCGCGCCGTCCCAGAAATTCAGCGCCGCGACCCGCAACGAGGACTTCCCGTTCTCGGTCAAGCCGGAGAAGAAGCTCTCCGTCCGCGACGTCATGAGGATGACCCGCGACAAGACTGAGGGCACGCCCTACTGGCCGGCCCGCGGCATCCAGGGCGGCCCGTTCCAGAACCCGAACTACCTGCCCTACGGCTTCGAGCTCGACGGCAAGCGCTACAGCACGCCGCGGGTCATCGGCGTCAACCGGGCCGAGTACGTCACCGTGACCCAGAGCCGGGGCTGGCTGCCGCACCCGGTCGGCGGAATCGTCTGGCTGGCGTGGGGCGCCCAGGACACCTCCTGCTTCATGCCCCTTTACGCGGCGGCCCTGGACCGGATCCCGCGCTCGTTCGAGATCGGCGACCACTGGAACTTCGACCGCGACTCGGCTCGCTGGGCCTTCGACTATGTGGATTTCCACACCCAGGTCGCCTACAACCTGGCCATCGAGGACGTCCGGGCCGCGCAGAAGCTCTACGAGGACCCGGCCGTCGAACGGACGGAGGCGATCGACAAAGCGGCGCTCGATCTCTATAAGAAGGACCCGGCCCTGGCTGCGAAGTTCCTGACCGAGTACTGCCTGGCGAACGTCGACCACGTCCTGGCCGCCTGGTGGCAGCTCGGCGACGACCTGCTGGTCAAGTACAACCACATGTGGGTCTACGACAAGGCCACCCGTAAGCGCGGCCCGCTCAAATTCCCCGACTGGTGGCTCAAGCTCCTGGTCGAGTACAACCAGCTGACGCCGGAGCCGGCCGCAAAAAGATAGGCCCATCAACCTTTCGGCGGCGCTGGGCGTTGTTTATGGTAAGATGCCCGGAAAGGGTGTGCCCACCATGCTCGAGATCAAGAACCTGACCAAGTCCTATGGCGACGTCCTGGCCCTCGACCGCTTCTCCCTGGACCTCAAGAAAGGGGAGGTGCTCGGGCTCCTCGGCCCGAACGGCGCCGGCAAGACGACGCTCATCTCCATCCTGTCCGGGACGCTCGGCGATTTCACGGGGACGGTCAGCTTCCTGGGCCGGAACCTCTTCGCCGACCGCTCGCTCAAGAACCGGCTCGGCATCGTGCCCCAGGACATGGCCTTCTACGACGAGATCAGCGCCATGGACAACCTGCTCTTCTGGGGCGGCCTCTACGACGTCCCGCGGGCCGACCTGAAGAAACGGGCCGTCGAGCTCCTCGAGCTCGTCGAGCTCTCCGCCCGGGCCAAGGAGCCGGTCAAGAACTTCTCCGGCGGCATGAAGCGCCGCCTCAACACCGCCATCGGCCTGCTCCACAGGCCCGATTTGCTGCTCCTCGACGAGCCGACGGTCGGCATCGACGTCCAGGCCAAGGTCAGCATCCTCGACATCATCCGCGGCGTCGGCGCGGCCGGCACGGCGGTCATCTTCACCACCCACCAGCTGGCCGAGGTCGAGACGACCTGCTCGCGCATCGCCATCATGGACAAAGGCCGCATCCTGGCCCAGGGGACGCTCGACGAGCTCGTCCGCATCGTCGGCGAGCGCGACATCGTCGAGATCGCCGGGGAATTCGCCGCGGCCGCCTTCTCCGAGGCCGTCCAGGACCTGGCCGGGGCGCGGGTCGAGCTTTTGTCGGCGGCCGACGGCCTGGCCTCGCTGGCCGTGGCCGACACGGCCGAGATCCCGCGGATCATGGACCGGCTCTTCCAGCGCCGGCTCGCCGTCACCGACATGAAGATCAAGTCCCCCAGCCTCGAGACGGTCTTCCTGAAGCTCACCGGGCGGAGCCTGAGGGACTAGGGAGCGGACATGCGACGGCTGCTCCTCATCCTCGGGAACGACATTCGCCGGCACCTCAAGTCGCCGATGGCCGTCGTCATCTTCCTGGCCATCCCCTTGTTCATGACCGGGCTCATCGGCATCATCTTCGCGCCCGGCGAGGAAGACAGCACCTTGCCCCGCATCGCCGTCGTGCTTGTTGACCACGACCAGAGCATCGCCTCGAAGCTCCTGATGGGGATGTTCGACGCCGACCAGCTGAAGAAGATGTTCGAAGTGACGGTGACGGACGAGGCCGAGGGCCGCCGGCGGATGACCAAGGGCCGGGCCACGGCCATGATCATCGTCCCGGAGAAGTTCACGGTCGACCTGCTCGACGCCAAGACGACGACCCTGACCGTGGTCAAGAACCCGGCCGAGCAGTTCCTGCCCGACGTCGTCGAGGAGTTCGTCAACACGATCGCCGTGATGCTCTCCGGGGCCATCCAGGCGTTCTCGGAGGAGGCCCGGGGGATCCGGGCCATGCTCGACCAGCCCGTCGAGAGCTTTCCCTGGGACAAGCTCGGCCCGGAGCTCGGGAAAGCCCAGAAAAAGGTGGTCGCCGCTCAGGCGTATCTCAACCCGCTCCTCGTCGGGATCGAGGCCGAAGAGACCAAGCCCGCCAGCGCCAAGCCGAAGTTCACCCGGACGGACCTCTTCTCCATCATGCTCCCGGGCATGGCCATCATGTTCCTCCTGTTCATCGTCCAGACGCTCATGCGGGACATCATCTCCGACCGCGAGGACGGCAAGCTCCGCCGCATGATGACGACGCCGCTCCGGCCGATGGAGCTCATCGGCGCCCGGCTCGTCGGCGGCTGGGCCATGGGCCTCATCGTGCTCCTCGTCCTGGTCGCCGCCGGCACGCTGATCTTCCGGGCCTACTGGGGGAACCTCGGGTCCTTCCTCATCCTCGGCGCGGCCGCCTCCTTCTGGACGGCCGCGTTCTTCGGCTTGCTCCACGCCCTCGTCAGGAACCGCAACCAGTCCGGCGCCATCGGCGCCCCGATCATCCTGGTCTTCAGCCTGTTCGGGGGGTCGATGATGAACCCCGAAGCCATGCCCAAGGCCTTCAAGGCGATCGGCATCGCGACCCCGAACCGCTGGTTCATCGACGGGGCCAAGCTCGTCCGGGAAGGGCACTTTCCGCTGGTGCCGCTGGCCGTCCTCGTCGGGAGCGGGGTCCTCCTCGCGGCCCTGGCCGTGCCGGCCCTGCGCCGCAAGACCTCGGTGTGACCATGAGAAGACTGCAGCGCATTCTCCACGTGGCCTGGAACGACCTCCTGATCATGGTCAGCGACAAGGTCTTCTTCTTCTGGTCGCTCGTCTTCCCGATGCTCTTCATCGTCCTCTTCGGGCTGGTCTTCAAGTCTTCCGACAGCGCCCCCGCGGTCGCCGAGCTGACCGTGGTCAACCTCGACGAGGGCCGGTGGGGGGCCTATTTCCTGGACAAGATCGAGGCCCCGGGGATCGATCTCAAGATCGTCGAGGCCGAGCCGGCCGAATACAACCGGCTCATCATCCTGCCCCCGGATTTCTCGGCCGGGATCGAGGCCAAACGCGCTCAGAAGCTGGCCTTCAAGAAGCGCGAAGACGCTTCGGTCAAGGCGGCCGCCCGGGTCGAGACGCGCCTCTACCAGGCGATCGCCCGAATGCTCAGCGAGCTCGTCCTCTTCGGCGACGGGGACCTCACGAAGTTCCTCGACGGCCACGCCGAGTTCCGCGACATCGTCCAGGTGAAGACCCGGTTCCCGGAGAACACCGTGACCGTCGTGCCCAGCGGCTTCGACCACTCCATCCCCGGGACGACCATCCAGTTCATCATGATGATGGTCATCATCTACGGCGGCATCACCGTCATGGAAGACCGCAAGAAGGGGGTCCTCGCGCGGATGCTCTTCTCGCCGCTCTCCAAGGGCGAGGTCTTCCAGGCCAAGCTCCTGGGCCGCTGGGGCATGGGCCTCGTCCAGGCCCTCATCCTCTTCATCGTCGGCAAGATCTTCTTCAAGCTCGACCTGGGGAGCGTCCCCCTGGCGCTCCTCGTCATCGCCGTCTTCGCCCTGGCCATGGCCGCGCTCAGCGTCTTCATCGGCTCCCTCTGCCGCAAGGAGGACCTGATCATCGGCCTGGCCGTGCTCCTGGCCAACATCTTCGCCGGGTTGGGGGGCTGCTGGTGGCCGAGCGAGATCGTCCCGCGGGGCGTTCGCACTGTGGCCATGATCTCGCCCGCCTACTGGGCCATGGACGCCCTGCACAAGCTCCGTTTCTTCCAGGGGGGATTCGGGGACATCCTGCCGGACCTGGGGATCCTCGCGGCCCTGGCGGTCGTCCTGGGCGTCGTCGCCGCGCGGGTCTTCAAGATCCGGGACTGAACCTGGATCTCTCGCCTAGAACTGGCGGGTGCCGGTGAGGGGCAGGACGATCCGGAAGGTCGTGCCCTGGCCGGGCTCGCTCTCGACCTCGATCGCCCCGCCGTGCATCTTGGCCACCGACATGGCGATGGACAGACCCAGCCCCGTGCCCCCGTCGGAGGCGGTCCGGGCCTTGTCGACGCGGTAGAACCGGTCGAAGATGAACGGCAGGTGCTCGGCCGGGATGCCGATGCCGGTGTCGGTGATCGAGGCGACGGCGCTGCTGTCACGGCGGGCGAGCGAGGCCGCGATGGTGCCCCCGCTCGGAGTGTAGCGCACGGCGTTGTCCAGGATGTTCAGGAAGAGCTGCTTCAGCTTGACCGGGTCGCCGCGGACCTTGAGCTCCTCCATCGGCCCGAGCTCGAGCTTCAGGCCTTTGTCCTGGACGAGCAGGTCCAGGTCCTGCGCCAGCTCCTTCAGGAGCGGCTTGAGCTTGACGTCCTCGAAGTCGATCGTCTCCGAGCCCGAGTCGCTCCGGGCGAGCAAGAGCATCTTGCCGACGATCTCTGACATGAAGTCCACTTCTTGGGACACGACCTCGAGCGAGCGCTGGTATTCGTCCTGGTTCCGGGACTTTTCCAGGGCCAGCGACGATTCCGCCTGGATGATGGCCAAGGGGGTGCGCAGCTCGTGGGAGGCGTCGGCCACGAACTGGCGCTCCTTCTTGAAGGCCTGTTCAAGGCGGCCGATCATCCCGTTGAGCGTTGAGGCCAGCCGGCCCAGCTCGTCGTCGGTCTGGATGTCGATGCGGCGGCTCAGGTCGCTCTCGCCGATGCCCCGGGCCGTCTCGGCGATCTGGTCGACGGGCTCGAGCGCCCGGTCGGCCAGGAACATGCCGCCCACTCCGGCCAGGATGAGGACGAGAAGGGACGAGTACCGGATGGCCATCAGGAAGCTCGCCAGAACGTTGGAGATATCGTTGGTCGTCCGGCCGACGACGAGGGCGAAGCGGATCTGGGGCCCCGTTCCATTCGCCGCGGCGTTGTAGGGGCCGGCGAAAAGGCCCATGGCCGGGCCCTCGGCCCGCTTGACCGTCTTGAAGTTCTTTTCGCCGCCGATGGCCGAACCGACGATCCGGCTGATATCGGCCTGGATCGTCGGGCCCAGCTTCTGCCTCAGGGCGCCGTCAACGTCATAGAACATGACCAGCTCGCCGACGGTCTCGTTGAAGACGAACCGCTCGCCGTCGTATTTGGTCGAGCTCGTCAGCTCGATGAAACGGTCCTGGAGCGAATTCTCGAGGTTCCGGTAAAGACCGTGCTTCAGCCGGTAATATGCGAACCAGCCGAAAACGGCCAAGATGACCACGATCACCGCCATGAACCAAAGCGTCAGGCGGAACTTGATGGTCTTGAGGAATTTCATGGCACGCGCAGGCGGTAGCCCGATCCCCTCACGGTCTGGATGAGGCTCTCGTCGCCGTCCCGGTCGATCTTCTTGCGCAGGCGGCGCACGTAGACGTCGATGATGTTCGACAGGCCGTCGAACTCGTAGTCCCAGACGTTCTCGCCGAGCATGGTCCGGGTGACCACGGCGTTCGGGCGGCGCATGAAGTACTCGAGGATGGAATATTCCTTCGAGGTCAGGTCGACGCGCCGGCCGTCGCGCCAGACCTCGCGGCTCTGCGGATCGAGGGTCAGGTCGCCGACCTGGTACTTCTGGATCTTGGGCAGGACCTCGCGCCGGAGCAGGGCCCGGAGGCGGGCCAGGAGCTCGGCGAAGGCGAAGGGCTTGACGAGGTAATCGTCGGCGCCGGAGTCGAGCCCGGTCACTTTGTCCTCGACGCTGTCCTTGGCCGTGAGCATGAGGATGGGCGTGTTGACGGCCTTGGCCCGGAGGTCGCGGCAGACGGCCAGGCCGTCCTTTTTGGGCAGCATGATGTCCAGGACGATCAGGTCGAAGGGGGTCGTCTCGGCCATGTACTGGGCTTCCTCGCCGTCGTAGGCGCTGTCGACGGTGTAGCCTTCCTCGATCAGCCCTCTTTTGATGATGCCGGCCAGGCGCCTGGAGTCTTCGACGACGAGGATCCTCACATCAATCTCTCCCGAGCACGGTCAATAGACACAGCCAGCATACAACATTCAAGATGAATATATTATGAAAATAAAATGAATTCATCAAACCATATTTTAATCTAAAATTAATCTGTTTTTAACATTGATTTCATCTTTGGCTGATACTTTGGCCTCGCATGCGGAGCATAAATCGACTTTGGAGAAGGCCATGAATCCGATCCTGATGAAACACAACTCGCTCATGGAGCGCATCGTCAGGGAGTACGGCGCCATGATCCGGAGCGCCGTCGAGAAATCGGTCCATGGCCTGACCTGCGCCGACGACGTCATCGGCGAGATCCATTTCGCCGTTTTCATGACCCTGCGCAAGCTCGGCGAAGGCTGGACGCCGCCGCGGTCGTTCGTCTCGACGGTCGTCAAGAACAAAGTCAACGAGCTGCTGTGGCAGAAGCAGTGGGACGCGAACGACCTGGCCAAGGTCAAGAAGCACCGGGCCGAGCAGACGATCCGCCGCGAGGAAGCGATGGCCCACATCCACACGCTCACCCAGGGCGAGTTCAAGGTTTTCCGTCTTCTCGGGCTCGGCTTGACGAACCAGGAGATCGCGGAAAGCCTCTTCATTTCGCCGCTCACGGTCCGGACCCACGTGAAGCGGATCCATTCGAAGTGCGGCATCCAGGGCCGGGCCAAGCTGGCCCTGGCCGCCTACCAGGCCTGCTACCACGAGAGCGGCGAGCCGCTCGAGGCCGGCACCGGCCTGGCCGCCCACGAGCCCGGCGGCTACCTCAAGCCGAGCCTGATCGCCCAGCACGCCAACTGATCGTTTCGGCCGGGCTCCGCCTTACTCCCACTCGTAATAGCGGACGTAGTCGATGAGGTAGGTCAAAGGGAAGATGCCGTCGTCGATGCCCTGCGTCCCGCCCCAATTCCCGCCGACGGCCAAATTGAGGAGCACGTAGAACGGCCGGTCGAAGCGCCAGTAGTCGGGATACCGCGCGTCCTTCTTGTAGGTGAAATACTTCTCGCCGTCGCAGAAGAAGTCCAGCCGGTCGGCCCGCCACTCGACGGCGTAGACATGGAAGCCGGCGAAGGGAGCGGCGACGGTGATCTGGCCGCCCTTGTCGACCTTTCCCGGGTCGTGGACCGAGCCGGGCGTGTGGACCGTCGCGTAGATCGTGTCGGGCTCGTAGCCGACGTTCTCCATGATGTCGATCTCGCCGCACTCCGGCCAGCCGGCCTGGGGGATGTTCGTGCCCATCATCCAGATAGCCGGCCAGGAGCCGCGCCCCGTCGGGATCCTGGCCCGGACCTCGATCCGGCCCCGGAAGAACTCCCTTTTCCCAAGGGTGTTGATGCTGCCCGAAGTGTAATGGGCGCCGGAGTAATCCTCCTTGCGGGCCTCGATGACCAGGTTGCCGCCCTCGACCCGGACGTTCTCGAGGCGCCCCTCCGTGTAATACTGGGCCTCCTGGTTCCGGATCAGGCCGACCTCGTAGCCCCAGGCCGCGGGGTCGGGCGCGCCATCGATGCCGAACTCCTCGGCCCAGACGAGGACGAGCTTCTGGGGCTCCTCGGATGAGCCGCAAGCCGCGGCCAGCGCGGCGACGGCGACAAGGAGAACCGCGAACAGCCCTAGGGTAGGGGATAGGGTGGGCATCTTCATGTTGGCCTCTCTTGCGTCCTATCTTTCCAGAGGCCGGCCCCGGATGCAAGCCTTTCGGACAAAACGGCGTTGTCGCCGCCATTGACACCGCTCCGGAGAGGGCTTAGCATCCGGGCGGAGAGGAATCCGGCCGGCCGGGAGGACGGAAATGAACGGTCGTCAACGGATCCGCGCGGCGCTCGAGGGGCGGCGTCCCGACCGGGTCCCGGTCATGCTCCACAATTTCCTGATGGCCGCCAGGGAGGCGGGCTTCACCCAGCGCCGGTTCCGTGAGGACCCGGCCGCGATCGCCGCGAGCTTCGTTCGGGCGGTCGAGACCTACGATTACGACGGCGTTCTCGTCGACGTCGACACGGTGACGTTGGCCGAGTCCCTCGGCGTCAAGGTCGACCATCCCGAGGACCAGCCGGCCCGCTGGGCCGGGCCGCGGATCGCGCGGCTGGCCGAGGTCCGGGACCTGCCGCCGCCGGACGTCGGCCGGCACCCGCGGGTCCGGGTCTGGCTCGAGGCGGTCCGCCTGCTCAAAGCCCACTTCGGCGACGAGGTCTTTCTCCGCGGCAACTGCGACCAGGCCGGCTTCTCGCTGGCCGGGATGCTTCGCGGACCGGCCGAGTGGATGATGGACCTCGTCGACCCGGCCAACCGCGAAGACGCCCACGCGCTCATCGCCTATTGCACGGAGGCGACGGCCGGGTTCATCCGGCTCATGGCCGCGACCGGCGCCGACATGGTCTCGAACGGCGACAGCCCGGCCGGCCCGGACCTCATTTCGCCGGCCATGTACGCCGAGTTCGCCCGACCCTACGAGCGGCGGCTCGTCGAGGCGGCCCATCGCCTCGGGTTGCCCTACGCGCTGCACATCTGCGGCAATACCACCCGGATCCTCGAGGGCATGCTGGCGACGGGGGCCGATGCCCTCGAGCTCGACTACAAGACCGACGCCCGCACGGCGCGGGACGAGATGCGGGGGAGGGCGGTCTTCATCGGCAACATCGACCCGAGCGGCGTTCTGGCCCTCGGCACACCCGGGCTTGTCGAGGCCAAAACGCGGGAGCTTCTCCAGGTCTTCGCCGGGACACCGGGATTCATCCTCAACGCCGGCTGCGCCATCCCGGCCGAGACGCCGCCCGGGAATCTTCGGGCGATGATCGCCGCCGCCCGCAGCTGAAGACCGGCGTCCTTTGGGGGGACAAGCTTAAGAGGGTGGCTTGACTTCTTCGGCATAATTGGTCATACTATGGTCATAACAGGTATGACCATGAATGAGAAACGGCGGGCCAGGACGGTCAAGTTCTCCATCAGCGTGCCGGGCTCGGACTTCAAGGCTATCGAAGCCGCCCGCAAGGAGGCCGGAAAAACGCGGAGCCGGTTCATCCGGGATGCCGCGCTTGGAGACCGTGCCCAGGGGGGCGCCGGCGAAGCCCGGACCCGCTTCGTCCGGGAGGAGCGGGGCGCCTATGGCCCGTCGAACGCGGCTATCATGCAGGACCCGGCCGAGCTGCGGCGCCGGGCCGTCGCGGCCGCGGGAGTGTTCGCCTCCGGTCTTCCGGATCTCTCGATCGGCCACGACAGGTATCTCTCCGAGAACGGACCGGACCCGGAGCGCCCGAGGCCCGGACGGGAGAGCGAAGGCGAGAAGAAGCCGTGAACGTCTTCGTCGACACCAGCGCTTTCCTGGCCGTGCTCGACCGGAGCGACGTGCGCCACGACGCGGCCCGCCGGGCCTGGGAGAATCTGCTCGACGGGACCCACGTTCTCGTGAGCCACAATTATGTCCTGGTGGAAACGTCGGCCGTGCTGGCCCGCCGGCTCGGGATCGACGCGGTCCGGGTCTTTGAACGCGACGTCCGCCCTGTGCTGCGCCTGGTCTGGGTGACGCCGGAGATCCACGAGGCCGCCGTCGGCGCCCACCTCGCCGCGGGCCGCCGGGCCTTGAGCCTCGTCGATTGCGTCAGCTTCGAGGTCATGCGAAGGACGGGCCTTCGCTCGGCCTTCGCCTTCGATCCGCACTTCCGGGAATCCGGCTACGAAGCCTTCGAATAGGAGGGCCGGCTCGGGGCCGCGGCGATCGCGCCTAGTGCCGGACGTCCGGGGTCATGGCGGCTTCCGCCGCGATGTAGCCGAACGAGGCCCAGCCCGGGCCCTCTCCAGGTCGCCCTTGAGATAATAGGCCAGACCGACTTATTCCCAGAGCCCTTGGAGGAGGGGGTACTGCGTCTTGAAGCCGAGGATGGCCAGATAGAGCCCGTACTCGGGGTAGTTCCGCCTGAGCTCCCGGAGGTTCTCCATCGGGTCGTAGGGCGTCCCCTCGGGGATCTCGTGGCCGACGCACTCGGAGAGAAGGTGGAGCTTCTTCGACATCCAGGCGTCGAGAGTGACCGGCAGGCCGAAGGGCCTGAGCGCCTCGAGCCGGTCGTCGCGGCCGAGGATCGGCTGGGTGATGATGAACTTCGCCCCGGCGCCGGCCTTGCGCCTCATCTTTTCGAGCTCGGCGTCCTGCGGCTCGTAGGGATTGAAGGCGACGCCGCAGTGGAACTGGCCGGGATATTCGCGGTCGATGTAGCGGAGCAGCTCGACCGAGGTCACGGTCTGGCAGTCGATCGCGACCTCGGCCGGCTCGAGCCGGTGGAGCTTCTGGCTGCCGTCGCCCGAGACGATCAGGAGATGCGTGCCCCCCGCGGCCTGGAAGGCGCCGAGGATCTCGTCGAGCTCCTTGCGCGGGTGGAACGTGTTGAGATGGACCATGAGCTGTTCGGGCCGGACCGGCAGGCCCAGGAGCTCGATCGTCTCCATAGCCCCGTAGCTCAAAAGGCCCATGGGATTGTCGGTAATGCAGACGATCCAGCCGGCCTCGAGGACCTTGCGGTATTTATCCTCGAAGGTCTGGAGGTCCTTCTCGATGTCCTCGGAAGAGCGCTTGGGGGTTTGGAGCTCGACGTGCAGAACCTTGTCACCCATAGAATTCCCTCAGCCGCATCAAGGTGTCGACGCCTTCGAGCTTGAGAATGTCCTCGAGGCAGGCCAGGGCCGGATGGCCGGCCGGGAGGATCTCGTACCTGCGCACGGTCGAGCCGATGATGGTGTCCAGGCCGAGCGGCATGGCCAGGGTCAGGAAAGCGCTCTCGAGCGGCCCCTTGACCGGCTCCCCGCCTTTCGTCTTCGACGGCAGCATGACGGTGAAGTTGCTCAGCCCGACGGACATGTGGACGCCGGCGAAAAAGGGGTCGTCGTGGATGAGGGCCAGCGACTCGAGGACGCGCTTGAGCTGGCCCTCGCAATCCGTGCCGACCGGGGCGATGCCCGGATCGACGATGGCCTGGTCGTTGGTGAAGCCGGGGACGCGCCGTTTCGCCTCCTGGAGGAGGGCCCGGGCCGTCTCGCGCGTCTCCTCGGCCGTCCGGTTGGCCTTGCCGCAGCCCTCGGCCGGCTCATAGCGCTCCGAGGACATCAGGATGGGCAGGAACGGCTGGATAGGGTAGAGGTCGAACATCCCCGATCGGAGCGACGAGACCGAGTTCAGGATGGGCCGGCGGCCGCCGGCGCGCCCCAGGTCGTAGGCCCGGAGCGCGGCCTCGGCGATCGCCGGGTCGGGCGTGTCGATCGATAGGGGCTTCGCCGTGACCGACTGGATGCGGCGGACGAGGTCGGCCATGAATTCCGGCGGGCGGAGGCCGACGTTGACGTCGATCCAGGCCGCGCCCTTCTCGTCCTGGCTCCGGGCGAGCTCGAGCAGCCCGGGGAGGTCGTTCTCGTCGAAGAGCTTCTTCGTCGAGGGCACGGAATCGTTGATCGACTCGCCGATGATAGTCAGTCCGGGGACGGCCATGGGGATATCTCCTGACGGCAGGAAGATATCCCCCGGGGCGGGTCTTGTCAATGACCGGGTCCGGCTCCGGACGCCGTCGAAGGACTTGACGAAAGACTTGACTTTGCGCCCGGAGGCTTTTTGTGCTAGTATATCCG
>Ga0172365_10000877_pt1 | contig 21189 bp, 18 predicted proteins | sample LakKivSesite48cm_FD_114535 | JGI IMG/M metagenome (GOLD analysis project Ga0172365, IMG submission 114535) | Sediment microbial communities from Lake Kivu, Rwanda - Sediment site 48cm | ecosystem: Environmental > Aquatic > Freshwater > Lake > Sediment | place: Rwanda: Western Province, Lake... | reverse complement strand
TGTTTAGTGACTTACTAGGTGTTGACGTCGCCGCGTTATGGAAAAAAACTGGAATAGGACAAGAAGCTGAGGGGCACGTGTATGATTTTAGTAAAGGAGTGGATGTCTTTGATGCCGCCAAAACTGGGGGAAGTTTCTTTAGTCATCTTGGGGCCTTTTTACTTAGTTATTTAAAAAGCTTAAAATGGATGGACTCACAACTAGTTTGTTGTTTAATAGCTAACTTTTTAGGGATGGCAATAGATCCGGCAGGCAAATTACGAAAATTTTTGCTACTTATACTAGCTATTATTCAGTTATTAAAACGCACTTGGGTAACAGATATTTTAGCATTGCTAGGTAATTTGCTAGATATTCTAAAGCAAATGTATAATGACATTGTAGACGCATTAATGGATTTTATAGCTAATGTAATTACCAACTTAATAGCGTTCTTAGCAAAGCTTTTAAAAGACTTATTTGATAAATTACCATTTCTTCAGTGTCTAGGTTTAATTCAATTACTAGCTAATTTACTTAAATATCTTGAAGAGTTATTAAATAAATTATTAGAATTATTACGAAGATTATTAAAGATGATGATGGGTGATGTATATGGATTAAATCTGCCACTACAATTAGCTATAAAAGCAAATTGGCTGGATATGATAGAAAAGATAATTTTGCTGATACTTACACTACTAGCAAAATATGAATTGTGTAGAAAAAAGGAAGAAGATAAAATGAGCACAGAGTATATTCCACCAGATCAGATGAGTTATCAGGAAATTAAAAAGCGGTCTTTACCATCTAGAACAACAATTGACCAAGATTTTATAATGGGAAGAAAAAAGCGTTTTGTACCAAAAGGAATAGAGTATAGATTTCCAAAACATCGCCAAGAGGTTATCCCGGAATTTTATATAAATCCAGAAAACTATTCTCCTAATCCTAGTGAGCAAGAAATGCACAATTTATTTATGAATCTTGGATTAACAGATCCACAGATAGACATTTTTCTTGAAAAAGCCGGCGGATATGATGGTTGTTTAGGAATGGTTGGGCAACAGGAGATGGAAATGATGTCAAAAGCAATTAGTGACGCTATTATAAAAGGACGATAGTAATGAGTAAGAAAAAGAAGCGAAATAAACATACTCACACCACTATAAATTCCATTAATATGGAATGGACAGAAAAAGAAATTGAATTATTAAAAGATGTGTACCCAGTAGGAGGAATCTCATCAATTACTGATTATATTAATAGGCCAAAAAAAGATATTCTATCTAAAGTATCAGAATTAGGAATAATATATAACGAGGATGGAAGAAAGGCACTTAATATTAATAATCTTCCAGAAACTTCTGAACTACTAAAAGCAGCTTATCCGACTTATGGATATGGAATGTCACATAATCGCAAATCTCTGCTATTTGAGAATATGGATATTAAATTTTCTACTATTACTACAATTTTTGATACTGAATCGTATTTTAGAAAAGCGGTAGATAAATATGTAGAAGCAATATTTAGGAATGGATTTGATTTTGTTGCAGATAATACCAAAGCTGCTGAATATATAAAAATGAGATTCACGCAAATGGAAAACTTTTTTTATCCAAGGCAAACAACTAGATCATTACTAGAAGAAATCGCAACTGATCTAGTTATGTATTATAATGTTTTTATAGTAAGAATTCGAAAAAATAATGTTATAAAAAATGCCAGAGGTTTTAAAATTGGAGGAATCGTAGTAGCTCCCACTGTTGGGCTAAAGGTTCAGAATATTGAAATGGTAAAAATGAGACAATTAGATACTGGGGAAGTATTAGAATATCGAATTCAACGTTTTGGCATGAAAACTAAAGATATTGATAGTAGAGATATGATACATATGCATTTAAAACGAAAACCTGGTACGAAAAGTGGTACCCCTATGATTGTTCCGGTCATTGATGATATTAGAGCATTAAGATCACTAGAAGAAACAGTTGCAATTTTAGCATTTCAAAATGCAGTTCCATTACTACATATGAGAATCGGTCAGGATGGAGTACCGGTGTCTCCAACACTAGTAAATTCAGCAAGATATAAATTTATTAATATGAAATCATATGGCTTATGGGTAACAGACTGGCAATACAAAATAGAATCAATCGGATCAGCCGGTAAAGCACTAGATTTATCAAACTATTTAGAATATTTTACCCAGCGTGTACTAGCTGGATTCGGTATGTCCACTTTAGATGCCGGGCATGGAGATAGCTCTAATAGGAATACTGCGACTGCATTAACTAAGTCTTTTATAGAAATGGCTAGATGGTTTCAAGATGAATTAAAGGATCAAGTTCAATCTACGATCATATATGAAATGCTAATTGAAGGTGGTTTTGATATTACAGATCCTGCTAATTTAGTAGAATTATACATGCCAGATATCGATATTGATACCCAAATTAAAAAAGAGTCTCATTTAATAAACCTATTTACTTCCAATGGAATTACACACGATGAGCTCAGGCAAGGCATGCGTAGAGACCCATTACTACCAGAGCAAGAAAAACGATTATCTTTTAATATGATTCAAATGCCACAATTAGAAGCAAAGAATGCTATTTCTGCAAAAAATATATCAAATCCTACAAATCAATATGGTACTAAATTAGCCAGAACTCCAACTAAAGATAATATTTATGTTTGTGCAAAGATTCTAGAAATTGGGATGATTCAAACAGACGCTGAAAAAATAAAAGAAGCATATAATTTCTTATTTTGTGACGATTCATTTAAAGATGAATTTTATGATAGATTAAGTGAACTTTTTAAAGAAGAAACTACTACTGAAGTAGTACTATCTATGTGTATAAATTTTCTATACAGATTTCTATCTGAATTAGACCTAATTATACTAGTAGATACTAAATAGGATTAAGTAAAAATGTTTTTTTATGGGAGGAAAAATAAAATGTCTAATACAAAAAACTTATCAGAAGGTGCAAAGGAAGTAAAAGATGGCGTTGGGCCTATAAATGATATTCCATCTGTGTTGATAGTAGCCAAAGATGCTTCACATTATGGATATATTAATGAGAATTTTGTAAAATATATTCCTGAATATGCTGATGAAAACTTTTTAACTTTCATAAAACCTTTTCCTAAACCAGTAATAGTAAATCATGATGATACTAAGAAACCTTTAGGCAGGGGCATTGGCTATGCAATTAGGCCTTATGTAAGTACAAAAGAAACTTCAAAAGATTCTAAGGATAATTTTGAAGACAAAAAAATGGAAGAAAAAAATGATCCTGCAATAGTAGGCATGGTATTAGAAAGAATAACAGACAAGGAAGCTATAAAGAGTATTATTAATGGTGAATATTTAACATCCTCTGTACACTCTACTTTTAGGGGACCAATAATTTGTTCTGGATGTGGGACTGATGTAACAGGAAGGACAAAAGGAGTAAAAGTTAAAGATGACGAAGATGAGGATCAATCTTTAAAAGATGCTTGTACACATTTGCGCGGCCGCACTGGTGCAGATGGAAAACCAATTCACTGGGAGCCAACTAAGCTTAGGTATGTAGAGAATTCTTTTATTATTAATCCAGCTGATCAAAGTGATAAACATTTTGCAGGAGTAATCGCATTCGCTGCTGAAAATGATAAAAAGGAAAGGGATAAAATTCTTGGACTAGCAAAATGGATCGGATACAAACTTAAAGACAAAACACTTGTTCATTTGAACAGCGAAACATATGAATCAGTTATTTCTCAATTAACTAGTACTGACTTATCTGATTCGATGGAAGATTTATCAGATGAAATTGATATTGAAGATATTGTACTTCCGCTTGAACTTAGTGATGAGTTTGATTTATCAGAAGGAACTGATGAGGAAATCAATGAATTATTTAATTATATAAAATCATGGAAAGATTTTAAAGAAGAGAATGATGAAGAAGACTGTAAAGACTGCTTGGAAGAGGAAGATGCTGTTCTTACCACTAAAAAACGCAATGCACTTCGTTCAAAAACCTTTTGTGGTCCCGATAGAAGTTTTCCAGTAAATGATTGCTTGCATGGCGCAGTAGCACTAAGGTTGCTTGGAAGATATAAAGGACCTGGTGACAAAGAAAAGATTAAGGCCTGTATAGAAAGGAAAATGAGAAAACTCGGCTGTGGTAAAAAAGATTCTTATACTCTTGATGAGATTGAGGAAATTTTTGCACATCTTTACTCTGGAAACGAAAATAAAATAATTGAATTAACAGAGCAAAAAATAAAGAATGAACTTGAAATAGGAGCATTAAGAGAACTTGTTGAAAAATTACAAAATGAAAATGCAAAACTGTTAGAAAAAGATTCAGTTCTTTCCGATAAAATGAAAGAATTTGATCAAAATAGATCTAAACTTTTAATAGATAGTATTCTTAATAAAAAAATTGAACTAAAATCAGATGACACGCAAAGTATCTGGGCAACTCCAAATACTAAGGAAGCTACTGAATGCGAAAGAAAAATTAGAGCGGATTTTAGTAAAAAAAGTGTCGAATTGCTAGAATCCTACATTGAAGCTCTGAATAGTGTGCCCTCAACTTTCTGCATTGGAAGGGAGTCTATCAATAATTCAGTAGCGGTAACAGATGGTGATCAAACTGAATTAGGAACTAAAGTTACTACTAATGAAAATAGTGGTGGTTCGAAACGAGATAAATTATCCATTGGACGTGGATATGTTAACTCGAGATGGATAAAGAAGTAAAAAGAATGAAAATAGGAGGTTATTCGAATGGATAATTTTTGGGAATTTGATGAGCAATCACCAAAATTACCCATTAACCAGGGGATTGTAAATAGGGATCCTATATTAGGAATGTGGATGTTTGCCACTGCTAACTATAAATATAGTCATTTAAGTGGTACTTATGTTCCATATAGGTATTTACCTGTTATAAAACCTACAATACTTGGATACAATACAAATCATTATGATTCAGTAGTATTATCTGCTGGTAGAATTGTATCCGTGGTTGATGGTAATTCATATGCAGCTATGTTTGGCGGAGAATACGAACAAAATGCTGTTAAAGGGTTTGGACAACCATATAATTCTGGTGGAGATTGGACATATAATGACGCAACTACTTCAGACTACGATGTTCAGTTTGAGTATGTTAATGATCATCCAGAGCTTTATGGTGGAGAAGGAACCGCAGGTGCCGCGGTCCCATGTAATGGGGGAAATGCATCAACATTATATTACTCTGATTATGATTCAAGTTCCATTTATAGATTTTATACACTAAAGTCAGATGATGGAACTGTAGCAGAATCAGGAGATTCAATGATTATTTCTGGTAATGTTCCAATGGGTGTTTTAATGTACGACGTTAAAGCAGACGTAACTGGAAGAGCACTAAATTATCAGACTAATAATCTTACTGCTATATTAAGCGAAGCAGATATGGTTCTTCCTTATATTAAGGAAACCGACGCATCAGGATCAAATGCAATTGCATGGTTTGGGGAAACAACAGACGCTGGTGTACAAGAAGTATCAGCCGTTTATTATGCACTTTACCATAAAGGTTGGCCATTTGTTTGGGCAGATAATGGTGCTGCAGAAGCTGGGACAGCATTTATTCCAGGATACCTTCTACAATCAGACTGGTACGGGAACTGGAAATTTCAAGCATCACCAACAACCAAATCTATTCAGAGTTTTGGTAAGTATGAGTATGGAACATCTAACTTCCCAAGAGCATGGGAAGGAATGGAATACATAGATACTTTCCCAGGTACAGGTGCCACAGGTACTGAAACTGGTGGAGTCATTCGTTATGTGTTCCAGTTTGCTAAAGATGCTTTACGTGCTGCACATGATGCTAGTGTAATAGACTTAACTGATAATCTTGATTCAAATGGTGATCCAAAGATTGATACAGTAAAAACCTACATCCGAGCTGGATATTTTGGCTTAGCCTATTTCCATGCCGGTTCAGTGTAAGACTAGGGGAGGTGAAAAGAAATGAATAAATCAAAAAGATTTCCAACAAGATATACTCCAGAAGTCGCTTCGTTCCAGCAAATTAAAGAGTTTTCTGGCTTAAAGGATAATGAAACATTTGAGCTAGAGGAGGGAGCAAGAATACTTACTGAAGCAATACTATCTGGTGGAGCACTTCCAATAGTCAAATCAGACGGTTCAGTATTAAAAAATGTATCATTAGATTTTAATGACTTTATCACATCTGATGATTTTGCTAGGTTTTTTAATCACTCTGTACAATTTCTTTTAGCTAATCCTCTATATCGTCCTCCTCAAATACTTGCTAGGCTATTTAGACCTATCACAGTTAGAGATGATATAACAGAGTTAGTTGTTTGGTCCCCAGGGACTATGGAAATTTCAGAATATGCAGAAGGACAAGCTCCAAGGTCTGGGGCAGTAGACTTTAGTGATACTAGTTTGTATGTCCGTTTGAAGATTACTAAAAAGGGATGTATGTTTGGTATAACACGTGAAGCATCTGCTAAAGATGATTGGGGACTTTTAGGATATAACATCGCAAGAGCAAGGGACGCTTTTGACCGTTTTGCTGAAAGGCAAGCGACTTTAATATTACTTAAACAGGGTTTTACAGTCATGGATAACGACTATGACAATAGTCCAACTGATTTAGGCACCACTACTGGTCGTAGTATTAATGGTGATCAAAATGGTTCTTTTACAAGTGATGACTTATTTAATATATACGCATATGCTTTAATGCACGGTTTTAATATAGACACTATTATATGCCACCCAATGGCTTATAAGGTATTTATGGCCGACCGTGATATGAAAGATATGTTGCTTAATCATCAGAGATTTGGTGGAGTTTTACCATCAAATATGAGCAATACCGGTTGGGGAACACTTCCTGGGCAATTTGGTGTTAGGTACATAAATACCGGGGACGGTCCTGGTACTGGCGCAACTGATCCTCTAAAACTTGGTATCAATCCAAATACGCAAACTATTAATCCATTAATGCAAGCGTGGACAACCCAACCTGATTGGGCAGGCGGGCCATTAACAATAATTCCTTCTATTAATATGAAATATGTGCTGAATTCATCAATTAACCAGCCTCTTACTGACATAGTATTCTGTGACAGTTCAAGAGTTGGTGTTATTGCCAATAAATCAGGTGTACAGATAGACGAATGGGAATCAGTAGCAACTGAAACTCATTATGTTAAGTTAAGGGATGAATGGGGAATGGCTTTGGTTGAGCAGGGAAAAGGTGTTTACATTGCCAAGAATATAGTAATTAGTAAGAATTACACATTCCAGAATGTAAATAGTGTATCATTAGAGCCTCTAACTGATACTGTATCTGTTCCTTCAGGGGTATTTTAAGATTAGCAGGAAATAATTGTATTGACAAAAATTAACCGATGCCTGAACCTAGTTCAGGCATCTTTTATGAAAAAATTTATTAGGAGGCTAAAAAATGGCAAAGAAACCAGCTACAAAAAAAGTTACTAAGATTGAACGAAAGATTCCCATTCCAGTTGAAAAAACTGAACAAACCACAAATAAGATCTTAGAAAAAAATGAGCGTTCCCGAAACATCGTTGATGAGATAGCTACAAGAATTGATGGTCAAATTATAGCACTTAATGATGTTGTTTCTCCTTATTGGAAAGATGATATGTATTCAGGAATTACACTAAATGCCTTTGCAGAACCTAAAAAACAAACAAGCTTTGTCTTTGATTATTCAAAATTTAAGGAAGAGGGCAAATCTGTAATAGTAATAATTAAGTCCTTAACCAGTGATCAGCCCTCACTAAAAATTATTGACAAAGATGGCGAAAATATATCAAAACAGTTTATTCCAGATTATCCAGAAATTAAGAGAAAATCTTACTATTCAAATGATTTTAGATCAAAGTTTGCAGAGATGAGAGGTGAAGATACTGCACTAAGAATCCTTAGTATGGAAGATTTACAAGACCTTGAAGAAAAAATTTCGCAGATAAACAACTTAAGCCTCATTAATCAAATGTTGGACATTGAAACAGAAGCAAGAAATAAATGGAAAAAAGCTAGGCCTAGAATTATTACATCATTAAAGTATAGAAGTGAAGAATTATTTAAGTTACAACAGCGTAATCGTGATAAAGACCCAATTTCTAAAGTAGTCGAAGATTTTTAATAACCTTTTGAAAGGACATAATTGGCTTTCAAAAAATTAGAAATAACTGGAACATTTCCAGAAGACGGGCAAGTCTTATATCGGAATGGGATAATCAAGGTAGTTTTTAATAATTACCTTGATGTTACCACGTTAGTAGTAGATAATTTCAGATTAATAGATATGTCTACTTACGAAATTATTCCTACACGACTTTCATATATTAAAGTACAAAACGCTGTATTAATACAAAGTACAGACTATTTACAGCCTTTAAAACAATATTCACTAATTATTGTAGGCTCTAAAGAAGACATTTGTAATCCACCAATTAGAGATACCTCTGGACAATCATTATTATTTCGATATATATTACATTTTACAACATCCGCAGATTTAGATTTAGAAATTCCGAATGTTGCTGATGTCCCAGGTCAGATGCAGCCAGATTGGTTTAAATATGATATATCTATTGGTGTTGGAAAAATGGTCATGGATCAGACAGGACAAAGTGTTGTACAGTTTACAACAGAAGTAGCAGGTTTTGGTCCAAATGGTGAATATATACCCCACCCAGATGGAAGTGTTCATTATGTTCGTCCATTCGAGGAAGAACCTATTCCATATAATGAAGATTCCGGATGCTTGCACGTTGAACAGACATATCCAATTAGTATAGTAGAGGAAGAAGACTATACTAGTTATAATATTGATCCTTATTTAAATAATGATTACCCAGTTAACCCATCTGGAATTACTATTATATTCGCAGCTTCTGGATCTACTGGTGATATTCTTTTGCGTCATACAACTCCAATGGGTCATATTTATTCTTCTGGATTTACTCCAGATGATGAAACATATTTAGAATATCCAAATGGTAGTGGATATACTCCAGAAGAAAGTGGATATTCGTACGAATTTTATTATGATTTCCTAGATATCTTGAAAGAAAAAATTACAATCACAAATGAAGATGTTTTAGGAATGAACAGGCCATCTGATAAATTAGCATTTAATATATGGTTTAATTCAGATACCAATAAATATGGGGAAACAGTTTGGGTACTTTCAATTTATCCAGACCCAGATACCCAAGTACACGGTAAAATTGTTGATAATAAGTATATCCCGTGGCAATTAGATTCTGGACACTTAAATTATAATAATAAATATACTGTTAGTATAGACCCGCTAGATGGGTGGGGAAGTCAGAACTGTAAAGCCGTAACAGAATATTCATTTAGTTTTATTACTACACTAATACCAATGTATTGCTCTGTTCAAGCAGTTAGGGCAGATTTAGGTGATATAGCAGATAGTTTTTCGGACGCAGAAATCGCTATTTTAATACATAGAGTTTCATTAGAAGTAATAGAACTCTATAAACTAAATAAAGAGAATCCCGCTTGGAATCCTTATGATTTGTCAGTAGCTGCTCCACCAGGAGTTAGTAGTTACGTTTGCTGTGCAGTAGAGCTTATGCTTGTTCTAAAGCTATTAGGCAAATATGCGGCAGGAGCAGGTATAACAAAAACACTGGGAAATGCATCTATTTCTAGAAATAGTACAGGGCCACTCCCACTGCTTAGTAGCCTACGTAATGAGTTACAAGACTGCAAATTATCTTCATTAAATGAAATTAATGCAACTGGCACTGCTGTAACCGCAGTAAAGGCAGAATTTGCTAGAAATCGTCCATCTACCCCTTGGACATTTACAAGAACTGATAAGAATTTCGAGGAACAGTCTCCGTCTGGAAAAATGCATTACTATAGAAAATATGGAGACGCTGGACCTTGGGAAGATGAAAACTATGATCAATATGTTCGCCCAAGACGATTTCGGAGATTCTAATGATCAGAATTTCTACACATAATTTAAAAAAGGCCAAACGAATCAAGGGCGACCTGTCCTTACGTGATGAGATTCGCCTACTTCTTAATGGGGACGAATTTGGAGAAGCAATTGGACATTGGATAATTTTACGAACTCAGGATTCAAAGGAATATAATGAAAATTTTGATCATATCAATAAAGAACCAATCGATGGTCCTGCTCATCCATATACAGACAAACCGGTAAAATGTTTTTCGGTGGTTAATCAAAGAATTAGTACATTTAAAGAAACTGAATTTCCTTTTGGACAGCTTTCAATGTACCAAGCTATTTATTTCTTCGAATATATAGAAGATTCCACAAATCCCTATTATGTCCGTCCAAAAGTGCATGATATAATATTTGAAGTTGATTATAAAAAAGAAAAACCACCTACAATCGAAGGAAATGTATTAAAGAGTGGATCAGAGATAATATATTATGATAAAGATTTTATTACACAGTATCAAATAGAACAGGCACTTACCTTAAGATTAGATGACCATGGAAGAGGAGAATATATTATAGTTGGAGTCTCAGAGAAAGCTGGTCCACCAAGTGTCAATTAATCCAAATGATAAGAATAATCCTATTTTTTACATTACCGATGATGATGTAAAAACAGAAGATATTCCAATACGAAAATCTAAAAGACATATTAGTCTAAAAGGATTTTTAGATCTTCTAACATTACATATAGAGGGTTATACTGTATCAGATGAATTTTTAGAAATGTTCCCAGAAATAGCAACTTACACTAATACTACAAATAAACCAGCAGATAGAATACCTTTATTTGTAGCACCGAATTATCCAGAACAATTAGTTACAAAATCAAGAACAACTGCTAAGTCCAAAGAAAACCCAACCTTTGCACTAATACCAGCAATTACATATGGAATTAGTAGAATGGGACCTGGAAATATTGGTGGTGTGAAAATGCCTTTTCATTCACCACGAGAATTAAAGTTACGCTGGAGAGAAAATCTAAAATTACCTGATAGCTCTGTCATTCATACAATATCTGAACAAAAATTAAATGCCTATGTTAAGTTTAATATTTGGTGTAAAAATAACGGACTAATTGAAGAATTATGCGAATGGTTTATGAATTTTATGGAAGACAGATTTGATTATTATCAACGTTTTTGGGGAATCGGACAAATTTTCTTTGAAGAACGATTAGAAGACGAAGTAGTAAATTCTATAGCTTTAGATAAAGAAATTAATGTTAGAACATTGACATATTTTGTAGAAACAACAAGGACCAAAATTAAGCAATCTGATTCTATAGAAACGATTGATTTATACATAAATAATAGATTGCGCGATATCATAGGGTAGCCTCTTATTTTCCCATTTATTAATTCAAAAATTCTTTTATCTACTACTATTAAGTAGAACCACCTTTTTGTATTTAATCTTCTAAAAAAGTAAATTTTTTTAGTAAGGAGGAAAAATGGCTGATAGCATAAGAGAACAGCCTTATCTACCTGGAAATAGATCTACATTCAATAGCGGAGGTATGAGACCAAAAGAACCATCTCCTGAGTTAGGAATGTCAATTGGCATTATAGGAACATCAGAAGGTGGTCCGCTTTATGAATATGTTGATGTGTCTAGAATGACATTAGAAGAAGTAGAGCAGATGTTTGGATCTCGAAATGATCCAGATTCTTTGACACACGCCTACCTTGTTTGCATGAATGCTAGTCCTGGTCTCAAAGATATTAGTCTTTGCAGATATGGTCCAGCAGAAAAAGCTACATTAAATCTAGCGGAGGCAGTAACTACAGGTAGTGGGGTATACGGATACAGTGCTGAAGACAGCACCCAAATAACTGACGCAGTTACTATAGAAGCTGTTTATCCTGGAACTAAAGGTAATACGATCACAGTTGGAACTCAATACAGTTCAGACGATGGGAAACTTTATGTAGTATTTTATAATCCATATAATGAAAAATCATATAAATATCCCACTAATCTGGGTTCAAAGCAAAATAACTTTAATGGAGGGTTTATAAGTACAGCAAGTGATTTTGTTAATACAATTAACAATCCTTATGGAAAGCTAAACTCCTTTATTAAAGCGACTTTGAATACTATGGAGACCCAAGTGTTTGCTATTGACTGCCTAGATCCAGAATATGCAATTGGGGAGGATCCAAGTTCTTCCGGCATAACAGTGACTGATAGCTACGCTGAAATAAATCTTTCAACTTATTTTGCAGCCAATGCTGATGAGTCAGGTTGGTTTACAGACAGTGCATTTGTACACGAGGTAAATGGTGATGATTACGTACATATCCCATTAACTGCTGGCAATAGAATCGTAGATATTACTGATATCACCATCACTAATGGTGCTTTAGAAATGATTAAAAGCGCCGGCTCTCTTACAGTTTTGTTGGATCACAATGTATCTTTGGGCGCAGATGGTTATCCAATGGCGCTTAAAAATTTAGATGGATCAGATGATCCTGGAGATGAGATTAAGCTTAGTTATAGAAATTCTTTTGTGGCCGTAGGTGATGATTCTACTACTTCATTCACACTATCTACTTATCTAGAAATTGATGAAGCTGCTGTAGACTCAAACGGAGATTTGATATTTAAAATTACAATATCAGATCCAAACGGCAATGAATATACTCTTCCAGATGGTTGTTGGACAGTTGGTGCATTTACTGGAACCCCAACATTCACTACAGTTATTGAGATCTATGGTGATACTTACAACACACCCGTTAAAGATGGGTATGCAATTAGAATAGACTATGATAGTGTTCCTACTACTCTAACACAATATTTTTCAAAAACTGCAGTTTCCGCTACAGAGGATTGGAAATCTTATCATATTAGTGGAAACGTTATTACATTTGGGGCGCCAGTTCCTGGTAATGCCACAATAAGATACTTATCTGATACTACATATGAGCTTGATGGAAATATTATAATCTTTGATTCCTTTACAGGTAAACTTAGATTTATTGATCCAACTTCTAAACCAGATCTATCAAAATTAACTTCTATTTCTATGAAATTAGAATATGAGCCAGAATGGGTAGATATAGCAAGCACAAAGGCATTATCTGGTGGAACTAATGGCACAAGTATGGATAATAATGACCGAAAAGTAGAACTAAAGAAAACATTAGAAAAGCTTGAGAATGCCCATAGAGACATCATATGCTTTGCTGATGAAATTTACTTAGATTCTGTAATTAAGGGCTATGATCCAGAAACAGGATTACGTCATGATATTAATGCTGGATTCCACACAATTATAAATGACTACATTTATAAAGAATCTCCAAAAAATGTTGGTTCTACAATAGGCATTATTTCTCTTGCCCCAGTTGTACCTTATAAAGATGGTACTAAATTTACCCAATCAGATATTGATCTATGGTGTGAACGCGCAACAATAGTAGATGATACTGATCCACTAAGGGCCGCCAATGTAATGGCCGCCTTTACTGATGGCCCATTTATGTTAGTATCTGCTATTGCACCAGTCTATCAAAATCTAGAAATTACAACAATTCCCTACCCTTGGCACAGTGGACCAGCTTTAGCCGGTGTCATTGCAAAGCTAGGGTATACCGGTTCGCTATTAAACTCAAGAATTATGAATATGAAGTCTAATAGACATGATTTGAGCCACTCTCAGATCAGTGATCTTACTAATACTAGGTACATTGCTCCTAGAAAAAGACTAGATGGAGTATGGGTAATTTCCGATGATCCAACATGTGAAGGACCTACTGGAGATTATTATAGCCTAGCAACTGTTAGAACTGTTCAAGGAATTGAAATGGATCTTAGACGTGTACTAGAGCCTTTCATCGGAGCACCTTTGAATGACTCAACAATTAACGCAGCTAACGCGAAAGTCAAAAATATTCTTGGTGAATGGATGACTAATCAGAGGTTATATGCTGGATCTATAATCCAGGTATCTGCTACTGATTATGATAGACAGAGAAATAGACTGCGTGTAAATGCACGACTTAGGGTAACAACCGAAGTCAAATACATTTATATAGAGTTCACCCTGTTGCCGTAATTAACCTTTAACCAACTGTTATTTTTATCATATCTAAAAGTGCAGCAAGCAGCTGCACTTTTTTTTCTTATCAATACTACTTTATCTATAGTACCGCAATGGCTAATCCGTAATAAATTCAAACACCAAATATATCTTTATAATTTATTCTGGTTAGTGCGTTAGTCTGGTGCAGATAGAAGGTGTATATTATGTCTAAACAATCAAGTTCATGGTCTCAAAAATACACTACCATGGCAGGAGCAGACATCACAGCGTTCTTTGATGAAAAGCAGTCAAATACGTTGACAGCTATTTCATTTACAGTAACCCGTGAGAAGGCTCCTATCTATACCTTTGGTAGTGCGGACCTTCGCAGCGTTTCGAGAAATAAGCGTCAAGGTAACTTGTTGCGGCGCAACAACTTAGTAATAAGTTGTATTAAAAGATCGCTTACATCAGGGAAAGCTAAACAGTCACCAAACTGCATGCCAATCCTGAGGGGTATGTCGGATAACCACAATCGTCTGTACAGCCCTGCATCGACTAAGATTAGCAATAGTGTGGGAACAAATCTATTTGCTACTTGGACACATGATAGATTCCAAGGATATCTTGATATTTGTAAGATACTCGGAAGAAGTATAAATTCTAATACAAATATAATACGCGATCCATCCACGGGTAGATTTTGTAAATTATCTGTACCGGATGAAGAGATAGTCAGTCTCATTACGAAAGTTTTGAGGTAAAATGGGCATAGCTGGATCTATGGTTTTTATGGTTTTTGATAGGGATCCTTTATATCTTGCTAAAATGAAAGATACAAAGTTCTTTGATAAAGCCGATAGTTTTACACAAACATTTGAAGCTCATTCAGTAGATGAGTTCGACACTGCTACTGATAAAACCTATAAATGGAGTACGCCAGCTTATCATGATCAGATACCACCTTTTGATATTTCTATTAGTGGCGCAAATGAGTATGGGAATATGGCAGTAATGTCAATATTTGGAGTTGAAATATTAAATACTGGTTCTGGAATGAGTATGGAGGATATTACAATGGAGCAGCAATGCACATGGATAGCCCGCCATTTAATGAATTGGATTCCAATCGAAGAGAAGGAAACTACAAATTATACATTTAGGGGAACGCAGGAGTTTGACTGGAAAAAAGCTAGAGAAGAAGGCTTTGAGGCTGCCCAAAAGTCAAGATATAGGGAAGTATAATTTATAACCAGGCGACTTTTCTACTAAGTCGCCTACTTTGGAGGTTAAAAAAATGGATCGCCCACCCATTGACCCGATGGGAAATTTTGGAGAATGGCCCGAGGATTCAGTTCCTCCTCAACCTGATGAAGATGACCATATTCCTAGAGACACAGGTGTTTCTAATTATAAGACATACGGTGGTGTTGAAATGCAAGCGATTGCTGTCATGGAAGATCGACAGGCAATTCTTGGTGATTTAATGGCACTTAGTTGGTCTACACATAGAGAGAAAAATCCAATACCTGTTTTAGGAAAAACTGATTCTTTAGGTTATACTAGAGGTAGAAGAACATATGCAGGATCTTTAATTTTTGCTACATATAATTCGGCGGCACTCAGCAGTTTGGCTACTTATCATTATGAAACATTTATAACCCCAAGTGATTTATATTCAATGCCATTACCGGACATGCTGCCTCCTTTTGATATAGTTTGTACGTTTGCCAATGAGTATGGGCAAATGTCAAGAATGATTTATTATGGTGTAGATATTGTTAACGATGGTGGTCAGTACTCAGTGCAGGATATTTATCCAGAAGAAACAATGAGTTTTGTATGTAGACGAATTGACAGGATGACTAAAATAGGAACCCAATATTTACAAGAAGTAGTATTAACAAGTGGTTATTTTGATACTAGAGGAATGAGATTCCTTCTTAATATGGGGGCCAATTTTTATAATACTCCATTTGATTATCAATTACCTGGTGGACATGGCAATCCCTAATGATTTCTTTTCAGACGATATTTTAGAAACCAAAGGTTCTGCTACGCAGAATGATTATTGGTATAATAAGTATTTTTTTAGTCCATTTGAAGTCAGAGTATATTTAAGTCTAGTAGGTGAACTTCAAAACGTGCTAGCTGTTCAATACCAAAAAACAAATTCAAAGACCCCAGTTTACGGGTATGACTCGACTTATTTTGATTTTTTAGCACCAGGAAGAGTACTTATTGAAGGATCGATTATATATGCTTTTCAATTTACTGATTATGTTTCAGTTGCGTATACTCAGGTAGAAGAGTATTTAAATACTCCGAATATAAGTATGGCTAGCTCCTTAACAAGCGAAGTTGGTGGCGTGCTAATACAAGGTGAGGAAGGACTAGGTGGAACAGCAAACGGAAATCCAAATGCATTTAGAAAAGATTTTGGAAAAGCTTATTACACAGAAAGAAATAAGCTTAATGATAGAGACGATGATAAGGATCATCAGATATTAATTTCTCACCCATGGATCACTAATAAAAAATATGTTTCTAGAATTGATATGAAGGATTTACGAAGACCTGCCATAATATTAAAAAATAATCAAATGGTAAAAGCAAAAACTAGTTCAATTGGACCTGGAGGGGACTTATATTTATACTATGGTAGTTCTGGGAGAATGACTAAAGCACCAAAAGACGATCCAGATAAGCATTATGGTGTTGAAATATTTCACGATATTCATTTTACAAGAATTAATCAAATATTAGGGCCAACTGGCGATCCGGTTGCAGAACAGCATGACTTTTTTGCACTATCAATGAACTATGAACATCCAGGACCAATGAATATGGATTCTGGGATAAAGGTATATAAAGATAAAATAAAACCGGAAACTCAATATTCTGAGCCGGTTCCATATTATAGATAAGAAGACAAGAAATGTCAGATTCTAGTAAAGTAGAACTACTAAAACTTCTGGAGTACACATATCAAACGCCTTATTATACTTCAGCCCAAGTACGAATATATATTCCCACCAATAAAGGGTGGGTTATGATAGATAATGCAGTTAGTTTAGATTTTGATTTAACAAATAATAAAAAACCATATTATGGATATGCATCTGTAGTGGCAGATGGAATTACAAAAGGACAGGTAATAGTACAAGGATCTTTATCAATAGCATATCGTGGCGATCACAATCCATTAATGAAATTAATAAAAACATATGAAGATTTTTCAGAACCAGAGAAATATTTTGATAAAATAACCGAACTCGTTAATAATAGTTCAGCTCCTATGTATCCTAAAGTCACAACGCGATCACATTTACCAATGTCAGGGAGTGGAGAATTTGTATTTACGGCTTCGGAATTAACAGTAGACAAAATAGCACAGTGTGCTCTGGCGGCAAAAAAAGAAAGTCTCGGAAAGCAGACAACGTACTTAACAGATAAGGAATGTGACGAAGCAGCAACTGAAGCATTCAATGTGATTAAAAATTTTGAATTTTAAGGTTTTTATATGTCAGTAACAAGTAGACTATTAGAAGAATTAAAGAGATATCCACCTCCAGAATTAAAAGCAATTAGAGGTAAAGAAAATAAGGGAAAATATAATGAAATATCTTTAGCAGTATTAAAGGCAAAAATTAGAGTACTTAATGGAAATCCACATAAAGATCCAGCTAATGCAACTACTGGTGGACAAAATCAAATTAAACAAGGATATACAAAACAATTTTCTGCAATAATAGGTGATTATGGTGACACTAAAAATGGTCCAAATACCATTGAGGGAATTTTAAGTAACAATGAATCATTTGCAAAAAGTGCAGTAGAGGCAAATAAAAGATATGATAGCTCAATGTTTAATAATATTTACGCTTATGGGAATAATAATTTTACTGAATATAAAACTATTTTACTAGGATACTCTATGAATTTGACTTATACACTTGCAGGGCAGATTTATTCAAAATTAGTATCTACGGAATTAGCTTTACACGTAATGAATAATCGTCCAAAACGGTCAATTAGACTCAGTGGCTCTAGAAGTCCAAGTGATTTTAAATTAGAAAATATTCTTTCTAGTATTAAGTCTAAACAATCATCTTTTGGATCTGGTAATTTAGCAAAGTATATTGAAACAATGTATTCTGGAGATTTATACACATATAATACTGACGAATCAAATTTCGATGTTGATGGTATACGTGATTTACTAGTTTCTGCTAATCCCAACGACCAAATGGCCTCCAATGATAATTATATTGGCGGAAGTAATTGGGATAATACTCAATATAACGATTGTAAAGGATAACAAATGGGTCCAATGGAACTTATGCAAGGCATTAAAGCGGGTGATGTATAATGCCATGTGAATCATATCAAAAAAAGGTCGAGCAACTTGACAAACGCATGCAATCTTTGCAAAAACAATGGGAACATTATTCGTCACCAGGGTACGTAGGTGATCCGCCTGAAGAAATGATTAAAAAAATAAAACAGAAATTAGATGATTGTAAAGTTGAATTTGATAAAGCACGTAGAGATTTAGAGGAGTGTCTTAAAGAATCACGGGGCGAAAAAAGAAAGGCAAATTCGTCAGGAGATCAATCTACTGAACAATCTGGATCTTCAGAATCTTCAAGTGGATCGGCGTCTCAGGAAGAAAAAGATAGATTCGAAGATTATAAAATGTATCAAAGTACTTCTGATGCAATAAATCACTTGACAAAATATCTATATACTCGTATGCCTGGCGGAGGAAAACAACCCATGGCAGATCTTATGGATTATAAGATATTTACTGGAATGGGCGGAGGATTAAATGACTTAGTATTGGTCCCTGGAAAACCAATTTATATTGTTTACGGAAATAGATCTAAAAAAGGAGCGGGCACCTTCATGCACACAGTTCATATTTTAAATGATGTTCATATCACTTCAGTAGAAAAAAGTGTATCTCCTGATGGAACATTTATTATTGAAAAAATGAATTTCATAGCCCGCAGTCTAGATCATCCGGAAACAGAAGGAGAAACTATTCAAAATTCCGATATTGCTGGAAGATTGGATCAGATAATTGGGGATTAGTGATTTAACAAAACGAATTTTTTAATACTATTTAGGAGGCTGAGAATGGCTAAAAAAGAAAAAGAAAAAGAACCAACAACAGAAGAGAATCAGACGCAAGAAGAATCTCAAGCAACTAATACTACGGAAAATAGTGCAATAGTAGATGGATTATTGCTAGAAGAGGAAGCACTTAAAAAAATCCCAGTGGATATATACAAAAAACTAAAAGAAGAATACACGGATAAATCTACTGGAAAATGTAGAATCAGGGGATTAATAGTACCAGATGAAGAAAATTTAGTCCTATTTACATGGCTTAGTTATATGCAGCTTAAGAAAATTCAGCAAACAATAGCATCGCTACCAGCGGAAGAAAAAGCCCGTGAAGAATCTGGTGGTGGAGATATATTTACGACAGAAGTATTAAAACATTGTGTTTTATATCCTTCTTTTGATGAGATATTAAAAATGAAATATCTTTTCATTGAAACACTAAGTAATGAAATAGTTCTTTATAGTGGATTCACAAACACAAGACCAACGGTTTACCGTATTTGACAAGAAAAAGTCAAAAGCTTATAAAAAAAGTAAACGTAGACAACGATTAAAATCAAGGAGAGTAAACCAGCGTCAATAAAAATTGGCGCTGTTTTTACTTAAAGAGATATTATGAATGAATCAGTATTAACACAAGAACAAACTCTATTATATTTAAAGTATAGACTAAAATGTGAAAGTCTAATATTTTTTAAACCAAAAGATTATATTAGACCAGAATTTTTAACTTCAGATCTTGAAAATAAGGAGTTATTATTATTTAAATACCTAACTTTTAGAGAATTCAATTCAATAGATTCCATACGTAAAAACCCTAAAATATTTGATACATCTGTTATTGATCAATTTATCTTAGAAACGACAATGATTTATCCTGAAGATAAATCTATAATAGAATACGTAATTCCTGATCGCGGAGATGATATGGTATCATTAATTCTACAAACTAGTGGCTGGGGATCAGGAGAAGAAGTTACCAAACACCTTGATTTGTACAGAGAAGAAAATAATGGGTATGATCAATGGTTTGCAATAATTTCTAAAATATTTCCTGGATATACTCAAGCATTTCTTGAAACCAATCTAAGCTTAAAAGAGATTATAAAACTACTAGTAGTATGTGAATTCTTAATAGGTAAGAGGCTTGTTAATATGGGTTCTGGGGGCAAAAGTAGATCTGAACTAGAAAAGAAAATTTTACTAGAACAAGAGTTAAAAATAGTACCAAAAACCGAAGGAGGAACATCCTTATCTGATATTGCTAAAATGCCATTAGTTGCAGAGGAAAAGGATGCAATACGTAAAAAGTTTATTGCTTGGGATAAAGATAGAGAACAATTGGATAATGTTTTACATTCTGACCAAAATGTAGTATATGATCATGGAGTTGAGACTACAAATGAATCATTTAGAAATATGAAAGAAATTACTAAAGAAAGAAGAGAAGAAGCGATTGCTGAAACGGAAGGACGATTAAATCCAAATAAAGTATTTAATAAAGATAAAAAATAATGCCAGAATCCTCTAATTTATATAATAGCGAAGATCAACCTTCTGCGAAATTGTCTAATGTGATAGGTGGTCCCCAACAAGATCGTACTTCAGCACCATCACTCATAAAAACAATAGGAAGATTCGCCGTCGGTCCATTATTAATCGGTGGATCAGTACTGGCGCTAAAAGCCGCATCAAGAGGTATATTAACCTCAAAAACCGGCAATGCATTAATGGAGTTTGCAAAAAGTGACGCAGCTAAGAATACGTGGGTAGGTAAAATAGCCGGCTTAGCATCAAACTACATAAATACAGTTAAAGATAATCCAGATGCGACCAGATCATTTACAAGAGCCGGCGCTCACGTCGCGCGCGGAATGGGATGGATCACCCAAGGGCAATTTAACTCATTCTCAAATTTCTTAAAAGTAGCAGATTTAGGGCAATTATTAAAAGAAGTTCCAAAAAAAT
>Ga0172365_10000876_pt1 | contig 21189 bp, 20 predicted proteins | sample LakKivSesite48cm_FD_114535 | JGI IMG/M metagenome (GOLD analysis project Ga0172365, IMG submission 114535) | Sediment microbial communities from Lake Kivu, Rwanda - Sediment site 48cm | ecosystem: Environmental > Aquatic > Freshwater > Lake > Sediment | place: Rwanda: Western Province, Lake... | reverse complement strand
GGCCTGAGGAGGTCGGCGTTGCTGCGTAAGCCGGCAGCTATGAAGAGGCTCTCCGCCATGAAAACGTGGGTCTTGCCCCCCTTATTCGATGCGGTGACCTCTTTTAGGCCCCCCTTCTCTCGGACCTCCGTGACCTCAAGCCCCGTCTCGACGCTCATCCTGCCCCGGAGCGCCTTCATCAGCGCCTCCGAGACCTCGGGCTCTGCATACCTAAGCAGCCTCGGACCCCTGCCTACGATGGTGACCTCGACACCCATCGCCGAGAAGAAGTGGGCCATCTCGGCGGCTATGAAGCCCCCACCCGCGACGATCATGCTCCTCGGCAAATCCCTCAGATCCCACACATTGGCGCTCGTAAGGTAGTCGACGCCGTCGAGCCCTTTCACAGGCGGGATCATGGGGCGGGCGCCGGATACTATGAAGATGTTCTCGGCTCTTATCGTCTCGTCGCCGACCCTCATCGTGTAGTCCGAGACGAACTCCCCTGTCGTGTTGTAGTACGTGAGGCCCTTTGTCCTCCTCACCGCCTCCTCGAGGTGGCTTCTGTCCTCGGCTATGGATCTCCTCATCCGGTCCATGATGAAGCCGAAGTCCACCTTCTCTATCCTCGCCCTCACGCCGAGCCTCTCAGCCTGCCTGATCTGGAGGACGAGGTCGGCGGCGTATATGACCATCTTCGACGGTATGCAGCCCCTGTTGAGGCAGGTGCCGCCGAAGGCGTCCCTCTCGACGAGCGCCACCTTTCTCCCCGCCCGGACCGCGGCCTCGGCTATCGTCGCCCCTGAGCCGGAACCGACGACCAGGACGTCGAAGGTCTCCATGATTAGGGCTTGGAAACGGCCGATTTTAGACCTTGCCATTTGCCATTAGGTTTTCCCGGGGGAAACCAATTATCCCTCATCGGCCGTTCATTGATCGGTGTCTGTGTTGAGGATAGGCGTTGCGAGCTTCTCACACGAGACCTGCACCTTCTGCCCCGAGGAGACGACGCTCGAGGCGTGGGAGAGGGGCGGCATCAGGTACGGCCCAGACGCCCTCAGGACAGAGGGGGAGGGCAAATCCTACATCACCGGCTTCAAGGAGGCGGCCGAGGGCGAGGCGGACGTTGAGCTCGTCGGCGTCCTGAGGACGATGGGGCCGAAGACGACCGGCATGGGGAGCTGGCTGACGGGTGAGGCATTCGACACGATAGCCGGCAGGATCGTGGACGGCATGAGGGCGGCTGGGCCCCTCGACGGCGTCCTGCTCGCGCTTCACGGTGCGATGGCGGTGACCGGGGTGCCGAGGCCCGAGGCCGAGCTGTGCAGGAGGGTGAGGGGGGTCGTCGGGAGGAGACCCATAATGGTTACCCTCGACCTGCACGCCAACGAGGATGTCGAGCTGGCGAACGCCGCCGACGCCGTCTTCATCCTGAAGACGTACCCCCACCTCGACGGCCATGAGATCTCCGCGAAGGCGGCTCGGTGCATGATAGAGACCGTCAGGGGAGGCTTCAGGCCCGTGATGGCTGTGAGGAAGCCGGGCGTCGTCTCCGCCAGCGTCTTCCAGGCCTCAGCCGTCCGGCCGATGAAGCTGGTGTACGATCGCTGCAGGCAATGGGAGGGCAGGGGCGTCTACTGCGCATCAGTGGCTCCCGGCTTCGCCTACGCCGATGTCCCCGACGTGGGTGCCTCGGTCTTCGTCGTCGCGGACGGCGACCGCGCACTCGCCGAGGAGGCGGCGCAGGACCTCTCAGACCTGATCTGGAGCCTGAGGAGCGAGCTCACGAGGCCGTTGCCCAAGGCGCCGGAGGGGGTCGCCGAGGTAATCAGGATGGTGCGCGAGGGTGTGAAGCCTGTCGTCATAGCGTACCACGACGACAGGATGGGTGACGGAACCCACGTGCTTCGTGAGCTGATCCGTCAGGGGGCGCGCAACTGGTGCTCGACGAGCGTCGCCGACCCTAAGGTCCTGCACATGCTCGCCGAGAAACACAGGGTCGGGGAGCGCGTGACCGTCAGGATGGGCGGCTGGTCCCACCCAACCTCCGGTGAGCCCGTAGAGGTGACGGGCGTGATCGAGCACCTCGGAAGCGCCGATTGGGTGGAGACCGGTCCGATGGGGAGGGGCGCCGTTGAGCACGAGGACCTGGTCGCCTCCCTCGACCTCGGGGAAAACAGGCACGTGGTCGTGAGCGAGGAGCTGAGGGCGCCGATGAGCGCCGACCCACTCAAGGCGATAGGCATCGACGTCGACGGCCTTGACATCGTGGAGATCAAGAGCAGGGTCCACCACAGGGCGTTCTGGGACACCTGGGGTAGGGTCGACTTCCCCGTCGACCCGCCTGGGACGACTCCCGCCGACCTGCTCACGCTGAGGTACGAGAACGCGCCCTGGGACGCCTACCCGATAGGCGGGAAGTGGAGGCCTACTCGAGCCTAACGGTCCCATACTTCCCGTAGTAGTCCAGCCAGAGCCTCCTCATATCGGCGTCGAGGCTGTCCTTGATCAGGCCGTAGATGGTCTTGATGTTCTGGATGCTGAAGACCCTGATGCCGAGCTCCTCCTTAATGTTCTCGACGGCGCCCTTCGGCTCTATGTTGTCCTTGTCCCCCATCTTCTCCTGCCTGTCGACGGCGATGACGAGGCCGACGACCTTGTGGTCGCGGAGGAGGCGGAGCTTCTCGAAGGTGTCGAGCTTCGTAGCGCCCGTGGTTATGGTGTCGTCGACGACGAGGATGCGCTGCCCCGGCTTGTAGTAGCCTGCGCCGACGATGACGCGGTCGGCGGTGAGGTCGCCGTAGCTCTTCTCCTCCTTCCTGTCGTACATGTAGCGCTTGTCCATGCCGTAGAGCTCCTTGAGCCCCTCGCAGGCGAGAGCGGCGAGCCCTATCCCCTTGTAGCTCGGGCCGAAGACGTAGTCGAAGTCAGGCAGGTCGCCACGCTCGATCAGGAGGGCTATGTAGCTCGCGAAGGCCCACTTCAGCTTTGCCAGGCTCTCACCGTCGGTGAGTGTGCCGAGGTTTACGAAGTAGGGGCTGGGGCGGCCGCTCTTCAGTATGAAGGGGGTCTTTGGGTCTGGCTGGAACCTGAGGGCGCCGCCCTTTATGAGGGCGTCGAGGAAGACCCTCTCGATCTTCTCCTGGCTCACCAGGCCCCGGCCCTCCGCCGTGAAGTCGCTGCTGTTCAGGTACTCCAGGAGCGTGCCGTAGTAGGTGACCGAGCCGCAGTATGTGCAGTGCAGCCTCGTCTCCTCTATGCGCTGCCCCGCCTCGACGTCGAAGATCGTCCTCGGCGGAGTGTACTTGGCGTTCGTCTGGCAGAGGGGGTTCGGGCACCTGAAGAGGCCTTCGACCCTCCGGGGGAGTCCTATCCTCCGCTTCTCCTTCACCTTCCAGTCATGGATGATGTTAAGCGTCGCCGAAGGGGCGACGAAGGCGATTATGTCTATGTCCTTCGAGGTGAGGTAGGTCCCCTCGACCTTAACGAGGTCCTTCGTCCCCATGCTCCTGCTGTCTACGTTGAGGGCAACGAGCGCCCTGGCGTCCGGGTCGACCTTAAGCAGCCTCAGCACCTGGAACGCCCTGCCGGCGGGGATGTGGTCGATGACCACCCCGTTCTCTATCTTCCTGACCAGGAGCTCCCTCTCTGACAAACGTTTACCCTGTTGATTCCCCGCGGCTACATGGAAAAATCTTCCTAGGCTCTGGGAGAAGGTTGATAAAAATGGGGGAAGAAAAAAGGGATTGTTTACGGGTCTGGGTGAACCTGGGCGCAGAAGTCCAGTTCGACGAGCTTGTAGCAGATGCCCAGATCGTGAGCCTCCTGCTCGACCTCGGTCATGCCGCACGCGATGTTGCTGTAGTACTCAGAAGTCTTGAAGCTCGTGAATGCGCCCGTGCACTCCGTGAATGGTCCGAGGCACTCGGTCACGTGGAACGCCACCGTGTGGATGCTGTTGTAGTCCATCTCCAGGACAACCGTCGTCACGCCCGGCTGCAGGAGCTGGAGCCACTCCGCCCCTCCTCCTCGGAGGGCGTAGCATGCCCAGTAGGTGTCCTCCGCCATGTAGCCGTAGACTATGAATCCCTGAGTCTCGTTGAGGTCCTTGTAGGCTGAGATTATGGCGTATCCGTAGCGGTCGCCGACGACGTCGCTGTCGTACCAGAGGTGGTCAGGCGGCAGCAGGTTCGTCGAGGGGGGGACGATAGTGGGGAGGTCGATATGGCGTGACACCCTCAGCATCTTCGCCAACCGCATGATAAGGATGTTGACGAGGGCCAGCATAAGGGGCTGGACGAGTGGTTTGAGGGTCTACAGGAGGACCGCCTGGGAGACGATCATGCCGAGGGTGAACTGCGACAAGTGGGATTTCCAGTTTGAGAGCCTGTACAAGGCCGTCGAGGAGGGTCTAAGGGTCAGGGAGACCCCTATCACCTTCTACGAAAGGGCGGACGGCAGCTCCAAGTTCAGCTCCCGTGAGGCCCTCGGCTTCATCCGCTCCTTCTTCAGGATATGCCTATCGATTGAGTAGCTCAAGTTCTAAAAAATTGAGGATAAATTGGGTTAAGCCATCTTGTCTAAGATTCCATCTTCTCGATTATGTGTAGGAGGGCGCGGGCGATCACGGCGTTCTCCTAGTTCTCCGTCTCTGAGACCATCTGGAGGCCGAGCTTCACCGCCTCGTCCCCCTCCTCCGGTGGGGCGACTGGATCGACGATGATGTAGTTCTGAGCGATGAAGCTAACCCGGCAGTCGACGATCATGCCCGGCTCGAGTTCGCTGAAAATAGGGTTCTCCCTGTTGAAGAGAATCACCCTGCCGTCCTTCATCCGGCTTATGATGCTGTCCCCTTTACCCTTAAGAACTAATACAGTAAATTGGTCGCCAAGACTTACCTCGGGCTTAATGTCGGCGGAAATCAATTTAATCCCAGGATGTTCTAGTTTCTCATCCTTTATTAAGGGTGCTGGCGTTTGATAGCTATTAAGCGTAAATTTTATATGAATATTATCTTCCTTCAGCCAAGTTGAGTGCATAATTCGGATGTCTCTGAGCTTGGCTCAAATGTAGGAGGGTTCGTGATCTGGGAAAAGCATAACATTTTTATCTGCACATCGTGCAACGGTTGGTGGCGAACGCGCCTTCCGCCCATAGTCGGCGGCTTCGATCAGACGGAGGCTTCTGCCTCGGGATGAATGATCGGCTCCAGTGGCGGAAACATGTATGACGACCTGAGCAAAGGGGTCAAACCCTTCGGGTCGGAGATGGGTCGGGCTGATTGGATCTCCTCCGCAGTCACCTGAGTTGACTTGCGGTCATCTTAATTCCGATTGATCCCGTCGGACCCCACTGCTATCGAGGTGGGACTAAGCCATGCTAGTCGTACGCTTCCAACTAGGGAAGAGTGGCGTACTGCTCAGTAACACGTAGCTAACCTAACCTTGGGACGGGGACAACCCCGAGAAATTGGGGCTAATCCCCGATAGGCGTGGAGGCCTGGAATGGTTCTACGCTCAAAGGCACGGCGACCATGTTTGTCGTGTGCCTAAGGGTGGAGCTGCGGCCGATCAGGCAGTTGGTGAGGTAATGGCTCACCAAACCTTTGACCGGTACGGGCCATGAGGGTGGTAGCCCGGAGATGTGCACTGAGACAAGGGCACAGGCCCTACGGGGCGCAGCAGGCGCGAAACCTCCACAATGCACTGAAGTGCGATGGGGTTACCTCGAGTGCATCCTGAAGAAGGATGCTTTTCCACTGTATAACTAGCCGTGGGAATAAAGGGGGGGCAAGACTGGTGTCAGCCGCCGCGGTAACACCAGCCCCCTGAGTGGTGGGGACGTTTATTTGGCCTAAAGCGTCCGTAGCTGGCTGTATCCGTTACCCGTCAAATCCAGCGTCTCAAGCGTTGGGCCGCGGGTGGTACCATACAGCTAGAGGGTGGGATAGGTGAGCGGTATTCCTGGGGTAGGGGCGAAATCCTTTGATCCCAGGAGGACCATCAGTGGCGAAGGCTGCTCACTAGAACACGCCTGACGGTCAGGGACGAAAGCTGGGGCAGCGAACCGGATTAGATACCCGGGTAGTCCCAGCTGTAAACGATGCTCGCTAGGTGTTGGGTCGGCCACGCGCCGCCCCAGTGCCGCAGGGAAGCCGTTAAGCGAGCCGCCTGGGGAGTACGGCCGCAAGGCTGAAACTTAAAGGAATTGGCGGGGGAGCACCACCAGGCGTGAAGCTTGCGGTTTAATTGGAGTCAACGCCGGGAATCTTACCGGGGTCGACAGCAGAGTGAAGGCCAGGTTGAAGGCCTTGCCAGACGAGCTGAGAGGAGGTGCATGGCCGTCGCCAGTTCGTGCCGTGAGGTGTCCTCTTAAGTGAGGTAACGAACGAGACCCGTGCCCCATGTTGCCATCAGATCCTAAAGGGACGCTGGGCACTCTTGGGGGACCGCTGCCGACAAGGCTGAGGAAGGTGCGGGCAACGGCAGGTCAGTATGCCCCGAATACCCCGGGCCACACGCGAGCTGCAATGGTAGGGACAGAGGGCTGCAACACCGAGAGGTGAAGCCAATCCCTAAACCCTACCTCAGTTGGGATTGAGGGCTGCAACCCGTCCTCATGAACATGGAATGCCTAGTAACCGCGCGTCATCATCGCGCAGTGAATACGTCCCTGCTCCTTGCACACACTGCCCGTCGAACCACCCGAATGGGTTTTGGGTGAGGCGTGATCGAATGTTGGTCGCGTCGAACCTGGGGCTCGTAAGGAGGGTTAAGTCGTAACAAGGTGGCCGTAGGGGAACCTGCGGCCGGATCACCTCCTAAGAAAGAAGCGGTGTTGCGGGGGAGGACCGAGTAGCCCGACCTATCAAAATCAACTACGTGCAATCCCCGGATCGCATGGTTCGGGGATGAAGGGCTAGTCAACGGAGGCCTGGAAACCTCCGACTGACGATGAAGCCGTGCATAGGTTTCGACTCCAGCTGTGGGACCGGGTAGTATGCTGATATACTACGCTGCCTGATGGATGGCTTGGCTTGGGTGCTGAAGAAGGGCGTGGCAAGCTGCGATAAGCCCCGGGTAGACGCATGCAGTCTATGATCCGGGGATACCTGAATGGGACTTCCCGGCGCCTTCGGGCGCCGCTCCGTGAGGAGAGGGAACCCCCCGAACCGAAACATCCTAGTAAGGGGAGGAAAAGAAACCAACTGGGATTTCCTGATTAGCAGCGAGCGAAAAGGAAACAGCCTAAACTGAACACTCCCGCGACGAGCGGGCGTGGATGTGGTGTATGGGGCCGGTCTTTCTCCTCGTCGGCGAAGCAGAGGTGTTCTGGAAAGCTCCGCCGTAGAGGGTGATAGCCCCGTATGCGTATTCCGAAAGGAGATGACCGGCTTCCGGAGTAGCGCGCCTTGGGACTGGCGTGTGAAACTGGGAGACATTAACTTCCAAGGCTAAATACAACCCAAGACCGATAGTGCACTAGTACGGCGACGGAAAGATGAAAAGTCCCCCGAGAGGGGCGTTAAAAGTGCCTGAAATCAGGTAGTTATAGACGATTGAGGCCCGAAAGGGTTGAGGCCGCACGAAGGAGGCCGAGGTGACTCGGCGTTACGGAGGCGGCGGACCAGGGTCTCATGCTTCGTTTCGAATCACGAGCCGGGGAGTTCACCCGTGTGGCGAGCCTAAGAGCATGAAGCTCGTAAGCGCAGGGAAACCGAAGGGCGGGCAGCCGCAAGGCGAGCCGCTGGGTCTGAAAGGGCCCGGAGTCACGCGGGTGAGACTAGAAAGCGGATGATCTATGCCAGGGCAAGGCGAAGTCAGGCGAAAGCCTGATGGAGGCCTGCAAGAGTGCTAACGTGCAATTTGCTTCCCTGACCTTGGTATAGGGGCAAAAGACCAATCTAATCCGCTGATAGCTAGTTCCCTCCGAAGTATGTCGCAGCATAGCCTCGGGCGAGGTAGCCGGCGGGGTAGAGCACCAATCGGAAAACACGAAACCGAAAGGTTTCACTTTCCTTTTGAACTCCGAATACGCCGGCGCCGTGGACCCCGGGAGACGGAACGCACGGGTTAAGCTCGTGCTTCGTGAGGGGAGCAACCCGGACTGGGGTTAAGGCCCCCAAGTGCTGGCTAAGTGACAAACTAAAGAGCGTCGTAAGCCTAAGACAGCGGGGAGGTAGGCTCAGAAGCAGCCACCCTTTAAAGAAAGCGTAACAGCTCACCCGCCGAGGCTTGGGGCCTCGAAGATGGACGGGTCTAAAGCCAGCCGCCGATACCCTAGAGTTACGCCTGCTGGCGTAATCCGGTAGGAGGGCGTCCCGATTGGGCGGAAGCGGGGCCGTGAGGTCCCGTGGACCGGTCGGGATTGCGTATCCCGGTGGTAGTAACAGCATAGTCGGGTGAGAATCCCGACCGCCGAAAGAGCAAGGGTTTCCCGGCAACGCGTCGTCAGCCGGGAGTTAGTCGGTTCTAAGGCCAGCGTTAACGTGACTGGTCGAATGGGAAACTGGTTAACATCCCAGTACTACGAAGGTACGCGTGGCGACACAAGGTCCAGGGGGTGACGCTTCGGGGTAGGTTGAGCAGGACCGTCATCCTGTTTAACTGTCCAACCCTGGGGAGTACCGTAATGGTGAGAACCAGGGGAAAACAGGAATAGCCCCCCGTATGGGGGGTTCAGCCGAGCCCTGGAGACCTTGAAAAGCTCCCTGGAATGGATCCTTCGTATCCGTACCCAGAACCAACACCGGTGCTCTGGATGAGTAGTCCAAGGCGTGTCGGGGGCAATCGTGGCGAGGGAACTCGGCAAATCAGCCCCGTATCTTAGGTATAAGGGGTGCCTACGGCATTCCCGCAAGGGGGTGCGGTAGGTCGCAGTGACAAGGGGGTTCCGGCTGTTTAATAAAAACATAGGTAGCCGCTAGCCCGTAAGGGTGTGTACGGCTATTGAATCCTGTCCAGTGGTGGTACCTCAAACCTGATTTCAACCGGGCTAAGGGCCGCTAAACGACGGGAGTAACTCTGACTCTCTCAAGGTAGCCAAATGCCTTGTCGTGTAAGTTACGACGTGCATGAATGGATCCACGAGGACCCCGCTGTCCCCGCCATGACCCCGGTGAACCCACCTGCTGGACGAACAGTCCAGCGACTCCCAGTGGGACAAGAAGACCCCGTGGAGCTTTACTGCAGTCAGTCGCTGGGGTGAGGTTACGTTTGCAGAGCGTATGTGGGAGCCGATGAGTGGGGGTCCCCGGGCCCCCAGGAGGCAACAATGGAACACCACACATTCGCGACCTCCCCCCTTACCGAGGCCTAGTTGTCCGGAACAACGGCTGATGGGCAGTTCGGCTGGGGCGGCACCCCCTTGAAAAGGAATCGAGGGGGCCCAAAGGCCAGCTCAGGAGGGACAGAAACCCTCCGTAGAGGGTAAAGCCAAAAGCTGGCCTGACCGGATCTTCAAAAATAAGAGTTCCGGAGGTGAAAGCCGGGCTTAACGAGCTATCGTGTCCTTATTGATGAGGGCCGGTAGTGTCAGAAAAGTTACCCCGGGGATAACAGGCTTGTCGCGGGCGAGAGTTCGCATCGACCTCGCGGTTCGGTACCTCGATGTCGGCTCTTCCTATCCTGGCCTTGCACAAGGGGCCAAGGGTGAGGCTGCTCGCCTATCAAAAGGGATCGTGAGCTGGGTTTAGACCGTCGCGAGACAGGTCGGATTTTATCTACTGGGAGTGCAGGATGTCTGAGGGGAAAGGGCCTTCAGTACGAGAGGAACGAGGCGCTGGAGCCTATGGTTTACCGGTTGTCCGACAGGGCACGCCGGGCAGCTACGCTCCTGCGGATAAGAGCTGAAAGCATCTAAGCCCGAAGCCGCTCCCAAAAATAGACATCCGTCCCGCCCCCTCCGGGGGGTGGGTGAAGGGCACACGTAGAATACGTGTTTGATGGAGCCGTGGTGTACGTGTCAAGACTTCGGTCGAGGCACTCAGCCAGCGGCCCCCAACAGCCCGAAATATCAGCTTCACAACTATCCGATCCCGCGGGAGATATCGAAACCTGTGCACGGCTCTCATGAGCATTGAGCTTGCCCAGTGGTTACTGGGCTTCATGGGTTGCCGAATGACGTTTTTTTCGTCCATTCGGAGGTACCCCCCCTACGTTTTTTCACACGCGCGGGGGGCTGTGACTTAATGGGGGTCTCCTATTGAGCTTTCTTCTTTGGGGGTTCTCCACCGAAGACATTGGCGCCCGCGCATGGGTTACCGTTAATGCGGCGGAAACTGTTGATCTGCCCCGTGTGGGTGAGGGCGTCGCTGAAGGGTCCGTTGATGATGTGCCAGAAAGGCTTACCGAGGAGGCGTAGCTTGCTGAGCTCCTCGTCGCTCATCGCGAGCATCGCCATCTTGAGGTCGTGGATGATCAGGAGGGCCTGCTCCCGCGCCTCGGGGCCATTCTCCGGCTTCCTATACTGCTTCGTCTTGAGGGCGCCTGTGCTCACCCAGTTCATGAGCTGCCAGACGTGCACGGCGAGCTCCTCGATGCTCATCACGTCGACCGCGGGCCGGAACACGTAGTCCTTGGGCCTTAGCCCCTCAGTCGCCCAGTAGAAGCGGAACCCTAGTCCGTCAAGCATCCGTGCCAGCACCGTCGTGCTGGAGAGGTGGTCAGGGTACCCGGGAATACTGTAGTATTCACTCAAAACATATGCCTCAAAAAGAATGTAAGAGGCAGGTTTAAAAACAGGTTGTTTTATTACCCGCGGCGAAGTGAACGTGATTTTCAGGGTCTAGTCGCCGGTCTTACTGGTAGACCGTTTATCACGTCCACGCTTCCATCGCTCACCCTCTTGGATGCATCGATCCCCTTCAATGAGACTTTGCGGAGCCCTGGTTCGAGTCTGGGCGCCAAGCAGAGCCTCCCTACGCCGATCGCCTTCCCGTTTATACTCCACTCCAGCTCCTTGTTGGCCAGCATGGTCTTCGTTTGGGCGTCGTACCTTTGACCGCTGAGGTAGATGTGTAAAAGATTAAACCTCTGCTATAATGGCCCCCATAATAAGTTAGTAGGGGAAGCACGAACTGCCAAAGTTTGTTAGCGTAGCCCAGCCAATTCCGTGTCCTTAAGACGCGCAAGATTATCCACTTCGAGGGCCTCCCACCTTTTTTATCTTCAGCCTGACATGATCCTAACGTGGATTGACTATGGAACCGATTCTCATCGTAGGTTCGGCGGGGAGCGTCGGCCACGACATGGTCTACGAGATCGCGAGCATGCGCTCCGACATAAGGGTCGTCGGCGCCGACATCAACGAGACGAAGGGGGTCTACGAGGTGGACGAGGCCCTCCACACGGCGCATAACCTCGGCCACTACCCCGACCTCAGCTTCAGGAAGATCGACCTGTTCGACGTCGTGGGGACGGCGGAGGCGCTGAAGGAGCTGAGGCCGAAGGTGATCTGTAACCTCGGCAGCCTGGGCAGCTGGTGGGTGACCAGGCTGCTGCCCGACGATGTCTACGCGAAGATAGGCCCCATCGGGCCGTGGCTACCGAATCACCTCACCCTGGCCTACAAGCTGATGCAGGCCGTGAAGAGGTCGGGGGTCAAGACGAGCGTGGTGAACGGCGCCTACCCCGACCTGACGAACGTGGTTCTCGGTAAGCTCGGCCTGGCCCCCGTCTGCGGAGGAGGCAACATGGACCTCGGCGTCTCCAGGGTGAGGCGCCTAGTCGCCAGGGACATGAAGGTCCCCTTCAGCAGCGTACAGGTCTACGGCGTCGGCCACCACGGCACCTTCTATACCGTGAGGATGGGTGGCCCATTCTGGCTGAAGATAATTGTCGACGGCGAGGATGTCTCAGGGAGATATCCGAACGATAAGATCGTCAAAATGTACCAAGGCTACGGCTACGGGAAGTCGGTGCAGTACCCGAGCGCCCTCGTCGACCAGATGAGGACCGCCTCCAGCTTCCTGAAGCACGTACTCGCCATCTACTACGACACCAGGGAGGTCCAGCAGAGCGTCGCCGGGCCGAACGGATTGCCAGGCGCGTACCCGTGCAGGCTCGGGGAGGACGGCGCCGAGGTCGTGCTCCACGGAATAAGCCTCGGGGAGGCGGTGAAGATAAACGAGGAAGGCGCACGCATCGACGGCATAGAGCGGGTGAAGTCCGACGGAACGGTTGTCTACCTGGACAAGAACGTGGAGTACATGCGGGAGGTCGTGGGCTACGAGTGCAAGGAGCTCAAGCCCTCCGAGTCCGAGGAGAGGGCGAGGGAGCTGGAGAAGGGGCTGAAGAGGCTCTACGAGAAGTACAAGGTGAAGGCCTAGACGCCGGTTCCCGGGGGGCTAGATGTCGAGCCTCGCCCTCCTTGGCCCGAACCAGACCCCCAGGTACCATCCCGCTATGGCGCCTATGAAGTAGCCCCAGAACTGCGGGCTGAGTCCCAGCACCATGGAGAGGTCTCCCTCTCCTATGATGTAGGCCATTATCAGCATGCCGCCGACGAACCAGATCAACATCGCCTTCATCATGGTGATGCCCAGCCGCTTCCTCCTCTCGGACGGGGCCTGGAGGAGGATTATTTTGATGAGGTACGATGAGATGCTGAAGAAGAACCACACGACGATCAGGGAGGCGCCGATCGTCACGAAGTCCACTGAAGTCCCCTCCTCAAATTTCAGTATCTAAAGGTTGAACGGAGAATATATCATTTTGTCGAATTCATCTTGATGAACCTGTCCATGAAAATGTAATGGTTTTTAGTTCTGGAAATAAAGGAAATCAGTGACAAACATTGACCGAGGAAACCGGCGGACACATGGAGATAGATGTCCTAAACTACAGGACCGGCAAGCCCATCCGCTTCAAGATAAACCTGGGTAAGGTCACGCTTCCCCATCACATGGATCTCGTTATTCCCCCATATGCGTATAGCGTGGAGTTCGCTGAGCGCGCAATAGACGGCGACAGGTCCTACGGGGGGCTGAACTACTACGCCGCGAAGGAGCTTAAGATGCCCTTCGAATACCCTCCAAACATCGTTGTCGTGGCCAAGCAGACCACCGGAGACTCGTCGAATCGTGAGGACAAGCTCGAATCCACGATCGCCCACGAGATAATTGAGGCTGAGCTCATGAAGACGGGGCTCCCGTACCACATCGCCCACATGTACGCGATGGAGTACGAGAAGGGAGTGTACGTGGATTAGCCGGAAGCAGGAACGCGCCTATCACGCGCGCGCCAGCTCTGAAAGGTAAATGAAAACTCTTAAAACAAGGGCAAAAGATCGGAAGGGGAAGGTTACAGGAAATGAATGGGCGCCTTCGCGGTTTGATCGTCTATGGCACCAGTTTTGGCGCGACGAAGGGAACCTCAGAGGAAATTGCACGAATACTCCGGGAGGAAAATTTCGACGTAGACGTCGTCAACGCGCAGGAGGAGAGGGTCAGAGACATCTCAGATTATAAATTGGTCATCGTCGGAAGCAGCCTGGCGAACTGTAGGTGGAACAGCGGGGCGGAGGATTTCCTGAAAAAATTCCATGGGGAATTGGAAGATAAAGAGTTGGCCCTGTTCGTCTCCTCCCTGGAACCAATCGCCGAGAGGGAAGGAAACGCGGAGGAGGTCGCCAAGATACGTAAAATTGCCCTGGAGGACCAGGTATCGAAGCATGGCCTCAGGCCCATAATGACGGCTTTGTTTGGCGGCGTCCTGGACTATAACAAGATGGGTTTCCTGACGCGTAAGGCCATGGAGGTGGCCTTCAAGTCACGGCTTCAAAATACCGGGTTTAAGGAGCTTCAGCCAGGCGTCTATGATCTGCGCGATTGGGATGAGATTCGAAGCTGGGCCAGAGAACTCGCTGAAAAGGTCCTGGAATAGGCACCCACTCTTAGGTTGAATGAAATAACCAGGAAAATCAGGAACGAGAGATAACCCAAGGCGAATCAGTAGAATAGATTAGGGAAAAATTTTACCCCCCAAACCCAAACCCCTCTCTTACTTATATGTCACACGAAATGAAGGATAGCATATTGCACACCGCACACTAACGGCATATAAATACAGAAAGAAACATATAAAAGAAAATAGTTGGTTACTTAAACACCAACCTTGATGGCTTCCACTCACATGGGATTTGGCTTTATCTTTACCTATGTTCTTCTTCAGGTATTGAACAAGGCTAGTTTAGAAGCCACTATAGTTGTACCCTTACCTTTCCTTGTTTTAATAGGGGCTGTTGGAGGCGCATTCCCAGACCTAGATAGGAAAGAAGATTGGGGCTTGCATCATAGGCAGACACTTCACTATTCCGTAGGCTACGGTGTTGCGTCTCTGCTACTATTAACCATTAATGCATTTTATTCTAATTCCTTCATTCTCGTATTATCCTGCTTTCTAGCTGGAGCATGGCTACACTCGTTCATGGACATATTTGGCGGCTGGTGGATTAAGCCCACACAAAGTGTTTACGAACATATCACGAAAAAGTGGATTTATGCGTATGATATTTTTCCCTTTGCTAGCGCAAAGGAGTGGAGTCTTCAATCCTTTGGGAATGTGCTAGCTCTTCTAATTTCGCCATTTTTACCACCTTCATTAGACCTTCCGGGATGGCAGTTTGTAGCTGGCTGTTTCGCTTTAATATGGCTCATATCTGCGGCTTATGAGGTTCAAAGAACAATCCCTGAAAGACAAGTGATGGAGGTAAAGTATTGGGAAGACAAGTTCCAAAGGATACTTGCTGAACAATAGGAATTTAGTATTGAGATTGCATGTTCGTGTAATGCACACGCGAATTTTTAAGATAAAAAAAGTATTATATTATATAATCATTTAGAAATCGCGCGCATGTTCTTACGATTCATTTAGGTAATGCTTCTAGCACGCGCACGAACGACTACCTCTTCTCACTCACTCTCATTCTCTCTAAGACAGACGCCCGCGCGGGTTAGAGGGACGGTAGATGTTGCAAGTATCGGGGTAGCTTGCAGTGGTGTGAGAGGAGGGTTTGGGGGGAAAAATTTTAGCCTCAAACCCAAACAATCCTTTTATTAAGGGAATTTTTCGATTTTCCAATAACCACTTAAGACTTCGCTTAGACGATTAATCACCCTCTTGGTCTTGGAGGCGACTGTGGGATCAGGGAGAGGTGGTTCTTCTTCTCTGATGCTGAGATCCAGGCCGAGTTCACCGGAGAACAGCGAGAAGAGGCCCTTTTCCTCATATCCCGGATTATATCCTCCGCATAATAGGTCCACCAAACCACAGCCAACCTCCTCAGCCGCCTCGGACGCGGCCATCCCAATTGACCGAAGCCCCTGGTATGTTAAGCCCAAATCGGCGAGTTCATCGGCATGGTGCGGGTCCGCCCCGCCGTTCCTGATTATAACCTGCGGCTTAAACTGGCGGACGATCGGCCTGAAGACCCTGTCAATGACGAAGCCATAGCACCTATCATCAGCTTCCTTCGGGAGAGGGACGTTGATGGTGTATCCCTCTCCTCTCCCTTTCCCGATCTGTTCAACGAACCCTGTGTGTGGGTATATGGTATCCGGGTCCTGGTGGATGGTTAGGTAGAGAACTCTGGGCTCCTCATAGAATATGTCCATGGTGCCATTCCCAGTATGCGCGTCCGTGTCGAAGATGAGGACACGCTCCATACCATGACGCTCAATCATCGCCTTCGCGCAGATCGCGACATCGTTGAACACGCACCAGGCATCACCGTAATCTCTCCCTGCATGATGTAGACCACCGCCGACCCCCTGCGCAATTTTAAACCTGTTGCTCGCAACACAGTCACCGGCGGTTAACGCCGCTCCGACGATCAATCTGACCGCATTGACGATGGATGGCTTAAGGGGTGTGTCATCCGAGAGGAACCCCTGCCTCTCAGCTATCGCATTTACTCTCTGAATATAATCCTTGGAATGAACCAGCATTAAATCCCGGTCGTCAGCAGCCTTTGGCCTAAGTAACTCCACATCTGGGCGGTTCAAGATCCCCTCGGATTCCAGGAGTTTTAGATAGCGTGGGAATCTGTCGCCCCGAAGAGAATATCCTTCACCAAAATCGTACTCTGCGATGCCTTCATCGTAGATCACGGCATATTTCTTCATGACTAATTCAAAGAAATGCGGGATATTATTCCTATCTGAAATATAGGCGTGTATTCAAGCGCACAATCTGGGTTTGGGGGAAAAAAATTTTAGCGTGAAATGAACATATTAAATCATCAATACACCCAGGCGATAGACTTGAGTGAATTTACAGCGTCCAAGGGTCCGGAAGCCGAGCGGGTTCTGCACAGGTTCTCTTGCTCAGGCACACAGACGGTGTTCTACGAGCTGGTGTTCACGTCGAGCCGGCTGATAATCGCCAAGACAGGCGGCCAACCCTACCTCGGCGTGAGCCAGATGCTGGCCGCCTCGGCGAAGGCTTCAAAGAAGGTGGAGGAGCTGAAGAATCTCTCACCGGCTGAAATCCTGGCAGACAACCCCGAGAACGTCTCGATACCCTACCCCGAGATCGAAACCGTCGTGATGAAGCGGCCGGGGTTCATGGGGACCGCTAACGTACTCGTCGCGGTGAGAGGGGTCAAGAAGTGGTACGAGTTCCGTCTGGCGCTGAAGAAACAGGAGTTCCAGGGCCACATAGACTTCGTGCAGTCGATCCTGGGAGAGAAAGTCGTCGTCAGATGATTCTGCAGCTGATTGTGTCAGACGTTTATGGACCACATTGGAACTATTTCCTCTTGGTAAGGCTTAACCTGACCGGAGAGGGCATGATGCCTACCTCGAAGAGGGACCGGTGGTCCAAGCCTACTTTACCACGATGATCTCGGGCTCCAAGCTGACCTCTGCCTTTATTGACTGCCAGACGAGGCTGTACTTCTCCGCGAGCTTAAGAGTCCTCCTAACGGCGTCGACACTACAACCCCTCGCGACAATCTTCGGTCTCAGCGTGACCCTGTCAAAGGTGGAGGTCCTGTCGAGGAACTCCTCGACGTGGCCCTCCGCCTCGCACTCATATGAGACGAGTTCTATCTTCAGCCTCTCCGCGGCCCAGAGGAACATGAGCATGAAGCAGCTGTTCAGGGCGCCGACGAAGGCGTCCTCCGGGGTGAGGACACCCTCGCGGCCGTGGCTGGCGGCTGGGGCGCTGAAGGGCAGGACGGCACCGTTGCCGCAGCTGAGCTCCCCGTGGTGGCCGCCCATCCAGATGGTCTTCGTCGAGTAGACCGGCATCCTACTCTCCCCTGATCCCGTCTATCCTCCCAGATATCTCCTGGGCTAGCCGCCTGGCGGCCTCGATACCGTCATCGTCGAGCTCCCTCCTCGACGCCGGCGCCTCGACGCCCTACTGCTCAAGGAGGTCCTCCACCACGACCGAGTCGGCTGGCTCGTTACTGTGCCTGGCTATCGCCTTCCTGGCGCAGAGCTTGCCGCAGCCGTCGACCGCGATGGTCGGGTGCTCCTTGGCGAAGCCGTGCTCCTCAAGCTCCCCCGCCAGGAACAGGGGGAGGCAGATGGTAACAGTCACGTCCGGCCTGTACTCCTCCAGGACGAGCCTGGTCGCCACCCGGCTGAGGGTGCCGAGGCTGCAGCACTCGCCGCTGCATGAGACGACGCCGACCTTCGGCTTGATGTTCATCATTGGTCCTCCTCCGCGAGCTCGTCGACCTTCCTCGCTATCCTCTCCGCGAGGAGCTTCGAGAGCTTGACGCCGTTCTCGTCGAGGAAGGTGACCTCGCCCGTCTTAAGCCCCCTGTTATCCTTCAGCAGCTCCATCACCCAGAATCGGGCGGCGATGACGCCGCCTGACCGGACTATGTTCTTCCCCGCGCACTCCAGGGGGCAGCCGTCCACGGCGATGCACTTCGCCCCTGCCACCTTGACCCTGGCCTCCTCGTCGCCCATGACGAGGAGGGAGAGGCAGAGGGTGTCAGCCTTCCCCTTCCTGAGCTCGTCGACGACCCTGAACGTCGCGTCGCGGCCTATGGAGCCGAACGCCTTGCCGATGCCGCTGCACTGTATAACGAGGACGGGTTTACCCAACTCGGTCACATCCCCTTGATCTTCTTCATCTCATCGGCCACCTTTCCCTTCATGACCTCGAGGTAGGCCTCGGGCGTGAGGAGCCCGTCGAGTTCGCAGACGTCCGCGAGGGCCACCTCCGCTATCCAGCCCCTGCCATATGGGTCGGCGTTCATCGTCTCCGGATTGGGCTCGAGTTCAGCGTTCACCTCGGTGACGACTCCGCTGACTGGCGAGATGACGTCGAAGACCATCTTTATCGTCTCGAAGCTTGCGAACCTCGAGCCCCGGGTCAGTCTGTCGCCCCTCCTCGGGGGCTCCAGGAAGATTATGTCTCCGCCGCGCCTCTGGAAGAAGTCCGTGACGCCGATCCTCGCCTTCGCACCTGCGGCGTCGACCCAGACGTCGTCCGGTGAGTAGAGGAGACTCCTCTTTACCCTGAAGATGAACTTGTCGGCGGTCATCTGGAGATACTCTTCAGCCACAGCCATCCTCCCCTAACTCCTCCTCCTCGGGAAGTACTTCCTCGTCGCCAGTCCGAGCCTGACCAGCGAGAGCATCAGGGGCACCTCGAAGAGTGGTCCGATCACTGTGGCGAGGGCCGCCTCCGAGCCGATGCCGTAGAGCGTCGTCGCGACCGCGATGGCGACCTCGAAGTGGCTGCTCGATCCTATGAGGGTCACGTCGATGGCGGTCTCGTATCTCCACCCGACCAGGTACCCGATGGAGTAGGTTAAGATGATCATCGTCGCGTAGTGGAGTAGGTTCGGCGCCGCGATGTACAGGACGAGGAGAGGGTTGCTGAGGATGATCTCTCCTTGGAGGTTGAAGAGGACGATGAGGGTGATGAGGAGGGCGACGAAGCTGATCTTGCTGACCTTCTCCCTGTAGACCCCGTCGAACCATTCGAGGCCCTTACGCGGTATCAGGATCTTCCTCGTCGCCGCCCCAGCCGCCACGGGTACGAGTATGAAGAACAGTACGCTGATGGCGATCAGGTCCCAGGGCACGGGGATGCCGCTGACGCCGAGGTAGAAGGCGGCGAGGGGCGCGTAGAGGACGATCATTAGTGTGGCGTTCACGGCGGTGTTGATGAGGCCCTGCGCCATGTCGCCCTTGGCGAGGAGCATCCACCACATGACCATCGCGGTGCACGGGGAGAGCCCCAGCAGTATGACGCCGGCGATGTAACCCTGGTTGCCTCGCAGGAAAAAGTTGGCGTACAACGTCATCAGCGCGGGGGCGATGACCCAGTTGGCGAATACGGCAAGCATGATCGGCCTCGGGCTCTTGGCCGCCCGTTTGACATCGCCGAAGGCGATGCCGAGGACGGTGGGGTACATCATGAAGAAGAGGCAGATGCCGATGGGGATCGATATCTGGGCGAACTTCAGCGAGTCCAGGTACTCCCCGAAGCCGGGAGCGTACTTGCCGAGGAGCAGACCTATGATGATGCAGAGGAATATCCAGACGGTGAGGTACTTCTCCAGGATCCCGAGCTCAGTCTCCTTCTCGGCCATCGTCTCATCCTTCTGGGGCCATCAGATGGGATAGATTAACATATTTAAAAACGTTGTTATGAACTTCGTGATTTAAAGTATTCCGAGCTCCCTGAGCCTAGCCACCATCTCCGGCTCGCGCAAACCGTAGAAGACCCACTTCCCCTCCTTCCTGCCCTCGACGACGCCGGCGCCCTCAAGGATCTTGAGGTGATGGGACGCCGTCGGCTGGGTGAGGCCGAGGGCAGCGATCATCTCGCAGACGCACATGTCCCTGACGCCGAGGAGTCGAACCATGCGGACCCTGATCTCGTCTGAGAGCGCCTTGAAGAGCCTGCTCTTATCCCTCGCCTCCTTGAGCGAGGCCGTCTCCTCGGCGAGCCTCCTGAGCTCCTCGTAGTGCTGGTCTGCGTCATCGCAGGTGCAGAGTCCGGACTTGATCAGCCTGTCCAGCGCGGTCTCGGTGTCGCTCATGACGGATAACGCTTAATGATTTAACGTATTTAAATATGTTCAAAAACCTCGGCGAGGCTGAGGCAACGTCCTGCATCGGCGGGGGCGATAGTTGAACGCATAAAATTGGTTTAGGCTTAGACGCCGATGCATGGGGCGAGGTAGTAGACGAGCCTCCCCTTCGGCAGCTCGAAGTCCATCTTTATCGGCATGTCCGTGCTCAGCTCGACGGTGGCGACCTCGCTGCTGCTCCCGGCGGCGTTCACGATCTCGTCCAGGTAGCTGAGGGTGAAGGTGGCGCTGCTGTCCTCCTCCGACTTCAGCTCGAGCAGGTCGTCGCTCCCCTTCTCCCACTCGCTGAAGGCGCTGCCCATGTCGCCGACGGCGCTCACCTTCAGCGCCTCCCCCTCGACGCTCACCTTGACGTGCTCGCTGACGAGGTCGGCGTCCTTTATCGCCATCCTGAGGCTGTTGGTTAGTATCCTGGCCTTAGCCTTGAAGAATATCTTGGGCTGGGGCACCCCCTCGTCTATGGGCTCCAGGATGGGCATCTCGAACCTCCTGCTGTGTCCGCCACGCTTGCAGTTGATCACGAGGCGGGCCTTCTCCTCGTCCAGCCTCATCGTGACGTCCTCGTCCCTCTCGACCCTGTCCAGGAACCTGAGCAGCTCCTTGACGTTGATGCTGAGCTTCGGCTCACCCTCGCACCTGTACTTGTCGAAGAACTCTCCAGGCAGCTCGAAGTCGACCATCGCCACGTGGCTTGGGTCCATGGCGAGGAGCTTGAGCTGCGCCTCGTTCATGACGAATGTCCCCTCGTCAACGATGACTCCGAGCGCCTTGATCAGGTTGCGGAACGGGTCTATCCTCGAAACCTCTACCTCGAACAAACGTGGGTTCTCCTATGAGCTTGGACTCGCTGCCTACACCTACGACGGTAGGCAATAAAAGGGTTAGCTGTATTCTCGCCAGGTGTAGCCGCATTTGGTGCAGCGGTAGAACTGGGTGCTCGACTCGTCCACGCCCCGGGTCTGTACCATCCACCAGTAGGCCTTGTCGTTGTCGCACTTGGGGCACTTCGCCTTGATCTGGGGGGTCGTCCTTATGTTCTGCTCCTTCTTGCCGATGACTATGACCTTGTCAGCCTCCTTGTTCTCCCTCGGTATCTCGAGGGGCTGGTCCCCCATCGGCTCCTCGGCCCCGCAGTTGGGGCAGACG